>Ga0256841_1000123_pt1 | contig 86570 bp, 82 predicted proteins | sample 356308metaG_FD_185971 | JGI IMG/M metagenome (GOLD analysis project Ga0256841, IMG submission 185971) | Hydrothermal vent microbial communities from Mid Atlantic Ridge, Atlantic Ocean - 356-308 | ecosystem: Environmental > Aquatic > Marine > Hydrothermal vents | place: Atlantic Ocean: Mid...
TTCCGAGCCCGAACACCTGCGAGGACTGCCACAACACCCGCAGCTTCAGTGGCGCACGATTTAACCACAGCGGGATCACCGGTAACTGTGCGAGCTGCCACAACGGTGGACGGGCCCCTGGCAAGCCGAGCAACCACATTCCGAGCTCCAATACCTGTGAGGCCTGCCACCGACCGGGTAACTGGGGTGTGAGCCGGGTCGATCACAGCGCAGTGCAGGGTGCCTGCTCGACCTGTCACAACGGCCGCATTGCCAAGGGCAAACCGAGCAACCACATTCCGAGCCCGAACACCTGCGAGGACTGCCACAACACCCGCAGCTTCAGTGGCGCACGATTTAACCACAGCGGGATCACCGGTAACTGTGCGAGCTGCCACAACGGTGGACGGGCCCCTGGCAAGCCAGGCAACCATATACAGAGTTCGAATGTTTGTGAGGCCTGCCATCGGCCAACACGATGGACACCCGTCTCTCGGGTGGATCATAGTGAAGTTCGTGGTAGTTGCTTCACTTGTCATAATGGCCGCATTGCCAAAGGCAAGCCTGGCAATCATATTCAATCAGGGAACCAATGTGAGGCCTGCCATAGCACCAGAGGATGGACACCAGCAACTTTTGATCACAGTTCGGTCAGTGGTAACTGCGCGAGTTGCCACAATGGCAGTACTGCTACTGGGAAATCAGGTAATCATATTCAAAGCTCAAATGTATGTGAGGCTTGCCATAGACCCATTAGTTGGTCCCCGGTAAGGAAAGTTGATCATAATGAGGTTCGTGGCAGTTGCTCAAACTGCCACAGAAAACCTGGAAATCATATCCAGAGCAGTAACCAGTGTGAGCAGTGTCATAGTACCCGTAAGTGGGGAGGTGCCAAATTCAACCATGACGGTATTTTCAGTGGATGTTCAGCCTGTCACAGGAAGCCGGGAGACCATCCTCGAACCAGTAACCAGTGTGAGCAGTGTCATAGTCCAAGAGGCGGATGGGATGATGCAGACGATTGAACCCTGTTTCGGGAAGCTGAAAAATGATCAATAAAGGTAGAACACATGAAAATCTTCAGTGTATTTAGGAGGAACCAATGAACGGAGAATGGCATTTGCCTGGTCTCCTATCAAATAGGAACTACTTTAAAAATATTATCTTATCTAACAATTAGATAAGTTCGCTATTTCATGTATTAATTTATTATTCTATACTAACAAATGATTTTATGACCTCTCTCATCTATCGACGTGGTAGCAACCATTATGGGTAAATCTCAAAAGCTTTCGTCACTGATTCATTTTTCTTTGTTGATACTGGGACTCGTGCTTTCTCCCAATAGCTTTTCGGTTGACAAGTTATTGGATGAGATAGCAGTGGAAAATGTCGGAGGCCAGCCCCGGATTGAGATCAAGTTTGTTGATTCACTTCAGTATGTCAATCATTCCCCGCCTGTCAAGGGAGATGAGCTGAGAATCAAGCTCCAGACACCCGGAGGTATTTCTGTCCAGCAAGCAGACTTTCGTAGAGAAACCCTACAATGGTCAGCAACTGAAAATGTACCGCTCGATCATGTTATTCTCGAACCGGATTTTGGCAAGAATCTTGAACTCATAGTGACCTTTGACCGATCAGTCAGCTACAAGGTCATAGGAAGTGCGGATTCACGAAGCATTTATATCACCTTGACGGATCAGCCCGGGGCAGGGACGAAACCACTCTCCCGTACACCGGCAGCAAAAGGAGCAACAAGATCCTTGGCTGCTGTACCTGCAGGGAAGATGTATTTTATCCAGATCCTGGCGAGTCAGAAACCGATTAGCAATGATCTTGCAATCAAGAACAGACTAGGTGCAGATGTCCATGTATATACTGTATCGTCCAAGGCTAAAGGCAGAACGGTTTACAGACAACGGATCGGTCTTTTTTCAAGTAAGGAAGAGGCAAAGAAAACACTTTCCCTGCTCAGGAACAGCTATCCTGACGCATGGATCAGTGAAGCTACAGCAGATGATATAAATGCAGTTGGGGGCAGTGCCCCCATGACTGTGCAAACGAAAAGCTCAGAAGGCACTACTGAACCGGACTTTTCCAGTCCTGCGACAGAGAAAGTCGATCTGTCCACGTTGAATCCTCAGGATGCAAAAAGGATCAGTGTCCTTATGGAGCAGGCACGATTGGCGATGGTTGAAAAGAACTATTCTCGTGCGATTCAACTGTATGAAACCATTTTGACTTACCCTGAAAATGGTTACAGCAAGCAGGCACTGGAATTTCTTGGTCTAGCGCGTGAGAGAAACAACAACCATGCTCAGGCCAAGGCAATTTACGATGAATATCTTGCAAAATATCCGGAGGGTGAAGATGCGGAGAGGGTACGCCAGAGAATCGCGGGGATTCTCACCGCGCAGGAGGCACCAAGAGAAAAGCTCAGAAAAGCGGAGCCTAGGACCCAAATTTCTGCCGAAAAATCTGAATTTGAGCTTTTTGGTGGCTTTTCCCAGTTCTATCAACTGGATAAGCTGGAAACAGAGACGGATAGTCGCACCAACCAGTCAGAAATTATCTCTGATCTCGATCTGATTGCTCGTTACCGAAAGAACGATTATGAATATTCTGGGCGCTTTTCCGGTGGCTACTTGCTGAATTTTCTGCCTTCAGGAGGCACCAGCAATACCGGCTTCACCGATCCCACACTTCCCCCGGTTCCTGGTACGACACCTGTCCTTACCAGTACCGAGAATTCCGATGAAACAAGAGTAAGTACCATGTATTTTGAGGTACTGAATGTACGTCTGGATCACATGTTGCGCATCGGCAGGCAGACGCGGAATACAGGAGGTGTTCTTGGTCGATTCGACGGAGGCCTGTTTGCCTATCGTGTCAATGAGTGGGCTAGGCTCAATTTCAACGTTGGTTTGCCTGTAGATACCTCGACCCAGAGCCCGGATACTGACAAAATCTTTTATGGAGCTAGTGTTGATATAGGGACTCTGGCGGACAAATGGGACTTCAATGTTTTTATTATTGAACAAAGGGCGAACGGTCTGATCGATCGCCGTGCTATAGGTACTGAAGTACGCTACTTCGATCCAACGAAGTCCATGTTTGCACTCGTGGATTATGATATTTTTTACGATGATTTGAACTCATTTCTGTTTTTAGGCACTTGGACAGCGCCTACAAAAACCCTGTTCAATCTCACACTCGATTATCGAAACAGTCCCATCCTTACAACCTCGAATGCTATTCAGGGGCAATTGGTCGATAATATAGGGCAGCTTGAAGGCCGTTTTACTTCTAATCAGCTCTTTGATCTGGCCAGAGACAGGACACCTAAAAATACGACGGTGATCATCGGAGCGACTCACCCTATCAACGACATCTTCCAGATCAATGCAGATTATACTGTAACAAGGTTGGAAGGTACGCCCGCATCAGGTGGCGTCGAGGCAACGCAGAGGACAGGTCCGGATTATTTCTACTCAACCACCTTGATTGCAAGTAATCTGTTCAAGGCAGGAGATACGATTCTTACAGGATTTCGGTATGCAGATACCACAGGGACAGATACCATCTCTTGGAATATAAATGCACGCTATCCTTTCAATGAGAAATTACGTGTGAACCCCCGCTTCAGAATCGATTATCGTGATAATGTCGATGGATCGACAGAATTTCTTTTGAGACCCGAACTGAGGATGGTTTATCGGGTCAAAAGAACATTGAATCTGGAACTTGAGCTGGGTGGTGAATGGAGTGATCTTGATTTGGGAACCACTACTGAACAGTCTATTGACTATTTCATGGTAGTGGGATACCGATTGGATTTCTGAGTAACAAAGTTGTGCTCTCATATCAAAATGCTTATTCAACCGGCGTGGTACGGTGTTCAAAGCTCAGAGGGATGTAATGAGGGGTACGAGTATGCATATAATGAAATATCTGTTCTATATTGTGGTGGTATCCTGGGTTTTTACCAACGAGATTTCCGCTGAAGGAGCAGACATCACCCCGGAGCAAGCTGCTCCCATAACTGTCGAAGGCGAACGTATTGATCTAGGTGGTCGTGGTAGAATTCTCGATGATGTTGTTGTTGTCAAGGAGGATGATTCCTATTCAATAGAAATCAGGTTCAGCCAGTTTCTGCGCTCGATCTGGTATACTCCCCATGGTGTGGGAAAAACGGTTACAATCAAGCTGGAACCTTCGTTGACGAGCAGGGTAGACAGAGATGCCCTGTCTGATCGGGCGGTTATCGTACCGGATATTGAAGGCCCTTTTCCTGTTGAGGAGATCCTGTACGAAGGTGTTTTCCGATCAAGCTTCGATCAGCGACGAACGGAGCAGGGCTTTCTCAGAGAGGTTGATGAAGGCCCTTTTTTGGTTCTTCGGTTCAACAAGGAATACAAGATTGATGTGATTCAGGATTCTGGTTTCCGAAGTCTTACCATAAGGCTAGAAAAAAATTGATCCATTCATGTCATTTTACTGTTTATCAGAAAGTGTAATTTCATAGACACTGTTCAGTTTTCAGATTTGAGTAAATTTGTTTGTTACACATCTGTGATCTATCCAGTTTAATTATCTAGAGTCGAGAAAAGCGATATATGTGGACATGGTTACACAAACTGGGTTCGCCGAAAATTTTTTATAATCTGGCGAATCGACTGATACCCTGGTTTGGTTGGGGTGCCTTGTTATTGATGCTTTACGGTCTGTATGGCGGGTTGGTTCAGGCGCCTGCGGATTATCAGCAGGGCGACAGTTTCCGTATCATGTATATTCATGTCCCTGCGGCGTGGATGTCGCTGTTTATTTATATGGTCATTGCCTTCTGCAGTGCTGTTTACCTGATTTGGAAGATCACGCTTGCAGATATCATCGCCCGCGCAAGTGCACCGATTGGAGCCTCGTTTACCTTTCTTGCACTTGTGACAGGTTCACTCTGGGGAAAACCCATGTGGGGGACTTACTGGATCTGGGATGCCCGCCTGACGTCTGAACTGTTGTTACTGTTTATTTATCTGGGCTACATGGGGTTGGGGTCTGCAATCGAGGATCGACGGGTAGCTGCTAGAGCCTGTGCCTTGCTTGCAATTGTCTGTGTTGTGATTATCCCGATCATCCATTATTCCGTAACTTGGTGGAATACCCTGCATCAAGGCTCCAGTGTGAGTGTTATGAATCAATCCAGTATCGATAAAAGTATGTTGGTACCCTTATTGGTGATGGCGTTTGCTTTCAAATTTTATTACGTTGCAGTTGTTCTGGTAAGGGCGCGAACGGATCTGCTTTTTCAGGAACGGAAGACCAATTGGGTCAGGAAGGTTCTGGTAAATGGGTGAATTCTTCCACATGGGTGGTTACGCCTTCTATGTCTGGCTGAGCTACGGGGTTGCTGCCGTTGTGTTGATCGCAAATGTATTCATTCCACTGGTGAGAGACAGACAAGTCAAACGCGAACTGGCTATGAAAATGGTTAGAGACAACGAATTGAACCAAGAGAGTATTTCATAAACATGCATCCAGTCCGTAAACGCCGTCTTATTCTTGTTTCGCTTTTGATCGTTGGAGTGTCGATTGCCGTTGGTCTTATGTTGATGGCATTGGGAGAAAATCTGAATGTCTTTTATACCCCGACGCAAGTTCACGCCGGAGAGGTCCCCTCAGGGCATACTTTCCGTGTGGGAGGCATCGTCGAGGAGGGTAGTGTTGTCCATGATCCAGATAGCCTTGCTGTAACCTTCATTGTTACTGATACCGCAAATACAACAACGATCAAATATGACGGCATCCTTCCCGATCTATTCCGCGAGGGACAGGGAATCCTTGCAGAGGGAAAACTGGATGAGAACGGGATCTTTATTGCGACTCGTGTTCTCGCTAAACATGATGAAAAATATATGCCGCCTGAAGTAGACGATGCCCTGAAGGCTGCTCAAGATATAGGGGCTTATAAGCGAAACCAATGACTCCAGAAATAGGACATTTTGCACTGGTAATGGCCCTTTGCTTGGCGCTGATTCAGGCGATTTTACCCTTGTGGGGTTCAGAACGTGGCAGTCTGTCCCTGATGGCCGTTGCCAGACCGGCGGCCTATGGACAATTTGTTTTTCTGACAATTTCCTATCTTGCGCTGACCTGGGCCTTTGTTAATCATGATTTCAGTGTGTTGTATGTGGCTAACAATTCCAATTCTGCCTTGCCACTGATGTATCTAATCTCCGGTGTCTGGGGCTCGCATGAAGGTTCTATGCTGTTATGGGTTTTCATCATGGGAGGCTGGACAATGATGGTTGCCCTGTTCAGCCACAGTCTGCCTGAGACAACGGTTGCCCGTGTGTTGTCCGTACTGGGTATGCTCAGTGTCGGGCTTATTCTGTTTATTCTGTTCACATCCAATCCATTTGAAAGACTCATCCCTGCGGCAGTTGATGGTGCCGATCTGAACCCATTGCTACAGGATCCAGGAATGGCCTTTCACCCACCAGTGCTCTATATGGGATACGTGGGATTATCGGTTCCATTTGCCTTTGCCATTGCGGCTTTGATTGGAGGACGGTTGGACTCTGCCTGGGCAAGATGGTCGCGTCCCTGGACGATCACGGCATGGATGTTCCTGACCCTAGGTATTACGCTGGGCAGTTGGTGGGCCTATTATGAACTCGGCTGGGGTGGCTGGTGGTTCTGGGATCCGGTGGAAAACGCCTCGTTCATGCCTTGGCTGACGGGTACGGCGCTGATCCATTCGTTGGCAGTCACAGAAAAACGTGGCCTGTTTCGAGGCTGGACTGTCTTGCTTGCGATCATTGCTTTTTCACTCAGCCTGTTGGGGACTTTTCTGGTTCGATCCGGTGTTCTGACCTCGGTACACGCCTTCGCTACGGATCCCACACGGGGGCTTTTCATCCTCGCTTTTCTGGGGATTGTCATAGGTGGCTCTCTGATCCTGTACGCCTGGAGAATGCAGACACTACGTGCCGTTGGTGAATTCAAGCCTCTGTCACGAGAGACACTGCTTTTGCTGAACAATGTTCTGCTCGTGACAGCTGCTGCCAGTATCCTGATCGGAACCATATATCCTTTGATCATTGATGCTCTTGGCAAGGGGAAGATCTCTGTTGGCCCACCTTACTTCAATTCTATCTTCATTCCCCTGATGATCCCTCTGTTTCTCCTGGTAGGTATTGGCCCTCTGGTTCGTTGGAGGGAAGAGAGTGCCGGGAAACTATGGCGAGATACTCATAACATACTGATTGCTTTTATCATCGTCTTTGCAGCAAGCGCCTTTTTATTGATGCGTTCAGCTTCGATCACGGTCCTTATTGGTCTGTTTGCAGCTATCTGGATGGTCGTTTTCAGCCTTGGATATCTTGGCAAGCGGCTGTCCAATCGACGGGGTCTGGCTGCATTCAAAGGAGTATCCGCCAGTGTCTATGGGATGGTGATCGCACATATCGGCTTGGCAGTGACGGTGATCGGTGTGACCTTCTCCAGTGCATATAGTCTGGATCACGACATTCGTATGGGCCCGGGAGATGAGAAGGAACTGGCCGGTTTCGTTTTCCGTTTCGAGTCCATCTCCCAACGAGAGGGGCCCAACTATGTGGCCAATGTGGCACTCTTTCGGGTCATGAAAGAGGGTAAGACTCTCGTGACGATGACACCAGAGAAGCGAATCTACAATGTCAGAAGAAATATGATGACCGAGGCTGCCATCGATACAAAACTGACTCGTGATCTCTATATCTCTCTTGGTAACCCCCCAGAGGAAGGAGACAAGTGGGCAGTGCGACTTTATTATAAACCTTTTATCAGCTGGATATGGGGGGGTGGCGTGATCATGGCTCTCGGAGGGTTGTTGTCGGTCCTGGATCGAAGATACCGGGTTGCTGCCAGAAAAAGAGCAGGTATGAAAACAGCCCACAATGTAAAGAGCATCTCAGTAAATCCTGCCTAATCCATGAAAAGAGTGATTTTTGCCCTTCCGCTGTTTCTGTTTCTTGCACTTGTCGTTTTGTTCATGGTTGGACTGGAGCATGATCCACGACTGATTCCATCTCCTTTTATTGGGAAGCCGGCGCCTCCTCTTTCACTGCCTCGCCTAATAAAGGATGATCAAATGCTTTCACGCGATGACTTGATAGGTGAGGTCATGCTGGTCAATTTCTGGGCCACTTGGTGTCCAACCTGCAAGGGAGAGCACGCGGTTCTGATGGAAATTGCCGACACCAACGAAGTTGCGATCTATGGAATTGATTACAAGGATGATCAGATAGCGGCAACAGCATGGTTGGAACGATTGGGGAATCCCTATCGGGCTGTCGGGTTCGACAAGGAGGGCAATGCGGCAATCGACTGGGGTGTTTATGGGACTCCAGAAACGTTTGTTCTGGACAAGGATGGTATTATCCGTTACAAGCATGTTGGAGCGATCAGTTGGCAGGACTGGAAAGAGACCCTGGAGCCCTTGGTCAAACAATTACAGGAAGAATGAAACAAATAACTGGCATCTTGTTCATATTCTTGGTTTTCTTTTTGAACGCCTTTGTTTACGCCGAAGATCAAAGGTTTCCTTTTAAGGATCCGGAACAGGCCGAACAATTCAGAAAGCTGACCAAAGAACTGCGTTGTCTGGTCTGCCAGAATCAATCACTTGCAGATTCCGATGCGCCTCTTGCTCATGATCTTCGTAAGAAGGTTTTTCTCATGATGAAAGAAGGCAAAACCAGTGATGAAATCATCCAGGAATTGGTTGCACGTTATGGTGAATTTGTTCTTTACCGACCTCGCCTTAGCAAGCAGACCTGGCTGCTCTGGTTCGCTCCAGTGATTGTTTTCATTATCGGGGTATTTGTCATCACCTATCTTGTCCGTCGGCGATCTGGAACGAGCGATATTGGAGAAAGAGAACTAGAAACTGCTCATAAACTGCTCGAGGAAGAGGAATGACCCTTTTTTTGATTGTCGCCGCGGTCATGATCATGCTTGCTTTTGCCCTGGTCCTACCCCCTCTCTTAAAGAAAAATTTTCCTGTCGAGGAACAGGAAATTGAAAAAGAGACCAATCTGACAATCGCACGCGAACGTTTGAGAGAACTCAAACAGGAGCTGAAAAAGGGGCTCATCGATCAACACCAGTTCGAGCAAGCCAGGCTAGAACTGGAAAGGAACCTGGCACAAATGCTTGGCGATGATCAGGTAAACGAAACAGAAGCGAAAAACAACAGTCCGAGCGTGGCAATTCTGCTCTCCATTTTACTTCCTTTGCTGGCTGTTGGTATCTACCTGAAAACAGGGGCGCCTTCTGCCATTGAACAGAGTGCATCACATTCTTTTGAACAAGGAAGAACTCCGGATATTGAAACCATGGTCGCTTCTCTTGCAACCAAGCTTGAAGAGTCACCCGAAGATGGTGAAGGTTGGGCTATGCTTGGCCGTTCCTACTTGGCAATGGGCAAGTTTAGAAAAGCAGAACAAGCTTTTTCGCAGGCGGTAAGGATTTTGGGGGAAGATGCCTCATTACTGGCTGACTACGCAGATGCTATAGGTCGGGGAAATGGAAATGATTTGACGGGTACGGCGAAACCCTTGATCGTGCGGGCGCTAATCGCTGATCCTGATTATCCGAAAGCACGCTGGCTCGCTGGCATGCTTGCCTATCAGGAGGGTGACTTTAAGAAAGTCCCTGCTTATCTCGAGCCACTTCTGGCACGAACTGAACCGGGAACTGAAGTTCATGAAGGATTAAAAAAGCTGATCCAGGAAGCCAGAAAAAATTCAGGAGAAGGAGTTGAGGACTCTGGTGAAGGAAATCCAGGTACTGTATCGCTTGAGATCAGAGTGAAAATTTCTGATCAACTCAGTCAAAAGGTGGATCCTGAAGATACGGTATTCATCTTTGCTAAAGCTACTAATGGTCACCCCATGCCACTTGCGGTCAAAAAATTGAGAGTTGCTGATCTGTCTGCAGTGGTAACGCTTGATGATAGTTTGGCAATGCGTCCTGATTTCAAATTGTCCGATCAGGAATTGGTCGATATTGTTGCCAGAGTCTCAAAAAGTGGGAATGCTCTCGCTCAGAGTGGTGATCTCCAAGGGGAAAAAACCGCTGTCCCAACGACTACAAAAGAACCGGTCGAAGTGACTATCGATCAGCAGATCCCATAATTAAAATTTCCTACTTTCATTCCAGGTATGGTAGAGTCGGGAGCTTGAGAAACTTCTGATTGATTTATGGATGATAATTCAGGAAGGTCGAAATCACCTTGTTTTTTGTTCTGGGTCTTGTAAATAGATCAACGGTATGTTCCGTTGCCGTTCCAATCCGGATATAAAACCCTCTATTAGAAATCCTGCATCCAGAAGGAACCAGAAGATCTTCAACTTATTAACATAAAGAAGGGAAACTCATGATCTTAAAAAAATGTTTGACAATACTTGTCACTGTTATGCCTCTTGTTGTTCATGCTGCCATAGGGTCTGGATGGACAGATGAAACCCGTTCAACAATGATCTCAGGTTGTGTCGATTCTATCACGAAGAGTATGATCGCAACCTACCGACAGCAGGCCGGCCTGTCAGAATCCGATCCATTACCGGAAAATGTACAGCAGGGAGTCCAGCGAGAAATTATCCCGGAACTTAGAAAGACTTGCACTTGTACCATTGATCGAATAATAGAAAAGCACACGTATCAGGAAGTCGAAGATGATCTTTCCATCCTGAAACGGGCTGGAGCGTCTATTGGTTCGCCAAACGGTTGCCCACTCAATCTGTAGTTACTGGCCGTTCGAGAATTTCAAGAAAACACTGCGGGATTGCAACAGGTTTTCTTAATTTATAATTGAAAAAGACCAAGCCGGTTTTGGCCATAGCAACAGTAATGCCAGATTCAGTGCAGGTGACTCGATAGAGCATATCGCAGCCTTTACGTGAAAATTCATCCACCGCAATTTCAATTTGGAGAACTTGCCCGAAATGGGCTTCTGCCTTATAGGCTACAGTCAGATCGGCCAGGATGATCCCAACACCCTCGATATCATGTTCTCGAAAACCGTTCGCGACAAAAAACTGTGCCCTGGCTTCATGTAACATGGAAACCAGGCGATCATGGGCAAGATGGTGGCCGTAGTTTATGTCAGTAATACGAACAGAGAGTTCGTGTATGAACAGGGTGGGTTCAGTAAAATCCAGTTTTATACGAGCCATGGCGTAGTCTCATGATTGTCAGCAGAGTCAGGATCATCCCGCCAATTAACCGTTCAAGTCAATCAGATATGAAAAATAGTAAAAAACATATAAAAACAAATGATTAACTTGATTTTCATATAAATAAGTTTAAGATCTTGGTTATCATTGAAGGGCAGGGTTATATTTTGGCACAGGCTATCAAAAGAAAGAATAGGCCATCTTTGACACTCAATCGTGAGTTCAAGGGACCGTTCTTGCAACGGTTGCAGGAAGGTGCACTGATTGTCTTTGGTGCTATTGCATTGTTTTTTGTACTGAGTCTGGCAACCCATGATCCGGGTGATCCCAGCTGGACATTTACAGGTTCACATCAGGAAATTGTCAATGGTGGCGGTATCGTTGGTGCTTGGCTGTCTGACCTTTTACTTTATCTGTTCGGCTACCTTGCCTATCTCTTTCCTGTCATCATTGCCTATGCAGGCTGGTTGCTTTACCAGGAGCGTGATCAGGAATTCATAGATTATTTTCATGTTGCCACTCGTGTTACCGGCTTGCTTCTGATTTTTACATTCGGTTGTGGTTTGGCTTGGTATCGCATTCAGGGTGGTGTTGAAGCAGGTGGTATCTTGGGCGATATCGTTGGCAGGAATCTGGTGGCGACCTTTGGTTCTTCAGGCGCAACATTGTTAATGCTGGCCCTTGTTCTTACTGGTATTACTCTTCTTACAGGCTTATCTTGGCTATGGTTGATGGACACTACCGGCTATTACACACTGCTGTTGGTCGAGTGGAGCAAGAACAAAGTAATGCAGTTTGAGGATTTTTCCGAGGGCAGAAAGGCCAGGAAGGAACGTGAAATTTTACTCAAGGAAGAGAAGAAAAAGTCAAAACGGCGGCCAAAACGTAAGATTGAGCCGAAGATTTCCAGCCTTGAGATTGGTGAAAGGGTACAGGTTGAGAAACAGGCAACACTGTTTAAACCCTCTGCAGATGATGTCTTGCCACCTCTCCAGCTCCTGGATGATCCACCACCAAAGATAGGAGGTTATTCAAAAGAAACACTGGAGGCCTTGTCCCGACAGGTTGAATTGAAACTCCGGGATTTTGGTGTTGAGGTAGATGTGGTCGCTGTCATTCCAGGCCCTGTTGTTACACGTTTCGAACTGGAGCCCGCACCGGGAACCAAGGCCAGCAAGATTACCGCGCTATCACGGGATCTGGCCCGTTCCTTGTCTGTGACCAGTGTCCGGGTTGTTGAGGTCATTCCGGGTAAATCCGTGATTGGTCTGGAGATCCCCAATGAAAAGCGTGAACTGATCGCGCTTAGTGAGATCCTGAGTTCCAAACAATATGATCGAAGCTCATCTCCTTTGACACTCTGTCTTGGCAAGGATATCAGCGGTCACCCTGTTGTTGCCGATTTGATGAAGATGCCCCATCTGCTCGTTGCCGGTACAACTGGATCGGGTAAATCCGTAGCTCTCAATGCGATGATCTTGAGTCTGCTCTACAAGGCAACGGCCAAAGATGTCCGACTGATCATGATCGATCCGAAGATGCTGGAGTTGTCTGTTTATGAAGGAATCCCACACTTACTTGCACCGGTGGTGACAGATATGAAAGAGGCCGCCAATGCGTTGCGATGGTCCGTTGCAGAGATGGAACGGCGTTACAAGCTGATGGCTCACCTGGGTGTTAGAAATCTGGCCGGTTATAATAAAAAGATTGAGGATGCGATCAGGAAGAAATTGCCGTTCCCCGATCCTTTTGCAGAAAAGCCAGCAGAAGGTGATCAACCTGTAATGCTGGAGACTTTGCCGAATATCGTGGTCATCGTCGACGAATTGGCAGACATGATGATGACCACGGGGAAGAAGGTGGAAGAACTCATCGCCAGGTTGGCACAGAAGGCGAGGGCTGCAGGTATCCATTTGATTCTGGCAACCCAAAGGCCATCGGTGGATGTCATCACAGGGTTGATCAAAGCCAATATTCCGACCCGCGTGGCATTCCAGGTATCTTCTCGTGTAGATTCACGCACAATACTCGATCAGATGGGCGCAGAAAATCTACTTGGGCATGGTGATATGCTGTATCTTGCTCCCGGAACCGGCCTGCCAACGCGTGTTCATGGTGCTTTTGTTTCTGATGAAGAGGTACATAAGATTGTAGCCTACCTAAAGGAACATGGTGAGCCAGAATATATTGATGCTATTCTGGAAGGGCCTCCAGAAAATGGTGATGGAGCAAGTTTTGAAGGTGGCACCGAAGGTGAGGAACTGGATGCACTCTACGATGAGGCCGTTGCCGTGGTCACTGAGTCGAGAAAGGCTTCCATTTCTTATGTACAGCGCAGACTCAAGGTAGGTTACAACCGGGCAGCACGTATGATCGAACAGATGGAAAGAGATGGCGTGGTCTCTGAAGCCAATGGCAGCGGTGCTCGGGAAGTTCTAGCGCCACCCCCACCAGTTGTGGACTGAGAATCCTTTTCTAACTCTGTGTTAACTCCCTGTTAATTCTGGATCTGGCATTATCTGCTATGTAAAAGCAAACAAGCGATTATTATGAAAAAACTAGTATTTCTGTTTCTGTTGTTTATTTCTTACGGTGTCTTAGCCGATGATGCGCGTTCGATACTTGAGCAGTATCTGAATGATACTACAACGTTTGAAGCCAGATTCGAACAATCTCTGATTTCAGAGTCCAATACATTGCAGGAAGTTTCCAGTGGTAAGTTCTACCTTTCACGCCCCGGGAGGTTTCGTTGGGAATATACCAAGCCCTATGAACAGTCGATCATTGCAGATGAGAAAAATATCTGGGTCTACGATAAGGATCTGGATCAGGTAACTGTTCGGAAAATGAGTGATATTCTGGCTGACAGTCCAGCTTTGCTACTCAGCAATAAGGTGGCGATCAATAAAGAGTTTATCGTGACTCGGGAGCAGATCAAGCAAGGCGGGAATATACTTGAGTGGTTCAGGTTGAGGCCAAAAGATCAGGATAAGCAATATAGCGAAATAAAGCTGGCTTTTGAGGCCAAAAACCTTAAGGTGATGGAACTCAAGGATAATTTTGGTCAACTGACCCGGATTGTTTTCTTTGATCAGAAAAAAAACAGAAAGCTCGATCCTGGCTTATTTCAGTTTGAGCCTCCTCCAGGCGTCGATGTTCTCCATGCAGAATCATAACGAATTAGATAACTTATTGATTTATAATACACTCAAATCGTTATCCTTGGTATTGAGAGCCATTATTTAACATCTGTAACTTGCTTGACAGGAAAAATCTGATTATCCTCATACCTCAAAACACCATAGAAGTTGACCCCCAATTAAAGTTGCCGGGTTAATCTATAAGTGTGTCGTTGCACCGAGTTGACCATAGCCGATGTAAGCTTTTCAAAGACTAGCAACCTCGGTCAGTACTTTTCTCAAAAGTACCAATAAAGTAGATCGGCCCGATCAATTTTATTGTTGTCTTGTTAATTACAAAGGAATGTAAGGAGGTAACAGAAATGGCTCACTACAGAGAAAATTTTGATCTGGATGAGGCGGATATCGAGCTCATCGAAAATACCATAAGGAACGAAATCAGCAGGCTGACGGGTCAGAAACTTGAAATGGCTGATAAGGAATCAGAAGATGCTCAGGAGATTGGAGCAAGCATCCATCGTCTGAATACGCTTTTGGGTAAACTTCATAACCAGAAAATCTGGTATAGCCAAGTCAACCAGACCGGCGTGCCGCTGGGTTAGGGTACTCCTGATTTAATCCGGACGAATCGGATCACATGTTCTTTTTGACCATCGCGTAAGCTGAATGGTTGTGAATAGACTCGAAGTTTTCTGATTCAATGGTATAGGCAATAATACGTTCGTCTTTATTCAGATCCACGGCAATATCCCTGACCAGATCCTCGACAAAGCGGGGATTGTCGTACGCTCGTTCGGTCACGTATTTTTCATCCGGCCGCTTAAGGATGCCATACAACTCACTTGAAGCGGAACGTTCCACCAATTCGATCAACTCCTCAACCCATACAAATTTTTTGATGGTGCAGGTCAGTGTGACATGGGAACGTTGGTTATGAGCACCGTAGTCTGAAATTCCTTTTGAACAAGGGCACAGACTGGTGACCGGAACAATAACCCGTACAGAAACACGAGGCTTACCCTTATCATCTACATGTCCGATAAAGGTGACTTCATAATCCATCAAGCTGGGTACACGCGAAACCGGCGCGGTTTTGGTCATGAAGAAAGGAAAGGTCATTTCAATGAAAGCTGTTTCCGCATCCAGTCTTTCCAGGGTTTCCGTGATCATCGCTTTAAAGGAATCGACTGTTATCTCGTATTCATGATCATTGAGAATTTCGACAAATCGGGACATGTGTGTCCCTTTAAAGTTATGGGGGAGCCCGACATACATACTAAAGTTCGCAACGGTATGCTGGACACCACCGGCACGATCGCTGATCACAATTGGATGTCGGATATCTTTGATACCAACTTTCTCGATATCAATTTTTCGGGTGTCGTGAGTACTCTGTGTGTCTGGCATATTTGCTGTTTTCATATCCATAGTGTACTCGAAATTACTTGTTCCGGCTCACGATATAATCCGCTATCCATCGTAGAGTATCTGCCTTTTCGCCAAAATCCTGCAGATTTTCGATGGCCTGACCATGCAGTTCCATGGCTGTTTGTTTTGCACCATCCAGACCGAGCAGGTTGGGGTAAGTCGGTTTGTCTCTTTCCATATCAGATCCCTGTGGTTTCCCAATCACGTCTGTGTCACCCTCAATATCCAGAACATCATCCCAGACCTGAAAAGCCAGACCAATACATTTTGCATATTGGTCCAGTTTTTCGATCTGTTGATCAGAAATCTCCGGACATGCAAGCGCTCCCAGTTTCACGGATGCACGTATGAGGGCGCCAGTCTTGTGAATATGCATGTTTTCGAGTTCTGGCAGTGTCAGATCTTTTCCTACAGAAGCCAGGTCAATAGCTTGACCACCGACCATTCCACGGGAGCCGCTGGAGAGAGCAAGGACCTCAATCATTTTCAAGCGATTTTCCGTAGAAGTTTGGATGCCCGGATCATGAGCGAGGACGTGAAAGGCCAATGCTTGGAGTGCATCACCAGCAAGAATCGCGGTTGCTTCATCAAAGGCTTTGTGGCAGGTTAGTCTTCCCCGGCGCAGGTCATCGTCATCCATTGCAGGCAGGTCGTCGTGGATCAGTGAATAGGCATGAATGAGTTCAACCGCACACGCCGGACCATTGAGTGAATCGACGGGTACCTCGAGTGCCTGGCCAGTGGCATAAACCAGGATGGGTCTGATTCGCTTCCCGTCACCGAGTACGGAATAACGCATGGCTTCATGTAGATGCTGGGGTTGTATATTTTCAGCAGGAAGCCAGTGATCGAGCGCCTGATCAACCTTTTGCTGCCAGGAATTTATAATTTCAGATTGCAACATGATTTTCAGTCAGGATAGCAGGACAAAAATCAGAGTTCGTCTTGATTAATGTCCTCGAGCGAAGTTTTTCCCTCTTTTTCCATCAGGATTCGAACCTTCTGTTCGGCCTCTTCCAGTGCCTGCTGACAAGCTCGCGTAAGGGAGATGCCCTTTTCGAAATATTTCAGCGATTCCTCAAGGCTGATGTCACCTTTTTCCATGGTTTCCACAAGTGCCTCAAGTTCAGCCAGTGATTTCTCGAAATTAAATGATTTTGGCTTTCTTGCCATTCGTTATTCCAGCTTGGGATGGTGATTACGGTAACGCAGATAATAACAAAAGGTCAAACCATTTTTCTGTAAGAGTAAAGGAGGTTCATGGAAGAAACCTCCTTTTCCTCTTTCAATCAAGTGGAATACGGATCTTCTGACCTGGATAGATTAGATCAGGATCTTCAATCACTTCACGGTTGGCTTCAAACAGCCGAGGGTACTCCATCGCATTGCCGTAGTATTCCTTGGCAATTTTGCTCAAAGAATCACCTTTTTGGATGATATAGTATTCAACCCGTTCCTGTTCAATGATCTCCATCACCTCTTCAGGCGGCGTATCCTCTGTGACTTCAACTATTTCACTGAAGCTAGCCTCTTCTGCTTCTGCAGGGGGGGCGATGGTGACTCGCGCTACGCGTACATCCTCCACGCCTTTGACATTTCCGGCCATGAGGATCATTTTCTGCAGAGCAGTGGCTGATTCACAGTCGCCACAGAGAGTGACAATACCATCCTCGTATTCCACTTCAAGATTATTTACGCCTGGGTTGTTTTCCTCAATATGTTTTTTGATGTTTTCGGCGGCCTCCGCTTCTGAACCAAAAAGTGATTTACCGATATTTTTTACAAATCCGAATAGTGACATTTGTTCCCTCCTTTTACTGGTTATTATTTAATACTTATCTGGAAAATCAATGGGCAATTTGCAAAGATTGAAGTTGGAGTTTGTTTGTCGTGAATTGTTGCAATCAGAACCACCTTTAAGCATTCAAGCCCCATCCTGAAGAATTTTCCACCCTGCATATGTACCGCTTACCCTGAACGAATCCGGGGTTTCTCAACTCTGCCGATCATACCGCAGATATTACACCCGGTAACAGAATTTTCTTGATATTGTCTGCTGGTCTGATATAACACCGCCACGATCAAACACAACTGAAGGATTGTAGTGAGCAAAGTTTACGACGCTTCCGATATAGAAATTCTCTCTGGTCTCGATCCGGTACGCAAGAGGCCAGGTATGTATACAGACACCACTCGTCCTAATCACCTGGTACAAGAAGTGGTTGATAACAGTGTAGATGAGGCCATTGCGGGTTTTGCTTCACGGATCGATGTGATTCTGCATACCGACGGTTCGATAGAAGTTGCCGATGATGGTCGTGGCATGCCAGTGGATCTACATCCGGAAGAGAATGTTCCGGGTGTCGAGGTGATCATGACACGCTTGCATGCCGGCGGAAAGTTCTCGAAAAAGAGCTACAAATTTTCCGGTGGACTCCACGGTGTCGGGGTTTCTGTCGTCAATGCCCTTTCAAAGCAGCTGGAAGTCTGGGTTAAACGCGGTGGTAAGGAGTACAACATGTCCTTTGCCGGTGGTGAGATTAACTCCCCACTGGAAGAGGTGGGTAAAGTTGGGAAGCAGAACACGGGTACGCGTATCCGTTTCTGGCCAGATGAACAGTATTTCGATACGGCCAAGCTTTCACTTTCCCGTCTGAAACATGTTTTGCGTGCGAAAGCAGTTTTGTGTCCTGGACTGACTGTAACACTGCTTGATCAGAACAATAATGAAAAGCTCACTTGGTATTATCCCGATGGATTCCGGACCTATCTGGCAGAGGCACTTAAGGGGGCAGAAATCATCCCTGAAGAACCTCTGTCCGGTTCTATGTCAGGTGACACTGAAACTGTGGACTGGGCGGTCCACTGGTTGGTTGAAGGTGGTGAAATCATAGCAGAAAGTTATGTCAATCTGGTGCCAACGATTCAGGGTGGAACGCATGTCAATGGACTGCGTCTTGGACTGCTAGAAGCCGTACGTGAATTTTGCGATAACCGGAACCTCCTTCCCAGAGGAGTAAAGCTGACGGCCGACGATGTATGGGAAAATTGCTGTTACCTGCTTTCAGTCAAGCTGGAAGAGCCGCAGTTCTCCGGTCAGACCAAAGAGCGGCTGTCATCCCGAGAATGCGCAGCTTTCGTTTCCGGTGTGATCAAGGACGCCACCAGTCTGTGGCTGCATCAGCATGTGGAAACAGGGGAACGTATTGCCGAATTGGCGATCAACCATGCACAAAAACGTTTGAAGTCAGCCAAACAGGTCGTGCGCAAACGTGTGACGGGAGGCCCCGCTCTACCTGGCAAACTGGCGGATTGTGTTTCCGGAGACCCCTCTGTTACCGAACTTTTTCTGGTTGAGGGGGATTCTGCCGGTGGTTCGGCAAAGCAAGCTCGGGACAAGGACTTTCAGGCCGTCATGCCTTTGAGGGGGAAAATTTTGAATACCTGGGAAGTGGATCCTGCACAGGTTCTCGCTTCTCAGGAAGTCCATGATATTGCCGTGGCGATTGGTGTCGATCCCGGATCGAATGATCTGGAGAAACTACGTTATGGAAAGATCTGCATTCTCGCGGACGCCGATTCTGACGGACTTCATATCGCAACCTTGTTGTGTGCTCTCTTTGTCAAACACTTTCGGCCGGTTGTTGAGGCGGGGCATATCTATGTGGCGATGCCGCCCCTGTTTCGGATCGATGTAGGGAAAGAAGTCTTTTACGCCCTGGACGAGAAGGAAAAGCAGGGTATTCTTGATCGGATCAGTGCAGAGAAAATCAAGGGAAAGGTCAATGTACAGCGATTCAAGGGCCTTGGTGAGATGAACCCGCCCCAATTACGTGAGACGACCATGGCACCTGAAACACGCCGCTTGGTTCAGTTGACGATCAACTCCTGGGATACAACCAACAAGATGATGGATATGTTGCTGGCCAAAAGGCGAGCGGGTGATCGCAAGCAATGGCTGGAGCAGAAAGGCGACAGGGTAAACCTGTAAAAAAACCTGCCTGGCAGGTTTTTTTACAGAACGGGTAGTTATTCAATCGTCAACCACGACGCCCCATGGGAATTTCCCCACCTTGATCGTATCGACGACAGTATTGGTCGCTGTATCGATCACTGAAACGGTTCCGCTGACACCGTTAGTAGAGTAGAGCCGGCTTCCATCCGAGTTCAGCGCCAGCCCCCATACGCGCTTGCCTACGGGAATTTCTGCTTTTGTTTCCAGAGTATCTGCATCCAGAGCAAAAACTGTATTCGCACGACCACCGGCCACATACAGGGTTTTTCCATCTTTGCTCAGCAATACATCTTTGGGTTTGGCTTTGTCGTCAGTCAGAGCATGGATCTTGATGACTTCATGTGTCTTCATATCAACCTTCTTGACTTCACCACCAATTTCAGAAGAAGCATAGGCAATGGTGCCATCCGCATTGAAAGTCGCCGATCGCGGGCGGGAACCTACCAGGATATTGGCAATGACTTTATGTTCAGGCACAGCAATCACATGCAGCATGTTGGTGGATTCACTGGTGACGATGACACGGGAACCGTCGGGAGAGATCGCAACCCCTTCAGGTTCAATGCCAACTTTGATCTGGGCAACTTTTTCGCCTGTTTCAGGATTGAGTACAGTTGCCATATTGTCTTCTTCATTGGAGACATAGAGGTTACCATTTGGATGCACGGCAAAGGTTTCTGGATCTTCACCTGGATCAAGATCCCTGATTTTTTTAAGGGAAACCGGGTCAATAACAATAATTTTGTCATCCTTTCCAAGTGCAACATAGAGTTCCCTGTGATTAGGGGATAGACCAATTCCTCTGGGCTGGTTACCCACTTCGATCGAGGTTTCAACCTCATTGGTCTTGCTGTTGATTACGGTGACTGAATTTCCCTTTTCATTGGTGACGAAGATTCGGTTTGTGGCTGCTATAGCCGTGCTGGATATGATCAGCAGCGCAGCGAACATGGTTGTAATGGTGGCAAGCATCTTTTTCATGATTTTTGGTTATGACTCCTTAAGATTAAGAACACGAATGAATTCTATTCTATGCGGATCAAAGACAACCCGCATTAAGAAAAATTCCTGAGCGAAGAAAAAGATCAACTGACACAGTAAAAAGTGGCTGGTTGCAAAACAGATTATTTGTTGTAAAAAAACGACAAATAATGGATTGCAGACATTAGTTGTTGTTTAAAAGTAAAAAAAGCTTGAATTTGTTGTGTGGTTGTTATATCTTTGGCTGTATCCTGCAAGGGATGTGAAATATTCCCTGCTTGAAGCCAGCCATAACCAGCAGGCGCAGGAGGGGATAAAGCTTAAGCTTTATAGTTCAATTAGTCTTAAATAACAAAATAGATGGAGACTTTAAGATGAATAAATTCAAAACAACTGCTCTGGCAGCTGCTCTGGTCGCCGCAAGTGCCCCAGCCAGTTCTGCTGTGATTGCAACGAATGCCGACGGTTGGGAAATCAGCTTTGGCGGTACTGTCAATCTGTTCATGAATTTCTATGACAATCAAGGCGGTACTAATGAAGTACATCTGCAGGAAGGTCTGCTTCCGGCATTTGCCACATTCAAGGCCAAGAGTCCTACGGTCAATGGTCTGACGGGTACAGCACAGATCAGCTTTGCACCAGACTCATCGAATTCAAAACTGCGACGTCAGGACAAGGGTGGCACTGCGATCGACATGCGTGAAGTCTTCTTCAATGTCGAAGGCAGCTTTGGTACTTTCTCTGTCGGTCGTACACTGGGTATCTTCAGCCGTCAGGCCATCCTGAAAGATCAAACGCTGTTTGGTGTGGGTGCTGGTGGTAATGGAGACGGTGCTGGCACAACCCTGGGTCGTATCGCCCATGGCTATGTCTACCCAGCCTTCGATACCCGTTTCTCCTACAAAACACCGGACATGAACGGCTTCCAGTTGGAAGTGGGTCTGTATGATCCACTTGAAGGTGATGAAGGTCCAATCGGGGGTTCAATAAATAACTGGGATACCAGTATTCCACGTGTTGAAGCAGAAGCCACTTATGGTACATCTTTTGCCGGCGGTAGCCTCAACCTGTGGTTGGGAGCCCTGTGGCAGGAAAGTGACAACGTTTATAATGCTTTTGCCCCATCTAACTCGGTGGATCTGACTCACTGGGGTGTTGACGGTGGTATTCAGGTAACATTTGGTGGTTTTGAATTCGTTGGACACTACACAACTGGCGAAAACCTGGGTCAGCTGTTCAAGATTGCAGCACCTGTCAACGGTACGAATGATACTGAAGAAGATCACTGGTACGCACAGATTGGTTACACCTTTATGGGTACAACCAAGGTTGCCGCCAGCTATGGTGAATCAGAGCAGAAGGACAACGGTACAACTCTCAACAACAACCTTTGGACTGTTGGTGTTTACCATGATGTCAATTCCTGGTTGAAACTGGTTGCTGAATATAACAATCAGGAATCTGATCAGCTGGGAGTCACTGATGCCGATGTATTCGGCGTTGGGGCTTTCATCTTCTGGTAAGCCGAAAATAGTAGTATAACAACTATACTAAATAGATAATATTTGGTAAGAGGTACTCGGGCGCATCTTCGGATGCGCCCTTTTTCTTTATGGGCCGGAAGGAACGTAAGGCCTTTCTACTGGTCAGAATTGTATGCAGCAGAAGCTCAGCCTATAATGCAGCCAAACTTTTGACATTCAACCATCCTTGAGAACGTAATAATCATTATGACACGATATTTATTGACCTTTATTTTATTGTTAGTTTCAACCGTTTTTCAGGTTCAAGCCAGAGACTGGTTTCCTGATCTGAATATTTTCGGCAGTTCCGAGGATGAAGGTGTGGTTGTTTGGCAGGCGGGGCAGCAATATATCAAAATTGTTCCTAAAGAAAGTAAGGCAGAGGGCAAAAATGATCACCCAAAAACCATTTCTGTTGATAAACTCAGGGATGTGCTTGGGGCTATAAAACTACAAGAGGCAGGAGGGATTTTCAGTGATGAGACAAAAGAATCTCCTTTCTTCGCTTCTTCGGATATCAGTACACTGGCAAGTGGTCTGTCAAGAGCCTTTGAGCGTGCAAAACCTGATGAAGATATTATTTTTGTGGTTATTGGTCGGCATAAGGGCCTCCTTGCCAAGGAAAGGAAAGTCATCGGTGGCCGAGCCTTTATCCAGGATGGTAAGTTGAACCTGATCTTCGGTGATGTTTATCGTCCTGAAGGAGGATCGATCGATCAGAAAAAGCGAAATATGGCTGCCGGTTGCGGAGGTTGTGATGATAATGACGTCCGGACGAACCCCTATGTAGTGGGCAGCCGGAATAAAGAACATACTGTGAAGTTTGTATTCGCCGATTTTGATGGTCTCGAAAGGCCTCGAAGCGATTGGCTCGTTCTCGATGTCGACAGAATGGCTTCGATTGTCGAAAAAGAACGTAACAAGCTTCCACCAGCACTTGCCAGAGAGCAGGCAAGAGCCAGAAAAGAAGCTGCGGAATTAAATCTTGAGCGCCGTAGATTACGCGAAGAGATGGCCCGGATGCGCAAAGAGATGAAAGAGATGTCTGGTGGCAATAATAGCAAAAATGCTGGCACCAAATCAGTGGAAGAGCGCCTTTCAACTCTTGACCAGCTTAAAAAGAAAGGGCTTGTTTCCGAAAAGGAATATCAGAGAAAACGGCAGGAAATTCTCAACGATCTTTGAAAATCAGATTGGTTGAATGATCACTGTACACAATACGGACAAAACGTCGCATTTATACAACAAGTTTGCTCTTTATCTTAAAAACTGTTGTAAACATCATTCAACCTCTTGAATGATGTTGCTTTTTTGTGTTACTGTTATCAACAGTCAGTTTACAAAGATGAGGGGAACCGCACCATGAATAACAAAATCAGAGCGACAACCCTGGCAGCTATGATCGCTACCAGTTTTCCGGTCACATCGGCCGTCATTGCGACGAATGCTGATGGTTGGGAAATTAGCTTCGGTGGCACTGTTAATCTCTTTTATACAACATATGATTCAGAGACCCGTGTCAATGGTGTTGTCACTGGTACAGCAGATGAAGTTCATCTTCAGGAAGGTCTGCTTCCGGCATTTGCCACATTCAAGGCCAAGAGTCCTACGGTCAATGGTCTGACGGGTACAGCACAGATCAGCTTTGCACCAGACTCATCGAATTCAAAACTGCGACGTCAGGACAAGGGTGGCACTGCGATCGACATGCGTGAAGTCTTCTTCAATGTCGAAGGCAGCTTTGGTACTTTCTCTGTCGGTCGTACACTGGGTATCTTCAGCCGTCAGGCCATCCTGAAAGATCAAACGCTGTTTGGTGTGGGTGCTGGTGGTAATGGAGACGGTGCTGGCACAACCCTCGGTCGTATCGCTCATGGCTACGTGTATCCAGCCTTCGATACCCGCTTCTCCTATAAAACACCGGACATGAATGGTTTCCAGTTGGAAGTGGGGGCATATGATCCACTTGAAGGTGATGAAGGTCCAATCGGGGGTTCAATAAATAACTGGGATACCAGTATTCCACGTATTGAAGCAGAAGCCACTTACGGCACATCTCTTTCTGGTGGTAGCCTTAATTTGTGGCTCGGAGGTCTCTGGCAGGAAAGTGATACAGTTGGGCTGGCCAATGGCAACGGAATCGTAGATTTGACCCATTGGGGCATTGATGTGGGTGCTCAAGCAATCTTTGGTGGATTTGAGCTTGTCGGGCATTATTCAACCGGCGAGAATCTTGGTCAGCTATTCAAGATAGCTGCACCTGTCTATGGGACAAATGATACTGAAGAAGATCATTGGTATGCCCAAGTTGGATATACCTTTATGGGCAAGACCAAGGTTGCTGCCAGTTACGGTGAATCGCAGCAGAAAGACAATGGTATAGATTCAACCAACGAATTATGGACGATCGGAGTCTACCATGATGTTACGTCCTGGTTGAAACTCGTTGCTGAATACAATGATGTAGATTCTTCATCAGATAATACAGGTGGAGTAACATTCATTAATAATGTTGGTAATTTGGAGTCAGTTCCCAATACTGCTTCTGAATCTCAGACCTTCTCTATCGGGGCATTTATTTTCTGGTAATCGGGAGAGTCGAGGAAAGCTAAAAAAGCACATCCAAATGGATGTGCTTTTTTATTTTGGGATTCCAAAAATCCTTAATTAAGGATGTATTGCACGAAAATCGCGTCATGGGAACACGAGAACCTGACGCTAGAATTCTCGATAATCGATGTTTAGATCCAAAGATTGAGGTCAGAGGGGACCTGAGAAAAAGCACGAAATGGCCAGTCTCTCGGAGAGGAGATACTTTGGAGCCGAAGTTATAAACTCTTTCCAAGATCTTTGCGTCATTTCACAAAGTTGGCTGCGATTAATAATCGCAATTTATCCTTGTGCTACTGGACTCTGGATAGAGTCAAAGTTCGTGTTATATTTTTATTGTTCTTTTTTCGGTGAGAATCATATCAACCGGAATGTCAGTTTCTTCAACCGGAAGTTCATCAACGATCTGATTTTCAAATGCGAGTGCGACTTTTAAGTGAACATCATGGGCCGAAAACCATCTGTCATAATAACCGGCGCCAAAACCGATTCGGTGTCCTCTTTCGGTAAAACCGAGGCCAGGAGTTATCGCCAAATCGACGGTTTCGTCTGTGATATGTCCTTTCGACGGGGTAAGTATACCGAGTGTGCCTGGTTTGAGGTCCTCCCAATCTTCCAGGCTCTGCGCAACCATGGTTTCTTTATCGATAATCTTGGGGACAAGAACTTTTTTCCCTATCGATAATAACCTTTTAATAATTTGATGGGTTGCAACTTCGGTTGACCAGGAGATATAGACAAAGACTATCTTTGCTTGCTGGAATTCATGCATATTGAAAAGACGGTATGTAATACATTCAGAGCAGCTTTGTCGTTCAGACTCTGTAAGAGAAGCACGCTTTTGTTTAAGATATTGACGTAATTGCTTCTTCTGATCGAAAAGAGGGTTTTGATCGTTCAAAAGGCTTTCCTTTTTGGTTTGTTTTCCCTTAAAATACGCGGCTTTGTTAAGTATGCGGTTATGTGCTCCACACTGGGGCTGATGTCTGTATAAAGATTATAGAAACGAGAACATAAACACAATGGTTAAAATTCGACTGGCACGTGGTGGTTCAAAAAAACGACCCTTTTATCACATCGTTGTTGCAGATGTGCGCAGAAAACGCGATGGCCGCTATATTGAACGGCTTGGTTTCTTTAATCCACTGGCTAAAGGTCAGGAAGAAACCCTGCGTCTTGACTCCGAACGTGTGGCGCACTGGATAGCAAATGGCGCCCAACCGACTGAGCGTGTGGCCAAATTAATCAAACAGAGTTCAAAAGCCGCCTGAGTGGGTGTATAAACAAAAAAGTTCTTTTTTATTACAACACGCTATATGGTAGACGAGGAAGTAATCAATCTCGGCCATATAAGTGGTGTATATGGAATCAAGGGTTGGGTAAAAGTCTTTTCTGATTCCCGACCAAGAGAGAATATTTTCACCTACTCGTCATGGTTGATTGAATCATCTGACGGGTGGCGAGAGTACAGGGTTATCGGTACCAGAAAGCAGGGAAAAGGTCTGATAGCCCTGCTTGAAGGGATCGCTGATCGAAACCAGGCTGAGGAGCTGGTTAACAAAAAAATCGGTATCAGGGCACAACAATTGCCTGAAACGGAGGATGGTGAATATTACTGGCGTGATCTGATTGGGCTTTCAGTATTCGATTCCGAAGGAGTCCCTTTCGGTAAGGTCAGTGATCTTATGGAAACAGGTGGCCATGACGTGATCGTTGTGGAAGAGGAAAGAGGGCGACACTTGATCCCTTTTGTCCACGGGGTTTATGTTTTGGATGTTGATCTGGAGGCAGGTACGCTCACAGTAGACTGGCGGCAGGATTATTCGGAGTGAAGATCAGTGTAGTCACCCTTTTTCCTGCAATGTTTGATGCCATTAGTGAATATGGTGTAACCGGTCGGAGTATCAGGGAGGGGCTGGTAGAGCTGGTGTTTTATAATCCAAGAGATTTTACCAGCGACGTTCACCGAACTGTGGATGATCGTCCATTTGGTGGGGGCCCCGGTATGGTGATGATGGTGCAGCCATTACGACGAGCAATCAGTGCGGCTGCTAAACACACGGAATCGAATAAAGCCCATCGTATCTGCCTCAGCCCACAGGGACGGAGGCTCGATCAGGCAGGAATAAAAGAACTGCTGAAACATGAGCATTTGGTGCTTGTGGCCGGCCGCTACGAAGGGATTGATGAGCGAGTTCTGGAACAGGATATCGATGAGGAATGGTCGATAGGTGATTACGTCCTCAGTGGTGGAGAGCTGGCAGCGATGGTAATAATCGATTGCCTCATAAGGATGATACCCGGAGCCCTGGGACACAATGAATCGGCTAGTAGAGATTCATTCTATGAAGGCCTGCTGGACCATCCTCACTATACGAGACCGGTCGATGAGAGGGTGCCGGAAGTTTTGTTGAGTGGTGATCATGAAGCCATCGAACGGTGGCGATTGAAACAGTCACTGGGCAGAACCTGGCTTAGAAGACCGGATCTTCTGGAAAAAAAAGATTTGAGCTGTACCGAAAAGAGTTTATTGGATGAGTTTATCAGGGAGTATAAAACCTCCTGAAACGTGGAGTAGAGATAATGAGCAACATAATTCAGCAATTAGAAGCCGAGCAGATGAACAAGGCAATTCCCGAGTTTGGGCCAGGCGATACTGTAAGCGTACAGGTGAAAGTAAAGGAAGGTGATCGAACCCGGCTGCAGGCTTTTGAAGGCGTTGTCATCGCCAAGAAAAATCGTGGTTTGAACTCATCATTCACCGTCCGCAAGATCTCTCATGGTGAAGGTGTGGAGCGTGTCTTTCAGACCTACAGTCCGTTAATTGCAGAAATTGTTGTCAAACGACGTGGCGATGTAAGACGTGCCAAGCTCTACTACATGCGTGGCCTTCGTGGCAAAGCTGCCCGGATCAAGGAAAAGATTTCGGCTAGAAAGAAAACTGTAGCCTCTATGGAACAGCAACCGGTCGAATCTGCATCACCTGCAGACGATTTGACAAAGATCGAAGGTATCGGGCCTAAAATCAGCGAATTACTTCAGGCTGAAGGTATTTCTTCTTTTGCTGATCTGGCAGGAACTTCACCCGATCGAATCCGCGAGATCCTTGCGGCAGCCGGTGGACAGTTTGCAGCACATGATCCTGAAACGTGGCCTGCACAGGCAGAACTTGCTCGAGACGGGAAGTGGGATGAGTTGAAAAAGTGGCAAGATGAACTTGACGGAGGCAGAGAAAAATAGCCTTCTTTTGTTTTAAATTCATAAAAAAGCGGCCAATGGCCGCTTTTTTATTTCTGTGAAAAGGCCTTGAGTTATTTTGCAGGAGGCAGTTCCAATGGATTTCTGAGTTTAAGGATATGCTTGTGACCTTCTGAACAGGTGACCTCGATACTGTGAATACCAGCATCATCTTCATCAACATAGATATCTTTAGGTTTGCGGATGTTGTGATCCAGCTTGTCATCAAGGCTTGTTACGATAACATCGTCCTTTGGATCGTAACTGATTCCGGTCAACGGAACCCATTCCGCCTCAATCTGGTCTCCGATATCAAGCCCTGCCACCTCAATTTCAACCAGTTGTGTTGGCATTACAGAGCTGAAATGATCGAAATAGTGTTTTAGATCTTCTTTTTCTATTTTGTGTGTTGCCATTTGAACGCTCCTCTACAGTGATGATTATCTCTGTTCTTTATATATTGAGGCTGAAAAATGTTTTTCAAGGATAAGAATCAAATTTTAGGGATTTCGCCGGAAATGGAATTCGTAATCAGATTCTCCTTTTCCTTTCTTGATAATTTTTTGATCGCGGCTTCTCTGGATGCAGCGCTTGCACGTGAATCAACGGTTTCGAAATAGACGAGTTCCACAGGCTGTCGATTGCGGGTATATTTAGCTGCATTCGATCCGTTGTGTTCATTAATGCGCCGTTTAAGATCAATCGTAATGCCTGTGTATAAGGAATTATCTGCGCATCGGACGATGTAGATAAACCAGATCTGATTCACAAGATCCGTCAAGATTTCTGGATGACCCGGTCGATCACGGCCGCACCTACACTGTCACCCCATACATTGACAGTTGTTCGGAATCGATCCAGGAACCAGTCCACTGCCAGCAGCAAGCTAATGCCTTCCAACGGCAGGTTGACCGCCGAGAGGACAATGACCATGGTCACAAGCCCTGCCTCCGGGATGCCAGCCGCTCCAATGGCCGCCAGTGTTGCAGTAACAAAAATGATGGCCTGTTGGCTGAGTGTCATATCGATACCATAGGCCTGTGCAATAAACATTACGGCAGCGGATTCATAAAGGGCGGTACCGTCCATATTGATGGTTGCTCCCAAAGGGATAACAAAGCGTGTAGCTCGGGGATCAATATCGTTTTCCCTAGCGCACTCCATGGTCAGAGGCAGGGTCGCCGAAGAACTGGCCGTACCGAATGCCGTGAACAGTGCACGGCCCATGCCCACCAGGTAGTCCCGTCCACGACCGGCGATCAGCCACAAGATGGCCATAAGAACACAAAAATGGAGGGCCAGGCCAGTCAGTACGGTAATGACATGCAACCCTACCGATTTTATCTCTTGGAAAAAGGCGTCACCACCCCCGGCCATCCCCAGACGTGCAGCGATCAGGGCAAAGATACCAAAGGGTGCAAAATACATGATCCAGATCACCAGTTTCATCATTGCCTCATTGAGACCATCGAAAAAGGCGATAACAGGCTTTCGCTTTTCGCCTATGGTCGTTAAGGCTGCCGCAAAAATCAGGCAAAAGAATATGATAGGCAAGAGTTGATTGGAGCCTCCTGCCTCGATCAAGTTGGGTGTCACCAGTGAAAGGATGATGTCGGAGAAACCGGTTTCTTCCTTGCTCGCAATTTTATCCGGTATCGAATGACTCAGGTTTGTCATGCCGACACCGGGCTGGATCAGGTTGACAACAACCAGGCCGATGAGTACCGCAATCGCGGTTGTGGTTGCATAATAAAGCACCGTGTAGCCACCGATACGCCCTAGCTTGCGTACATCGCCAAGTGAGCAGACACCACTGATCACGGCAGCCACGATCAGAGGCAGAATCACCAGTTTAAGGGTATGGAGGAACAGATCACCCAGCCACTTGATCGACACCATGGTCTCGCCCCAGAGCCAGCCGCTGGCAAGCCCGGCAATGACGCTGATGATGATCGCGATCAGTAGGATGACGGCATGTTTGTGTGGCATGATAGATGGGTTCAGACAAGCCCAAGGATGTTATAGCCTGAATCCACATAGGTGATCTCACCCGTAATACCAGCGGCCAGATCGGAGCAGAGAAAGGCGGCGGTGTTGCCCACATCATCAATGGTGACATTGCGGCGTAGGGGTGCGTGTTCCTCCACGGCATTCAAGAAACCGCGCAGGCCGGAAATGCCGGCGGCAGCGAGGGTCTTGATCGGCCCGGCAGAAATGGCATTCACCCGGATGCCCTCAGGGCCCAGGCTGTACGCCATATAACGGACATTGGACTCAAGGCTGGCCTTCGCCAGGCCCATCACGTTGTAGTTGGGCATCGCACGAACAGCTCCAATGTAGCTCAAGGTCAGCATGGCACCGTTGCGATCCTTCATCATCGGACGCGCTGCGTTACCCAGGGCTGTAAAGCTGTAGGAGCTGATGTCATGCGCGACCTGGAAACCTTCCCGCGTGACACTGTCCATGAATTCTCCCGCGAGTTCTTCACGGGGAGCAAAGGCCACGGCATGGACCAGGATATCCAGATGATCCCAGTAATTGTCCAGATTTTCGAAGACTGCTTCGATCTCGTCATCACTGGCCACATCACATGGCAGGACGATTTCCGAATCCATCTCTTCGGCAAATTTTTCTACACGGCCAGCGAGTTTTTCATTTTGATAGGTGAAAGCCAGATTGGCGCCTTCTCGCTGCATGGCCTTGGCGATACCATAGGCAATGGAACGGTTGCTGGCTACACCAACAATCAATGCATTTTTTCCTTGCAGAAACCCCATGTTCTAGTCCTCAGTCTGATTCAAGATGTGTATTTCGGGGATGGCATGTTTATAATTCCCCCTCGTTGACGATTATCATATAAGAAACTGCATGCTCGGGCGACTCTCTTTGTTATTTTTGTTCCTATTTGCGGGTGGTTGTGCTGAACCACCCTGGAACAACCCGTATCCTGCCGAACAGGATACGGCCAGCATTATCTATGATCATTTTGCCGAACGCCCCAAACACCTCGATCCGGTTCGTTCCTACAGCTCAAATGAATATCTTTTTATTGGCCAGATATACGAACCGCCCTTGCAATACCATTTCCTTAAGCGACCCTACGAACTGATACCCCTGACGGCTGCCGAGATGCCGACGGTGACCTTTTTGGATGCTGCTGGTAACGTGTTGCCGGAAGATACTTCCGCTGAGAAGGTGGCGTGGAGTATCTACCGTATTACTCTCCAGCCAGGGATCAAATTCCAACCCCATCCCGCATTTGCAAGAAATGAACAGGGTGATTTTCTCTACCATAATCTGACTGAAGAAGATCTGGAGGATATCCGGACTCTGGACGATTTTGAACAGACCGGAACCCGCGAGCTGGTTGCCGATGATTATGTCTACCAGATCAAACGCATGGCTCATCCAACAACCCATTCGCCCATTGCGAGCCTAATGGCCGAATACATTGTGGGTATGCGCGAGCTTTCGGCAGAGTTGCGAAAGCAATCCACGCCGGCAGATAAGCACTATATCGACCTTAGAAATTTCTCGATGCAAGGGGTTCGGGTGATCGATCGCTATACATACGAGATCAAGCTTAGGGGAAAATATCCGCAGTTTATCTATTGGCTTTCCATGTCCTTTTTTGCCCCCATGCCTTGGGAGGCCGATCGTTTTTACTCACAACCAGGCATGGAGGAGAAAAATATCACTCTGGACTGGTATCCGGTGGGTACCGGCCCTTTCATGCTTACGGAAAATAATCCGAATCTGCGTATGGTTCTGGAAAGGAATCCAAATTTTCACGGTGAACGTTATCCATCAGAAGGTGAACCTGAGGATGAGGAGAAAGGTTTTCTGGTTGATGCGGGTAAGTCACTCCCCTTTGTCGAGAAGGCGATCTATTCTTTGGAAAAAGAGTCGATCCCGGCCTGGAACAAGTTCCTGCAAGGCTATTATGATACCTCTGGGATCACGTCGGACAGCTTCGATCAGGCCGTACAACTGGGTGCTCAGGGAGATGTTCAGCTTACGGAAGAGATGCAACGGAAGGGAATGAAACTGCTGACGGCAGTGACCACATCGACCTACTACATGGGCTTTAACATGCTCGATGATGTCATCGGCGGTTATTCGGACCGTGCCAAATACCTGCGCCAAGCGATCTCCATCGCGGTCGATTATGAGGAATACATTTCCATTTTTGCCAACGGTCGCGGATTACCGGCACAGGGTCCTATACCTCCTGGTATCTTTGGCAGCAAGGAAGGTAAAGCCGGGATCAATCCGGTGGTGTATGAGTGGGATGAGGCAAGAAACAAACCACGACGCAAATCGATCGAAGTGGCACGTGAGTTGATGATAAAAGCCGGTTACCCGGGTGGGCGCGATGAGAAGACGGGCAAGCAATTGATTCTTTATTTCGATACCACCGGTGGCGGGCCGGGTAGCAAGGCACTGCTGGACTGGTTGAGCAAACAATTCCGCAAGTTGGGTATCCAGCTGGTGATCCGATCAACTGACTACAATCGCTTTCAGGAAAAGATGCTGAAGGGAACCGCACAGATTTTTCAGTGGGGGTGGAACGCCGACTATCCCGATCCTGAAAACTTTCTGTTTCTGCTCTATGGTCCCAATGGCAAGGTGGAACACAAAGGGGAAAATGCGGCCAACTATAATAATCCTGAATTTAACGCTTTGTTTGAAAAGATGAAAAACATGGACAACGGATTACAGCGGCAGGCAGTGATCGACAAGATGATCGCCATTGCACGAGAGGATGCTCCATGGCTCTGGGGTTGGCACCCGGTGGCCTTTTCGTTGCACCACAAGTGGTACTCCAATGCAAAACCCAATCTTATGGCGAACAATACGCTCAAATACAAAAGGGTCGATCCTGTTATGCGCAGTGCAAAGCGAAAGGCCTGGAATCAGCCTGTGTTGTGGCCGTTGAAGTGGGTAGTACTGCTGTTTCTGCTGTTCATGATTCCTGCCGTCTTAATTTGGTGGCGTAAGGAGAGGGCGACTGCCTTATGATGGCCTATATCCTGCGTCGAATTCTCTACGCAATCCCAATTTTGATTGGAGTCAATGTACTGACATTTGTGCTTTTCTTTGTCGTCAACAGTCCGGATGACATGGCGCGCATGCAGTTGGGTCAGAAACGGGTGACAGAAGAGGCGATCCAGAACTGGAAGGCAGAACGGGGTTATGACAAGCCCCTGTTGTGGAATGCAGAGGCTGAAGGATTGGATAAGGTCACGGACACGATCTTTTTCAAGAAATCCATACGCCTGTTCCTGTTTGATTTTGGCCGCTCCGATAGCGGCCGCGATATCAGTTCCGATATTCAGCAGCGGATGTGGCCCAGTCTGGCGATTGCAATCCCGGGATTGATCGTTGGTTTACTGGTGAATATCTCATTTGCTTTGCTGATCGCTTTTTTCCGGGGTACCTATCTTGATATTTCCGGTGTGGTATTGTGCGTGATCTTGATGTCCATCTCCAGCCTGTTCTACATCATTGCTGGGCAATACCTGGTAGGCAAGCTGATGAACCTTGTACCTATTTCCGGTTATGACACCGGTTTTGAGGCGATCAAGTTTCTGATTCTTCCTGTTCTGGTCGGTCTGGTGAGCGGCATTGGATCAGGTACACGTTGGTACCGAACCATCTTTCTCGAGGAAATCGGAAAGGACTATGTGCGTACGGCACGTTCAAAAGGGTTGTCGGAACGCCTGATCATGTTCCGGCATGTCTTGAAAAATGCCATGATTCCTATTCTCACCGGTGTTGTGGTGATCCTGCCACTGTTGTTCATGGGCAGTCTGATCACGGAGTCGTTTTTTGGCATACCGGGGCTTGGCAGTTACACGCTGGATGCGATCAACAGCCAGGATTTTGCCATTGTCCGATCCATGGTTTTTCTCGGTTCTGTTTTATATATCATCGGTTTGTTACTGACCGATATCTCCTATACCCTGGTTGATCCCAGAGTGAGGTTGTCCTGATGCCAATAGTTCTTTGGACAGATGCTCTTGTGTTTCTACTCCTGATCATGGTGAGCCTGTTCGTTTGGCACGTACGCCGCCATGAACATCTGCGAAGACCTTGGCGAATCGTTCTATGCAGCCCCATAGCTATGGCGTCGGCTGTTATCCTCTTAATCTATTTGATCATCGGGTTACTGGATTCATTACATTTCCATCCACAGATCGAAGATCTCAACAATGGAGAGAAGCAATACTCAACACAGATTAAAAGTGTTTTTGATATGTTGGTGAGCCATTTGCAGGAGCACGATGAAAAGACCTATTCTGCTCCCTTTGCGGCATGGCAGTACAACAAGGAAACTATTGAGCTCGAAGATGGAACCATGATCCGTGATTATCCACGGCTTCGCTTCGGAGGGGCCCATCTCAGGGATCCGGATACGGAAAAGATTCCGGATATCGTCAGCAAGGTTTTGCATTCGACTGTGATTTGGTCTGTCATTTTTTTTCTGTTCGTTATGCTCGTCATATGGAGGATAAGCCGGAGAATCCAGAGGAGCTTTCCGGAGTCGATCAGCGCTGTAGCCAGAGGCAAGACCGAGATTCCGTGGCTGGTGATTTTTCTCACCGCGGGGATCAGTCTGTGGCTGGTGATTGTGGCCTGGAATCTCAGCCACTATTACCATATTTTTGGTACCGACAAGGTAGGCCAAGACGTGTTTTATCAGGCAATGAAGAGTATTCGTACCGGCCTGATCATCGGTACATTGACGACTTTGGTCATGCTACCTTTTGCTATTCTCATGGGTATCTCGGCAGGGTATTTTCGTGGCTGGATAGATGATGCGATCCAGTATATCTACACAACACTGAATTCTATCCCCGGTGTACTTTTGATCGCGGCGGCCATTCTCATGCTACAGGTTTATATGGCCAATCATGCCGATCAATTTACCAGTCTTGCTGCACGTTCGGACATGCGGCTGTTGTTTCTCTGTATCATTCTGGGAGTGACCAGCTGGACAGGGCTCTGCCGTATGTTGCGCGGAGAGACGATGAAGCTGCGTGAGGTGGATTACATTCAAGCGGCACAAGCCTTTGGTGTAGGCAACTTCACCATCATCATGCGCCACATTCTACCCAATGTGATGCATATTGTTCTGATCTCGGTGGTTCTGGATTTCAGCGGATTGGTGCTGGCCGAAGCGGTGCTTTCCTACATTAACATTGGCGTCGATCCCAGTATGAACAGCTGGGGGAACATGATCAATAGTGCCAGGATGGAGATGGCGCGTGATCCTGTCGTCTGGTGGTCTTTGGCTGCTGCATTTGTCTTTATGTTCGTACTGGTACTGGCAGCCAATCTGTTTTCTGATACTGTCAGGGATGCCTTTGATCCCAGACTGAGAGGAAGAGAAGAATGAGCAAAAAGAAAGAGAAAGTTGAATTGCCCAATGACAAGGACCTCACCCTGCGGGTGGTACCCATGCCAAAGGACACTAACTATGGTGGCAGCATTTTCGGTGGCTATCTATTTTCGCAGATCGATATTGCCGCTAGCATTCCAGCGATCAAACGGGCCAGGGGACGGGTGGCTACCGTCGCTGTCAATTCCATCGAGTTGCATCAACCGGTGTTTGTTGGTGATGTGCTGAGTTTTTATGCTGAAGTGGTGAAAGTGGGTCATACGTCCATTACTGTGGATGTTGAAGTGTATGCCCAGAGGAATGCTGCCAATCCACAGGTGGTGAAGGTGACACAGGCGACGCTGACCTTTGTGGCACTGGATGAGGATCGTAAGCCCAGGCCGGTGCCACCAGAAGAGGATAATGCATGAGCGATACCCTGATCGAAATTTCCGATCTGAAGGTGTGTTTCGGCGACAATGTCGCCGTTGACGGTATTGATCTACGAATCAAACGGGGGGAGACATTTGTTCTCCTGGGTGAATCGGGCTGCGGTAAGTCTATTACGGCACTGACCATGATGCGGTTACTACCCAATGCTGCACGTGTGAAATCCGGCCAAGTGTTGCTGGATGGCGAGGATCTGTTGCGACTTTCCGAGAAGCGTATGCGGCAGATCCGGGGTGGCAAGATTGGAATGATTTTTCAGGAGCCACAGACCTCTCTGAACCCGGTGATGAAGATAGGAGATCAAATTGCGGAATCCCTGATCTGGCACAACAAACTCAATGGTAACTCTTCACGGGCAGCGGTTATCAAGCTGCTTGAAGATGTGGGTATTACTGATCCTGAACGCCGCTATGATGAATATCCGCATCAGTTTTCCGGTGGCATGAAACAGCGGGTCATGATTGCTATGGCGTTGGCGGGTGAGCCTGAGCTGTTGATCGCCGATGAACCGACAACGGCACTGGATGTCACGATACAAGCTCAGGTATTGGAGTTATTGCAGACGCTGCAGCGGGAGCACAACATGGCCATTCTGTTTATTACGCATGATCTAGGGGTGGCCTCAAAGATGGCGGATCATGTGGGCGTCATGTATGCTGGCAAGATTGTCGAAAAGGCGCCGCGTGATCAGTTTTTCAGGGCACCCGCCCACCCCTATTCACGTACATTGTTTGATGCCTTGCCAAGCCGGCTCAAACGGCAACAGGAAGAACAGAAAAAAAACAGAAGCGCATCGAACGGCGTGTTGATGGAAGTGAAAAACCTGGATATTCACTTTCCTATTCGAAGTGGTTTCTTTAAACGCGTGACCGGCTATGTGAAAGCGGTCAACAATATTTCCCTGACCTTGGAGAAAGGCAAGACCATTGCCATGGTGGGTGAGTCCGGCAGTGGCAAGACCACCTTCGGCAAGGGTGTGTTGCAGCTGGTGAAACCAACCAATGGTTCAGTGATCTTTGAAGGCGAGGATCTGACCCGCCTTACACCTGCCCAATTGCGCAAACACCGATCCGATATACAGATTATTTTTCAAGATCCCTACTCATCCATGAATCCACGGATGATCGTTGGTGATATCATTGAAGAAGGGATGATTGCACAAGGGATCGGGAAAACCCGGCAGGAACGCATCAGGCGGGTGGAAGAACTGCTGGTACAAGTGGGTCTGGAGAAGACGCACCGTATGCGTTATCCCCATGAATTCTCCGGTGGTCAGCGTCAGCGGATCTGCATCGCCCGTGCTCTGGCCGTGGATCCAAAATTGATCATTTGCGACGAACCTACCAGTGCATTGGATGTTTCGGTGCAGTCACAGATATTGAAGCTGTTGAAAGATTTGCAGGATCGCCTTGATCTGACCTATCTCTTCATCACCCATAATATTGGTGTTGTGGATTATATTGCACATAAGGTGGCCGTGATGTATCGAGGTGAGATTGTCGAATATGGGGATGTGGATCAGGTGCTCTATCACCCTCAACACCCTTATACCCGGGAGCTTCTGTCGGCAGTCCCCCGCATCGAAACGTCCGCATGAATGACCAAACACTGAAAAAGATCGCCTCGGCACTTGTCTTTGCGGCAGACAAACACCGTAATCATCGGCGTAAAGACATTGGTCAGACGCCCTATATCAACCATCCTATTGATTTGATCGATGTACTCCTCAATGAGGCGGATGTTACCGATACAGATGTCCTGATCGCAGCCATTCTGCATGATACCGTAGAAGATACGGATACCTGTTTTGAAGAGATCGAGCAGGCTTTTGGCACTCACGTTTCCAAGATGGTACGTGAAGTGACCGATAACAAACGCTTGCGCAAAGAAAAGCGCAAGCAGTTGCAGATCGAGCATGCTGCTGGTGCCAGTCATGGGGCAAAACTGATCAAACTGGCAGATAAAATCTGCAATCTTCGGGATATGGTTGCTGCTCCCCCAGCTGGTTGGGACCTGGAACGACGGCGGGAGTATTTCGACTGGTGCCTGGCCGTAGTCGATCAGATGCGTGGAACCCATCCGACACTGGAGAAGATCTTTGATGAGGTTTATGCAGAGAAACCCTGAGGCCGGAGTTTCTTTGTGAGATCTGCTTCAAAAATCACCAGCCGGTTTGCAGATCTAAATGTTAAGCCTTGTGGCAATCCCCTGATTCTTCGGGCATTTAAGCCAAAATTTGCATAAACTCTTCTTCATTTCAAATATGCTGCTTTGGGAGGGTGAGTGTATGTTCTGTTGTTCTCGACCATTATTACCTATCTCAACAGGGGCCTGCCTACTCTTTCATTGCAGTTTCAGCATTGCAACGCCTTCCGATCTCGCTGATTTAAGCCTGCAGGATCTTTTGCGCCTGGAGATACACGATGACCCTTTTCCAGTTGAAACGCTTAAAGAACGCTGGACAATTGAATACAGTTTTCGTCAACTGAAGCTGAATGGTTATCAGATGGCTGATAGGTCCGTTGGTCTGGAACAAATATTTCAGGCCGCCGGAGAGCCGAGAACAGCGATGAATTTCCCGGTAGTACCGATCAAGGCGACTCAGGAAGTTCATACGTTCGATATCAGTTATCGGATGAATGATCGTTTGAAGATTTCACTGTCAGTACCTTTGGTAAAACAAAATACGGAGCATGTCAGTTCCGTTCCTGGCTTTGAACGGTTTGCTATTCAATCATCAGGTATTGGCGATGTTTCCTTTTTCAGTCACTGGTATCAACCACTCAATGCTCATAGTGCCTTACAATTGTCATTTGGTCTCAGTATTCCCACCGGATCGATCGATGAAAAAGGCGATACTCCACGGAATGGTGCCGGAACGCTCGAACAGTTACCCTTCACCAAACAGCTGGGCAGTGGAACTTGGGATCTGCCCATGGCACTGAGTTATCTGCGCCATGATGGTTCATGGGACTGGGGGGTACAGGCGACTGCAAGAATCCATCTGGGAAGGAATCATCACAATTATCATCTGGGCGATCGTTATGGAATCAATGTTTGGGCCCAGTATTTCACGAAATCTTATTTCCACCCAGGGGTCAGGGTTGCATGGCAGCATATTAATCCGATCGACGGTATCGATACAGAACTGCTGATGCCGGGTCAATTCCGTTTCCCATCCCCTATCAGTAATCCTGATTTTTATGGTGGTAATAACGTAAATCTCAGTCTTTTGATGAAAGTCTGTAATTCGGAAACGAATTGCAAGAAATATGCTGATCTGGAATTCACTCGGCCGGTTTATCGGAATATGACGGGAATTCAGCCCAGGGAAGATTATCAGTTCAGGATCAGTTTTGGTCTGAAATTTTAGACGTAATGAATCAAAGAGCACACTATCTGCAAGTTTTGATCGCCTGTCTTATGACAGGGTTTGCCATGCTCACTCCTGTCCATGCTGAACAACCCAGACTGGAACATTCTGAACTGAGCAGAGAGTATCAGATAAAAGCCGCAATGCTGTATAAATTCGTCTGGTTTGTACGCTGGAAATCTGGTGATTTCAAGGACAAAAAAAGCCCGATAAGTTTATGTCTTAGCGAGCCAGAACCATTTGGAGGTTACCTTGATCAGCTGGTTGAAGGAAGATTGTTCGGCAAGAATAAAAGAAAGATATCAGTCAGACGGTTTGACAAAAAAAATTATCTGGATCATCTCCAGGAATGCCATGTTTTGTTTATCCCCAAGGGTTCAGATGTGCCAGTTCCACAAAAGAAGGGGCTTCTGGTAGTGACGGACGGCAGACCAATCGAAAAGAGTTCGGCACATATCAACTTTATCACCAGTGGTAATTATGTCCGGTTTGAAATCAACCGGAACAACCTGAAAAAAAGTCACATTCGCCTGAGCTCAAAACTGTTGAAGCTTGCCAGGGTCGTAGGGGACTGAAAATGGACTTCCTGCGTACCCTTTCCTTGAAAAAACGTTTCATCATCGGTGTGACGATTACCAGTATTTTCCCCTTGTTCCTGGTTCTCGGATTGATTGCATATCAAAACCATAAAATGTACAAAAAGGATCTTGCTGAGACAGCCGAGATAATGTCGGATATGCTGGCGGCAAACATTGCACCTGCCCTATTGTTTGGGGATGCAGATGCTGCCATGGATGCTTTTGTAATTCTTGTGGGGAATCCGCATGTATCCGCTGCCATAGCTTACGATAACAACAATAATGTTATTGCAGACTATCCAGCAGGATCATCATCTGCTTCTGTGCTTTCCCGAACCGTCAACAGATCAAGAAGCAGCAGTCAGAAATTTTTTGAGATCACAAAGCCGGTGATGCTCTACGGTAACCAGGTTGGAACGATTTGGCTACAGTTCAAACTGGATTTTCTGTATGAAAGGCTGAGGCAATATACAGAAGTTTTCATGCTTTCCTTTTTGGTGTCACTTCTTTTTGCAATTTTTTTGATTGTCTTGATTCAGCGCTTCTTTGAGAAACCCATAATGTTACTGATGGAAGCAGCACAGCAAGTGACGGAAGAACGAAACTATCGCAAACGAATCCGACATAATCGCAAAGATGAGATTGGAACATTGCTCAATGCATTCAACAACATGATGCAGGTAATTGAAGATCGGGATAAGCAACTGTTGGAGCATAGTGAGAATCTTGAACAGATCATTCAGATGCGTACAGAAGAGATCAATCATCGGGCTAATTATGACGCACTGACAGAGCTGCCCAACCGCTATTTATTGCTGGACAGACTGAAACATTCGATTACCAGCCTGAAACGCCACGGTGGGAAGCTGGCGCTGCTGTATCTGGATCTGGACCGTTTCAAGATCGTCAATGATAACCTCGGTCATATGGTGGGCGACAAACTTTTGATCGCCGTAGCAAAAAGACTGGTCGGTGTATTACGGGAAGAGGATACCGTTAGTCGTCTTGGTGGTGATGAGTTCGTGATTCTGATGGAAAATATTGAAAAACCAGAAGATGTTGAGAATGTTGCACGGTTGATCATCAAATCATTGAAGAAACCGTTTGACATCATGGGGCATGCGCTTCACATCTCCACCAGTGTCGGCATCGCCCTTTATCCGGATGATGGGGAAGATGAAAACACACTGATGAAGCATGCAGATCTCAGCATGTATCAGGCAAAAAAAACCGGTAATGGCCACTATATGTTCTATCGGCCGGACTTTGACGCCGAGTCACGTCGCCGGTTGGGTATGGAAACCGATCTTAGAAATGCGATCTGTAATGATGAATTCATGCTGGTTTTTCAGCCCTTGCATGAAACCATCTCGGGAGACCTCGCAGGCTTTGAGGCATTATTGCGGTGGGATCGTAAAGGAAACGGGATCGTTATGCCCGATCAATTTTTATCCATTGCCGAAGAGATCGGTTTCATGAAAAATCTGGAGGAATGGGTTGTTGAAAATGTCTGTAAGTTTCTGTCGGAGAGCGATCGTGAGATAACCAAGGATCTGTGTTTTTCAATCAACCTTACACCAGCTTGTCTCAAGGATAGTGGGTTTGTCAAATCAATGATATCGATTGTTACAGAATATGGTATCAATCCGGAACAACTGGAAATAGAAATAACGGAGGAAACATTTCTTGAAGCAACAGAGGCTGTCTATGACAGATTGAATACCCTGAAAGAGCTTGGCTTGTCCATTGCCATTGATGATTTTGGCACAGGCTATTCTTCACTGAGTTATCTACGAAATTATCCTGCTAATACCTTGAAGATAGACGGCTGTTTTATCAAGGATATTTCCACGGATCGTTCCAGCCGGGGTATTGTTTCATCAACAATTTCATTGGGGCGAAGTCTTGGAATGCAGCTTGTTGCCGAGGGGGTTGAAACAGATGAGCAACTGGAATTTCTGCAAATCAACCATTGTCATCTGGTGCAGGGCAACTATTTCAGCCAACCGCTGACTGTGGATGAAGTGTATGATTATATCCTGTCTTATAATAAAAAAATCGGTTTCAAGAAAAAAAACAATTATTCGACCTGATCAAATTTCTGTCAGAGGAATGTTTTCCAGGGTAATCTTCATGATTTTCTTGCAAGTATGGAATATGATCTCCTCTGCATGAATATCAAAAATGATAATAATCAAGGTGGTGAATCATGAACCTGGAAAAAGTAATCTTTGGGTTTTTTATCGTTCTGGCCCTGACATTGAATTTCGGCTTTTTTTTGGGGGAGATAGAGAGTCCGGTTCATCATCCTGTCTATGAGTTATTCGTGGTTATTGTGGTGAATCTAATCGCAACGGTTCTAAAGTTTGGTGACAGAACACAGATTGGTGCGGTATTACTGGCCACCAGTCTCGTTGCTGATCTGCAGTTGATCGCTGCAGCAGCGGTATGGGCTTATGCCGTCAATATTTCCGGTATAGGCCTGACCCCTGAAATCATGGCCAGTATTGTCTCTCTTTCCGGTGGAGCACTCCTTGCCAATATTGTTTCTGTGATTCTACTCGTACTCGAAACCATCATGCTGCTGCGTTGAGCAAGCTGCACCCATGAATCAGATTATCTGGTTAGTTCTCAGGCGAATGCGCCAGCCGCTATTGGTCCTGATCACTGTATACAGCATTGCTGTGCTGGGGATGGTACTGATACCGGGGCCTGAACACGATGGCCAGGCCACTCACATGAACTTTTTCCATGCGCTCTATTTCATCAGTTATACCTCAACCACCATAGGTTTTGGTGAACTTCCCGAAACGTTTTCGGAAGCTCAGCGAATGTGGGCCATGGTCTGCATCTATATGAGTGTCATCGCTTGGATTTACTCAATCGGTGCTATTTTGGCGCTGATCCAGGATCCTGCTTTCAGACAGGCTCTTATCGAACGGCATTTTGCACGCAGTGTGAAAAAAATCAGGGAGCCCTTTTATTTGCTTTGCGGGTATGGTGAAGCAGGTGCCGTACTGGTGGAGGCGTTGACGCATTACAACATAAGAATGGTTGTGCTGGATAAGGATGAAGCCCGCATCAATGAGCTCAGCCTACAGGATCAGAAACTTCCTGTCTATGTTCCAGGGCTTTGTGCAGATGCAGGAATACCAGAACATTTGTTAGATGCTGGTTTGAAACACCCTTTTTGTTCGAGAGTGATTGCCTTGACTGATAGTGATGACACAAATTTAAAAATCGCAATCACAAGCAAACTGCTTAATCCGGGTCTTGAAGTAGTTGCAAGAGCCGGAACCCGTAATATCAAGGCGAACATGGCCTCATTTGGCACAGAGAGTATCGTAGATGCCTTCGAGATTTTTGGTGAGACGATTGCGTTGGCACTGCATTCCCCGGATCAATATGTATTACGTGAGTGGTTGAGTGGTATTTCTCATCAGAAATTCGACAAACCAGCTGTCCCACCAAGAGGAACGTGGATTATTTGTGGCTATGGTCGTTTTGGCCGTTATCTTGTTGAATATTTGGAAAGTGAAGGGTTGCCGACGGTTGTCATTGAGTCCAATCCGGATGTGGACCCACCTTCACAAGGCATGATTCTGGGAGCGGGAACGGAGGCGGAAACATTGCTGGAAGCGGGTGTCAGAGATGCAGTTGGAATCGTCGCGGGAACGGATAACGATCCGAATAATCTCTCCATTATTATGACGGCAAAGGCGATCAATCCGGATCTTTTTATCGTGGCCCGCCAAAACCGGGTTGCAAACTCTATGATCTTTGAAGCACTGGATGCAGATATGATCATGAATCCTGGCAGAGTGCTGGCAAACAAGATTCGGGGTATTGTGACCATGCCCAGATTGAATGAGTTTCTTGAAACGGTCGGGGAATACGACAATGAATGGGCGAGTGGACTCTACCATCGTCTCGAGAAAACTATTGGTACAGATACTATCCCGGATATCTGGGTGATCAAGATCACACAACAGGCTTCACCCGCGATTGTGGAACTTCTCTCCAAAGGCATGAACCTGACTTTGGCGCATCTGTTGACAGATCCCTACAACCGGGATCATGAACTCAAGGCGATTGCGTTATATCTGATCAGAGAAAAGGAACGATCTCTGGTTCCAGCAAACTCTACTCAGTTACATAGAGACGACAGGATTCTGTTCTGTGGGTCAGCGCAGGCCTATTACAGAATGCGATTGCTCGTAAACGATTATTATTTGCTTTATCAGGTAGTTACTGATCAGGATATTCCAAGGAGTGGTATAATGAGATGGATTACAAGATCAGATAGAATGATCTAAAAGATACCTTAAGGAAAAATAAAAATTCATCCAGGAAGTGGAATCCGTGTACAGCTCTCTGCATCTAACGATAGAGAAATTCCTATTAGTGTTGATGTTCTGCATCGCTTCGAACCCTTCTTTTGCACTACAGAAATTCTGACAGGTGTACATTCCTTTCATCCCATATCAGATGATGGTTCCGGTGGAAAACAGATTCAGATGATCAAAGACCTTGGCCTCAGGGTGGTACGGATCGGTGTCAGCTGGTGCTTGATGGAGCCCCAACCAGGTCTGTTTCCGGAATCTTTCTGGCAGGGAGTTGATCGGGCATTAAACGAAGCGGAAGTCAATGGGCTCAAGGTCATCGTCGTCATGGCAGACTCTCCCTGTTGAGCCTCTTCTGATCCAGATAAGAAGTGTGCCGATTCTTCCGGTAGGCAAAAATATAATCTTAGATACCCTCCCGCAAATCCTGTTGATTACGCCTATGCATTACGCAAGCTGGTCAACCGATTTGGTTCCAGGGTTTTTGCCTGAGAAATATGGAATGAACCCAATGTTGTAGGTTTTTGGCCAACGGAGACCTATCGGGATTATAAGGGATTCTGGCCACAGGCTGTTCCAAGTTTCGATGTCTATCTGATCAAGATCAAAGCGGCTGCTGAATATATCAAAATGCTCAAGGCTGCCTATATCGCGATAAAAGAGACGGACAAGAACGCGACTGTCCTCGGTGATTCTCTGGCAGGTGCCGACACATTCTATCTCAAGGCACTGTATGATCTGGCGGCCAAGGGATTGTTTGATGCATTGGCGATACATCCCTATACAGCTGTAACCGACACCGGAAGTGTGGATGGGCCTCGTGACTTTACCAAACCGCCATGGTGTTTTGAACAGGGTATTAATGCGATCAGGCGATTGATGGTCGATGTCTATGGAGATGATAAACCTGTTTGGGTTACCGAGTTTGGTGTCAGCAGTTTTAATGGTTGGGGCGGGATAAGTGAGCAGCAACAGGCGCTGTTTTTGCGCGAGGCATTCTCGATTCTTCAACAATGGAAATTTGTCCCTGTATTTATCCGGTTCAACCTGATTGATCAGGATGCCCAGACCACCAGAGATGGAGGATTTGGTTTGTACCGTTCCAATTTCATACTCAAACCAGTGGGGGATGAGTTTCGTTCTCTTGTCGCCGCACTGGAACAGCAAACAGATACAGAACCGGTGTTGGTTTCACCCATCGGAACGCATAGTGGAAAATCGACGGTCTTTCTCTGGAGAAGTCTGCCAGGTGCTAATCGATAATTTTTATGGATGAATGATTATGGGGATCCCTTGAAAACAGTAGACGATATCCCAGGGAAGATACAAAAGAATTTCACGCCGATGAAGGTACGATGTCTTTCCAACCTGTTCTGTCAGGTAAATCCTGGGGTTGAATTCAAGCCGGGTGACCATCAGTGGTGGAATCACCGCTGAGTTTCCGGATGGAATTTCACAAACCAGTCAGGGTGTTTACTTTAAGGTTGTACCTTCATCCAACCGGGACAATGATGAGGATGGTTTCAGTGACCGGTGGGATAACTGTATTTATTCATCCAATCCTGATCAACGGGATACGGACAATGATGGTATAGGTAACCTGTGTGATCCCGATTTCGATAATAATGGAACCATCGATGTTGCTGATCATGCCTATCTCCGTTTTAGGATCGATACAGCAGATCAGGATGCTGATCTCAACGGAGATGGAATCGTCGATCTCTTTGACGAAGTGATTCTGGAATCAAGCCTGAACACACGCCAGGACCTTCCTGTTGTCGCCACAAGCCACTGTCGGGCTTATGGAGTACAACCGCAGTTCAGTGAAACCCCGCAATAACCAACAACAGAAAATTGTAAATGATTGAAGGAAAAGGTATTCGCCTATTTCAGTTACAGCCTTATTCCGCTACAATCCCTCGCGCGTATAAACAGGTTCGTTAGTTACATTCCATACATCCAAACCTCCTTGATGAAGAATATTCGTAACTTTTCCATAATTGCCCATATCGATCATGGCAAATCAACACTGGCTGATCGGTTTATCCAGACCTGTGGAGGACTCAGTGAACGGGAGATGGAATCCCAGGTGCTCGACTCCATGGATCTGGAACGAGAGCGGGGAATCACTATCAAAGCTCAGAGCGTCACCCTTACTTACAGGGCGAAAGATGGTAAAGACTATGAGCTGAATTTCATTGATACCCCTGGGCATGTTGATTTCACATACGAGGTCTCGCGTTCATTGGCGGCCTGTGAGGGTGCATTATTGGTTGTAGATGCGGCCCAAGGTGTAGAGGCACAGAGTGTGGCTACCTGCCACACAGCCGTCGATCAAGGCCTCGAAGTTGTTCCCGTAATCAACAAGATCGATCTGCCAGCTGCTGAACCCGATCGTGTCGCACAAGAAATCGAAGATGTGATTGGTATTGACGCCACGGAAGCCCTGAATGTCAGTGCCAAATCAGGTATTGGTATCGATGATCTTCTGGAGATGATTGTCAGCAAGATCCCACCACCGGAAGGTGATGCGGAAGCGCCCCTTAAGGCGCTGATCATTGATTCATGGTTTGACAACTATCTGGGCGTCATCTCATTGGTGCGGGTCGTCGATGGCGTACTGCGCAAGGGGATGAAGATCCGCATGATGTCCACTGGACGTGACTGGGGAGTCGATCGTCTCGGTATCTTTACGCCCAAGCGCACAGATCTTGAAGAACTCAAAACCGGCGAAGTGGGATGGGTCGTGGCCGGTATCAAGGAAATCGACGGTGCTCCGGTGGGGGATACCATCACCGATGCGAATCGGCCAGCAGAGGCCCCCTTGCCTGGTTTCCAGACAGTCAAACCCAATGTTTTTGCCGGGCTGTATCCTATTGATTCGGGGCAGTATGAAGACCTGCGTGAAGCACTGGCAAAACTGCGGCTCAATGATGCTGCGCTTTTCTATGAGCCAGAGGTTTCCGAAGCCTTAGGTTTCGGTTTTCGTTGCGGCTTTCTCGGTATGCTTCACATGGAGATTGTCCAGGAACGGCTGGAGCGTGAATATGGCATGGAGTTGATCACTACGGCACCCACCGTCGTTTATCAGGTCATCACCACCTCCGGGGAAGAAATCTTCATCGACAATCCCGCCAAGTTGCCTCCTCCCAACAAGATCGAAGAGATTCGCGAACCGATGATCCAGGCCGACATTCTCGTTCCCCAAGACTACGTGGGGAATGTGATCACTCTATGCATCGAAAAACGGGGCGTACAAACGAGGCTGCAGTATTTGGGTAACCAAGTGGCAGTTTCTTATGAATTGCCCATGAGTGAGATGGTACTAGACTTTTTCGATCGCCTGAAATCAGTGACTCGGGGTTATGCCTCGCTGGATTATCACTTTACCCGTTACTCACCGGCCAAGATGGTCAAGCTCGATATCATGATCAATGGGGAAAAAGTCGATGCGCTGTCTGTTATTGTTCATCAGGAACATGCACAACGACGTGGCAGAGAACTTGCTGCAAAAATGAAAGAGATCATCCCCCGGCAGATGTATGAGGTGGCGATACAAGCTACTATTGGCTCTAAAATCATTGCCCGCGAAACGGTAAAGGCTATGCGGAAAAATGTGACTGCCAAGTGTTATGGCGGTGATATTTCACGTAAGCGGAAACTTCTCGAAAAGCAGAAAGCCGGGAAAAAACGTATGAAACAGTTTGGATCCATCGAGATTCCCCAAGAGGCCTTTATGGCCGTGTTATCAACAGGAAAATAAAACAATGGTTATGGATTTTTCAGCCTTACTGGTTTTGTTGACAACAGTCAGTGGTCTTATCTGGCTATTCGATCACTTTATCTTATTACCCCGCAGGCGAGACCGGCTCGCAGCTCCCGGTTCCGATATTGATGAAGAACTTAAAGAAGAGATCCTCAAACCGCCTGTCCTGGTCGATTATGCCCGTTCCTTTTTTCCCATTTTCCTCGTCGTTCTGCTGTTGCGATCCTTTTTGGTGGAGCCGTTCCGTATCCCATCGAATTCTATGATGCCAACGCTTCTGACAGGAGACTTCATTCTGGTCAATAAATACGATTACGGCATCCGTCTTCCGGTTATAAACAAGAAAATCATCGATATAGGTAAACCGAAAAGGGGTGATGTGATGGTTTTCAGATGGCCGGAAGATGACAAGACACCATTTATCAAGCGGGTTATTGGTGTGCCAGGCGACAGAATCACTTATACTGACAAGGTACTGAAGATAAACGGGAAAGTCATCAAGACTGAGAGAATCGGCGTATATCAAGGCGTGGGTTCTGGAAGTGGTATGACAGGGGCAGAAATTCTTACAGAATATCTCGATCCGGTCGTCCATAATATCCTGATATCGCCCGATCGCCAGTCGAAGGAAGTCAGGGATTTCGTTGTCCCGGAAGGTGAGTATTTCGTTATGGGTGACAACCGTGACAACAGCCTCGACAGCCGTTTCTGGGGTACGGTACCAGATGAAAATATCATCGGGAGAGCATTTAGGATATGGATGTATTGGGATAGCAAGGCCAATGGGATGGACTGGAGCCGGATAGGACGAAAGATCCAGTAAAAGAAACTTCTGGCTGATGAAGTCGTTGATTACTTAAGAGGGTAACATGATGCTGATGAAGAACAAACAGGGTGGAATAACATTTCTCGGGTTTCTTTTTGCATGTGCGCTGGTGATTTTCTTTGCCTATCTGGGCATGCGCTTATGGCCACTTTTCAATGAAAAAATCAAGGTGGATCAAGCGCTTGAAAATATTGCTGCTCGTGAAGATATTGCGAAACTTAGCAAAGGCAAAATAATCAACTATCTGCTACGCCATTTTGAGGTGGAGGATGTGGATCAATTCGAGCGGCCGAGTGATTTAAAAGATATTTTCAGCGTCAAGAAGATAAAGGGTAAAAAGAAACGTCTGATGAGAATGGCTTATGAAATCCGCCGACCCATTTTGAGTAATCTTGATGTCGTCTATAAATACGACAAGAGTATCGTTATCGATGGAACAGGTGAATAATTGCCACTGAAAGCCCTCCAGAAAGCCCTTGATTACACCTTTAATGATCCTGAGCTGTTGAAGATCGCTCTGACGCATCGTAGTGCAGACACGCTACACAATGAACGTCTGGAGTTTCTGGGTGATGCCCTATTGGGAGCCGTCATCGCAGAGGCACTTTATCTGCAGTTCCCCTCTGGTGATGAAGGTCAGTTGACCCGTTTGCGCTCCTCGCTGGTCAAAAGGGAAACCCTGGCGGCACTGGCCAGAGAACTCGATCTTGGCAGCTATATCAAACTGGGTGAAGGAGAAATGAAGAGCGGTGGCTGGCGCCGTGCATCTATATTGGAAAACACACTGGAGGCGATCATCGGCGCGGTTTATCTCGACAGTGATTACGATCAATGCCGCAGGTTTGTACAGAAGGTTTTTGCCGATTATCTTGAGAACGTTTCCCTTGAGGCTATTCAGAAAGATCCCAAATCACGCCTTCAGGAATATCTGCAAGCCAGGAAACTGCCCGTGCCTGTTTACGAAGTCCTTTCCACGAAAGGGAAATCCCATCAGCGGATATTCACAGTGAGTTGTTCATGTCATGAATTGTCATCCTCAGTCCAGGCACAAGGATCGAGTCGGCGAAAAGCGGAACAGGCTGCAGCACAACAGGTGCTTGACCTCCTCCAGAAAGGAACCAAATGAACGAGTACCCAGAATCTTTTGTCTGTGGTTCGGTAGCAATTATCGGCCGTCCTAATGTTGGTAAGTCTACTTTTCTTAATCATTCTGTGGGTCAGAAGATCAGTATTACATCCAGAAAACCACAAACGACCCGGCACCAAATACTAGGAATAAAAACACTGGATAAGGCGCAGATCGTCTATGTAGACACTCCCGGATTTCAAATCAAGCCCGATCGGGCACTGAACCGGCTGATGAACAGAGAGGTTATGCGTGCCGCATTCGATGTTGATCTTGTTCTGTTCATGGTTGAGGCCGGCATGTGGACTGAGGCTGACGAGAATACCCTGCAACTGTTGAAGAAATCAGGAACAAAAACGATTCTTCTGATCAACAAGATTGACAAAATAAAGGATAAAAAGAAATTACTGCCCTATATCAAAAATATCACCGATCGTATGAATTTTGTTGAGGTGATCCCTCTCGCCGCGTTGAAAGGGGACAATATCCCTGTTGTTGAAGAGGCGATTACGAAGAACCTTCCTCCATCAGACCCTTGGTTTTCTGCAGATCAAGTCACCGATCGCAGTGTCCGGTTTCTTACCGCCGAGATGATCCGTGAAAAACTCACCCGGAAGTTGGGAGAAGAGTTGCCCTATCGGTTAAACGTCACAATTGAGCAATTCAGGGAAGATGAGAAAATCATCCATATCCATGCCACAATATGGGTGGAAACAAAAGGGCAGAAAAAGATTGTAATTGGACACAAAGGATCTGTGCTCAAGTCTATCGGCAGGGAGGCCAGGCATGAAATCCAGAAGATGGTGGACAGACAAGTCTTTCTGGAAACCTGGGTGAAGGTCAAGGAGAAATGGTCCGATAACATCAATGCATTGAATCAGTTTGGACTGAACCCTTGAATATAGCCCGTTACTCACTCCCAAACAGACTTTTTTGAGTGGAAATGTACGTCGATCTGCATCCCTGTTTTTTACTGCACAAGAAGGCTTTCCGTGAAACAAGTCTTCTACTGGAGGTCTTTTCAGAGCGACATGGCAGAGTTGGGCTGGTTGCAAAGGGTGCTGCTAGAAAAAAACACAGGAGTCCACTTCAACCCTTCCTGCCCCTGCAAATGGCATGGTCAGGTCGTGGGGAACTGGGGAATTTGATTAATGCAGAAGCTGACGGGAAGCCTCAATCACTCAGTGGCGAACGGCTTTTCAGTGGCTATTATGTTAACGAACTGCTTGTTCGGTTACTTCATAGACATGATCCTTGCCCGGAACTGTTTCGTGTCTATCAGCAAACTCTGGTTGAATTGGCTGAAACAGATTGTATTGACTCGACATTGAGGAGATTCGAGAAACGCCTGCTCGAAGAGCTGGGTTATGGCCCAATTCTCGACCATGACGTCAGTTCTGGTGAAGAAATCGATCCCATGGCATGGTACCACTATCTCGAGGGGCGGGGGCCTTGTGTCACCCATTCAGCTGAAGTTAAGGGCTCTGGAATAAAAGTTAAGGGTGAAACATTGCTCCTGCTGGAGGCAGAGGGGAAGCTGAGGAAACGCGAATCCCGGATTGAGGCCAAACGACTGATGCGTTATCTACTTTCTCCTTTGCTTGGAAACAAGCCACTGCATAGTAGAAGAATTTTTGAAACCATGAAAACAAAAGAGGATAGGAATGGATAAATTAAAATTTACTGGAACAGTTGTATTGATCACTTTTACTGCAGGATTGGCCCTGTCAGGTTGTTCGGATGAGAAACATGAGCAGACCAAAAAGGTCGCAGAGTCTGATTCTGCGGCCGTAGCTGAACAGATTGAAAAGGCCTCTGAAAAACAGAAAAGTGAGATGGAAGGAAACACCTCCACTGTTGTAGAAGCTGCAAAAGACAGGGCCCAGAAAACCACACCTAGAGTCATGGAAGATAAAAGCCATAATGAGGCAGATCTTGCGAACAGAAATAAAGCAGAAAAATCTGATAAGCAATCAAAGACTCCTGCAGCAAAGCCTGAGACTCATGTAATAAAGGCTGCTGTTACCAGGTTCGTGCCCATGGTAATTTTCATTAAACCGGGTGATACGGTGACCTGGGAGAATATGGCTGGGCATGATACCACCTCATTACCTGGTATGATCCCGGAGGGTGCCGAACCCTGGCATTCAAAACTGGGTAAACCCTTTAGCATTACCCTTGAGAAGGAGGGTGCCTATATTTATAAGTGCACTCCTCATGCATCATTAGGAATGATGGGTGCAATCATTGTAGGTAATGGAGAACCAGAAAACCTGGATCAGATTGTCAATAATCCGAAGAACAAGGGTATGGTAGGGAGGACAGTGAGAAAGATGCTCAAGGCTTTGGAGAAAAGGAAACAGTAATTGGAAATCGTTCAGGATTTGTTAATGGATCACAGATTATCCTGATTCTTGAGGTGGTGGCCAAATGAATGATTAATAAGATTGATTCCTTGACAAGTGTGATATGAAAGTTACACTTAGCGCCGCCGAAAAATTTGATTATTGGTTTTCCGTGGGTGCAGTCATGCAGGAGAACAGAATATTCAGCATGGCACATGGTCAAGCCGATAAATTTGTAGGTATACGGATCCATGATTCCGTAAATTTTAAAAAAAAGTAGGAGAGTCAAATGAAAAAACAGGCAGTTATCGGTCTCGCAGCACTGTTCGCAGCTTATACAGCAAATGTAAATGCAGAGGAACATATCATCAAGGCAGCTGTTACACAGTTCAGGCCAATGGTAACATTCGCAAAACCCGGGGACACTATTACTTGGACCAATATGGCGGGTCATGATTCCACTTCCATGAAAGGCATGATTCCGGAAGGTGCTGAAGCCTGGCATTCAAAACTGGGCAAACCCTTTAGCATCAAGCTTGATAAAGAAGGAATTTACCTCTTTAAATGTACGCCCCATGCATCACTGGGCATGATGGGTGCAATTATTGTAGGGAATGCCGATAATCTTGATACGATTAAGGCAAATGTTGATACCAGTGGTGAACCAAAAGGGATGGTCAAACGCGTGATTCGAAAAGTTGAGAAGCAACTGAAAAAATAAGCTCTTTCCTTGAGCCATAAAGGACAGAAAAGGCGGTATTATTCTGGTAATACCGCCTTTTTCTTTTATGTCTGACTTTTGTTCGGATATTTTCCTGAATTCAGCGGTCTACTTACACACTTTGCTGGCTTGAGGTATAGTGCTGTTACAGCTATAACCGTTGTGGAGAGAAAGTATGAAAAAGTTTTTGACAAGTTTAATTTCGCTGGCTCTGATGCTACCCGCAATTACCAGCAGTGCTGAAAAGGCCCCGGAAGAATTTAAAGTGACACGCTTCAGGGTTTGCGCCGATCCCTACAGTCTGCCAAGCTCCAATAAGGAACAGGAAGGTTACGAGAACAAGATCGCCAAACTATTTGCTGACGATCTGGGGGTTCCTCTGAGCTTCGAGTGGTTTCCACAGAGGATAGGGTTTATCCGTAATACGCTAAGGAATAACGATACAGAGGATGGCAGTTATAAATGTGATATCGTCATGGGCGTAGTTGAAAATTTTGAGCTGGCGGCGACGACCAAACCCTACATGCATTCGACCTGGGCCATGGTCTATGTCAAGGGCCGGGGATTGGATGAAATCAAGTCACAGGAAGATTTGATGAATATTTCACCGGAACTGAAAGAAAAGCTCCGTATCGGGCTTTTTGATCGCAGTCCAGCGGCCAACTGGTTGTATCAGTATGGTTTGATGGAGTATGCCACCCCATATCAGATTATGAGTGGTGATGCCACAGAGTACCCTGGCAAGATTATTGAAGAAGATCTGGTCAATGATAAAATCAATCTGACCTTCGTTTGGGGGCCAATTGCGGGCTATTTTGCCAAAAAAATCAAGGATCCTGAGATTGTGGTCATACCCTTGAAATCTGAACCAGGAATCCGGTTCGACTACCGAATTTCGATGGCGGTTCGTTTTGGTGAAAAGGCCTGGAAAGAAAAAATCAATCAATTAATCGACAAACACCAGGAAGAAATCAATAAAATCCTTATGGACTACGGTGTCCCCCTATTGGATCTCTAAACGACATGAAAATGGAAGTTATGAAAAGAAACTTATTCAAATTCTCTCTCTTAACGTTAATTTATAGCCTTGTTGTTGCACCGGCAGCTTTAGCTGAAGAGGATGATCAGGAAGCACTTATCAAGAAAATGGAAGAGCATGGGATCTCTATAGGACGAATGAGTGACGATCCACATAAGAACCGGGACGAGGTTCAGTTATCAGAGGCAGAAAAGCTCCTTTGGAAAACTGACCAGTTGGTCAATATTACCAAACCCGCAGTAATACGCTATGAGTTCGAACGCAAGGGAACGATGGATGATGGATTTACGGATGCAGTTGAATTGATGATTCTCAAAGTCAAGGAAAATGGCATGAAATCTGCCGCAGTGACGTTCTTCACCGGTGACAGGAATCAGGAGGTCCCGCCCAACGAGAATACTAATGGTAACCCTGTGCTTGGTATCTATCTCCAGGGGGATGTTTACGAAATGGATCGCCTGACAGAAGGTCACTGGCGCTATTTTCATCGGCGAATAAAATTTGCCCTGGCTGATGATGCCACTGTAGAGCCTGTAACCATCAACGTTGATGGCAAGGAACTGAAGGCCAAAAAAGTGACCTTTAGACCTTATGTGAAGGACCCGAAACGCAAATTATTCGAAGACTATGCAGATAAGATCTACGAAGTGTACATTTCTGAAAATATTCCGGGCATGCTCTACAAAATACATACGGTTATTCCAGGCAAAGACAAGGAAGGTGATCCTCTTGTCGAAGAAACACTTGTCTATTCTGGAATAGAATATGAAGAATAATCCAGTCCTCTGAAATTCGCCTGGGCTCTGGTGACCATCTGACCGGATCTCAGGTCCCTCTTCTCATTGTTGTCAATAGACCTGAAAAACAGATCAGGCAGGCGCCAGCAATGGATAATGAATCGAAAGTCTCACCCCAGAAAAGCCATCCAAACAAAGCAGCAAAAACAACATTAGTATATGCAAAGGCACCGATTTTGGCTGCAGGGGCTAACCGATAGGCATAAGTCATCAAAAGTTGTGCCTTAGTTGCGATGAATCCAGCTCCAAGCATCACTAGCAAGACCTTGGGAGCCGGTGTTTGCCAGGACCAGAGCAAGGGTATGGCCGAGATCAGGGTACTGAGCAGACTGAAATAGAAAACGATCCGGATCGTCGGTTCTGTACTGGACAAATTGCGGATGCTCACCATGGCCAGCGCGACGAAAACACCGGAGGCAACACCGACCAAGGCGGCAGGTTTGAACACACCCATTCCAGGCTTCATGATCAGGATCACACCGGCAAATCCAACCAGAATTGCCATAACTACGAACCGGGAGGCAGGTTCTTTTAACCAGATCATGGCGATCAGTGCAATGAACAGAGGTGAACTGTAGTTAAGTAGAACGGCTTCACCGAGTTGTAGATGGGCGATCGCATAGAAGAAGCAGTACATGGCTGTAAGCCCGGTGAGGGTTCTCACCAGATGGGCGCCGAATCGGGCAGTTCTCAATGTATCTATGCTCGTGTTGTGGATCCAGGGTAACAGGAAAAGTAACCCAAAGGCGTTACGCAGAAAAACCACGGTCTCACTAGAAATATAGTGAGAGGCATATTTGACACCCGCGCTCATCAATGCGAACAGCAGTGCCGAAAGAATGGAACAGAGTGCACCCCGAACTAGTTTTCTGTCTGACATCAATCAAAAGGGTTCCTGAAGCAATGAGGGCGAGATTCTACTCGTTTTCCATGGAGAATATCAGTACTCTTTGGTAAACTGCTCTACCCATGATTTGTCTTCATTGGATTCTCCCCGGAACGTTTGCATGACACGGTATATATTTGTCACAGGCGGTGTTGTCTCATCCCTTGGAAAGGGCATAGCCGCGGCTTCATTAGGTGCGATTCTGGAAGCACGTGGCCTGAAAGTCACCATGCTGAAGCTGGATCCCTATATTAATGTGGATCCAGGTACCATGAGTCCTTTCCAGCATGGTGAGGTTTTCGTTACCCATGACGGTGCCGAGACCGACCTCGATCTGGGGCATTACGAACGTTTTATTCGTACCCGTACCAGCAAGCATAGTAATTATACCTGCGGAAAGATCTACGAAACCGTTATTGCCAAGGAGCGCCGGGGTGATTATCTTGGGGCGACGGTGCAAGTCATTCCCCATATTACGGATGAGATCAAGCGTTGTATCAAATCCGGTTCGGAAGGTGCAGATATTGCCCTGGTTGAGATTGGTGGTACGGTAGGAGATATTGAATCCTTGCCTTTCCTTGAAGCCATCCGGCAGATGCGGGTTGAATTAGGATCAGACAATGCCATGTTCCTGCATTTGACTCTGGTTCCATACATTGCCTCGGCCGGTGAGCTGAAAACCAAACCAACTCAACACTCCGTCAAGGAGCTGCGATCTATCGGTATACAGCCTGATATCCTCCTGTGTCGATCGGAACACCCATTGCCGGACAACGAACGTCGAAAGATCGCCTTGTTTACCAATGTGGAGGAACAAGCAGTCATCTCCGCTGTTGATGCCGAAAGTATCTATCAGATTCCCTTGCTGTTACACGAACAGGGGCTTGATGAGATCGTGGTCCGAAAGTTCGGATTACAAACACCAGAGGCTGATCTTTCCGAATGGCAGCAAGTGTATAATGCCATCGTCAATGCGAAGGAAGAAGTGGATATTGCCATGGTCGGCAAATACATGGAGTTGACCGATTCCTACAAATCACTCAGTGAGGCTCTCTTCCATGCCGGCATGCGTGAAGGTGCCCGCGTCAACATCCACTATATGGATTCGGAAATGATCGAGAAAGAGGGGACTGCTGCTCTGAAAGGCATGGATGGAATCCTGGTTCCAGGTGGCTTTGGTGAACGGGGAATTGAAGGCAAGATCGAAACAGTCCGCTATGCACGTGAACACAAAATTCCCTATCTGGGAATCTGTCTCGGTATGCAGGTGGCGGTGATCGAATACGCACGTTCTATGGCTGGATTACCGGAGGCACATAGTACGGAGTTCCAACCCTATACATCTACTCCAGTGATTGCACTGGTCACGGAGTGGGTACAGGCAGACGGGACAGTTCAACGGCGTGATGAGAACTCTGATCTCGGAGGCACTATGCGTCTCGGTGCCCAGGAATGCCAGCTTGAGAAGGGTTCGCGAGTCTATGAAATCTACGGACAGGATATCATTACCGAAAGACATCGTCATCGTTATGAATTCAACAACAACTACCTTAATGCACTGACCAAGGCGGGTTTGGTCGTGTCAGGTCGCTCCATGGACGGTGAACTTGTAGAGATCATTGAAATTCCGGATCATCCCTGGTTCATTGCCAGCCAGTTTCACCCGGAATTCACCTCGACGCCAAGGGATGGGCACCCTCTGTTCTCAAGTTATATCCGCGCCGCACTCGAAAAAAGAAAAGCCACTGATCAGGAGACGCATGAAACTGTGTGACTTCGAGGTAGGCAACGACAAGCCTTTTTTTCTGATCGCCGGTCCCTGTGTAATCGAAAGTGAGTTACTGGCGCTGGATACGGCTGGCCGCCTGAAAGAGCTCGCAAGCGAGCTGCAAATCCCGTTTATTTATAAATCCTCCTATGACAAGGCCAACCGCACATCTCACACTAGTTTTCGTGGCCCGGGACTAGAGAAAGGACTTGCAATACTGGAGAAGGTCAGGCAACAAATTGGTGTGCCAGTGTTGACGGATGTGCACGAGACCTCACCTTTCGAAGAGATTGCTTCAGTGGTGGACGTATTGCAGACTCCCGCATTTCTCTGTCGGCAAACAGACTTCATCCAGCGGGTTGCCCGTACAGGAATTCCGGTGAATATAAAAAAAGGGCAGTTCATGGCACCGGCAGACATGAAATATGTGGTCGATAAGGCCAAAGCCACAGGTAACGAACAGATCATGGTTTGTGATCGAGGCACGAGTTTTGGGTACAATTACCTGATCTCGGACATGCGGGCACTGCCGATCATGGCCGAAACTGGCTGTCCTGTTGTCTTCGATGCCACACATTCTGTCCAGATGCCCGGTGGAGAAGGTGGCCGATCCGGTGGTCAGCGGGAGTTCGTACCGGTGTTGGCGCGTGCAGCCATGGCAGTCGGTATTGCGGGACTTTTCATGGAAACCCATCCTGATCCGGACAAGGCGTTGAGTGATGGGCCTAATTCTTGGCCGCTCGATCAGATGGTATCGTTGTTGAAAACCTTGAAATCAATCGATGAAACAGTAAAAAGACCTGGGTGCTGAAAGCAGGTTCAGGAGAGGAGATAAAATGTCAGAAATAAAAGAAATTCGTGGACGAGAAATTATCGATTCACGAGGCAATCCTACGGTTCAAGTGGATGTAATCACTGCAAGCGGAGCGAAGGGGACAGCGGCTGTGCCTTCAGGGGCCTCCACTGGAGAGCGGGAAGCCATCGAGTTGCGTGATGGTGATCCAAATCGGTATTTGGGACAAGGTGTACTCAAGGCGGTAGAGAACATCAACACCACCATTCAGGAGGGGCTGAAAGGCCATGAAGTCAGTGAGCAGGCCGAACTTGATCAGCGCATGCTGGAAATGGACGGGACTGAAACCAAATCCAACCTCGGTGCCAATGCCATTCTCGGTGTCTCCATGGCAGCCGCGCATGCTGCGGCCAATGAGGCAGGTGTTCCGTTGTTTCAGTACCTGGGTAGTGACGGCCCACTGACCATGCCAGTCCCCATGATGAATATCATCAACGGTGGCGCCCATGCCGATAACAGTGTGGACTTTCAGGAATTCATGATCCTGCCGGTGGGCGCCCCATCATTGCGCGAGGCCGTACGTTACGGTGCTGAAGTATTCCATCATCTCAAAAAAGTCCTGCGCAAGAAAGGACTGAATACCGCTGTAGGTGATGAAGGTGGCTTTGCCCCCGACCTGCCATCCAATGAAGCGGCTGTGGAAGTGGTGCTGGAGGCCATTGAAGTGGCCGGTTACAACGCGGGCGAGGATATTCTGATCGGACTCGATGTTGCCAGTTCCGAGTTTTACGAGGACGGCCAGTACCATTTGGCATCCGAGAACAGAAAACTTTCATCGGAAGAAATGACTAATTTACTGGAAGACTGGGTGAACCGCTATCCTATCATCACTATTGAAGATGGAATGGATGAAAATGATTGGGAAGGCTGGAAGATCCTGACCGAGAGGCTGGGCAAAAAAGTCCAATTGGTTGGCGATGATCTCTTTGTGACCAATACCAAGATCCTGCAACAAGGCATCGATCAGAATATCGCCAATTCTATTCTGATCAAGGTCAACCAGATCGGTACCCTGACGGAAACACTGGCTGCCATTGAGATGGCGAAACAGGCCAATTACACGGCGGTAGTTTCACACCGTTCCGGGGAAACAGAAGATACCACCATCGCTGATCTGGCAGTGGCGACTTCATCCGGACAGATCAAGACTGGCTCCCTCTCGCGTTCTGATCGTGTTGCCAAATACAATCGTCTGATCGTGATTGAAGAAATCCTGGGTGACAGGGCAACATATCCCGGCAAGGATGCTTTCTATAACCTTTGATGGTGCCTGTCCTGCAGGGTGAGACGACTCAGCTTGGAGGGAGGGGCTGATGCGTCTTGTTGTGATCATTTTGGTCCTGTTATTGCTTTGGCTCCAGTTCGAGCTGTGGGTTGGCAAGGGAAGTTTGACGGAAGTCCGGCAACTTAGAGAAGCCATCGAACAGCAAAAAAAGGAAAATGAACGTTTGCAGGAACGCAATGAAGCCTTGTCCGCCGAAGTTAAGGATCTCAAGGCCGGCCTGGACGCGATCGAAGAGCGCGCACGGAGTGAAATGGGCATGATCAAAAAAGATGAAACCTTCTACCAGATCATCGAACCCCCAAAACCATCACCAACGAAGCAGAAGGAATCCGAAGAGTGAGCCACTGGGCGGTCATCCCTGCGGCAGGTGTTGGATCGAGAATGGGCTCGGACATACCCAAACAATATCTTCAAATTGCCGGCAAGACTGTACTGGAACATACCCTGGACCGCTTTATTCAGCATCCTTTCATCACCGGAATCGTGGTGGCAATCTCAGAAAATGATTCCTACTGGGAGCAGATCAGGCCAACTTCGGAAAAACCGCTGATCACGGCAAAAGGAGGGCGCGAGCGGTGTGATTCGGTATTGTCCGCATTGAGAACGTTGGGCCGGCATGCCGATCCGGAGGACTGGGTCTTAGTGCATGATGCGGCACGGCCCTGCTTGCGAGCTGACGATCTCAACCGCTTGATTAACACCGTTTCAGATCATCCTGTCGGCGGGCTATTGGCGGTACCGGTTCGAGATACCATGAAACGTAGTGACGGTAATCACACCATCGTCAAGACAGTGGACAGGCAAAACCTCTGGCACGCACTGACTCCACAGATGTTCCGGCTTGCTGGACTCAGCGCAGCACTGGAACAGGCCCAGATTAGCGGGCACATGGTGACGGATGAGGCTCAGGCGATGGAATGGGCTAATCAACATCCCCTGTTGGTCGAAGGCCATATCGACAATATCAAGATCACCCACCCACAAGACCTGGAACTGGCAGAGCACTATCTAAAAAGATTGTGTGTATAGAGGACAGGTTAGTTATAAAACTGGTTGCTCTTGAAGATTGAGCACATCAATTTGCCTGGCGTTATATAAGTCATGGCATAGATCATGCGTTAAGAATTAATCAATAAGTACCCTGCGGGTATCAGTACGGTGATCATCGCCACAAACCAAATTTTATATCAAGAAGTTTAAAGGAAAATTTAATGAATCGGCTATTCTGGGTTATTTTAGTCTCACTATCTAGTCTAAGTGTACATATTTTAGCAAATGCAGAAACGTTGACTGTTGAGCGAGTACGTTACTGTACTGGTGGTAAGCTCTTTGATAACAAATGTATAAAAGGCGAAACGAGTGATAAATTTACTGAATGGGCGGATCATTCGGTTGATAAGGCTAGACAAAAAAATACCTATATTGCCTTTGTGAGCAAGCCAGACATTGCCAATGTTAAACATGTAGTTTTTATTTCTGCTGGCCAACAAACTGCAGTAAAAGTTAACCCTGATGGATACCAAAATGTTTTGACTGGACAACCTGCAAATTATAAGCGTGATTGTAACGGTAAAACGAAAAGTTGTGACCGCGAATTTAACTCGAACAGCCTGGCTATGCGATTAAAAAATTCGGGCATGTACAATATGGACGAAACATTATTTGTTATTGTTCTAGATTCGCAATATAACTATTACGAAGAAGATAAACAACGACTGGTCGATACTTATTGGGATTTCTTAGCCGGTAAATTCTATCCGACATCCGTTCAAGACATTGTTTTAGCCGGTCAAAGCAGGGGTGGTTGCTTATCTTTACGTTTAGCCCAGAAGTTTAGGAGTAACCCGCAATATAAAAATATTCCGCTTATACTTCAGCTCAATGATGCCGTCTGTCGGAACAACGGAAAAGAGGTTCCGCATATTGAAAGTAGTAAATCATTTGCCATAAACCCTCTTGATAATAAAAAAAAGAAAAAAAGTATTTTGGTCGACATGGCGGCCGTTTTTCCTAACTCAACCCGTACAAATCTCTACATCCACAATATTCATGCAGGGGGAAAAGTGGGTAACCTTCCTATTCGTGCATTAACCTATAAAAAAGGAAATACTGATATAGGTTGGTGGAGACAGACTTGGGTTAATTTTGAACATACAACAATGGGAGGAGATTTTGGTCTAAGTTTTTATACTGTTGAACCTGCATATCTCCATATTATCAACTCGTTAAAAGAAATCCGTTACGGTATGTTCAAACCAACAACACAAGCACCTGTGGATATTAATGGCGATGGGCTAAGCGATATAGTTACTTTTGAGCCAAAGATCGATTATAGGGATAATAAATATACTACTGTAGCAACACTCATGAAGGTTGCTCTTTTGAAGAGTAATGGCATTCCATCATGGTACAGTAAGGATATAGCACTAGATGACCATGACAATGAGTCGCATCCAATTACACCATTTCTCGCTGGTTATTTCTCAAATGATCGTAAAACGGATATTGTTCGGATCATTCACAACAAACAACAGGGATTGGTCATAAAAACCTTTATCTCAGGAGATAATCATAATTTCATCGAGAAGACATTCATATCTGGGGATGGTTATAAATACTATCAATATCCAGTACTTGTTGGTGATGTGAATCGTGATGGATTAAGTGATATCCTGATTTTTTGGCGTGATCCACAAAAAGGACTTATGGTACGTACAAAGTTTTCCAAAGGTGATGGTCAGTACCGAAATGTCACGGCTACGCTGGGTGATGATGCATCTGTTGATATTCTTCCAATACTAGCTGCCGATATCAATGGTGACAGTATGACCGATATCATTCTTCAAAGCCAAGATAACAAGGGACATAAAATACGAACAAAAATATCGAATGGTGATGGTACCTTCACTGCCCACGAGTTTGGAACAGGAGATTGGCTCTACTGGCAGCATGATCGGTTTCTTGTAGGCGACATTAATAAAGATAGGAAGTCAGATTTGGTCCGTGTATTTTATGATAAAACAAAAGGATTAAGCATTCATACATTCATAACACGCGGTGACGGAACATTTGATGTAAAACGCCAAGTCTTAGGTGATACAGAACCTGGATATTCCTTCCCAACACATATTGCAGATCTAAATGGTGATCGGCAAAGTGACATTATTTTACGCCATAGAAACAGTAATAATGAACTAATTATTAATGCTAAAATATCCAATGGAAATGGAACTTATCGAAGTGTGTGGAGCAACCTAGGTACGGATGAAACGATGGATGCAGAATCTGCTCTTATCGGAACTTATGATAGAGGGAAAAGTCACGATATCGTGTTTACTAAAACAATCAGAAAAGAAGATAATACATTACGTTCGACTGATACATTGTGGGCAAAGGCTGGTCAGACTAATGGTACGCTCAGAAATTTAAGCGATGATCAATCCCCCGAGCATTTTGGATTTGGTATGCCTTCTTACTCGTCCTTATCTGGTCCCTTAAGTTGGAACGGTCAAGGAGGAACATTTCCTATTTGTCGACCTCCGATTTGTGAAATAGCAACTGCCGTTCAAGAAACATCTTCTGCTCCTATTGCTACTGACCCGAGACTAATTATTAATAAACCAAAGCCTTCTAACGGTTCTATAGAGATAAAAAAACCTGGTGTGTATCAGATACGTTGATATAACGAAAAAGTCGAGAAATGATTGAATATGTTTAACCTGATGTTAAAAGTGTGCCTGATGAGTTGTTAGGTGCAATAATGAAAAAGAGATCACGTCTTTATTGATCATTTTATTCGTTGTATTACAAGGCGTTGCCGTGGAAAATAGTATCTATTTGGGAGGGGGTATTGGGATCTCACATTGGTACGGGGATAGCCTAAATGATCTACCAAGCTCGAAGAATGTGTTTGAGACGGGACAGGATTTTTCTGATATCGGTGCGAGTTTTTGTTCTAGCGGTGGCTATTGATTCAACCATTTGATCGCCTTGGTGTTAGGTAAGACCTGACTGAATGAGGCATCTGACAGCATCAGGCTGGAACCGAACTGTTGAACAATTTGGGTATTCTGCAGAGATGAGTTATGCCTATTTTGATTTTGATATGGAATCATCGGGTGGAGATGGGGTGAGAATATTCCTCTGACCAGTATCGGTACTTCATGACTTTGTTTTGGCCTTGGTGTGCACTACTCATTTAACGACAGAATAGCAGTTCAGTTTCAGTGGTAGCATTTTTATCGACGCTTTGAATCTTGATACTTTATCGCTTGGGGTCGAGATTGGATTATAAAGATTCACCTGTCAATTGAATGCGAGCCAAACAAACAGATCATTGGTTGCAAGCAGCTCAATCCATAGGTTCTACACGATTTGTTGAAATCTCGTGTAAAATTCACCGGCCAGAATAATGATTTTCAGACTCGGTTGAGGAGATACGATGCGCATAGGTCAGGGGTATGACGTCCACCGCTTCAAGGCGGGTGATCACATCATGCTCGGTGGTGTAAGGATCCCTTTTGACAAGGGGATGGCGGCTCACTCTGACGGTGACGTGTTGATCCATGCCATCTGTGATGCGCTGCTCGGGGCTGCAGCCTTGGGTGATATTGGGCAGCACTTTCCCGACACAGACCCCAATCTCGAAGGTATCGACAGTCGGATCTTGTTACGTGAGGTTGCAGGATTGCTCGATAAAAATGGCTATAGGATTGTCAACATTGATGCCACTGTCGTTGCCCAGAAACCAAAAATTGCACCCCACATCCCATCGATGCGGGAGGTCTTGGTGAGCGATCTGAAGCTCTCTGCCGATATGATCAATATCAAAGGCACTACGACGGAAAAACTGGGTTTTACCGGTAGGGAAGAGGGTATTGCCTGCCATGCAGTCTGTCTGGTTGAGTCGAAGTGAGGGCAGAGATCGGTCGGATTTCTGCCCCTGTTTATTAGAACCGGTGAGAGTATTCCAGCTCGATTGAGTTCTGGTACATCCCGATGGAGGCTGGGATACCGAAGGCCGATCTCGGTGTTCTCTGTGTTTCATCAAACGCGTGGATATAGGCAAACGTCCACTCGCTGTGTTCAGAAGGTGTATAGGTAAAGCCAAACGTCAGGTGATGTTTGTTGACCGCTGGAGCAAGAATGTTGAACAGGATCTGATCATCGGGAATCGGTGAATCGTTATAACTGTATCCGGCGCGGATTGTCCAGCCGGGATTCCAGTCGTATTTCATCCCGATCCGATAGACACTGATGTCTTTCCACCCGAACCCGATGCCGTTTTCCAGGCCCAGCAAACTCAGCCCCGGTGGCAAACCCGGACCTAAGGGTGTGGGGACAGGGCCTGCATTGCCAACAGAGTCCACACCGCTGTAAAAAATACGCTGGTAATCGAAGGCTAGAGTGAGATCGGGTGAGGCGTGAAAGGCGACGCCCACGGTCAGGTTACCCGGAATGTCAAAATCTCCCTTGCCAGCAAAAAGCTCGCTGTACTCGTCAAACTCTGTCATGTAGATCTTGCTCGCAGCAGCAAAGCCCAGTGTCAGACGGGGGTGAATTTGCCCGATCCATCCCACCTTGATTCCGAATCCGTAAGACCAGTCATGACCGTTGTTGGTCAGGTTTTTCGACGGGACAAAACCTGGTGTCAAGGCACCGGCTCCACCGGGTGCACAGGCAGAGGGGTTGTTCCCTGAACCGGTTGGGGTAAAGCACTGAAAGTTGCCCAAGCCGTAAGCCTCGAAGCGCTGCACTCCGAGCAGCAGGGAAAGCCCCAGGGTATGTTTTTGATGGATCTGAAAAGTGAGGGTCGGTGCAATGATCAGCTGAGCCAAATCAACCCCCAGTGTTCCTGTATCCGGCGTCCCTGTGGTGGTGCCGGAAGGGACACTGGCCGTGGCCGCACTGCCACCTGTAGCAAAAGCACCCAATACTGCGGCAGTCTGGTCATAGAGATTGACGTCATAGGTCGTATTCATCCCGCCATTTGCATACACTGTGAGGCCGGCCCATACTTTGTTGTTGATCTGTTTTGTTATTCCAAAATTCGGTATAACGAAAAAATCCCGTCCACTCTCATTGTTGATACGGAAACGGGCGCCTACCGCTGTGGTGTCGAGTTCGGCTTCACGGATGGGGCTGAACAGACGCAGAGAAAAGTCAACGCGCTCCCCGACCAGACCCATTCCGGCCGGATTGACGCTCGCAATCATCGCATCCTGAGGAGCCGCAACCACGGTACCGGCCATTCCGGTGGACTTGGGACCGTAGCCGACCGCAAAATAACCCGTGGTGGCAGACGTCATTGGGCTGAAGAAGAGTGTGGAGAGCAGCAGTGCAAAAAAACGACAGTGCCCAGAATGTCGCCAGAGTTTATTTTTCTTTTCCATGATGACCTTACTTTACCCGTGTTTGTGGAGACAAAACCAAATAAAATAAGGTCTATCACGGCTGCAGTACAGTAACTGTTTCGTATAACGATATTCCGGTACCGAATATCGTCTTCAGCCGATCACTTTACGGCTTTCCAGTTGAGATCAGGTTCGAGATTGACCTGTTGATTGGAAATCACCGTGATACCATCTACAAGATACATCCAATTGAGCCCGGAAATACGGTTGCGCCAGAAGATGTCGGTTTTCCCGTCACCATTGTAATCACCAGTTGCCTGAATCTCCCAGTTCAGATCAGTAAAGGCAAGGTGATTGCTGTAGCTGATGAGGTGTCCGTTCATCAGATAGAGCCAGACCCGTCCGTGAACGTTGTTGCGCCAGAGGATATCTTGCTTGCCATCACCGTCAAAATCACCGGTGTCCTCGATGTCCCAATCGGTTCCGGTGAAGGCGACATGATCACTGGCAATGATCGAGGCACCATCCATCGTGTACATCCAGACCCGTCCGTTCTGGCGATGGCGCCAGAGAATATCTGCCTTGTCGTCACCGTTGAAATCGCCCGTCCCGGCAACGTACCAGTTCAGATCGGCAATGGTATTGATCGTGCTGCTGGAGAGGATGCTTGTACCGTTCATCAAATCAATGCGATTCTCGCCCGTGTTTTGATGGCGCCACAGGATGTCCGCTTTGCGGTCACCGTTGAAGTCGGCAATTGCCGCGACCTTCCAGGCTTGATCCGGCTCGGTGCTGATTAGACGATTCTCTATGATCGTGGAGCTATTCAGCAGATAAACCCGGTTGTCACCTGTCAGATCATGACGCCAGAGAATATCAGTCTTGCCATCGGCATTGAAATCGCCCGTACCAACGACTTTCCAGTTTGTGTCCGCCACCTGAGCGACAAGGAGCTCATTCATGATCCTGTTCGCATTCATTTCATATAGTCGAACGCGGTTGGTTTGCTCGTTCCACCACAAGATATCTGCCATGTTGTCATCGTTAAAATCTTTGGGCATGGAGAGGGACTGTTTCCAGAAACGTAGCAGTTTGGCCAGCGCCAACGGTGGGTTCTGGGGTGCACCTGCTCCTGATTGATCCTTGTCATTGACACCGTGACAGGAAGGACAGGATCGGATCTCACCGGGCTGGAAACTCAACCAGTTTCTTTCTCTGACCACCGGTGTATGTTGCGGATCGGTCGTTTGCCAGGCGATGGCACGTTGCGCGGGTACAAAGGCGGCAATGGAGCCATCTTCCGCAATTTTGACGCTACCAGACGGACTCCCATAGCTGTTTGGGTTCATTTTGATCGCATTTGTTTCATGCAGAGCTTGGGCGATTACCCGTCGTCCTTTGTTAATATCGCCATCACTTTGACGTCGCGCACGGATTTGATCGGCCTGGAAGATTTGGAAATGGGAAATATCATAGATTTTTCCACTGGCGCCCAATGTCTGTTTACCAGTGCCAGCGACCCTGAGATTGAAGGGCTGCTGTTTGTCTTGATCATCACGGCTGGTGACATCACGGCTGATGATCAAAGCCAGATTATTCTGTTTCAGGTAGTTCTTGAATGCATTAACATCCACACTTTCCTGGTCGAAGATCTGCTGCTCGGGTGTGGGCAAAGTTGATGTTCGCAATGGGGGACGGGTTCTGGGACGGAGTTCCACCGGCTGCCACTCCCAGAGGGGACCGGAATAACTGACGAGAACATCTGGATCCCAGTAGCTGATTGACTTGGAAATTCCACCCGGGACCAATGGTGCATTTGCAGTATAGAAACCGTTCGAAGAGGGAAACAGGTATTTGATCTGATAGGTATATCTGGATTGTGGATTAGCGCGGGTTCCTATATTTTTGTCTTCCCTTGTTTCGTAGGTATGTGCAGCGATGAGATACCCATTCGAAAGAACCAGTGGGTCACGGTACAGCCCAGAGTGATTGGGAGATGGGTTATTGGTGATATCTGCGGTATCCCGGTGGGTGATGTAGTTGACTATGATCTCGTCCGGGTTTTTACTTGGCGGAGCATACATTTCAACAATCTGCCCCGAGGCATGACTGCGGAATGTGGGGGCATCGACGCCAAAATAGCGTCCCGGCTGTAATGGATGCTCCTTGATCTGCAGCATATCATTCAACGGATTTGGGTTGACCCTAGGATATTGTCTGTAGTACTCCTTTACATTCGGATCATCCTTCAAAGCTCTGTTCAAATAATTGTGCAACTCATGACGGCCAATGTGATTGAGGGTTTCCAACTCGGTTCCGTCTTGATTGATCATCCAGGGGAAGAAATGGTTGAAGCGATGCCCCTCGAGATTAGGGAAGGCAGACAGCTGGATGCTGGTATCCCGTGGTTCTGGAAACACTTCTGATCGATTATCGAAATAGGGAATAGCATTGGCATCTTCACTGCTGAAATTAAAGGTTCCGTAGGTAGGCGCTTGTCCTGCAGCGACCTTTTTTCGATCCACATCGGCCATCTGGTCCTGCTGCATGTGATCCCATTGAGTAAAGATAACGCGGCCAAAGCTGTCGATGATGGGTGTGAAATCACCTGAAGGGGCGTGATTCAACAGTTTGAGGTCACCGGTGACTGGATCCAGGCTCCAAAGTCCTGTGTTGGTGGGTTCCATTTCATACTCGTCCAGTTGTGGATAGAGATGCGGTTGCCCATTTCTGGGGCGATCGCTGGTAAAAATGATTCGATCGTCGCTGCCGTAGACCGGGCTGACATTATTGTAATTTTCCGGCTGATTAGGAACTTTTGTGATCACCGGTGTTTGGTTCTGACCTAGTCCGGTCATTTCATAGAGCTGCCAGTAAAACGTCTTCACCTGATACTGTTCTGTGGGTGCGCCTACCACCATACTGAAGATGATCTTGTTGCCGCTCCAGTGGACGGAGGGATCACGTACCGCGATCGCATTCGCACCTTGAAACCCGTCGGTTCCATAACCTGCAGCAGCCGTCAGATTTTTGAGTGTGCCGTCGGGGTATTTAATCCACAGGTCACCGCCTCGCCCAACTTTTTTCATACTGGCCTTGTGATTACCAAAGGTTGCGCCAATGGTCGTGAAATCTGTTGGAATGGGGATCTGGGTGACGAAAATGATCGGATAGGGTTGTGCCAGGGTAGTAGCTGAAATGAGGAAGAGATTCAACAGAAGGAACAGGTTTAGTAGGTAGCTTGAGGTTTTGTTCATAACATTATTTCGTACAGCTCCATGATTTCATGGTAATTATCCATGATGATGAGCAAACATTGATCGCCAGGTTACAGATCTGTGAACACAGTCACATGCTTTTCGTGCTCATGGGCACAGGCGACACTGAATTTCAGAATGAAGTGTAAAGAAACGGCTCGTTCGGAGTATTCAGTAATGTCTGTTTTTCTCCCAGTCGAGCGAGGTTTTGACGATAAAAGCCAGATCGTCATAACGAGGTTCCCATTTCAGGATCTCTCTGATCCGGTCAGCTTTAGCGATGAGCATTGGAGGATCACCTGCGCGGCGGGGCTCTTCTACAATATTGAGTTGCTCACCGTGTACTTTTTCGACAGTATCGAGAACCTCGCGGACACTATAGCCATGTCCGTAACCGCAATTGAATGTTGACGATTTTCCACCGTTTTCGAGATATTCCAGTGCCTTGATGTGAGCATCAGCCAGATCTTCGACATGGATATAATCACGGATACCCGTACCATCTTTTGTGTCATAGTCGGTACCGAAGATGGAAATGGATTCCCGCTTTCCCAGTGCAGCTTCACAGGCAACTTTGATCAGCAGAGTCGCTTTTTCGGTGGACTGGCCAATTTCACCGTCAGGATTCGAACCGGCTACATTGAAATAACGCAGGATGACATGACGCAGAGGTGTTGCCGCAGAAAGATCGCGCAACATGATCTCGCTCATCAGTTTTGACATCCCGTAGGGATTGATAGGTGCGGTTGGTGTGTCCTCTGCAGTCATTTCGACTTCCGGAATCCCATAAACAGCCGCGGTGGATGAAAAGATGAAATGCTTCACATCGGCTGCTGAACAGCATTCCAGCAGATTTCGGGTACAGCAGGTGTTGTTTCCATAGTATTTGAGCGGATTGGAAACAGATTCTGGAACAATCGTATGTGCCGCAAAGTGCATTACTGTTTCCACGTTGTAATCAGCCAATAGTTTGTTGACGAGCTTCTTGTCACCCGTGTCACCAATGACCAGATCGGCACCAATCACTGCTTCCTTGAAGCCTGTGCTGAGATTATCGAGTACTACAACCTGACGTCCTGCTGTCGTCAATTGCCGAACAACATGACTGCCAATGTAACCTGCGCCGCCCGTTACCAGAATAAATTTGGACATCCCTGGTCGTTCTCCCTAGTGATAAAAGATTAAAACCTGAATCAAGAATACAGAATAAAAATGGTTATATGAAGCTGCCATTTTTGACTAACGCACTGGATTAACTTTTCATTACAATAGCGACACAAATTGACAAACCTGGAGCGGAGAATGCAACAAAAAAGCAGTAATACGGTATGGCATCATCCCACGATCACAAGGGCAGACAGGGAAAAACTGAATGGGCACAAGAGCGTGATCCTGTGGTTTACCGGACTATCCGGCTCCGGTAAATCGACACTGGCCAATGAAGTCGAAGCATTGTTGCATGAGAAAGGCAGGCGTACCTATGTTTGTGATGGTGACAATATCCGACACGGTTTGTGCGGGGATCTGGGTTTTTCCGATGCAGATCGAGTCGAGAATATCCGCCGGATCGGTGAAGTCGCCAAGCTTCTTGTGGATGCCGGTATAATCACACTGACCGCTTTCATCTCTCCATTCAAGGCTGATCGACAGCGCGCGCGTGATCTGGTAGCAAAAGGGGATTTCATTGAGGTCTATTGCCGTTGCGATCTCAGTGTGTGTGAAGAAAGAGACGTCAAAGGTTTATACAAAAAAGCGAGAGCGGGTGAGATCCCGGAATTCACCGGGATCTCATCCCCTTATGAAGAGCCGGAAAATCCTGAAATCATCGTGGACACAGATAAACACAGCCTGCAGGAATGTGCGGATCAGGTGATCCGCTATTTGGAGACGAAAGGGATCGTCTAAAGCCGGGCTCGAGTCCAGATTTGACGATCCAGATCAGCAACGTAAGCCTTCCTACTGGATGGTTGTCACTCCAGGAGTGAAGACTTGATTTTGTCGAAGTCGATGATATCAAGAAACTGCTGAACAGCCTCCTCACTCGTGTTACTACCAGTGACCTGCACCATGATCTGACCGGCAAGTGCTAACATGATTTCAATTTCATCATCATTGATCCGCTTGCTGCCCTTCATCTTTTTGTATCTGAAGGGTTTGAGTTCAGGATCATTTCCCATCAACATGGGATTGTTGACGAGTGCCAAGGAGGCTGCAACCATGGGTGAATTGGCCATAATCCGGATTTCTACTTCCTCATCACCTCGGGTATAGGTACGGGACATATTCGTTCCACCTCCCATCATAGCCATCGCCGCAGAATCATTTTTTACCTCAGAAGCAGTCCAACCTTCAGGTGGCTCGGGCAGCAATACCGATTGTTGTGCATTCAGCTTCTCCCGGATCTGGGCAATGGCATAGTTGAGTTCGTCGATGGCTCCCTTGTAGTCGGCTTGTTGATAGGCCTCCAGTCCGAGTTTAATTTGATCTTCGATTTCATCAGCAGACGCATGTGAAGCAAGAACAAGGAGGAAAAATGCCAGGAAATTGCGATAGTTCATTTGGAATGTCCTCTCGTTTTAATAATTCATAAAACCAATATATCTTTTGCCAGAAAACTATTTTGCCTGTTAAAAAAATGAGCTTTTCTCGGGGATTAGGCTTTTTTACAGGGCTTATCCCAAGCCTCTCTGGGAGCTATTGTTTCAGATTTCAGATCTTTTTTCATTGTATCCTGTTTCGTTCAGCTCTTTAATCTGTTGTTCTCGCTGATCAGTAAGTTGCCTCACTTTGACCGTTTTTATGGCCTGGTGTGAGGTTTGCAGAATTTCGATCGCATAGTGCCCAATTTTGAGGCTGGTTCCTGTTTCAGGAATAGTTTCCAGGGTTTCGATAATCAGCCCATTGAGGGTCTTGGGTCCACTCGTGTCCAGATCCCAGTTCAGCGTGCGGTTGATGTCACGAATATTGGCACTGGCATTGATCAGATAACTGCCATCTTCCTGTTCATGGATATCCTTGTTATAGCCCGGATCAGTAGTAAACTCACCAACGATTTCCTCCAGAATATCCTCCAGCGTCACCAATCCCTGGATATCCCCATATTCATCAACGACCAACCCGAGGCGTCGTTTCTCCCGTTGAAAATTGCTCAATTGGGTATGCAGGGGTGTGCCAATGGGTACATAGTAGGGCTCCACACACTGGGCCATGATGGTCTCCGAGGTGATTTCCTCAGACTCGAGCAGAAGGGGAATCTTGCGGACATGCATGATGCCGGTTACATTGTCGAGGGTGCCATGATAGACCGGTATCCGAGTATGTCGGCAACTGCGAAGTTGTTCTTCCAGTTGGCTTGGATCGGTATCCAGATTGATCCCGAATACTTCATTGCGTGGGATCATAATATCTTCAACCGTGACCTTTTCCAGATCCAGGATCCCAAAAAGCATTTGCTGGTGGCGTTTTGGAATCATGGCCCCCGCTTCTTTCACGACCGTACGCAATTCCTCACGGCTGAGGGCGATCATTTCAGTGTTGTCATCATCCGGAGAGATGCCGAGCAGTTTCAAGACGCCATTGGCGAACAGGTTCACGAGCCAGACAAAGGGGTAGAGGATCACTAGCAGTGGCTTGAGTATGAAGGAGACAGGAAAGGCGATCAGTTCAGGTTTGAGTGCGGCCAGAGTCTTTGGTGTGACTTCTGCGAAAATCAGAATCACCAGCGTAAGCAGCATGGCGGCGATTGCGATTCCGACCTCACCGAACAACCGAAGTGCAATCACTGTCGCGATAGAGGAAGCAAGTATATTTACAAAATTATTACCCAACAGAATCAGACCGATGAGCCGATCCGGTTTTTCGAGCAGGGTGCTGGCACGGATTGCACCTTTGTGTCCCTGATCGTACAGATGTTTCAGACGATAGCGGTTCAGCGCCATCATTGCGGTTTCAGAACCCGAAAAGAATGCAGAAAGCAGAATGAGAATGAACAGGGTGGCAAACAGCACCCCTATGGGTATTTCGTCCAAGCAGGCTGGCCTCAGTGATTGACAAGTGGATATTGTTGGATGTTTCCGGGATGCAAGTCAAGCATAACCATTATGTTCTGTGGAGGATAAGCTCCAGAACAGCTTTGCTTCCAAAGTAAGCCAGTAACAGGGTGATCATACCGGCGAGGGTGAAGCGAATCGCCGTTCTGCCCCGCCAGCCGAATCTCTGACGCCCCCACAACAGGATGGCGAAAACAAACCATGCAATGACCGAAAGTACGGTCTTGTGGATTAAGTGTTGTCCAAAAATATCATCAATATAGGGAAACCCGGTAATCAGAGCTATGGTGAGCAGGAAAAAGCCCAGCCAAATAAAACGAAACATCAAGGTTTCCATTGTCTGCAACGGTGGCAAGACACGCATGATCGGCACCGGATGACGTTTCTTCAACCTCGCATCGGCAATAGCCAAGAGAATGGCCTGCAAGGCTGCAATACTTAACAGACTGTACGAGATAATCGAAAACAGAATGTGTAGTTGTAATCCTGTCGGGAGATGGGGGGCGATGATATGCTGCTCCTGAATAAAATGTCCCAGACCGAGACAGAAAGCTGTTACGGGAAAGAAGACAATGGCAAGGCTTTCCATCGGCTGTCTGATCGAACCGATCAGAAGCAGGGCGGCAATCAACCAGCCTACCAACGAGGCCGCATTGGGGAAGCTCAGGTTGATCCCGTGTTCAGCAATCAGAAGCTGATGGAGAATCACGGCGTGCAGGATCAGACCAGCAAAACCCAATAACAAAGCCAGGTTTTTGTCCTTTTTACCGATGGATTGCCCTGTCAGGAGTTTTCTGGCAATCAGCAGTGCCGCCGAAAGGTATAAAACGATAGCTGAAAAAGCCATTATTTGTGTTCCAGTCATAATAAAGATCATGACATAATCGGGTTACAATGAAAAATTGATTTTTTCACTGAACGCATGAAAAAAATACTAATCGTGATCCCGCTGATCTTGGGTGTTCTCGTCTTTGCCGATTATCACGGCTGGCTGGGTGTGAAGAAAAGTTCAGAACTGGATTATTTTTCGCTCACTTTTATGGCAGAAGATGAAGATACCGGCCAGAGGATTACGGATTTCTTCATTAATTGTACCCGGCGGGGTAGCCGGGAAGCCTGCTCCATTGAATCCGGCCTGAATCAGCAGACTCGCAAGATCAAGTTTGGTGTGATCAAGAATACCGAGCGGTCATGGCTCTTTGATCGGGGCGAGCAGATCATCGGTATAGATGATGTCGATGTCTATCTGATGTTTATTCATCCCGATTATGAACGCCGTACCTATACCTATTCCATGAAAGAACTCCTTGCAATGCAGGGTCGGATCACTACAGTAAAACTGAGGAAGTCAACGCATGAGTGATGCTCTCAACTATCTGATCAAGGCACGTCCAGAGGCGATGTCCGCTTATTTCAGTTTTTTGAAAAAGGCCGGTGAGCATCTTGATCCAAAAACCCGTTCCCTAATCTCAGTGATCACAAAGGTCGCTGCACAGACCGAAAAGGGTTTTCGTCAGTATTTGACCCGTGCCCTTCGCGACGGTGCGACACCAGACGAGATCCTCGATGCCTTGCTGATGGCCTTTCCCGTACTTGGGCTTACAAAGATTATCTGGGCAGTGGAGCAATTGCAGGAAATGGATCTGCCAGACTTTTCCCTTGACGCACTCAATACTGAACCGCAGTGGCACGATGTAATCCTGCTTGAACAATTAAAAGAAGGTACCACACGCTTGACCTGTGGTGGCCGCGATCTATTTGTTCACAAAGAGGATGATACGATCCGGATATATGACAGTCATTGTCCCCATCAGGTAACCAATATTCCGGAGCTTGCAATTGAAGACAGGAAACTGGTCTGTCCCAAACATGGTTGGTGTTTTGATCTGGCAACTGGTGACTGTATCGAAAAGGGCGATCGGCCCCTCACAGGTTATAAATGGCAGGTTGTCGATGGTAGATTGCAGGCTTGGTGGTAATCACTTGCTGATCCTGTTCTGATCAAGCCAAATCCTGTATCTCCAGGAGAAAACTGGCAAGAAAATCGTATCAAAAATCCAAACTGGTTCACAAAACCAGTGAGTCAATCGTTTAATACTAAAGTTTCCATCCATATCGTCGAAAACCCAAGTATGTCTCGTATCTAAAAGGATTTGATACGGACGTAACCAAAGGAGCGATAATTGATATGGAAATCATAAAAGAACCACGATCAGGGATCTTGCAGGATACTGATCTGTCAGGAGTTTCAGTCAACATTGACCATTTGCCTGATACGAAACACCAGAAAGTCAATCTGCAGACTGTTGTTGAGAAAGCTCAAAGGCAGGGTGAAACAATCGATCTGGATCAACTGGTCATCGATGAAAATGGGTATGTACAAACAGTGAAGAGAGAATTAAAAGTCAGCATCGATCATGAAACCGGCAATACAGTTATCTCTGTGATTGACGGTAACAGTCATAATATCGTCAGAAATATCCCACAAAACGAAATACTCGCCGTGGAACAACTCATTACCGCACCTGCCGGGATGTTGTTTCGAGCACAAGCCTGATAATTTCAACTGGCAGGCGGGAGTGAATTCCTGCCTGTCGGTAATAAAACACCAACCCCGTCACAATTACGGAAACCGATCTAAACCTGGCTAATTTGTACTTGACTTAAACACATATCTTTTATTTGGAGAGGTATGTCATGAGTACAATCAAAGCCTGTATCGATCGCATCATGCCACATGAGTTGAACCGACCTCATCGAATGATGATTTATGGTGCTCGTCAGCGAGCAGTATTCCTGTTCAGGAAAATGTGGATTACCGGTTCGACCCTGAGGATTCGCTTTCTTGAAGGAACGGCCTCACAACAGGCAATCACGAAGGACCAGGCGAGCTGGTGGACAGAGCATGCCAATCTGCAATTCGAAGTCGGAGATGATCCTGATGCCGAAATTCGGATTCCATTCAATCCCGGTGACGGTGCCTGGTCGTATATTGGGACCGATGCCACCAGTATTCCAAAAAACCAGCCGACCATGAATCTCGGGTTTCTTGATGGGGGGACAGCTGCACATGAGGTTGGACACGCAATTGGCCTTGCCCATGAGCATCAAAATCCTGCAGGTGGCATTGAATGGAATGAAGATATTGTTATTCGAGATCTGAGCGGTCCGCCCAATTATTGGAACGAGGCACAAATTCGCCATAACGTTCTCAATAAATATTCTATCGATCAGATCCGTGGCACAGAGTTTGACCCGGACTCCATCATGCTCTATTTCTTTCCCGACACTTGGGTAAAGAAGGGGAAGGGTGCCAAGGCTAATGAGGTATTATCTGATCTGGATAAGGCCTTTATTGCCAGTGACGACGCCTATCCAGATAAAGATGCCAGCCCGGATATCGTGGAAATTCCAGTGATCAACACCTCAGGTGTGGCTGCTGATATTGGTACACCCGGTGAGGAAGATCTGTTCAGATTCACCGTCACACACTGGACGGCATACTATCGAAACTGATGGACAAACTGATGTGGTAATGAAATTGTTTGGTCCTGGTAGTGAAACTTCATTGATCGCAGAAGATGACGATGGAGGGTTTGGAAAAAACTCGAAAATCGTGGCCGATCTTGTCCCTGGCGATTACTATGTTCAGATCAGGCACTAGAATAACGACCAGAATTTCAGATGCTGTGAGGGTTGGCAGATCCAGAAACACTGGCATCAGTCTCGCATTAAAAAATGGCTTTTATATTACCAAGAGTCGATTGGAAACCAGCCCCAAAGCTATCTCATTTGGAACTCATGTTGTACGTACCACAACAAGCTTAACACTCTTTCTGGGCATGGAAGACAACAGAATCATGATCCTGAAAAACGTGATACCTCAAAAATGTTCATGTATGTTTTATAAAAGGAAACGTCCCTTTTAATTAAGGCGTGCTTTTCTTTCCATGTAGGCGTTGACCATCCAGTCCACCTTTTCCTGTTCGAATGGTTTGAGCCCGCGCAACGCAAGTTTCTTGACACCTTTGCCAATGACTTTCTTGCCATCTCTAAAAAGGAATTCCAGATCTGCCATGCCTTTTCTACCTTGCACGGAGAGATTTGTATCTAGCAGCTCCACAGAGGGTTCTTCGATATCGACAGTATCAAGGTAAAATGACATACTTTGATAGATCACGAGTGGTTGGACAGGGTTGATCATGACTTTATGTTCTTTCATCAATGGTACGATCAGCTCAGGAAAGTTCTTACCGGAGAATGCCACGTATTTTTGTGTAAATTGTTCAATCAATATCTTGTTGGTTGTGATGTCTCCTTGTCGATAAATGTGTAAATATTCCTTGCTGTCGTTGTCTGTGACCGCAATCATATGATCCTCTTTTTCATTGAGGATGAGTGGCAAATCTTTTCCAACCATTCCAGTGAAGTGAAACTCCATGTGTTGACTAAGTCCAAAGTGATCAAGAACCACAGCAAACAGCAGATCACCAGGAACACAGAAGCGATCGCTATCTGGATCATGGATCGGATTAAAATCGTTGGCGATCTGTTTGGCAAATCGACTGGCCTGATCACTCGAGATGGTTATATGGTCATTCTGTTCTGAATAAAAGTCGTCAAGTTGCATTTTCATTTAACAAAATACCGAAATAAGCAGGTGATGAAGTTCTTCCTATGTAGGAGGGATAGCCTGACTGTCCCGTCGTTATTATTAGGATGACAAATAGCAGAACGAATCATCCGGTTATTGAAATCAGCGGGAATTATAGCATTGCTTTATAATGTTCAGTCTTTAACGTTGAATCAACTTTGATGACAAAAACAAGTCTTGTCTATGGGATCCATGCCGCTTTGCATACGCTGAAGTATTCACCCGAACGGGTGCTGGAATTGTGGGTACAGGCAGATCATAAGAATACGCGGCTCGATGAGATAACAACATTGGCGGAATCGCTCGAAATTGGCATTCAACGGGTACCACGAAAATCACTGGATAAAATGAGTCATGAACAGCGTCATCAAGGGGTCATCATCCGTCGGCAGACACTTCCCTTACAGGATGAGGCTGATCTGATGGAGCTGGTTGACAAGACTAACAATGTGCTTTTACTGATCCTGGATGGTGTACAGGATCCGCATAATCTTGGAGCTTGTTTACGTACAGCAGATGCAGCCGGGGCAGATGCGGTTGTCGTGCCCGCTAGCCGGGGAGTTGGTATGACACCGACAGTCAGGAAAGTAGCAAGTGGAGCTGCCGATTCCATACCTCTAATTGTTACCAGGAATCTTGCTAGAACTTTGAAGCAACTTAAGGATTCCGGTGTTTGGCTGATCGGCACCAGCGATCAGGCGCAGCAGAGTATTTACGAAATGGATCTTACGGGTTCGTCCGCACTGGTGATGGGATCGGAAGACAAGGGGCTCCGGCGCCTGACGCGTGATCATTGTGATTTCCTGATCCGGATCCCTATGGCGGGTGTGGTCGAAAGCCTCAACGTATCGGTGGCTTCTGGGATCTGCCTTTATGAAGCGGTGAGACAAAGAAATGAAAATTAAATACTTTGCGTATGGATCGAACATGCTCCATACCCGGTTATGGGAACGGGTGCCTTCATGCTATTTCCTTGACAGGGTTCAGCTGCCTGGGTTTACACTGAATTATCAGGTAAGGGGAATGGATGGCTCGGGAAAGTGTAACATTCTGGAAACCGGAAATCCTGCAGATATCGTCTATGGCGTGGTCTATGAAATGCTGGAGAAGGAACTACCGGGTCTGGATGCAGCGGAAGGTGAGAGTTATGAGAAGCATGAACTGATACTCATGGGCGATTGGGATGAGCATCAAGCCTTTGCCTATATTGGCAAGCCCTCCTGGCTGGATGAAATGTTGAGACCATTTCATTGGTATAAGGAGGTCGTGGTTCAAGGAGCCCGGAGCCGACAACTGCCCGATGAATATGTGCAGACTCTAGATCAGGTCGAGGTCCAGGATGATCCAGATCAGGAAAGGGCGCAAAAACATTATCAGTTATTGAAAATAGAGTCTCCTTGACATCATATATTGAGTATGAAATCAATCATTCTGTTACTTTTAATACTTTTCTCATTCTCCGTGTATGCAGAATCGCAGGAGAGTGACCTCTATAATGAAACAATCTTCAATCAAGCCCAGCAACAGATTCTTTCCATGGAACTGGATGAACTGGATGATTTCAGGGAGTACCTTTCCAGTTGTGGCACGCACTCGGGCGGTGATATCAAACGTTTTTTTTGTGAACGCAGTACGCGTGCCTATGTTCTGAAATATGGCCAAGGTAAACCACTGGAGAAACTGATTCTTGCCATGGCCGAGGTGGAATTCCTCATTGATCTCGTCGATCAGGCTGATGAGAAAGGGCAGGCGAGCGAGAAGATGAAAATGCAGGTGTTCAAAGATCTCGATCGGTATATCGTCATCCGTGAAATGATGGAAAGTGCGATCAAGCAGGCCTATCAAAAACGATTGTCAAGGAAATGAAGGGGTGGACACCTGACCACCCCGTCAACAACTCTGATCTCTACCTAACTTACCCTTTTTGCCAATTCTCCACCCGCCATGGCCTTAACTGCGCAGAACTTAAATTCCGGAATCTTGCCAAATGGATCGAGTGCTTCGTTGGTCAGCAAGTTAGCGGCAGCTTCATTGTAACAAAAGGCCATGAAGATGGTGCCTCTTTGGAGACCAATATCAGCACGGGCATATGCAGTGACTTTGCCACGTCTAGACTCAATGGTGACCAGCTCGCCCGGTTCCACACCCATTTCCTTCAGATCTTCTGGATGGATATTGACGACTGGATCAGGTTCTATGGCGTCGAGTTTACTGGCATGACGAGTCATACTGCCCGTATGCCAGTGCTCCAGCTGGCGACCGGTAATAAAGACAAACGGGAATTCATTATCGGGAAGTTCATCCGCATGGATATAGACCGCAGGGACGAACAGACCACGTCCAGTCTTGGTCGGGAAACCATCGGTAAAGATGACAGGTGTACCGGGGTCGCCTTCATGCTCAAGCGGATAGGTCAGTGAATCGACTTCTTCGAGTCGCTCCCAGGTCATGCCAGCGATGCTTTGCATACACTGGCGCATTTCGTTGAATACGTCTTTCGGGCCTGAGTAGTTCCAGTCCAGCCCCATGCGTCTGGCAATCTCTTGGATCAGTTCCAGATCCTGTCGTGCTTCACCCGGTGGATCGACCACTTGGCGTCCCATCTGAACCCGGCGATCCGTGTTGGAGAAGGTGCCGGTTTTTTCGTAGAAGGCAGAGGCTGGCAGGATGACGTCGGCGAAGCCGGCGGTTTCCGTGAGGAAGATATCCTGTACGACAAGATGTTCGAGTCGCGTGAAGGCTTCGCGGGCATGGTTTTGATTTGGATCGGACATGGCCGGATTTTCACCCTCGATATACATACCCTTGACCTTGCCACCGTAGGCTGCATGTACCATTTCCACCGTCGTCAGGCCAGTCTCAGGGTCCAGCTCGATTCCCCAGAGTTCTTCGAATTTCTTTCTGATCTCAGGGTTTGTTACGGGTTGATAATCTGGATAAACCATCGGAATCAAGCCGACATCCGAAGCTCCTTGTACATTGTTCTGTCCCCGCAGTGGATGCAGACCGGTACCCGGCCGGCCGATCTGGCCCGTCATCAGTGCCATGGAGATCAGGCAGCGGGAGTTATCGGTACCATGAATGTGCTGTGAAATACCCATCCCCCACAGAATCATGGAAGCATTCGAGGTAGCATAGAGTCTTGCCACTTCACGAATGGTTTCGGCATCGATACCCACGATGGGTGCGACTTTTTCTGGAGAATAACTCTCAAGATGCTTCTTCATTTTATCGAAGCCTTCGGTGTATTTCTCGATATAGGCATCATTCTGTAGTCCTTCCTCAAGAATGGTATGCATGATGCCGTTGAGCAGGGCCACGTCGGTATCCGGCCGGAATTGCAGATAATGACTCGCGTAATGGGCGATGTCATTTCGCCTGGGATCCATGACAATCAATTTAGTCCCGTTTTTTGCAGCATTCTTGATAAAGGAGGCGCCAACCGGGTGGTTGACTGTGGGGTTGGCCCCAATCAGTATGACAACGTCAGCCAGAGCGACATCTTCCACTGGATTGGAGACCGCACCCGAACCGATGCATTCTAGTAGGGCCGCGACGGACGAAGCGTGACACAGACGGGTACAGTGATCGACGTTATTGCTGCCAAACCCAGTACGGACCAGCTTTTGGAACAGATAGGCCTCTTCATTACTTCCCTTGGCTGAACCTAAACCAGCCAAGGCTTTGGGACCATGTTCCTCGCGGATTTTCATCAGGCCAGAGGCCGCAAAATCCAACGCTTCTTCCCAGGTCGCCTCCCGAAAAACCTTGTCCACATCTGCCGGATCCAGCAGTTCTGTCGTTTTCTTGACGCCTTCACGCCGGATCAACGGCTTGGTCAGCCGGAGCGGGTTATGGATATAGTCGAAACCGTATCGGCCCTTGACACACAACCGGCCTTTGTTAGCTGGCCCTTCAGGCCGGCCTTCCGTATAGAGAATGCGGTTGTCCTTGACATGGTATTTGATCAGGCAGCCAACACCACAATATGGGCAAGTGGAATCAACGGTCTTGTCCGGTTCAATAAGGCCCACGCCACCGGCCGGCATCAGTGCACCGGTAGGGCAGGCCTGGACACACTCACCGCAGGCGACACAGGTGGATTCACCCATGGGATCATCCAGATCGAAGACGATTTTTGAATGAGAACCACGATGGGCATAGCCGATGACATCATTACCTTCGACTTCCCGGCAGGCACGAACACAGCGTGTGCACTGGATACAAGCATCAAGGTTGACCGCGATCGCGGGGTGGGAAAGATCGCATTCGGGTTCTTCGCGTTGACCAAAACGTGGCTTGGTAACGTTGAGCCTTTTGGCCCACATGTCGAGTTCAGACTGACGGGTATAGGGAGATTCCCCCTGCTCGGGCATATCCGAGAGTAGCAGCTCCACGACCAGCTGCTGGGACTTTCTCGCCCGTTCACTATCCGCCTTGACTTTCATCCCCTCACTGGGATAACGGCAGCAGGATGGGGCCAGCACCCGTTCACCATCGATTTCCACCACACAGGCACGGCAGTTACCGTCGGCACGCATACCCTCTTTGTAACAGAGATGCGGGATCTCGATGCCTTCCCGTTTGGCAGCCTGGAGAATGGTTTCGCCTTCATAGGCCTCAATGTTCTTGCCGTCCAGCTCGAACGCTATTTTTTTGATATTCAGATCATCAGGACTTGCGGCCACGTCTCTATCCTCGTTTGAATTCTTCAGGGAAATATTTCACTGCGCAGCGCAGTGGATTGGGAGCAGCTTGCCCAAGGCCACAGATTGATGCGTCTTCCATCACGCTGGCCAGTTCTTCCAGCAGTTCAAGATCCCACTTTTCTTTTTCCATAAGTTCAGCGGCTTTGGCTGTGCCGACACGGCAGGGCGTACACTGTCCACAGGATTCATCTTCAAAAAACTTCATCGCATTCAAAGCCAGATCTTTCGCGCTGTCTTTATGGGAAAAAATCATGACCGCAGCTGAACCGATGAAACAGCCATACTCGTTTAGTGTGTCGAAGTCGAGCGGAATATCATCCATACTTGCAGGCAGGATGCCACCAGACGCACCACCGGGGAAGTAGCCATAGAACTCATGCCCGTCCTGCATGCCACCACAATATTCGTCGATGAGTTCACGGATAGTGATACCGGCCGGTGCCAGATGTACACCTGGTTTTTTTACCCGACCACTGACTGAGAATGAACGCAAGCCCTTACGGCCATGGCGTCCATGGGAGGTGAACCATTCCGGTCCTTTCTCAAGGATTTCACGTACCCAGTAGAGGGTTTCCATGTTGTGTTCAAGGGTGGGACGGCCGAAAAGCCCCACTTCCGCCACATACGGTGGGCGGAGCCGCGGCATGCCCCGTTTGCCTTCGATGGATTCGATCATCGCCGATTCCTCACCACAGATATAGGCACCCGCTCCACGGCGCAGATTTATCGTAGGTAGAGGATGTGAAAAAGGTGGGTTGGCCTGCAGTCGTTCCAATTCCTGGCTTAATATTTTCCTAATGCCGGCGTATTCATCACGCAGGTAAATGTAGATTTCGTCTATCTCTACCGCCCAAGCAGCGATCAGCATGCCTTCGAGAAATCGGTGTGGATCGCGTTCCAGGTAGTAACGATCTTTGAAGGTTCCAGGTTCTCCTTCATCAATATTGACTGCCATGAGACGCGGGCCTTCATAGCCCCGTACGATTTTCCATTTGAGACCGGCGGGGAAGCCAGCACCACCGAGTCCGCGCAGACCAGAGTCTTCCATGGTTTTAATGACGGACTCTATGTCTTTCGTGCCGTCATAGCATGCTTCCAGAGTTCTGTAACCGTCCTGTTTGCAATAGTCGCCATAACCCAGGTAGTCGGTGGTTTTTGCTTCCGTTTTATTATTCTCTACTGCGCTGGTGACAGATTCTGTAGTTGCCTGATCGATCGGGTTTTGTCCAACGACTGCAACCGGTGCTTTTTCACAACGACCAACACAGGGGACCGCCTGCACACGTACACCATCGCCCAAGCCGGCCTTCAATGCGTTCATCAGTTCCCCTGAGCCTGCCAGATCACAGGAGACAGATTCACAGACCCGAACAGTCAATGGTGGTGGAGGTGTTTCGTTTTCCTTGATGACATCGAAGTGGTGGTAAAAGGTGGCAACTTCATAAACCTCTGCGGTGGAGAGGTTCATTTCATGGGCAAGCGCCACCAAGTGCTTTGCTGAAATATGATGGTAACGATCCTGGATTTTGTGGAGGTGCTCGATCAGCAGATCTTTTCTTCTGGGTTCATCACCAAGCAGGATTCTGATTTCGTCCAGAGCGGCAAGGTCGACCAACCGACCCTTGCCTACCATGCGTTTTTTCTTTGTACGACTTATATCAACGGTTGCCTCATTTGCAGCCACGAGAGTACCCCCTCAATCAGTTTTATTGTTCAGCGTGCGGCCCCTTCTTCATCTATGAAAACTCAAGGCAGAAACCATGCCATGCTTTCACAAGAGCATGGTTTAATGTAATGCATGCCTACTATATAATTCAAATCATCATTATCAACAAAAACATCATAAAAAATGATGATTGACCATATTGATATTTAATCCCAATTTTCTACCCTGTAAGAATGGATGTAAAGGGAGTTAATCGTTATTTTTAAAGTATCTCCTTAATAAATGCAGGGTTATTGATTAAGAGTATCTGGAACACAGATATCCACTTATTTTCACAGGGAGATCAATGTGAAAAATATAAACCCCAACCAGCTGCTAACATTTGCAGTTGTTGCCCGAATGAAAAGTGTCACCCGGGCAGCAGAATACTTACATCTGGGGCAACCCGCGGTTTCTGGCCAGCTCAAGTTGCTGCAAGAACGCGTGGGCGAACCGCTCTACCATCGGAGAGGGCACCAGATTGAACTGACTCCGGTTGGCAGTGCACTTCTTGAGTATGCTGAAAAACTGGAGCATGCCATGCACCAAGCCTGTGACTATGTTCACCGGCTCCAGGAACTGGATACAGGGATTTTACGCATCGGCAGCACGATTACCATTACCAGCTATTTTCTGCCGGAATATCTGGTTATGTGCCAAACACGATTTCCAGGCATACAGATCTATATGAACACCGGTAACAGCCAAGAGATCATCGATCGGTTACCGGAGTTGGATCTCGGTTTTATCGAAGGGGTTGTTAAAGAGGAAAAGTTACCTGATGATTACGATCTTATCCCATGGCGGGATGACGAGATTGTACTGGTGGTCAGAAAAGATCACGAGCTCGTGGAAAAATACCCGGAGGGTGTTCCCTTGAGTGTCTTCAAGGAGTATCAAGTTATTTGGAGAGAACCTGAATCTGGAGCTAGGCAACTCATCGAAGAAACACTTGTCGAAGCAGGTATCAACGCTCCGATCAACATCGAAGTGATGGGAGTGGCTGGAGTAATGGGTTCGGTTCGTGCGGGTCTAGGCATTGGGTTTGCATCTTTGCAAGCACTCAATCATGCAAGTCCAGATTTGGTTCCTTTGCGGATCAAACCACCCGAAGGTCTGGTTTGGCACTTGAACCTGATCGCACCGCGTGAAGGATTACGATCAAGGGCGGTGCAGGCATTCATGCAGATCTGTAATGGCACACAGGAGCAAAGTTAATATCAAGAAACGGAATCATAATTTGTTCATTGAAAAACAGTAGATTATGTGTTAAACGTGAATAGTTACATAAATTACTGTTTGGATCACCACTAGGGAACTTGGTATTTTGACATCAGGGACACATCCACGAGCACTTTCTGTCGAAATCACGGTCCGTCAATTACGGAATGAGGTGCGCTATTTTGAACAACTGGCGAGTCAGTTTCCCGTCTATCAACGTAGCCTTCTTAAACACGCGGCAGATTGCCGGCAGATTGCTGAAGAAATCCAGCGAAGATTACTTTCCTCGAATCCGGAAATTCTTACCACATCCACAAAAACTGCCAATGTCTTTCTACTGGAAGGGCGCCGTCTACGACTAAAACTGAGGGTCAATCTGCTGCAACAAGAGGCCACAGGTCTGGCTCTGGAGGCTGGACGCTGGCCACCACTAAAAGATCAATTCAACCAGTTGGCAAAAGAGTGCCGGGAGCTGGTTTACCAGTGCAAGGAGAATATCAGCCGGGGATCATCAGCAGAGGTGGAAGAGTCGCTTCACAAAGTCAATTCACTGAGGGAAAAGAGCATTCATCTCCGTATGCAACAGCGGCAAGAGCGGCGAATGGATGCAGTAAAAAGGCTGAAAAAACGGATCGAGAATCTTCATCAGGAATCCCGGATTCTGAAAGAGAAAAGTAGAGTACGTTCACCTTGGCAATCAAAATTCGGCCAATTATCGGAGCATTGTCTCCAGGCAGTGGCAAGACTGGAGGAAAGAGCTGAAACAGGCTCGTACACAGAAATCGAAAAAAGCATAGTTGCTGCAGATAATTTTCTAAAAAGGATCAGGACAAGCCAGAAAAAAACGGAACTTCCTGAGCAGGCCGATCAGGAAGTTCAGGCCGATCAGGAAGTTCAGGCCGATCAGGAAGTTCAGGCCGATCAGGAAGTCATCGAAAACAATGCCGTTT
>Ga0256841_1000124_pt1 | contig 86298 bp, 82 predicted proteins | sample 356308metaG_FD_185971 | JGI IMG/M metagenome (GOLD analysis project Ga0256841, IMG submission 185971) | Hydrothermal vent microbial communities from Mid Atlantic Ridge, Atlantic Ocean - 356-308 | ecosystem: Environmental > Aquatic > Marine > Hydrothermal vents | place: Atlantic Ocean: Mid...
CCTGGAGGCGTGCCCCGAGGTGTGCACCCGGTAGGCCGGGGGGTAGAAGACGAAGGCCCCGAGCTCGTAGAGCCGGTTGATCACCCGGTTCACCGCCGACTCGTTGCCAGGGATCGGGCTCGAGGAGAGGATCACCGTGTCCCCCGGCTTCACGCCGAGCTTGGCGTGGCCTCCGAAGGCGAGCCGTGAGAGCACCGCCATCGGCTGCCCCTGGCTGCCGGTGGCCAGCACCAGGACCTGCTCGTCGGGCAGGTCGTTGATCTCGTCGAGGCTGTAGAGGCGGTCGTTGACCTCGAGGTAGCCGAGCTCCTGGGCGATCCGGGTGAACTTGATCATGCTCCGGCCGTCCACCGCCACCTTGCGGCCGTACTTCTCGGCGATCCGGACAACCGACTGCACCCGGTGGGTGTGGGAGGCGAAGGTGGTGACGAAGACCCGCCCCTTGGCCCGGCCGATCACCTGGTCCAGCGCCTCGGCGACCTCGGCCTCGCTGGGGGTGTGGCCGGGGCGCTCGGCGTTGGTGGAGTCGGCGATCAGGAGGAGCACCCCGTCCTTGCCGGCCTCGGCGACCTTGGCCAGGTGGCTCACCTTGCCGTCGATCGGGGTGGGGTCGAGCTTGAAGTCGCCGGTGTGGACGACCCGTCCCACCGGGGTGTGGAGGATCAGCCCGGAGTTGTCGGGGATCGAGTGGGTCATGCGGTAGAGGTCGACGGTGAAGTAGCGGCCGATCCGGATCCGCTCGTCGGGGCTGACCTCGTGGAGGTCGAACGAACCGGGGGCGAGGCCGAACTCCTCGAGCTTGCCCCGGAGCAAGCCCAGGGTGAGCCGGGCCCCGTAGACCGGCACCTTGGGCAGCTGGGGAAAGAGGAAGGGCAGCCCCCCGATGTGGTCCTCGTGGCCGTGGGTAAGGACCCAGCCCTTGATCTTGTCCTGGTGCTGGATCAGGTAGTCGATCCGGGGGATCAAAAGGTCCACCCCCGGCATCTCCTCGCTGGGGAAGGCCAGCCCGCCGTCCACCACCACGATCTCGTCCTGGTAGCGGAAGGCGGTGATGTTCTTGCCGATCTCGCCCATGCCCCCGAGGGGGACGACCTCGAGGTAGCCGGACTCGGCCGGCCGCTCCTTGCGGGGCCGGCGCCGGCGGGGGGGACGGCGCTTGGGCTCGCTCACCGGTTCCCCCTACCCCGGGGCCCGCCCGAGCGCGACCGGGGCTTCGCCCGCCGGGGCGGGGCGATCTTGCCCTCGAGCTCGGGACGGATCAGGTTGATGCGGCCCTGGGCGTCGATCTCGGCGACCTTGACCTGGATGCGGTCGCCCACCCTGACCACGTCCTCGACCTTTTCCACCCGGCCCTCGGCGAGCTGGCTGATGTGGAGGAGGCCCTCGGCGCCCGGGAAGAGGGTGACGAAGGCGCCGAAGGGAACGATCCGGCTCACCACCCCCTGGTAGACGTCGCCGACCTTGGCCTCCTTGGTGACCTCCTCGATGCGGCGGCGCGCCTCCTCGGCGGCGGCGGCGTCGGCCGAGTAGATCCGCACGGTGCCGTCGGGCTCGATGTCGATCTCGACCCCGAGCTCCTCCAGCGAACGGATGTGCTTGCCGCCGGGGCCGATGACCACCCCGATCTTGTCGACCGGGATCTTGATCGAGAGGATCCGGGGGGCGAAGGGCTTGAGCTCGGGCCGGGGGGCGGGGAGCACCTCGGCCATGCGGTCGAGGATGTGGAGCCTGGCCCGCCGGGCCTGCTCCAGGGCCTCCGAGAGGATCTCCGAGGTCAGCCCCTTGACCTTGATGTCCATCTGCAGGGCGGTGACCCCGTCCCTGGTGCCGGTGACCTTGAAGTCCATGTCGCCGAGGGCGTCCTCCAGCCCCAGGATGTCGGTGAGCACCACGTGCCGGTCCTCGCCCATGACCAGGCCCATGGCGATGCCGGCCACCGGCTTCTTGATCGGCACCCCGGCGTCCATCAGGGCCAGGCAGCCGGCGCAGGTGGTCGCCATCGAGGAGGAGCCGTTGGACTCCAGCACGTCGCCGACGATGCGGATCGTGTAGGGGAAGGCGTCCTCGTCGGGGAGCACCGGGCGGAGCGCCCTCTTGGCCAGGTTGCCGTGCCCCACCTCGCGGCGGGAGACCCCGCGCAGGCGCTTGACCTCGCCGGTGGAGTAGGGGGGGAAGTTGTAGTGGACCAGGAAGTTCTCGCTCTCGTCGATCCCCAAATCGTCGATGATCTGCTCGTCGCGGCCGGTTCCCAGGGTCACGGTGCCGAGCACCTGGGTCTCGCCGCGGGTGAAGACCGCCGAGCCGTGGGCCCGGGGCAGCACCTCGACCTCGATCCAGATCTCGCGGATCTCGTCGGGGCGGCGGCCGTCGGCGCGGCGGTTCTCCTCCAGCACCAGCCGCCGGAGCTCCTTCTTCACCACCTCGTCGAAGGCCTCGAGGTAGAGCCGCCTCCGCTCCTCGGCCTCCTCGTCCTCGCCGGGCGCGAACTCGGCCACCAGCTCCTCGGCGAAGCGATCGAGCGCCTCGCTGCGCTCGTGCTTGGAGGCCACCGTGAGCACCTCCGCCAGGTCCTTCTCCCGGGCCCGCCGGTAGAGCCGCTCGACCTCCTCCTCGGGCAGGGTCGCGGGCGGCGTCCAGGCGAACTTGGGCTTGCCAAGCTCGGCCCGCATCCGCTCCTGCAACGCGATCAGGGGCTGCATCTCCCGATGGGCGAAGGCCAGGGCCTCGACGAGCAGCGCCTCGGGGACCTCCTTGGCCCCGGCCTCGACCATGATGATCGCCTCCTTGCTGCCGGCGACCACCAGGTCGAGGTCGCTTTTTTCCAGCTCCTGCAGGGTGGGGTTCAGGACCAGCCGGCCGTCCAGCCGGCCCACCCGCACCGCCGCGATCGGCCCCTCCCAGGGGATGTCGGAGAGCATGAGGGCGGCGCTGGCGGCGGTGGGGCCGAGGACGTCGGGGGGGTTTTGCTGGTCGGCCGAGAGCACGGTGAGGATCACCTGGACCTCGTGCCGGAACCCCTTGGGAAAGAGGGGGCGGATCGGGCGGTCGGTCATCCGGGCCGAGAGGATCGCCTTCTCCCCCGGCCGCCCCTCCCGGCGCATGAACGAGCCGGGGATCTTGCCCACCGCGTAGTGGCGCTCCTCGAACTCCACCGTGAGGGGCAGGAAGCTCGACTCGATCGGCTCCTTGCTGGCGCCGGCGGTGGCCAGCACCACGGTGCCGCCGTAGCGGACCACCACCGAGCCCGAGGCCTGACGGGCGTACTTCCCGGTCTCCAGGGTTAGCGTGCGCCCGCCGATCTCGGCCTGGTACACGCGCGCTTGGGGGGTGTTCTTGCTTCGTTCGTACATCGTTTTCACCTTTTCTAAGCCAAAGCGGGACCGGCTCCCCGGTCCCGCCCCCAGGTTTTGCTACGTAAAGTTTACTTCCTCAGCCCCAGCTTCTCAATCAGGGCCCGGTAGCGCTCCTTGTCCTCGCGCTCCAGGTAGCGGAGCAGCCGCTTGCGGTGCCCCACCATCTTAAGGAGGCCGCGGTGGGAGTGGTGGTCGTGCTTGTGCTCCTTGAGGTGGTCGGAGAGGCGGTTGATGCGGGCGGTGAGCAGGGCCACCTGCACCTCGGTCGAACCGGTGTCGCCGGGAAAACGGGCGAACTCCTCGATGATGTGCTGTTTCTCCTCTTTGCTGATCGGCATCCTTCCTCCGTCAGGCAAGCGGGCGCTCCCGGCCCCCGCTCCCTCGAGGACGCATCCTACGCCCTGGACCGCCCGGGGTCAACTCCAAGGGCAAGGGGTGCGGCCCCGGGGCCGCACCCCTTGCCCCGGCGAGGCCGGCTACCAGAGCCTAAAGCCGGGGGCGGAGACGAAGGTGCTCCAGATCCGCACGATGGTGGGCATGTAAACCACCAGGACGATCACGTAGGCGAGGCCCCACCAGAAGAAGAGCCGGTCCATCACCATCACGCTGCGCCGCCCCTCGGGACCGGAGAGGGCCTCGGAGAAGCCGACCTCGGGCCGCTCCTCGGGGGGCAACCGGCGGCTTTGCAACAGGGTCGCGAAGAGCACGTAGAAGATCAGCACCGCGGCGACGAAGAGGATGGCCCCGGCGATCCCGTTGAGGACCATCATGCCGGCGGCCTCGGAGTAGGCGCCCCGGACGTTCGGGGCCATGTTGGAGATCCAGGCCCGCCGCGGCACCCCCATAAGCCCCATCGTGTGCATTCCCACCGCCATCACCATCATGCCGGTGAACCACAGCACGATCCCGGCCCGGGCCAGCGGCAGCCGCACCACCGGCTTGCCGGTGAGGTGGGGGATCAGCGCCAGGGCGAGGCCCATGTGGGTGAGGGTCACCGCGGTGGCCACCGGCAGGTGGAAGTGGCCGGGGATCCAGGTGGTGTTGTGGACCACGTAGTCGAGGGTGAAGCTCGCGTTCACGATGCCGCCGGCGCCGCCCACGATGAAGGCGATCGCCCCCAGCACCGAGGCCAGCACGACGGGGTCCTTCCAGTTGAGCTTGGTGATCCAGCCGACGACGCCCCGGCCGCCCTTCTCGCGGGCGGTGATCTCCAGGCTGGCGGCGATGGTGAAGGCGGTGATCAGGCTGGGCACCGCCACCATCATGGTGAGCACCGTGTGCACCAGCTTCCAGAAGGGGTCGATGCCGGGGTCGGCGAACTGGTGGTGGAACCCGACCGGGCTGGAGAAGATCAAAAAGGCCAGGAAGACGAGCCGGGCCAGGGGGTCGGAAAAGAGCTTGCCGCCGGCGTGCTTGGGCAGGAGCCCGTACCAGGTCACGTAGGCGGGAAGCAGCCAGAAGTAGACGATCGGGTGGCCGGTCCACCAGAAGAGGGTGCGGGCCAGGAGCGGGTCGACCCCCTTCAGCCAGCCCAGCGACCAGGGGATCAGGAGCACCACCGCCTCGACCACCAGGCCGACCGCGGCCACCGCCCACATCATCCAGGTCACCACGCTCATGTAGCTGACCAGGGGGGTGGGCTTGCCGGGGTTTTGCCGCTTCCAGCGGGCCCAGAGCTCAACCGAGAGGTAGACGGTGACGAGCGAGCTCACGATGATCAGGGCGGCCCCGATGTAGAAAAGCGGGTGGCCCTTAAGGGGCGGGTAGAAGGTGTAGAGCACGGTGGCGTCGTTTAAAAGGAGGGGGATCGCCGCCATCACCAACCCGATCAGCGCCAGCCACCAGCTAAACCAGGCCACCCCCATCTGGGGCAGCAGCTTCATCTCCCGCGACTGCAGGTAGAGCAACGCCCCCTGGGCGAAGAGCTGGGTAAAGACGATCGCGTTCAGCACGCCGTGAAGGGTGAGGCCCTGGTAGTAGGACTTGACGAAGGGCAGGAGCTTCTCCAGCACCGGGTAGAGGTTGACCCCGGCGTAGTTGAAGGCCTGGAAGGGCCCGAACAGGGTCCCGATCAAAAGGGCGACGAAGGCCAGGGTGATGTAGTAGAGCGAGACCTTCTTGACCGGGAAGTCGGCGTACTCGTCCTTGCGTGCCAAAGTCGCCATGCCTACTCCTCCACCACGATCTTTCCGAGCATGTTTTGGTGACCGATCCCGCAGTACTCGGTGCAGATGATCATGTAGGTGCCCGGTCGCTTGAACTTGGTCTTCACCTTGGCGATCTCGCCGGGGATCACCTGCACGTTGATGTCGGTGCCGTGGACGTAGAAGCCGTGCTGCACGTCGGGGCTGGTGACGTAGAAGGTCACCTCGTCGCCCACCTTAAAGTGCATCTCGTTGGGCAGGAAGGTGAAGGCCTGGGCGATCACGTAGGCCTGGTACTTGCCGGGCCCCACCTTCTCCACGTGGGGCGCCGGGAAGCCCCCGGTCCGCACCTTGGTGGGGTCGATGCGCTCGGCGGCGGTGGGGACGTAGAAGGCGAACCCCGAGAGGGTGTACCCGATGAAGACCAGGAACACCAGGATCATCGCCAGGGAAAAGAGCATCCAGCCGCGCTCGTAGGCTTCGATCACGTGCTTGTTCACGGTCTACCCCCGGATCAAGAAGAGCGCGAAGACGGTGAACCACATCACCAGGATGGTGGCCGCCACCACGGTCACGACCAGCATCGCCCCTACCGGTTTTTCTTCCTTCATAGCCTCGCCTCCCCAAAGCGCCCTACGGGAAAAGTTTAGGGCATTTGTCCCCGGATGGGGACCTTGTGAGAGAAGGTATCGCTTCCCACAAAGGACATTTGTCCCAAAGGACCGCCCGGGGCGGGGCCCCCTATCATGGAGGGGATGAAAAACGCGGAGATCGCCCGGATCTTCGAGGAGATCGCCGACATGTCGGAGTTCCTGGGGGACAACCCCTTCCGGGTCCGGGCCTACCGCAACGCGGCCCGGGCGCTCGCCGACCTCGAGGACCCCATCGAGGAGGTGGCCGAGGGCGGGGTCGAGGCGCTGGAGCAAATCCCCGGGATCGGCCACGAGCTGGCGGTGAAGATCCTCGACTACCTGCGCACCGGAAGGGTCAAAAAGCACGAGGAGCTGAGGGCCAAGGTGCCCCCGGGGGTCCTCGAGGTCATGCGGGTCCCGGGGGTCGGCCCCAAGACCGCCAAGCTCCTTTACGAGGCGCTCGGGGTCGACTCGCTGGCCGCCTTCCGGAAGGCGCTGGAGTCCGGCGAGGTGCTCAAGCTCCCCGGCTTCGGCGAGAAAAAGCGCCAGCGGCTCCTCAAAAACCTCGACCTGGTCGAGGCCGCCAGCAAGCGCTGGCCGCTGGGGGCGGTGCTCTACCAGGCCCGCGAGCTCCTCCAGCTGCTCCGCGAGCTCCCCGAGGTCGAGGCCGCCGAGATCGCCGGGAGCGCCCGGCGCTACAAGGAGACCGTCGGCGACCTCGACTTCCTGGCCGCCACCCGGGAGGGGGCCAAGGTGGCCGAGGCGTTCACCCGGCTGGCCCCGGTCAAGGCGGTCTACGCCCTGGGTCCGGGGAAGGCCACCGTCTACATCGGTCCCGGGATCCAGGTGGATCTGAAGATCGTCCCCCCCGAGTCCTGGGGGGCGGGGCTCCAGTACTTCACCGGCAGCAAGGCCCACGACATCCACCTTCGCCGGATCGCCCAGCAAAGGGGCCTCAAGCTCAACGAGTACGGGGTCTGGCGGGGGAAGGAACGGATCGCCGGGGCCCGCGAGGAGGAGGTCTACGCCGCCCTCGGGATGGACTGGATCCCCCCGCCGATGCGCGAGGACCTCGGCGAGATCGAGCTCGCGGAAAAGCACGCGCTGCCCCGGTTGGTGCGGCTGGAGGAGATCCGGGGCGACCTCCAGGTGCACTCCAAGTGGTCGGACGGCAAGCACACCCTAAGGGAGCTCGCCCACTTCGCCGCCGAGATGGGGTACGCCTACCTGGCGGTCACCGACCACTCGCCGGCGGTGCGGGTGGCCGGCGGGGTTCCGCCGGAACGGATGAAGGACCGGATCGCCGAGATCCGGCGGGTGAACGAGGAGACCGGCGGCCGGCCCTACCTGATCGCCGGGGCCGAGGTCGACATCCTCCCCGACGGCCGTCTCGACTACCCCGACGCGGTGCTCAAAGAGCTCGAGCTGGTTTTGGTCTCGATCCACTCGCGGTTCTCCATGGACGAGGAGGCGATGACCCGCCGGATCCTCCGGGCGATCGAAAACCCCTACGTCCACGTCCTGGCCCACCCCACCGCCCGGCTGATCGGCAAGCGGGCGCCGGTCAAGGCCGACTGGGAGAGGATCTTCTCCCGCATGAAGGAGCTCGGCAAGGCGGTCGAGATCGACGGCTACTACGACCGCATGGACCTCCCCGACACCCTGGCCCGGCGGGCCCGCGAGCTCGGCCTCCTCTTCGCCCTCTCCACCGACGCTCACCAAAAGGACCACCTCCGCTTCATGGAGCTGGCGGTGGGGAACGCCCAGCGGGCCTGGCTGGGGCCGGAGCAGGTCTTGAACACCCGGTCCCTCCCCGAGCTCCTCGACTGGGCGCGGGCGCTGCGGGGGGGCTAGCGCGTCCGGGCCCTCCTCCGGGCCTCGGCGAAGCGGCGGCGCAGTTCCGTTAGCCGTTCCTTGGCCCGTTTCTCCCAGCCCTCCTCGCCGGGCTGGTAGAACCGGGCGTCGGCAAGCGCCGCGGGCAGGTAGGCCTGGGCGAAGCTCCCCTCCGGGTCGTCGTGGTAGTAGGCGTAGCCTTGGCCGTAGCCGAGGCGCTTCATCAGGGCGGTGGGGGCGTTTCGGAGGTGGAGAGGCACCGGCGCCGCGGGGTGCGCCCGGACCGCCCGCACCGCCTCGGAGTAGGCACGGTAGACCGCGTTCGACTTGGGCGCGAGCGCCAGGTAAAGGGTGGCCTCGGCCAGGGCCAGCTCGCCCTCGGGACTGCCCAAGAACTGGTAGGCCTCCTTGGCGGCGAGCGCCACCCGGAGGGCGAGGGGGTCGGCGAGGCCGACGTCCTCGACCGCCATGCGCACCAGCCGGCGGGCGACGTAGAGGGGGTCGGCGCCGCCCTCGAGCATCCGGGCCAGGTAGTAGAGGGCGGCGTCGGCGTGGGAGCCGCGCACGCTTTTATGGAGGGCGCTGATCAGGTCGTAGAAGGCGTCGCCGCCCCGGTCCATCAAGAGGTTCTCACGGCCGAGCGCCTCCTTGGCCGCCTCCAGGGTGACCCGCCCCCCGCCGAGCTCGGCGGCGAGCTCCAGCGCAAGGAGCGCCCGGCGGGCGTCGCCGGCGGCGGCCTCGGCGAGGAGGTCGAGGGCGGCCTCCTCGGCCGAAACCCCGGGGAGGCCCTCGGGGTGGCCGAGGGCCCGGTCCAAAAGTGCCCGGATCGCCTCCTTCTCCAGGGGCCTGAGCAGGTACACCCGGGCCCGCGAGCGGAGCGCGGGGATGATCGAGAAGCTGGGGTTTTCGGTGGTGGCCCCGATCAGCACCAGGTGCCCCTGTTCGACGTGGGGCAGGAGGTAGTCCTGCTGGGCCTTGTTGAGGCGGTGGATCTCGTCGAAGAAGAGGAGGATCGGCCCCTCCTTCCGGGCTCGCTCGGCCAGCGCCTTGATCTCCTTGACCCCGGCCTCCACCGCCGAGAGGTGGACGAAGGGGAGCCCGAGCTCCTCGGCGAGCACCCGGGCGACGGTGGTCTTACCGGTCCCCGGGGGCCCCCAGAGGATCATCGAGGCGGGGGCTTTCTCGCGTACCATGCGCTTCAGGCGACGAACGAGCTCGTCTTGACCGACCACCTCGTCGAGGCGGCGGGGGCGCACCCGCTCCGGCAGGGGAACCCGCATCGCTTCATTTTAGAAGCCGGCGGCGCCTCCTTATAGTAAGGAAAGCGATGAAGGACTACTACGCCGTCCTCGGCGTGCCCAAGAACGCCTCCCTGGAAGAGATCAAGCGGGCCTACCGCGAGCTCGCCAAGAAGTACCACCCCGACAAGAACCGGGGCGACCCCTCCGCCGAGGAGCGCTTCAAGGAGATCAACGAGGCCTACGCCGTCCTCTCCGACCCCAAGAAGCGGGCCGAGTACGACCGGCGGGGCTACGTCGAGGGGGCCGAGGCCTACCGGAACGTCGACCCCGAGGACCTCTTCGACCTCTTCGAGGACCTCTTCGGGGTCCGCTTCGGACCCCGCGCCCGCCCCCGGCGGGGGGAGGACCTCGAGGTCGCCGTGACCGTGGACCTCACCACCGTGGCCCGGGGCGGGCGGATCCCCGTCCGCTACCGCCGGCGGGTGCTCTGCCCCACCTGCCGGGGGAGCGGGGGCAAGAGCCAGGTCTGCCCCACCTGCCGGGGGAGCGGCCGGGTGCAGCAGTACCAGCGAACCTTCTTCGGCACCATGGTGCAGGAATCGGTCTGCCCCCACTGCAAGGGGCAGGGGCGGATCCTCACCGAGGCCTGCCCCACCTGCGGCGGGCGCGGCTGGGTCGAGGAGGAGGCCGCCCTCGAGGTGGCGATCCCCCCCGGGATCGACGAGCACCAGCGCCTCCGGATCCCCGGGGCCGGGCACCAGGGGCCCGGCGGCGCCGGCGACCTCTACCTGCGGGTGCGGGTGCGGCCCCACCCCGAGCTTCGCCGCGACGGCAAGAACCTGGTCTACACCCTGAAGCTCGGGCTGGCCCAGGCGGCCCTCGGCGCCCGGGTCGAGGTGCCGGGCCTGGAGGGGCCGGTGCCGCTGGAGGTGCCGCCCGGGACCGGGCACGGGGAGGTCTTCGAGCTCGAGGGGGCGGGGCTCCCCGACCCCTCCGGCGGGCCGCCGGGGAGCCTCCTGGTGGTCACCGCCCTGAAGGTTCCCAAGAAGCTTCCCCCCAAGGCCAAGAAGGCCCTCCTGGAGTACGCCGAGGCGATGGGCGAGGAGGCCGGCCTCGAGGGCCTCTGGGACAAGGTCAAACGGGCCTTCAAAAAAGGCTAGACAAACCCCCCTCGGGGTGGTAGCCTTAGGCGTCCGGGGAAAATCCGGGGGCGCCAAGCGAGTCCCAACCCCCTGATCCGGACGGGAGAAAGGAAGTACGCAATGCCGAAGGGTCGAGTTAAGTGGTTTAACGCGGAAAAGGGCTACGGGTTCATCGAGCAGGAGGGCGGGAGCGACGTTTTCGTCCACTACACCGCCATCAACGCCGAGGGCTTCCGTACCCTGAACGAGGGCGACGTCGTCGAGTTCGAGGTCGAGCCCGGCCGGGCCGGGAAGGGCCCCCAGGCGGTGAACGTCACCGTCGTCGAGCCGGCCGACCACTAAACCCAAAACCGCATCGCGAGGGCCGGGGTCGTACCCCGGCCTACGCTTCTCATGGCCCCGCCCCCGTAAGATGGGCGCGATGATCCCCCTCGCCGAGCTCACCCCGAAGCGGAGGCCGGCCCGCCCCGAGGACGCCGCCAGGCTCCACGCCGTCTACCTGGCGAGCCCCGGCTACTTCCGCCTGCTGGGCTCGGAACCCCCCGCCCTGGCCGACGTCGCCCGCGAACTCGAGGCCGCCGCCCGCGACCCCCGGCGGCGGCTCGAGCTCCTCTACCTGAACCGGCGGGCGGTCGGGGTCCTCGACTACAAGCTCGATCACCCCGGACCCGGCGAGGCCGCCATCTCGCTGGTGCTGGTGGCCGAACCCTACCGGGGCCGGGGGATCGGGCGGCGGGCGGTGGCGGCCCTCGAGGCCGAGCTCAAGCCCCGGGCCCGCCGCCTCTACGCCGTGGTCTACGGCCAAAACCCCGGCGCCGAGCGGTTCTTCCAGGCCCTCGGCTACCGCTACTGGAAGAACGGCGGCCCCGCCCTGCGGTGGTACGCCAAGGCCCTCTCGGAGGGCTAGCGGGGCGCCATCACCACCAGCAGCACGGTGGGGCTCGCCGAGTCGTTCCGGACCCCGTGGCGCCGGCCGGCCGGGGCGTACCCCGCGGAACCCTCGGGGAGCAGGGCCTCCTCGTCCCCCACGGTGAGGATCGCCTCGCCCTCGAGCGCGTAGTAGATCTTGTCGGCGTCCTCGTGCACGTGGAGCCGCTGGGCCTGCCCGGGCAGGAGGGTGTAGAGGTCGTAGCGGAGGTAGGGCGAGGGGAAGACCTCGATCTTCTGCATCCTCTCTTCTGAAAACCGCACCAGGCTGGCCAGGTCCTTGATCTCCATGCCGCCACTATAATCCGGGTCATGGAACTCGGGATTCGGGGAAAAACCGCGCTGGTGACCGGGGCCTCCCGGGGCATCGGACGGGCGGTGGCCGAGGCCCTGGCGGCCGAGGGGGCCCGGGTCTTTCTGGTGGCCCGGAGCGAGGACCGGCTGAGGGCCCTCGCCACCTCGCTGAGGGAGCGGGGGGCCGAGGCCGACCACCTGGCCGCCGACCTGACCGAGCCGGCGGCCGCCGAGCGGGTGCTCCAGGCGGCCCGGGCCTTCGGCCCGGTGGAGCTCTTTCTGGGCAACACCGGCGGACCCCCGCCGGGCCGGGCCGAGGAGCTCGGGCCCGAGGCCTGGAGCGCGGCCTTCGGCCAGCTCTTCCTGCCGATGGTCCGGCTGGTCCGGGGCCTCCTCCCGGGGATGAAGGCCGGGGGGTTCGGGCGGATCGTCTTCATCACCTCCCTGGCGGTCAAGGAGCCGGTCGAGGACCTCGCCCTCTCCAACGCGATCCGTGCCGGTCTCACCGGCTACCTGAAGACCCTCTCCCGGGAGGTCGCGGCCCACGGGGTCACGGTCAACGCGGTGGCCCCGGGCTACACCAAGACCGAGCGGGTGGAATCGCTCTTTGCCCGCCAGGCCGAGCGGGAGGGGCTGCCCCTGGAGGCGATCTACCGCCGGGTCGAGGAGCGGATCCCCGCCGGGCGGCTGGGGCGCCCCGAGGAGGTCGCCGCCCTGGCGGTCTTTCTGATGGGAACGCCGGCCGCCTACGTCACCGGCCAGACCTGGGTCGCCGACGGCGGCCACCTTCGCTTTCTGCTTTAATGGGCGGCGTATGGCGCGGAAGAAGATCGTCGTTCAGCACCTGTGCGGTTACCGCTTCGCCGCCGAGAACGAAAACCAGGTCCGGGTGGTGGCCGACGGCGACCAACCCGCCCTCGGCCTCCGGCCCATGGAGCTCTTGCTCGCCGCCCTCGGCTCCTGCACCGCCTACGACGTGGTCAGCATCATGAACAAAAAGCGCCTGCCCCTAACGCGCTACCGGGTCGAGGTCGAGGGCGAGCGGGCCGAGCATCACCCCCGCCGCTACACCCGGATCGTGGTCCGCCACGTCGGCAGCGGGCCGGGGGTCACCGAAAAGGCCCTCCGCCACGCCGCCGAGCTCTCCCACCGGAAGTTCTGCTCGGTGACCGCCAACCTCAACGCCGAGGTGGACCTCGAGGTGGTGGTCGAGCCCTGGGAGGAAGGGACCGCCTCCTAGCCGAGGTCCGCCGGCGGGTCCGGGCCGGCGACGAGCTCGCCGCCATCGAGCGGCTCCGGGCCGCCCTGGAAGAACGCCCGGACCCGGCGCTCCGCTACCTCCTCGGCCACCTCCTGGTGCGGGTGGGCAAGGAGGTCGAGGGCAGCCGTCAGATCGAGCTAGCCGGGGAGGAGCTGGGGGTCGGCGAGGGCGGCCTCGAGGACCTCCTCGTCGAGCTCCAGGACCTCCTCCTTCCGGAGGAAGACCAGCCGGACCCGGGGCCGGACCCCTAGCGCCTCCCCGACCGCCCGGGCGTAGACCCCGAGCTGGAAGGCGTAGCCGGCCTTTTGGGCGTGGTCGAGGAGGTCGCCCCCGACCCGGTCGGTCTTGTAGTCCTCGAGGTACCAGACCCCGCCCGCCCGGTAGAGGCGGTCGATCACCCCCTCGATCACCGCGCCCTTCCAGGGCAGGACGAAGGGCCACTCGGCCCGATCCTCCTCCCGCTGGGAAAGCGGCACCAGGGGGCCCGCGAGCAGACGGCGGTAGGCGGCCAGCAGCGCGGCCACCTCCTCCCGCACCCGCGCCCGTTCCTGGGCGGTGAGGGGGCGGGCCACCTCCTGGCGGAGGAGGGCGTCGAGGCGGTCGGGCTCGGGGGGCCAGTCCTGGGCGATCGCGAAGTGGACCAGGACCCCCACCGCCCGGGCCAGCAGCCGGGCCGGGGCCCCGGCCGGCTCGGCCGGCCCCTCGGGGTCCTCGATCGCCGCCCGCTCCTCGAGGAGGGCCGAGGGCGAGACCACCGGGGGCAGCGGTCCGGGCCCCGCCGGCGGGGGCGGCTCGGGGGCCGGCGGGGGCGCGGCCCTGGGCTTGGGCCTCCCCGCTGCCGGGGGCGGGGGGCCGCCCCGGCGCACCGCCGACGCTCCCTTAAGCTCGGGCCACTCCCAGGGGGCCAGGGCCTCCAGCGCGTGGGCCGGGTTGCCCCGGCGCGGCCTCCGGGGGCCCAGGCTGTAGCTCAGGTAGAGCCGCTCCCGGGCCCGGGAGAGGGCGACGTAGAGCAGGCGGTAGGCCTCGTCGGCCTCGCGGGCCTTCCAGGCCTTCTGGAAGCCGGGGTAGGCCGGGTCCCCCTTGCGGGCGAAGGCGCCGCCGCCGGGCTCGACGTAGATCTCGGGGTCGTCGCCGCCGCCGCCGCGGTTTAGGTCGAAGGCCCAGACCACCGGCCACTCCAGCCCCTTGGCCTTGTGCACGGTGAGGACGCGGACCGCGTCCTCGCCGCCCTCGGCGAAGGCCCCCTCGTCCTCGACCCGGGCCAGCCGCTCGAAGGCGGCCAGCAAGAGGGGGTAGCGGCCGGCGGCGACCCGGGCGAGCTTGAACAGGACCGCGTCGACGTTGACCCGGGCCTCGGGGGCGAGCCGCTCGAGGAACCCCGCCCCGCTGGGCCCGGGCTCGCGGACCAGCTCCTCCAGGAAGGCCAGCGGCGGGGTCCTCCCGGCCCGCTCCCGCAGGGCCTCGAGGTAGGCCCGCACCGCCCCCCGCCCGGCCAGGGCGGAACGGGGGTCGGGGGCGGCGGCCACCGCCAGGGCCTCCTCCAGCGAAAGCCCCACGAAGGGGCTATGGAGGAAGCTCGCCAGGGCCAGCCGGTCGTCGGGGTCGAGGACCGCCTTCAGGGCGTGGTAGAGGTCCTGCACCTCGGGGCGGTGGAAGAGCCCCCGGCCGCCGAGCACCACGTAGGGCACCCGGTGGCGCCGGAAGGCGGCCTCGAGGAACCGGATCGAGCCGTAGCTCCGCACCAGCACCGCCATCGCCCGGTAGGGCACCCCCTCCTCCCGGTGGAGGCGGGAGAGCCGGTGGGCGAGCCAGGCGGCCTCCCGGGGCCGGAGCCGGTCGAGGGCCTCGCCCTCGAGCTTCAAAAGCCCCACCCGGCTCGGCCCCTCCCGGGCCGGCTCCACCGGCGGAGCCTCCTCCGGGGAAAACCCGAGCCGCCGCCGGGCGAGCCCGTCGGTGAGCCGGTTGAGGAACGCCGCCATCAAGGGGGGGTGGCGGTAGGTCTTGGTAAGCGGAGGCAGCCGCTCCCCCACCCTTAGGGCCCGGCGAAACACCTCGACGTCGGCGTTCCGGAAGGCGTAGATCGACTGCTTGGGATCGCCGACCAGGTAGAGCTCGACCCCGAGCCCGGCGAGCCCCTCGAAGACCTCGCCCTGGAGCGGGCTGGTGTCCTGGTACTCGTCGACGAAGACCCGGCGGAAGCGGTCGCGCAGCCGGTCGGCGAGGGCCCGGTTTCGGGTCAGGAGCCCGACCAGCCGGCGGGCCTGCCGCTCGATCTCGGTGGGGCCCAGGTGGCGCTCGAGGTAGCGCCGGTGGTAGGCGGCGAGGGCCTCGCCGAAGAGGGCGAAGAGGGCCTCGGCCCCGGGCCCCTGGGGCCTCAGCTCCCCGGCCAGGGAACGCTTTTGGAAGAGGGCGAGGAGGGCCTCGAGCTCCCCCTCCAACCCCTTAAGGTACAGCAGGCTGCGGGCCTCCTCGGCGAAGAGGAGTTCGGCCTCGGGGGCCTCCAGCCGCTGGAAGTCGGGGTCGAGGCCGAGGTAGGGGGCGAAGAGCCGGAGGAGCTCGGCGAAGAAGCCGTGGATGGTGGTGGCGAACACGGTGCCGGCGAGCTCGGCCCGGGGCGATTCGGCGATCGCCCGGGAAAGGCGGGTGGCGAGCTCGGCGGCGGCGGCCCGGGTGAAGGTGACCGCCGCCATCCGGTAGGGGGGGTGGCGGTCCAGCGCCTTTAGGTAGACCGCCACCAACCGGGTGGTCTTCCCGGTCCCGGCGGAGGCGATCTGAACCCTCACCGCTGGCCCTCCCGGCAGAGCGCGAGGTAGGGGCAGTCGCGGCAGGCCCAGCCCGGGTGGGGGCGGGCGGCCTCCCCCTCAAGCCGCGCCAGCGCCGAGCGGAGCCGCGCGCGGACCTTGGGCAGCTCCCGGGCCGCCGCCTCGGTGACGTCCCGCGCCCCCTCGCCGGGGAACCAGCGGAGGACCCGGCCCCCCAGCGCCCCGTAGGCGAGCACGGTGTCCCAGCGGAGGCGGCCGCCGGCCTTGGCGGCGAACTCGTGGACGTCGTTGCCCTCCCGGGCGTGAACCCAGGCCGAGAGCCCCTCGTCCACCGGCACCTCGACCCAAAACCGAAGCCGCCTCCAGCGGTCCGGGTCCAGGCCCCACCCGGCCAGCGCCCCGGGGTCCCCCTCGGCCAGGGGGTCGAGGCGAGCGCGGTCCTCCCGCGGCCGGGGGACCCGGCGGTCGAAGAGGTAGCGGAGCCCGCAACCGGCGTGGGCGTAGCCCCGCACCTGGCCCACCGTGCGGGGGGGCGGCAGGTCGAGCCCGCCGAGCTCGCGGCGGTAGCCGGCCCCGCCCCGGCGGAGGTGGCGGCTTGGGAAGAGCCCCGGCACCGGTTCGGCCGGGCACCCGTCAAAGAGCGCCGGCTCGGGCCTCAACACCTCGCCCCCCTCGGTCTCGGGGTAGCTGAGCCAGACCTCCTCGCCCAGGTGCAAAAGGGCCTGGTGGAGCCAGCGGTCGTCGCCGGCGAGCCGGGGGGTGAGCCCCCCCGCCCGGCGGCAGTCCTCGGGAAAGAAGTAGTCCTCCCGTTCGCCCAGGCGGTAGCGGCCCTCGCTGGCCGAGAGGACGTAGGCCTTCCGGTAGCGGCGGCCCACCGCCGCCTGGGGGCCGAGGAGGGCCACCCCCAGGGGGGCGGGGCGGTAGAGCGACTGGGCCCGGATGAGCGCCTCCCACCAGGGCTCGGGGGCCTCGGGGTCGGCCTCGAGGGCCTCCCGCCAGAGCCGGGTGAGGAGCTCGGCCTCGCCGGGCTCGGCCTCGAGGCGGGCGAGGACCCGCTCGGCCAGGTCGGGACCCGGCGCCAGGGCGGCGAGCGCCGCCTCCAGGGCGGGCCCAAGCCCCAGCTCCCCGGCGAGCTTGGCGAGCGCCGCCCGGCCCGAAAGCCCCCGGGCCAGGGCGGCCTCGGCCAGGGGCCGGAGCTCGGGGAAGAAGAAGAGCCCCTCGGGGGTGGGGTGCTCGTGAAACCGGGCCAGCGCCAGCGCCGCCCGGCCCGCCGGCGTCTCGGCCAGGGCCCGGGGCACCTCGCGCATCAGGTAGAGGCCGTACTCCCGGGCCAGCAGCTCGACCTGGGGCAGGCGGATCTCGGGGACCACCAGGGCGATCTCGCTGGCGGGGAGGCCGGCCTCGATGTCCTTGAGGATCGAGAACAGGGCCCAGCGGAGCTCGGCGGCCGGGTTCTCGGCCCGGAAGGCCCGGACCGCCCGGGGCCTGGCCGGGGCCGGCCGGGTGGCCCAGACCTCGGTGCCCTGGTCGGCCAGGGCGGCGAGGAAGCGGGCCTCGAGGGGCAAAAGCCGGAAGAACCCGGCCACGAAGACCGCCTCCGGCCCCCGCACCCGCCCGGCCTCGGCCAGCCGCACCGCCGCCAGCCGCACGTCGTCGGCGTCCCACACCCCCTCCCGTTCCTTGGCCCGCTCGTAGGTGCGGTAGACCTCGCGCAAGCGGGCGACCTCGCGATCGCCCCGGCACTCCGGCAGCGCCTCGGGGCCGAGGCCGTGCCGCTTCGCCTCGGCGATCCCCCGGGTGAAGAGCACCGCCTCGCCGGCCGAGGGGGCGCGGTCGAACGCCGCCCGGTAGGCCGCCGCCACCCGGGCGATCCGGCCGCCCCGGCCGAGCACCGGCCGGAGCCCGCCGGCCTCGGTGACCGCCTGGTAGTAGACCCGCTGGAAGTGAAGGGCGGCGACCCCGAGCCGGGCCCCGCCCTGCCCCAGCCGCCAGAGGAAGTAGCGCCGCTGGGCGGGCAGGCTGATCCACCAGAGGGCGCCCCTATAGCCCCGCGCCCGCTCCAAGAGCCGGGCCTCGGTCGGTCCCGGGGGGCCCTCCAACCAGCGCATGACGCCCCTTAGTCTAGGGCCTCCCGGGTTGACAGCCGGGGGTGGGATACCTATCCTAGGTATCGGAGGTGTAATGATTATGGAAGTCAAGGAGACCCAAACCGAAACCCTGCCCAGCCTGCCGAGGATCGGCGAACCCGCCCCCCAGTTCGAGGCCAAGACCACCAAGGGAATCATCAAGCTCTCGGACTACAAGGGCAAGTGGGTGGTGCTCTTTTCCCACCCGGCCGACTTCACCCCGGTCTGCTCGACCGAGTTCATGGCCTTCGCCAAGCGGCAGAAGGAGTTCGCCGAGCGCAACGTCCAGCTGATCGGGCTCTCGATCGACTCGATCTACAGCCACCTGGCCTGGGTGAAGGACCTCGAGGAGATGAGCGGGGTGACGATCGACTTCCCGGTGATCGCCGACCTCGACATGAAGGTGGCCAAGAAGTACGGCATGATCCACCCGGCCCAGGCCGAGACCGCGGCGGTGCGGGCGGTCTTCATCATCGACCCCGAGCAGATCATCCGGGGCATCCTCTACTACCCGCTCTCCACCGGCCGCAACATCGACGAGATCCTCCGTTTCGTCGACGCCCTGCAGTTCACCGACAAGACCGGGCTGGCCACCCCGGCCAACTGGCAGCCCGGCGAGCCCGCCATCGTGCCGCCGCCGGCCACCCTCGGCGAGGTCAAGGAGGACGCGGCGAGGAAGGACGAGTACGCCGAGTTCAAGCGCTGGTACCTGCGCTACAAGAAGGCGTAGGCGGGCCCGCTCGTCTGCGGCCTTTAGGGGGCGCTTCGCGCGCCCTCTAATCTTTTTCCGGCAGGCCCAGGGGGAACCGGGCCAGCTCGATCAGGTCGCCGCCGTCCTCGTCCTCGACCAGGGCGACCTCCTTGACGGTGAACGACCCGATCGGCGGGGGCGGGAGCTTCCGGGCCAGGGCCTCGGCCTCCTCCGGCGAAAGGCCCAGGGCCAGGGTGAAGTGGGGGATGTACGAGGGCCCCTCGATCTCGGCCTCGGGCGGGGCGAGCGGCTCCAGCGCCTTGTGCAGGCGGTCGAAGGCCGAGCCCCCGTAGGCCCGCAGGTAGACCACTCCGGAGTTGAAGGTCCGCCAGTCGCCGAGCTTGACCCGAAAGGGCGCGTGCCCCCGGAGGATCCCCTCGACCCCCCGGCGGAGCGCCTCCTGGCTCCAACGCCACTTGAAGGGCTGGCGGAGGTTCAGGTGCGGCGGTCCGTAGCCCTGGACCCCGTGTTTTCTTCCCAGCTCCTCCATCCACTCCCGGAGGGCGTCGGGAGGCCAGGCCAGGATGCCGTACACGGGGCCGAGTATAGCACCGGGCTAGCGAACCCAGGCCTCGGGGTCCCAGGGGTAGACGATCCAGTCGCCGGTCTCGATCGCGTAGTAGTCGGGACCGTCGCCGGGGAAAGCGTTGTTTTCCGGTTTGAAGTGGAGCACCGCCACCTCGGGAATACCCCCGGCGGCCCGCACCCGCTCGCGCACCGCCACCGCGGTGCGGCCCGAGTCCCAGACGTCGTCGACGATCAGCACCCGGCGGTCGAGGACCAGGGCATCGACCGGGAACTGCAGGAAGTGGGGCTCCTCGTGCCGGCGCTCCTCCCCCTCGTAGAGCATCACCGCCGCCGAGAGCACGTTCCGAATCCCCAGCGCTTCGGCCAACAGCGCCGCCGGCACCATCCCCCCCCGGGTCACCGCCAGGAGGGCGTCGAACTCTTGGTCCTCCAGGCGCTTCAAAAGCATCCGGGCGTGCTCCAGGATGTCGTCCCAGGCGTAGAAGACCTTGTTCATGCGCCCTCCCCCTGGGGCAGGGGTTGATCGAGCTGGAAGGCCGAATGCACCGCCCGGAGGGCCTCCTCGGCGTAGGCCTCGTCAATGATCACGCTCACCCGCACCTCGCTGGTGGCGATCATGTGGATGTTGGCCCCCACCCGCGAGACCGCCTGGAACATCTGGGCGGGGATGCCCGGGGTGCTGGCGAGCTGCACCCCCACGATGGAGAGTTTCGCGATCTTAGGGTTCACGGTGAGCTCGCCGCCGAGTTCCTTTAGCACCGGCCGGAGCGCGTCCACCGCGTCCTCCACGTAGTCCTTGGGCACGGTGAAGGCCATCTGGGTGCGGCTCTCGTCGTGGCCCGGCACCCCCTGGATGATCATGTCCACCGCCACCCCGGCCTCGGCCAGGGCCTCGAAGACCCGGGCGGCGATCCCCGGCTGGTCGGGAATCCCCACCAGGCCGATCTCGGCGTGCCCCAGGTCCAGGGCCGCTCCGGTCACCGGTCGCTGAAGCTTCATGCTGCCCTCCTCCGCCACGATGGTTCCGGGGTTATAGGAAAAACTCGAACGCACGTGCAAGCGCACCCCGAAGCGCTTGGCGTACCAGACCGCCCGGGGGTGGAGCACCCGGGCCCCCAGGGCGGCCATCTCCAGCATCTGGTCGTACCCGATAAAGGGGAGCTTCTGGGCCTCGGGAATGAGGTGGGGGTCGGTGGTGTAGACCCCCTCGGTGTCGGTGAAGATCTCGGCCTCCCGGGCCCCCAGCGCGGCCGCGATCGCCACCGCGGTGGTGTCCGAGCCGCCCCGACCCAGGGTGGTGATCTCCCCCTCCGGGGTGGTGCCCATGAAGCCGCCGATCACCGCCACCTTCCCCTCGTCCAGGGCCCGTTGGATGCCGGCGGGGTTGACCTCGACGATCCGGGCGTTGGTGTAGCGGCCGTCGGTGGTGATCCCGATCTGGTGCTGGATGAAGCTCTTGGCCGGGATCCCCATGGCCTGGAGCTTGAGCGCCAGCAGCGCCGCCGACTTCTGCTCACCGGTGGTGGTGAGCATGTCGAGTTCGCGGGGGTTCGGACGGGGGTTGACCCGCTTCGCCAGGCTGATGAGCTCGTCGGTGGTCTTCCCCATCGCGCTCACCACCACCGCCAGGCGGTGCCCCTTCTCCCGGTAGTGGGCGATCCGCTTGGCCACCTTCTCGATCTTGTCGAGGTCGCCGACGCTGGTGCCGCCGTATTTTTGAACGATCAACGCCATCGCTAGGGGAATGCTATCACTAAGTCCCCCGGGGTATAGTGGGGCGCGAGGTGAACCTCGACGCCCCCCGCATCCTGGTCCTAAACGCCGGCTACGAACCGCTCGGGCTGACCACCGTCCGCCGGGGCGTGGTGCTGGTGCTCTCGGGGCGGGCCGAGGTGGTGAGCCCCTCGGGGGAGGTGCTCCATACCCCCAGCCGGCCCTACCCGGTGCCCAGCGTGGTGCGGCTCTACCGGATGGTGCGCCGCCCCAACGGGCGGCTCGCCCTTTCCCGGAAGAACGTCTTTCGCCGCGACCATTACACCTGCCAGTACTGCGGGCGGAGCGGGGTCGAGCTCACCCTCGACCACGTGGTCCCTAAAAGCCGCGGGGGCCGGACGACCTGGGAGAACCTGGTCACCGCCTGCAAAGCCTGCAACGCGAAAAAGGGCAACCGCACCCCCGAGGAGGCCGGGATGCGCCTTTTGAAGGAACCGCGGGCGCCCGGCTACTACGAGGTGATCGTGCTGGGGCTCTCGGGCCGGGAGTTCCCCGAGGACTGGCGCGACTTCATCGCCGTCTAGGCCGGAGGACCACCAGCAGCACCGCCAGCAGCACCAGCCCGGCCCCGAGGTAGCCGGCCGGCCGGAAGGCCTCCCCCCACCAGAGGTAGGCGAAGAGCGAGGCGAGCACCGGCTCCAGGGTGGCGACCACGCTGGCGCGGGTGGCCTCGAGGCGCACCAGTCCCGCGGCGTAGAGGGCGTAGGCCAGGTAGGTGGAGGCGAACCCGATCACGAAGAGCGGCCCCCAGGCCGCCGCCGGCGCCGGGTGGCCGCCGAAGGGAAGGAGCACCAGCGCCCCCACCGGCAGGGCCAGGGCGTAGACCGCCTCGGCCGGGTAACGGGCGAAGTAGACCTTGCCAAAGAGGTAGTAAAGGGCGTAGCCGAACCCCGAGAGGAGCCCGAAGGCCACCCCCAGCAGGGTGAGCCGGAGCTCGCCGCCGGCGCCCCGGGCCAGGAGGAGGACCCCGAGCAGGGTGAGCCCCACCGCCAGGAGCTTCGGCCGGTCCAGCGGCTCCTCGAGCAAAAGCGCGCTCATCGCCGCCACCCAGGCGGGGGCGGTGTAGAGGAGCACCGAGGCCAGGGCGGCCCCGCCGTAGGCCACCGCGAACTGGTAGCTGGCGTAAAACCCCGCCACCCCCACCGCCCCGAAGAGCCCCACCGGCAAAAGGGCCCTCCGGTCGAGGCGGAGCCGGCGGCGAAGGAGGGCGTGGAGGAGGAAGAACCCGCCCCCGATCAGGGCCCGGTAGAAGGCGACCCCGAAGGGGTCGAGGCCGGCGGTGAAGGCGTACTTGGCCACCGGCCCGATCAGGGCCCAAAGCGCCGCCGCCGCCAGGATGAAGAGGTAGCCCACGGGGGCATTTTGCCAGAGAAACCGTTGTCGGGCGCCCCCTGAGCGGCCCGGGTTGGGAAAGACCCAAGCCGAAGCCAAGGGAATGCCCCCGGAGGCGAAGCCCACCGGCCGGCGATCAGCGGCCCCCGGCGGCGCCCTTGGCCAAGGCCAACCCCGCCGGAGCGCCCTCGGGGTCGGTCGAAAAAGGCCCGCCTGGAGGGGCTGAGGACCCTCGCCGCGGCCGCCCCGACCCCCCATTTGGGACCCCCCATTTGGGGGTGTTCCCGGATCACGCCCGGCCCTAAACTCAGGTTGACCCGATAGGGGTCACGCACTCAACGGGGCCGGCCGGAGATCCATACCTGATCGGCGGCCCAAGAAGGAGGTAAGGGAATATGAGGAAGAACCGGACCCAAGGTTTCACGCTGATCGAGCTCCTGATCGTCATCGCGATCATCGCCATCCTGGCCGCGGTGCTGATCCCCAACGTGCTGAACGCCCGCAAGCGGGCCAACGACACCGCCGCCCAGGCCTACGCCCGGCAGGTGGCCACCTGGCTGGCCGCGGCCGACACCGCTGGCACCTCGATCACCGGCATCACCAGCTGTACCGACAGCGCTCTGGTCTCGGAGGGTGCGCCCTCGTCCTATCCGAAGGCGGTGCAAAGCTGCTCGATCTCCTACGACGCCGCCACCGGCCGCTCGACGGTCACCGTCACCTCGGTTAACAGCCGGACCTTCACCGCAGTCTACTGAGGGCCCCTGGCCCAAAAACGTCCCGGGCCGGTCGCGGCCCGGGATACACTTTCCAAAGCCATGAACCAACGCCCAAACCCCCCGCCCCCGGCCGGCACCCGCATGGGCCCCGGGCTCCTCTACCTCACCACCGCCCTCCTGCCCTTCCTCATCGGTATCGGGTTGCCCCGCGGCGTGCAGGGTACCCAAGCAGTCGCATTGGAGTCGGGGCTCACCGCGACCATTTCCCAGATCGGCGTCCCCCCCGAGTACGCCTGGATCCTCCCGAGGATCCTTTGGCTCCTCGGAGTCGGCGTCCTGGGGCTGCTAGCTTGGCGGGATCTCGGTCTCGACCGCCGCAAGCCCTTCCTCTGGCTGTGGGGGCTTTACCTGCTTGCCGTCCTCGCCAGCGCCCTCCTGGCCGAAGACGATTGGAACTACAAGCTATTAGGCGGGGTGGGCCGGATGGACGGGGTGCTCTACCAGGTGAGCCTCGGTCTCTGGGCGACACTCGCCTACCTGGTCTTCCTGCGGGTACCGCAGGCCGGACCCCGCTTCCTCGGTATCCTAGCCGCGGTCGGCGGCATCGAGACCTTGGTGCTGGTGCTCCAGCGGCTGGGTTACGACTTCATCGGAAACTACTACATAAACGGAAGTTACCCGGTGACCGTGGGAACGGTCGGGCACCCAGGAATGGCCGCGGGGCTGTTGCTCGCCTCGTTCTTTTCCGCCGCTTGGTGGGCCTATCGCCGGCAAGCGCATACCTGGCTCTGGCTGGCCCTAACCCTTTGGATAAGCATCGGCATCGGAGTGACCACCAACAAATCCACCACCCTCGCCATCGCCCTTGTGCTTGCAGCGCTGATCGCCTTGTTGCGCAGGCGGGAACCGGTGGTTCTCCTGACCGTCTTCCTGCTTGGTAGCCTGGTGCTCACCCCCCTGATTCCGAACCGCCTCGGGTTCGCGCGCTCGCTGGCCAACCCCCACACCGGCATCACCCGGCTAATGATCTGGCGTCTAGCCGGCCAGGTGCTGGTCAAGACCCCGGGGCAACCGTTCATCGGCGCCGGCCCCGATGGTTTCCTCCTAGGTCTCATGTCCGATGTGCCAATTCGCGAACTGTTGAAGGAGTATCGACTCGAATACGGTTGGCCCCCCGAGACCGAAGTCCTGAACGTTCGGCCCCTTTTCAACGCCAAGGATCCCCCGCGCTCGCGCGCGTTCCTGGTCGAGCTGAAAAACTACCCCGAGCCCGGCAAGCAGAAGAAGATCATCTACCGTTACTACCTGGATAAAGCCCACAACCTCTTTCTCGACCGAGCGGTGGACTACGGGGTGATCGCTGCCCTGCTGTGGCTGGCGCTCTTTTGGGGGCCGCTCGTGGCCTTTCTTCGCAGACAGTGGGCGGACCGATCGAGACTGGGAGATTGGCTGCTCTTCGGGGGGCTGGCCGCCCTCTTCCTCTACTACTTGGCGTGGTTCCCGGTGCCCCAGGTCGAACCCCTTCACGTCGCTTTCCTCGCGCTTGCCTGGGTCGTTGCCGAAAAACGCACTGGGGCCTCTCGCCACGATCGGCTCGCCGCCTCGTCGAAGGAGACGACCGGGAACCCCGGGTTCGGCCACCCGTAGACTTGGGTTTGGTGAACCGCCTCCTCCGCCCCCTCCTCCGCGAACTCGAGGACGGCTGCCGGGACCGGGTGGTGGCCGGGGGGCTGGAGCGGCTGGTCAAGAACCTGGCCAAGGGCCGGCCCGAACTCCTCGGGCTCCTCCTCGGCTACCGCCGCCTGTCCCAGGAGGAGCGCTGCCGGCGCCTGGTCGAGGCGTTAAGGCTCCTCGGGGTCGAGGCCGAGGCCCCGGAACTCCAGGAGGAGCCGGCGGCGCCCCCCCGGGGCGGGGGCCGCCCGCTCGAGGCCCCGCTCGCCGAGACCCCCCTCGGTCGGCGGGCGGCGGCCCGGCTCGCCAAGCTCGGCCTCCGGACGCTTTGGGACCTGGTCTACCACCTCCCCCGCCGGCACGAGGACCGGCGGGTGCTCCCCGCCTTCCGCCTCCTCAAAGAGGGGGCCCGGGTCACGGTCAAGGGCCGGGTGCGGGAAAAACGCCTGGTCCGCACCCCCAAGAAGGGCCTGCAGCTCGTCGAGGTCCGGCTCGCCGACCCCCTGGGGTACGGCCTCACCGCGGTCTGGTTCAACCAGCCCTGGGTGCTGAAGCAGATCAAGGAGGGCGAGACCCTGGTGGTCACCGGCAAGGTCGCCCGCCGAGGGCGGACCCGCACCCTCATGGTCGAGCACTTCGAGCCCGAAGAGGGGGAGTCCCTCTCCACCGGCCGCATCGTTCCCATCTACCCCAGCACCGAGGGGATCAGCCAGGCCTGGCTGAGGCGCCAGGTCTGGCGGGGGCTCCGGCTCGCCTCCCCCCTGCCCGACCCCCTGCCCCAGGGGATCCGCGAGCGGGAGAACCTCCTTCCGCTCCGCGCGGCCCTCCCCCACTACCACTTTCCCCCCGACGAGGCCGCCATCGAGCCCGCCCTCAAGCGCCTCAAGTTCGACGAATACCTCTTCCTCGAGCTCAGGGTGATGATCCAGTCGGGCCAGAGCGCCCTGGTGGGCCACGTCTTCGAGGTCCGGGAGGAGTGGCTGGAGGCGTTTCGGGAGAACCTGCCCTTCGCGTTCACCCGCGCCCAGCAACGGGCGATCGCCGAGATCCTCGCCGACATGCGCTCCGACCGCCAGATGGCGCGGCTGCTCATGGGCGACGTCGGCTCGGGCAAGACGGTGGTCGCCGCCCTGGCCCTTTTCGTCGCGGTCCAAAACCGCCGGCAGGGGGCGTTGATGGCCCCCACCGAGGTCCTCGCCAAGCAGCACTTCCAAAACCTCCTCCGCTACCTCGCCCCCCTGGGGGTTCGGGTCGAGCTCCTGGTGGGCTCGATGAGCGAGGGCGAGAAGGACCGGGCCCGGGCCCGGATCGCCGCCGGCGAGGCCGACGTGGTGGTGGGCACCCACGCCCTGATCCAGGAGGGGGTGCGGTTTCGGGAGCTCGGCCTGGCGGTGATCGACGAGGAGCACCGCTTCGGGGTGCTGCAGCGGAGGGCCCTCCTGCAGGGTCGGCCCGACGTGCTGGTGATGACCGCCACCCCGATCCCCCGCTCGCTGGCCCTCACGATCTACGGCGACCTGGAGACCAGCGTCCTCGACGAGCTCCCGCCCGGCCGCACCCCGGTGCGGACCAAGGTCCTGCCGGCCCGCCACCGCGCCCAGGCCTACGCCTTCGCCCAAAGGGAGATCGAAAAGGGCCACCAGGTCTTCGTGGTGGCCCCGATGATCGAGGCGTCGGCCTCCGAGCGGTTCGCCGAGGTCAAGGCCGCCAAGGCGCTCAAGGCCGAGGTCGAGCGGCTCCTCCCCGACGTCCGGATCGGGCTGTTGCACGGCCGCATGCCGCCGGCCGAGAAGGACGCGGTGATGGAGGCCTTCCGACGCGGCGAGTTCGACCTCCTGGTCTCCACCACCGTGATCGAGGTGGGGGTCGACGTGCCCAACGCCACCCTGATGATCGTCGAGAACGCCGAGCGCTTCGGCCTCGCCCAGCTCCACCAACTCCGGGGCCGGGTGGGGCGGGGCGACGCCCAGGGCTACTGCGTGCTGATCGCCGGCGAGGCCTCGCAGAAGACGATGCGGCGCCTTAGGATCCTGGAGGAGAGCACCGACGGCTTCTACGTCGCCGAGATGGACCTGAAACTCAGGGGCCCCGGCGAACTGAGGGGCACCCGCCAGTCGGGCCTCCCCGAGCTGAGGGTCGGCGAGCTCGCCCGCGACACCGAGATCATCGAGGCCGCCCGCCGGGTGGCCAAGGCGATCCTGGCGGAGGACCCCACCCTCCGGCGGCCCGAGCACGCCGAGCTTAGGGCCGAGCTCCGCCGCCGCAGCCGGGCGCTCGGCCTGCGCGAGGTGATCTGAGCCGGATACAATGACCCCCATGCATCCCCGCTGCCTGCGGGACCGGCTGGTGCGGGCCCTCGGACGCCACCCGGTGGTGGTGCTGCTGGGGGCCCGCCGGGTGGGCAAGACCGCCCTGGTCCGCGCGCTCGCCCGCCGGCGGGGAGCGAGCTACCACGACCTCGCCCACCCCGAGACCCAGGCCCGGGCCCGGCGGGGCCTCGAGGCCTTCGTCGGGGGGCTGCGGCTGCCGGCGGTGCTCGACGGCCTGGAGCACCTCCCCGGGCTGGCCCACGCGGTCCGCCGCCGGGCCGAGGCCGGCCTCCCGGCGGGGTCGGTGCTGGTGACGGCGGGGTCGGTGCCGGCGGCGCTGGCCCGATTGATCCGCTCGCCCCAGGCGCGGGCCGCCGTGCTCACCCTCCACCCCCTCTCCCTGGCCGAGCGGGGCGGGGCCTGCTTCGACCTCTTCGAGCGCCTCGCCGAGCCCCCCTCGGGGCCGCCGCCGGAGAGCTGGGAGGCCGCCTACCGGGCCGGGGGGCTGCCCGAGCTTAAGGACCTCGCCCGGGACGACCGCGAGGAGTGGTGGCGGACCTACCTGAGCGTCCTAGGCGGCCGGGCCCGGACCAAGGAGGCCGAGCGCGAGCGGCCCCTCCTGGCCCTTTTGGCCCGCGAGGGGCCGGCGCTCTTGAACAAGACCCGCTGGGCCCAGGAGCTCGGCCGCAGCTACCTCGGGCTGGAACGGGCGCTGGACCGGCTGGAGGGCCGGGGCTGGCTGCTCCGCCTACCGGCCTGGGCCCCCGCGGGGTTCAAAGGGCTCGCCCGCCAGCCCCGGCTCGCGCTCTTCGACACCGGGCTGGCCGGCCACCTGACCGGGACCCGCTACCCCGGCTGGCGCGAGCGGGCCTTCCGGCTCTTCGTCCTGCTCGAGCTCCTCCGCCACGCCGGCTTCGCCGGGTTGCGGCCCTACCACCTGCGGAGCTACGCCGGCCGGGTCGTCGACCTGCTCCTTAAGCGGCCGGACGGGCGCCTCCTCGCCTTCGCCCTAAGCCCCGCCCGCCGGCCCGCCGAGGCCGACCTCGGCGGCCTCGGTTGGCTGCGAAACCGCCTCGGCGAGCGGCTGGCGGCCGGCTACCTGATCCACGCCGGGGAGGAGGCGGGGGCGGTCGCCGGCTTTCCGGCGGTCCCCTTCCGGGTGCTATGGCCCTAGCCCACCTGCCCCACCCCGCCCTGCCCACCTACGCCTCGCCGCCGGCCCTCCTCAAGGCGCGGGGGCTCCGCGACTACCTCGAGCGGGTGCGAAGGGGGGTCGAGGCCGCCTTCGGACCCGGGGGCTGGCCGCGGGTAACCCTTTACGTGCTCGCCGAGCCCGACTGGCGCGAACGGCTCCCCCTGCCCTACGGCTACCCCGCCGCCCGGGTTCGGGGCGAGCCGGCGGTCTACGCCCCCAGGGACGTGCCCGAACGGCTTCGCTTCCGGTTGCTCGGGGCCCTCACCGAGGCCGGGGTGCCGCCGCCGGGCCCGGTCGAGGAGCTGGTGGACCTGGCCAGCGGCCACGAGTACGCCCACGCCCTGGCGGCCGGGCGGGGGCTCCTGGCCGGCGCCCGCTGGGCCGACGAGCTCCTCGCCAACGGCCTCTGGACCGCCGCCCTGGCCGAGGCCGACCCCGAGGCGCTGGAACGGGCGACGGCCTGGGCCGGCGCCCTCGCCGCCCTGCCGCTCGCCCACCCCCGGCCGGTCGGCTGGAGCGAGGCCCTGGCCCTCACCGGCCGCGCCCTGGCCGTCTGCCTGGAGGAGCCCGAACCCTGCCGCCGGGTGCTCGCGCGGGCCCTCCGGCAACGGCCCCGCCCGGCCGAGCTCCGGGCTATGCTCGGGCCATGGCGAAGGTATACGCGACCCGAAGGCTCCCGGGAAACGCCCTCGAACGGGTGAGGGAGGCCGGCCACGACCTGGAGGTCTGGCCCGGCGCCTGCCCCCCGCCCAAGCCCGAGCTCCTCAAGGCGGTGCCGGGGGCGGCGGGGATCGTGACCACTCTGGAGGACCCCATCGACGCCGAGGTCATGGACGCCGCCGGCCCCTCCCTCCGGGTCATCGCCCAGTACGCGGTGGGGGTCAACAACATCGACCTCGAGGCCGCCCGGGCCCGGGGAATCCGGGTCACCCACACCCCCGGGGTGCTCACCGAGGCCACCGCCGACCTCGCCTTCGCCCTGCTCCTGGCGGCGGCGCGACGGGTGGTCGAGGGGCAGGACCGGGTGCGCTCGGGGGCGTGGCGCTGCTGGGGACCGGAGCTCCTCCTCGGCCCCCCGGTCCACGGCGCCACCCTGCTGGTGGTGGGCTTCGGCCGCATCGGCCAGGCCGTCGCCCGACGGGCCCGGGGCTTCGGCATGCGGATTCTCTACGCCAGCCGGCACCCCAAGCCCGAGGCCGAGGCCGCCCTGGGGGCGGTTCGGGTCGGGCTGCTCGACGCGGCCCTCCCCGAGGCCGACTTCGTGAGCCTCCACGTCCCCCTGACCCGGGAAACCGACCGGCTCTTCGACCGCGACCGCCTGGCCCGGATGAAGCCCGGATCGGTGCTGGTGAACACCGCCCGGGGCCGGGTGGTCGACACCGAGGCCCTGCTCTGGGCGCTGGAGGAGGGGCCCCTCTTCGCCGCCGGGCTCGACGTCACCGACCCCGAGCCGCTGCCGGCCGACCACCCCCTGGCCCGCCACCCGCGGGCGGTGGTCACCCCCCACATCGGCTCGGCCGACCGCCCCACCCGCCGGCGGATGGCAGAGATGGTGGTGGGCGACCTCCTGGCCGTGCTCGCCGGCGGCGAGCCCCGCTACCCGGCGGTCTAACCGGCGACCGCGCGGGGCACGTTGGCGAGCGCCTGGGCCAGGTCCTCGATCAGGTCCTCGGGGTCCTCGAGGCCCACCGAGAGCCGGACCAAACCGGGGGTCACCCCCTGGCGCCGGCGCACCGCCTCGTCGACCAGCTGGTGGGTGGTCGAGTAGGGGTGGGTGGCCAGCGAGTCGACGTCGCCCAGGCTCACCGCCTGGGCGAAGAGGGTGAGGCCGTCGAGGAAGGCCCGGGCCGCCGCCTCGCTGCCCAAGTCCAGCGCCACCATGCCGCCGAAGGCGTCCATCTGCCGGGCGGCGATCGCGTGGCCGGGGTGGTCCTCCAGGCCGGGGTAGAACACCCGGCGAACCGCCGGGTGCTCCTTCAAAAACCGGGCCACCCGCATCGCCCCCTCGGCGTGGGCGGCCATGCGAAGGGGCAGGGTCTTCATCCCCCGGAGCAGCAGGAAGGCGTCGAAGGGGCTCAGCACCCCGCCGAGGTGGCGGAGGCCCTCGGCCCGCAGGGGTTCCAGCCGCTCCCGGGGCCCCACCACCGCCCCGGCCACCACGTCGCCGTGGCCCGAGAGGTACTTGGTCGCCGAGTGAACCACCAGGTCGATTCCCAACGCCAGCGGCCGGGTGAGGACCGGGGTGGCGAAGGTGTTGTCGGCCACCGAGACGATCCCCCGCGCCCGGGCGAAGCGGGCGACCTCGCGCAGGTCGTGGATCCGGAGGGTGGGGTTCGCCGGGGTCTCGACGTAGATCATCCGGGTCGCCGGCCCCACCGCCTCGGCCAGGGGGCGGTCGGTGGCGTCGGTGACCGCGATCCCGTAGGCCCGGACGAGGTCGTAGAAAAGCCCCTCGGTGCCGCCGTAGAGGGGCCCCAGGTAGACGATCTCGTCACCGGGCCGAAGCAGGGTGAGGACCAGCGCGGCGATCGCCGCCATCCCGCTGGCGAAGGCCACCGCCGCCTCGCCGCCCTCGAGGGCGGCGAGCTTCGCCTCGAAGGCCCGGGTGGTGGGGTTTTGCACCCGGGTGTAGACGTAGCCCTCCTCCTCCCCGGCGAAGAGGCGGCGGCCCCGGTCGAAGCCGCCGTAGGCGAAGGTCGAGGTCTGGTAGATGGGGGTGGTGAGGGCGCCGGTCGCTTCGTCGGGGTGTTGCCCGGCGTGAACCGCCAGGGTGCGCAGGCGTGCCATCGGCTCACTTCCCTTCGCGGCGATTGTACCATCCCTTACTTTCACATGAGAAACCTACGTTCTCATGTGATACCATTGGGGCATGGATGCCCCTTTGATCCTAATTATCGAGGACGAGAAGGACATCGCCCGCTTCCTGGAGCTCGAGCTCCAGGCCGAGGGCTACCGCACCGAGGTCGCCTACGACGGGGTCACCGGCCTCTCCAAGTTCCGGGAGAAGAACCCCGACCTGGTGATCCTCGACCTGATGCTGCCGGCCAAGGACGGCCTCGAGGTCGCCCGGATCATCCGCAAGACCTCGAACGTCCCCATCCTGATCCTCACCGCCAAGGACCGGGTCGAGGACAAGGTGGAGGGCCTCGACGCCGGGGCCGACGACTACCTGGTGAAACCCTTCTCCATCGAGGAGCTCCTGGCCCGGGTCCGGGCGCACCTCCGCCGGGTGACCCCGGCGATCACCGGCGAGATCCGGGTGGCCGACCTGATCATCAACCTCGAGGGCCGCGAGGTCTTCCGGGGCGGGCGGCGGGTCGAGCTCTCCAACAAGGAGTTCGAGCTCCTCGAGCTGCTCGCCTCCAACCCCGGCAAGGTCTTCTCCCGCTTCGAGATCGAGGAGAAGGTCTGGCCCGGCTACCAGGGCGGCTCCAACGTGGTCGACGTCTACATCGGCTACCTGCGGAAAAAGCTCGAGGCCGGCGGCGAGCGGCGCCTGATCCACACGGTGCGCGGGGTGGGGTACGTTTTACGAGAGGACTAGCTCGTGGCCTGTAGCCGGTGGCCTGTGGTGAGGACCTCCCACGAGCTGCCCGCCACGAGCCACGGGCCAACCCCATGACCCTCCGCACCCGGATCACCCTCCTCACCCTCACCCTGCTGGCCGCGAGCCTTCTGTTCATGGGCCTGGCGGTCTACTCGCTGCTGGCCCGCTACCTCTACCAGGGCCTCAAGAACGAGCTCGACGACGCCCTCGGCCAGGTGGTGCGGCTGGTGAACCGGGGGGGCAAGAGCCTGCTGGAGGCCGCCCTCCCCCCCACCGTCTACGCCGAGGTCGACGTGGTGCTCGCCCTTCCGCCCCTGAAGCCCTCCGACCTGGCCCAGGCGGTGCCGCTGGTCAGGAGCCCGGCCCTCGGCGGCCAGCGCCTCAGGCTCAGCCCCCGGGCCTACGCCGAGCTCTTGAGGCAGCGGGTGCTCTGGGCCCGGGCCGAGCTGCCCCGGGGGCAGGCCGCCCCCCTGCCGCTCCTGGTCCGGGCCTCGCTGCTGGAGGCCCAGGGGCCGCCGCCCCTGGAGCGGATCCCGGTGGTGGTGCTGGTCGCCAAGTCCACCGAGCCGATCGAGGCCACCCTCGACCAGCTGGTGCGGATCTACGCCGCCACCGCCCTCTTCGTGCTGCTGATCGGGGGCTGGCTCGCCTACCTCCTGGTCGCCCGCACCCTGAAGCCGCTGGAGGCGATCGCCCGCCAGGCCGAGGCGATCTCGGCCCGCTCGTTCACCCCCCTGCCCGAGCCCGAGGGGGCCGGTGAGGTGGCCACCCTGGCCCGGGCCCTGAACCGCATGCTGGCCCGGCTGGAGCACGCCTTCGAGGCCCAGCGGCGGTTCCTGGCCGACGCCTCCCACGAGCTCCGCACCCCGATCACCGCGATCCTGGGCCACGTCGGCTACCTCAAGCGCCGCACCCACCCCAGCGAGCAGCAGATGGAGAGCCTCGAGGTCATCGCCCGCGAGGGCGAGCGCATGCGGAAGCTGGTCGGCGACCTGCTGGAGCTCGCCGAAAGCGAGTCGGCCTGGCGGACCGAACCCCGCCCGGTGGCGCTGGGGCAGGTCCTCGCCGAGGTGGTCGAGGAGTTCCGCCCCACCTTCGCCGGCGAGCTGCGGCTGGAGCTCCCCCCCGGCGAGGTCTGGGTCCTGGCCGACCCCGACCGGCTCCACCAGGTCTTCGCCAACCTGGTCTCCAACGCCATCAAGGCCGGGGCCCGGACGGTCACCCTGCGGGTCCGCACCCCCGGCGAGCGGGCGATCGTCCAGGTCGCCGACGACGGCCCCGGCATCCCCAAGGAGCACCTCCCCCACCTCTTCGAGCGGTTCTACCGGGTCGACAAGGCCCGCGACCGCGAGAAGGGCGGCAGCGGCCTCGGGCTCGCCATCGTCAAGGCGATCGTCGAGGCCTCCGAGGGCGAGGTCTGGGTCGAGAGCGAGCCCGGCCGGGGGACCACCTTCAGCGTGGCCCTCAAGCGCGCCCAACCCCCCGGGGACTACCCCGAGGGCTAGCGGCGGGCCAGCGCCCGGAGCCGCTCGGCGGCCTCCTCGGGGGTGAGCTCGCCGCGCTCCAAGGCGTCGAGGATCGCCCGCCGCTCGGCCTCGAGGTCGGCCGCCTCCTGGTAGCCGAGGGCCCGGAGCAGGGCGTCGAAGCGGGCCCGCACGGTGGGGTAGGAGACCCCCAGGGCCCGCTCCAGCTCCTTGAGGTTCCCCCGGGCCTTGATGAAGAGCCGGAGGAACTCGAGCTGGTCGGGGGGCAGGGCGGCGAACTCGTTGACCGAAAACCGCCCCTCGATCCGGGTCTGGCAGCTGGGGCAGGCGAGCCCGGTGACCTCCAGGCGGTCGCCGCAGACCGGGCAGACCGAGGGCGCGGGGGGTCTCACGGTCCCACCACCTCGATCACCACGTCGTTGCCGTCCTCGTCGTGGAGGTCGACGAGCTTCCCGCTCGGCAGCCCGGCGGGGCCGGAAAGGAGGGCCTCGAGGTCGACCCCGTGCGCCCGGACGCGGGCCCGGGCCTGGTCGGGGAGGAGGGAAAGGGCCGCCCGGGCAAGGGCCAGGGGCAGGCGGAACTCCAGGCGGTCGCCGTCCTCGCTCCGCACCGAGACCCTCAAAAACCGCTCCGACGGGGCGGCGGGGCGCGCCTCCTCCAGCGCGTCCAGGAGGGCCTCGGCCTCCTCGACCCCGATCCGCCCCGCCGCCAGCATGGCAAGGACCCGCCGGCGCTCCTCGCTCACGCCCCCACCTCCAGCCGGCCCACCCCGATCTCGACCAAAAGCCGCGCCCGCCCCTCGCCGAAGACCCGGGCCTCCACCCGCCCGGTGCCCACCCGGCCCTCGACCCGGAAGCTCGCCCCCGGAAGCGGGCGGATCGCCACCTCGCCCATGCCCACGGCGACCCGGTGCTCCCCCTCGGCGAGGGCCAGCCCGGCCGAGAACCGGCCCTTGCCGAGCTTGAGATCGAGTCCCAAAAGCCCCTCGACCGCCACCGTGCCGAGCCCCACCTCGCCCTCGAGGAACCCCAGGGCCCCGGCCTCGAACGCCCCCATCCCCAGCTTCAAGACCGCCCCCCAGCCGGCCGGAAGACCGACCTCGATGCGGCTCGCCTTCCCGCCCAGCCCGACCAGGCGGATAGGGCCGAACCCGCGCGCCCCCGCGGCCCGGAAGCGGAGCCGGGCCTCGCCGCCCTCCTGCTCCAGCTCCAGCCGGCCCTCGCCGTGGGCTGCCGCGGTGACCTCGCCCCCCCGCGCCGGCCGCACCACCACGTCGGCGCGATCGACGTCGAGGAAAAGCCGCCCCGCCTCCCGGGCGGCCGGGGCCGCCTCCCCCAACGCCGCGATCAGGCGCTCGGCCTCCTCGCGGTCGATCCTGCCCTCCTTCAACAGCCTCAGAATGCGCTCGAGCTCGGCCACCGCCGCCCCCTTTCCAAAAGCCTCTGGGCCAGGGCGCCAAGCCGCCGGGAGAAGGCCAGCAGCGCCCGCCCGGCCGCCTCCTCCAGCAGCCGCACGTCGGCCTGGGCGGCGCGGTAGTCCCGGGCGGCCGAGCGGATCCGCTCCCGAACCGCCTCCCGCCAGGCCTGCTCGTCGAACCCGCCCATCGGCACCCCCATGGGAGAATTGTAATGCATGACTTTCCATTTTGTCAAGTCAAACTTGATATCTATCAAACCGGGTGCCGGCCACCGAAGAGGGGCGCCGCGAAGAACGCGACCGCCATCGCCAAAAAAGCCAGCGCGAAGACGAAGAGCCGGAGCCCGGGCCGGGCCGAGGGCGGCAGCAGGAGCCTGAGGGTAAAGAGCCCCCAGGCCACCAGGGTGGCGACCTCCTTGGGGTCCCACGAGAGCGCCGCCCCCCACAGCCGGAAGGCCCAGGCCATGCCGGTGAAGAGCCCCAGGGTGTAGGCCAGGTAGCCGGCCCGGAGGTAGGGCTCCTCCAGGCCCATCAGCACCGCCAGCGGCGGCCGCCGGGCGGCGGCCCAGGGGGCCCGCTTGAGGACGAGGTGCTGGCGGTAGCCGAAAAGGGCCGAGAGGAAGGCCAGGGTCAGGGCCGAGTAGGCGATTAGGAAGCTCCCCACGTGGAGCACCAGGATCCAAAGCGGCAGCCCCTCGGCGACCCGCCCCAGGTAGTGGAGGCCGAGCAGGGCGACCAGGGCGGCGGCGGCGTAGAGCGCGCGGACCAGGGGCCCGAGCCGGGGCCGCCAGGCGTAGGTCCGGCCCAGCCCCACCAGCCCCGAGGCGAAGAGCATCGCGGTCTGAAAGGGGCTGGCCAAGAGCTCCCGGGTGGCGGCCAGGTGGGCGAGGAGGGCGAGCAGAAAGGCCAGGGCGGCGAACCCGGTGCGGGGCCAGGAAAAGGCCAGCGAGGCCGCCAGGATCAGCACCCCGAGGCCGACGAGCAGGGGGATCATCGGGCCGGCAGGTAGCGCTCGAGGCCCTCGGCCGTCCGCTCGTCCTTGGCCAGGAGGATCAGGGTGTGCTCGGCCTTGGCCAGCGCTCGCCGCAGCCGGCGGGCGACCGCCGCCCGCTCCCCGGGGCCGAGCCCGGCCAGCGGACCCCGGAAGAGCCGGTCGAGCTCCTCCCGGTAGAGGCCCTCGATCGCCTCCTGCACCCGGCGGATGCGGTCCTTGGCGCGGTGGCCGGCGTACCACTCGAGGTAATCGGCCACCCCCTCCCCGACGATGCGCTCGACCCGCGGCAGCTCGGCCCGGCGGCTCTCCAGGTTCCGGGCCACCACGGTCTCCAGGGCGTCGAGGTCGTAGAGGTAGGCGCCGGCCAGCCGCCCCACCCCGGGCTCGACGTTGCGGGGCAGGCCGATGTCGATCAGGAAAAGGGGCCGTCGCCGCCGGGCCAGCACCCGCCGCACCCGTTCGGCCCGCACCACCGGGTGGGGGGCGGCGGCCGAGGCGATCACGATGTCGGCCTGGGCGAGGGCCCGGGGCAGGTCCTCCATGCCGCAGGCCTCCCCGCCGAAGCGGGCGGCGAGCCGCTCGGCCCGGGCGCGGGTGCGGTTCAGGACGTGGATCCGGGAAACCCCCAGCTCGCGCAGGTGGGTGAGCACCAGCTCGGCCATCTCCCCCGCCCCCAGCACCAACGCGGTGCGCCCGGCCAGGTCGCCGAAGACCGAACGGGCGAGGTCGACGGCGGCGTAGGCCACGCTCACCGCCCCGATCCCGATGGCGGTCTCCGAGCGAGCCCGCTTGCCCACCCAGAGGGCCCGCTGGAAGGCCTGCTCGAGGAGGGGCCCGGTCGCCCGCGCCCGGCGGGCGGCCATGAGCGCCTCCCGCACCTGGCCGAGGATCTGGGCCTCGCCGACCACCTGGCTGTCGAGTCCGGCGGCCACCCGGAAGAGGTGGGCCAGGGCGGCCGCCCCCCGCTTTCGGTAGAGGTGCGCCTGGAACCGGCCCAGCCGGTCGGCGTAGATCGCCACGGGGTCCCGCCGGGGGCGGGCCAGGTAGAGCTCGGAGCGGTTGCAGGTCGAGACCAGCACCGCCTCGTCGGCCTCGTCCCGAAGCTCGGCGAGGAGGAGGGAACGCCGCTCCCCCGACACCGCCACGCACTCCCGCACCCCCACCGGGGCGGTCTTGTGGGAGAGGCCCACGAGGTGGACGGGCGGCTCGGCCACGGGCCCCAGTTTACCGGACCCCGGCGCCCCCGGGGGGAGGATCGTCCCTAGCCGGACCCGCCGAGGGCCCGGATCGCCTCGACCCACCCGGAGAGCCCGGGGGCCCGGGGGTAGCGCACCGGGGCGAAGCCGAGGGCCTCGGCCCGCCGGGCGGTCCCCTCCCCCACGCAGGCGGCCGGCAGGCGGGGCAGCCCGGCCGCCGCCCAGGCCTCGACCGCCGAGGGGGAACCGAAGGCGACCGCGTCGACCGCCGCCGCCCGGGCCCGTTCGTCGTCGGTGGGAACCCGGGGCTCCAGGGTGTACACGTCGATCCGGCGGACCGCGAACCCCCGGGCCGAAAGCCGCCGGGCGAGGGCGTCGCCGGCCCGGGCCGAGGTCGGCCAGAGCACCCGGCCGGGGCCGGGGAGCTCCTCGGCGAGGATCCTCCCCAGCGCCCGGCGGGGGGTGAAGGCGACCTCGAGGCCCTGCCCCTCCAGCACCGCCCGGGTCCCGGCCCCGATCGCGGCCAGGGAGAGCTCGGGAGCGCCGGCCAGGAACCAGGCCCCGACGAAGTAGCGGGCGGCCTCGGGGCTGGTGAGGACGACCCAGTCCCAAGGCTCGCCGAGGGCGGCCTCGAGGGCCCGGTAGCCCTCCTCGATCCGGCGGTAGGCGACCACCGGCACGCTCACCGCCTCGATCCCGGCCTCGGCCAGCCGGGCCTTCAGGGCGGCGTCCTTCTCCTCCGGTCTAGTGAGCGCCACGCGCACGGCTCCAAGCCTATCCCAGCGGACCCGGGACGAACCGCCCCTCCGTAAGCTAGGGGCGGTGACCTCGCTCTACGTGCACGTCCCCTTCTGCCCGACGATCTGCCCCTACTGCGACTTCCACGCGGTGCGGCGCACCCGGGGGGCGGTGGCGGCCTACCTCGAGCGGCTCGAGGCCGAGGCCCGCGCCCTGGCCCCGGCGCGGACGCCGCTCCGGACGCTCTACTACGGCGGCGGCACCCCCAGCTACCTGCGGGAGGACGAGCTCGTCCGGCTCCTGTCCCTGGGGCTGCCCCTGGAGGCGGGGGCCGAGGTCACCCTCGAGGCCAACCCCGGCACCCTGAACCGGAGCCGCCTCGCCCTCCTCCGCAGCCTCGGGGTCAACCGGCTCTCGATCGGGGTCCAGAGCTTCCAGGACCCGGTCCTGAGGGGCCTGGGACGGGCCCACCGGGCCCGGGGGGCCTACCGCGCGATCGAGGAGGCCCTGGACGCGGGCTTTCGGGTCTCGATCGACCTGATCCTCGGCCTGCCCGGCCAGGACCCCGAGCGGGACCTCAAGGAGGCCGTCCGGCTGGGGGTCGGCCACGTCTCCGCCTACACCCTGATCGTCGAGCCCGGGACCCCCTTCGCCCTCGCCGGCCTGCGGGAGAACCCCGACCGCGAGGCCCGGGCCTTCGCGCTCGCCGAGGCAATCCTGGGGGAGGCCGGGCTGGTTCGCTACGAGGTGGCGAACTTCGCCCGCCCCGGCGAGGAGGCCCGCCACAACCAGGTCTACTGGCGGATGGGGTTTTGGGCCGGGCTGGGACCGTCCGCCGCCAGCCACGAGCCCGCCGGCGCCCCCGGGCTCTACGCCGTGCGGCGCACCCGGCCGCCGCTCCATCGCTGGCTGGCCGGCGAGCCCCCCGCCGAGGAACCGATCCCCCCCCGGGAGCACGTCCGCGAGGCCCTGATGATGGGGCTCCGCACCCGGGAGGGGGTCGACGTGGCGGGGCTGGAGGCCGCCACCGGCCTTAAGCTCTGGGAGCGGCTCCGCCCCGCCGCCGAGCGCCTGGCCGAGGCCGGGCTGCTGGAGGTTGGCAAGGGCCGCCTCGTCCCCACCGCCGGCGGCCTCGACCTGGTTCACTCGCTGGTGCTCCCGCTCTGGGAGGCCCTCTCCTGAACGATCCGGAGCGGCTCGGCAAACCAGAGCGTCCGCTGGGGGAAGGGGATCGCGATCCCGGCCCGATCGAGGGCGAGCTTGGCGGCCTCGGTGAGCTCGGCGGCCAAGCGGGGCAGGTGGGCGATGCGCTCCTCGGGGATCCAGCCCACCAGCTCGAGGTTCACGCTGGAGTCGCCGAGCTCGCGGACCCAGACCTCGGGGGCCGGCCGGTGCCGGATCGCCGGGTGCTCCTTAAGGACCCCAAGCAGCACCCGGCGGGCCCGGGCCAGGTCGGCACCGTAGGCGATCCCCACCGGCACGTGGATGCGCAGGGGCCCGCCGGCCGAGAGGTTTTGCACCTCGCTGGCGGCCACCTTGGAGTTGGGCAGGGCAATGAGCTCGTTGTCCGGGGTCCGGATCCGGGTGGTGCGCAGGGTGATCCCCTCGATCCGGCCGAGCTTGCCCCCCAGCCGCACCCAGTCGCCGATGCGGAAGGGCCGGTCGAGGAGGATCACCACCCCGGCGATGAAGTTGGAGAAGGTGTCCTGGGCGGCCAGGCTCACCGCCAACCCGGCCACCCCCAGGGCCCCGATCAACGGGGCGATCTCCCGGCCCGCCACCATGTAGGCGGTCCAGGCCACCACCACCACCATGGCGGTGTAGCGGGCGAGGAGGACGAGGTTGGGGTCCACCCCCCGCCGCACCAGGTAGAACTCCAGCCAGGCCTCGATCCCCAGCCAGACGAGGTAGGCGAGGAGGAGCTTGAGCCCCACCGCCCACACCCCGGCCGGCTGTCCGACCCCAAACAGGGCTGAGAAGACCGCGGCCAGGGCGGTCAGAAACAGCAGGTTCCAAAGCCAGGCGACCACCGACCGGACCCGGGCCCCGAACCGGCCCACGAACCGGTCGGAGAGCGCCCTGAGCCCCACCCTGAGGAGGTAGAGGAAGAGGGCGAGCACGGCCAGGGCGGCCAGCTTGCCAAAAAGCTCCTCGCCGCCGGGAAGGCCGCCCCCGAACCGCGGCCAGAGCCCCCTTAGGGCCTGATCAAGGTAGCGTCCGATCGCCACAGCAAGCCTCCAGAACCGCCAGGCGCTGGCGCAGCCCGGCCTCGTCGGCGGCCGCCACCCGGACGTAGGGGCGCTCGAGGACGAAGGGGCGGGCGAAGGGGTGGCGGAGGGCCGCCTCGAGGTCGGCCACCGGCAGCACCGCCACCCGCCCCCGGAGCCCCGGCCGGGGCACGGCGTAGCCCATCACCGCCCGGAGGTGGGCCTCGGCGAAGGCGGGGGCGAAGAGGGCGCGCTCGGTGGGAAAGGGGGCGAAGTCGAGGAAGTAGACCTCGCCGCGGTAGAGCCCGGCCCGCACCTCCAGCCCGCCGACGTGGCCGAGGGCACGGAAGAGCGCCTCCAATCCCCGGCGCACCCGGGCGAGGAGCCCCTCGGGGAGGGGGTAGGGGGCCTCCCACACCGCCCCCCGCCGCGCCGCCGGGGGCCAGAGGAAGAGCCCCTCCCGCCAGACCGCCAGGAAGAGCAGCTCGGCCTCGTAGGGGTAGGCCCGCTCGTAGAGCCAGAGCCCGGGCGGCGGCTCGGCGGCCTCGTCCTCGACCCAGACCGCCCGCCCCCCCTTGCGGGGGCGCAGCCAGGCGGGGAGGCCGTGGGCCAGGGCCAGGGCCTCGAGCTCGGCCGGGTTCAGCACCCGGCCAAACGGCGGGGTGGGGAGCGCGAGGGCCCGGAAGAGCCGGTGCTGGATCAGGAGGTCGGCGTAGGCCCGGATCGTCCGGGGCCCGGGGTGGGCCCGGGGGTCGCCTTCGAAGGCGTCGGGCGAGAAGCGGAACAGCCAGCGGAAACCGGGGGCCTCGGCGTCGGGGGAGAGGGGCTCCAGCTCCAGCCCCAGGGGCATCGCCGCCCAGGCCAGGAGCCGGGCGAGCGGCGAGGTCAGGTCGACGCCGGCCTTCACCGCCTAGAGTCTACGCCAGACCGCCCAGACCCGATGGGCGAGGGCGATCCAGCCCTCGCCGTAGGCCCGGAGGGCGAAGCCGTGGGGCGGGCGGGCGAGCTCGAAGGGCTCCCAGTAGCGGGGGCTCGTTGGCCGGCCCCGGCGCACCGCCTCGGCCCGGCCGAACCCCTCGATCAAAAAGAGCCCGCCGGGGACGATCCGCTCGGCCATGGGGGCGAGCAGGGGGCGGTGCACGAAGTAGCTCATCACCACCCCGGCGAACGGCCCCGGGGGCAGCGGCTCGCGGGGGTCCTCGAGGTCGAAGGGCACCGGGTGGACCCCGAGCCCCTGCCGGCGGGCCAGGTCGCGGACCCGCAGGAGGGCCTGCTGGCTCTTTTCCAAAAGCAGCACCCGGTGGCCCCGGGCGGCCAGGAAGAAGGCGTTCCGGCCGGCCCCGCCGGCCAGGTCGAGGACCATCCCGGGGGGCAGCTCGCCGGCGTAGGCCCGCACCACCAGGGCGGGCCCCTGGGGCCCGGGCTCGCTCTGGTAGTAGGCCTCCCAGTCGCGCGGCACCGTCCCCAGCATACGGAAGGGGGCGGGGGCGGCGCCCCCGCCCCCGGCCGGGCCCGGGCTACTTCACCACCGCCAGCCGGACCACCACCTCGCGGGTGCGGCCGTCCCGCCAGACCTTCAGGGTCACCGCGTCGCCGGCACGCTTTTTAAAGAGCACCGCCCGCAGGTCGTTGATCGAGTAGATCGGCACCCCGTCGGCCTCGAGGATCACGTCGCCGCCGACCCCGAAGTCGAGGACGTCGCCGCTGGGGGTGTAGACGTAGACGTGGTCCTTGGCCCCCTTAAGCCCCGCCTTGGCGGCCGGGCTCCCCTTCTCGACCTCCTGGATTACCAGGCCGTGGTCGGGGAGCTTAAACCGCTTGCGGAGGCTCGGGGGGTAGGCGTCGACCGGCAGCACCGTGACCCCCAGGCGGGGCCGGGTCTTGATGATCTCGTCGGCGGTGAGGGTCTTCCCCGCCTTCATCTGGTCGAGGTAGTCCTTGGCCAGGTTGATGGGGATGGCGAAGCCGATCCCGGCGAACTGGGGCGCCCCCACCTGGCCGCTCGGGGTCAGGATCGCCGAGTTGATCCCGATCACCTCGCCCCGGGAGTCGAGCAGGGGGCCGCCGGAGTTGCCGGGGTTGATGGCGGCGTCGGTCTGGATCAGGTAGGGCACCAGGCTCGACTCCACCCCGGGGTTCTTCCGGACGGCGGAGACGATTCCCTCGGTGACGGTGAAGTCGAGGCCGAAGGGGTTGCCGATGGCGATCGCCTTCTCGCCCACCTCCACCCGGTCGGAGTCCCCCAGCGGCAGGGGAACGAGCTTTTCGCGCGGGGCGTCGACCTTCAAAAGGGCGATGTCCATGGGCGGCACCGCCCCCACCACCTTGGCCTTGTAGGCCTTGGGGTCGCCCTTAAAGCGGACCTCGATGGTGTCCGCCCCCTTGACCACGTGGTAGTTGGTGAGGATGTAGCCGGCCTTGTCGATCACGAACCCCGAACCGGTCCCCTTCCGGGGCGGCTCGATGAAGGGCCGGAAGAAGGGGGCGAAGTCCTCGAACCCGGGGGGCAGCTGGGGCCGCACCACCTTGGCGGCGGTCTCCACCGCCACGTAGACCACCCCGGGGCCGTCCCGCTTGACGATCTCGATGGTGTTCCGCTCGTTTTCCAAAAACGCCCTTTGGGGGCTGTAGGCGAGCGCCACCGAGGCGACCAACAGCCCGAGTCCCACCCATCCCACGCGTCTCAAGCTCATAAGCACCTCCGCATAGAACCTTAGCCAAGTATTGTTAGGGGACGGTGAAGCCGCCGGGGTCCGTGTATGCTGAGTGCGTGCGGGTTTTCGTCGTGAACCCCGGCTCCACCAGCACCAAGCTGGCCCTGGTCGAGGTCCGCGAGGGCGCGCCCCGGGTGCGGGCCCGGCGGGAGGAGCCCGCCGACCTCGCCAAGGAGCCCCGGGCCGACTTCCAGGCCCGGCTTCCCGCCGTCCTGGCGGCCGCCGAGGCCTTCGCCCCCTTCGACGCGGTGGCCGCCCGGGGGGGGTTGCTCGGCCCCTTGGAGGCGGGGGTCTACCGGGTCGACGAGGGGATGGCCGCCACCCTGCTCCGGGCCCCCTTCGGCTACCACCCGGCCAACCTGGGCGCCCCCCTGGCCCTCGAGGTCGCCCGCCGGTACCGCCTGGAGGCCTACGTCGTCGACCCCCCGACGATCAACGAGCTGGTGCCCGAGGCCCGGGTCTCGGGGGTGCCGGGGATCGAACGCCAGAGCCGGGTCCACGCCCTGAACCTCCGCTACGTCGCCCGCCGGGTCGCCGGCGAGCTCGGTAAGAAGCTCGGCGAGACCGTGCTGGTCGGGGCCCATCTGGGGGGCGGGTCGAGCCTCGCCCTCTTCCTAAGGGGGCGCATGGCCGACACCACCGACGCCCTCTTGGGCGAGGGCCCCTTTAGCGCCAACCGGGCCGGGACCACCCCGATCCACGGGATCCTCAAGCTGGTGCGGGAGCGCGGCCTCGACGCCACCCGCCACCTGCTCGCCCGCCGCTCGGGTTTCCTGGGCCTCCTGGGCACCGACGACCTCAAGGAGGTCGAGGCCCGCCTGGCCGAGCCCGAGGTCCGGGCGGTGGTCGAGGCCTACGCCCTGCAGGTCGCCAAGAACCTGGCGGCGCTCGCCGCCCACGCCCGCCCCGAGGCGTTCTTCCTCACCGGGGGCGCGGCCCGCTTCGACTACCCGGTGCGCCGGATCGAGGAGCGCCTGGCCTGGATCGCCCCGGTGTTCCGCTTCCCCGGCGAGTTCGAGGCCGAGGCGCTGGCCGAGGGGGTGTACCGGGTGAGGAAGGGGCTGGAGGAGGCCAAGCGCTATGCAACTTGAGTTTCGCGAGATCCAGCCGATCCACAGCATGGACGAGCTCCTCGAGCTGGCCCGGCTCATCGCCCAGGTCAAGGGCCCCAAGCGGGTGGCGGTGGCCGCCGCCAACGAGGCCCACGTCATCGAGGCGGTGAACGACGCCCGCATCGAGGGGCTGATCCGGCCGATCCTCTTCGGCAACCCCGAGCGCATGCGCAAGATCGCCGGCGAGCTCGGGATCCAAGTGGAGAACCTCGACCTGAGGCCGGCCCGGGACCCCCTCGAGGCCGCCGAGCTCGCCACCAAGGCGGTCTCCTCCGGCGAGGCCGACATCCTGATGAAGGGGCTGGTGCAGTCGGCCGACTTCCTCCGGGCGGCCCTGAACCGCGAATGGGGGCTCCGCACCGGCCGGCTCCTCTCCCACGTCCTGGTCTTCGAGGCCCGGGGCTTCGACCGCCTCTTCCTCATGTCCGACGGGGCGATGAACATCAACCCCGGCCTCAAGGAGAAGATCCAGATCGTCGAGAACGCGGTGACCCTGGCCCACGCCCTGGGCATCCAGCCACCCCGGGTGGCCCTCCTCGCCGCCGTCGAGGTGGTCAACCCCGAGATGGAGACCGCGGTCGAGGACGCGATCATCGCCAAGATGGCCGACCGCGGCCAGATCAAGGGGGCGATCGTCGACGGCCCCCTCGCCCTCGACAACGCGGTGAGCGAGGAGGCCGCCCGCATCAAGGGGATCAAGAGCCCGGTGGCCGGCAAGGCGGACGTATTGATCGTCGACAACATCGACGTGGGGAACGTCTTCTACAAAAGCCTGATCTACTTCGCCCGGATCCGGGGGGCCGGCATCATCATGGGCGCCCGGGCGCCCCTCGTCCTCACCAGCCGGGCCGACCCCGAGGAGGTCAAGTTCCTCTCGCTGGCCCTGGCGGTGGTGCTCGCCGAGCGCCTGCCCTACGTCGCCTAAGCGAAGACCACGGTCTTGTTCTGATCGACCAAAATCCGGTCCTCGAGGTGCCACTTCACCGCCCGGGCCAGGACCTGGCGCTCGAGGTCGCGGCCCTTCTCGATCAGGTCCCGCACCCCGTCGCGGTGGCTCACCCGCGCCACGTCCTGCTCGATGATCGGCCCGGCGTCGAGCTCGGGGGTGACGTAGTGGGCGGTGGCCCCAATGATCTTCACCCCCCGGGCGTAGGCCTGGTGGTAGGGGCGGGCGCCGGCGAAGGCGGGCAGGAACGAGTGGTGGATGTTGATGATCCGGTGGGGGAACCGCTCCACGAACGCCTCCGAGAGGATCCGCATGTAGCGGGCGAGGACCACCAGGTCGGCACGGCCCTCGAGGAGGGCGAGCATCCGGGCCTCGGCCTCGGGCATGCCGCCCGCCCCCACCGGAACGTGGTGGAAGGGCACCCCGAACTCGCGGGCGTAGGGGGCGAGGTCGGGGTGGTTGCCGATCACCATCGTCACCTCGGTGGCCAGCTCGCCCCGCCGCCAGCGCCAGAGCAGTTCGAGGAGGGCGTGGTCGGCCTTGGAAACCAGGATGGCGGTCCTCTTCACCTCGTCGGCGTAGGTGATCCGCCAGTCCATGCCGAAGGGCCGGGCCACCTCGGCGGCGAAGGCCCGCCGGAGGTCGGCGGGACCTTTTGCGATCCGGGCGGCGTCGAACTCCAGCCGCATAAAAAACCGCCCGCCCTCGGGGTCGGTCGAGTGCTGCTGCAGGTCGGTGATGTTGGCCCCGTTTCGGAATAGAAAGCCGGAGACCGCCGCCACGATCCCCGGCCGGTCGGGGCAGGAAACCAGCAACCGGGCAATCCGCGCCGCCATGCCTTCAAGCATACGGGGGCCGGCCGGCTGCTTTGGGTGCAAACTGTGGGGAGGGACACTTGTCCCGCCCCCCGCTTGGGGGTATAAATGTCCCGACCGGATGGGTTAGGGAGGTGTAAGTTTATGAAGGAAACCACCGTCGAAGGCATCGACCGCCGCGAGTTCATGAAGCGGGCCGGCGCCACCGCCGCCGCGCTGGGGGCGTTCCCCGCCTTCTTCCGGGCCCAGGCGCAGGGTGCCACCGCGGACCAAATCGTCAAGGGGAAGATCCCCGAGATGATCGTCCACAACGCCAAGCTCGGGGTCATGGAGACGCCCCTCAAGATCCTGCGGAAGTACCAGCGCACCCCCAAGGAGATCCTCTACATCCGTAACCACTTCCCGGTCACCGGGGCCGGCGCCTGGTACGCCACCACCGAGCCGATCCAGGACGACAACTGGGAGGTTCGGATCGGCGGGCTGGTGGGGCGGCCGGCCAAGATCACCGTCGGCGAGCTCAAGAAGATGAAGCTCGTCGAGGTGCCGGCGGTCCTCCAGTGCTCCGGCAACGGCCGCAGCTTCTACGCCAAGAAGGCCAAAGCCCCCGGCTCGCAGTGGAAGCACGGCGGCATGGGCAACGTGGTCTGGCGCGGGGTGCCGCTTAAGGACGTCTTCGAGGCGCTGGCGGTGGAGTTCGACGACGCCGCCCGCTACCTCACCGCCAACGGGAAGGACCGCCCGTCCACCCCCAAGGGCTCCGACTTCATCCACAGCTTCCCCCTCCACGAGGTCCTGAAAAAGGCGATCCTGGCGGTGGAGATGAACGGCGAGCCGATCCCGGCCGCCCACGGCGGCCCGGTGCGGCTCTTCATCCCCGGCTACTACGGCACCATGCAGATCAAGTGGCTCACCGACCTCTACGTCACCGAGAAGGAAACCCCCTCGAAGTTCCAGCAGCACGCCTACCGGGTGCCCCTCTACCCGGTCGAGCCCGGCGAGATGACCCCCGCCGACTTCAACGAGTTCAACAGCCGCCCCAACTGGGGGATGAAGATCAAGACCGTGATCTTCTCGCCCCTGGACGGCGAGTCGGTGAAGGCCGGCATGGTCAAGGTCACCGGGGTCTCCTGGAACGACGGCCTGGTGCCGGTCACCGAGGTCTACGTCTCCTCCGACCGGGGCAAGAGCTGGACGCCCGCCAAGATCGTCAAGAAGGAGGGCCCCTACGCCTGGCACTTCTGGGAGGCCTACGTCGCCCTCTCCTCGGGGACCCGCGAGATCTGGGCCCGGGCGGTGGACGCCTGGGGCCGGGGCCAGCCGCTCGACGGCCTGGCCCGCTGGAATCCCAAGGGCTACGAGTGGAACGGGACCGACAAGATCTCGGTCAAGGTCGGCTAAGCGGTTACCGGGGCCCCGCGCGAACGCGCGGGGCCCTTTTGGGCTTCCCACGACACGTTTAGGGGGTATACCTAACCGATGAGCAAGCGCACCGCGATCACCTGGTTCCTCGCCCTGGCCCTGCTGGCGGCCGGGGGGGCGTTCGCCGAGGGGCTCCCCAAGGGCCCCGGGGTCGAGCTGGTCTACGCCAAGTGCCAGACCTGCCACGACCTCCAGTACCTCTACGACTCCCAAGGGATCACCGAGAAGCAGTGGGCGGCGGTGCTCGGGGACATGAAGGAGTACGGCCTCGAGGTGACGCCCGAGGAGGAGAAGAAGATCCTCCACTACCTGGGGACCTACATGGGGCCGAACCCGCCCCCGGCGGCCCCCGCCGAGGCCAGCGCGCCCAAGGCCGAAAAGCTCGACGGGGCCAAGCTCTACGCCCAAAACTGCGCCGGCTGCCACCAGGCCCAGGGGCAGGGGGTGCCCGGGGCCTTCCCGCCCCTGGCCGGAAACCCCGAGCTCTTCAACGACGACTACCCGGTGCTGGTGGTGCTCTTCGGGCTCCAGGGGCCGATCGAGGTAAAGGGGCAGAAGATCAACAGCGCGATGCCCCCCTTCGGGCACCTCTCCGACGCCGAGATCGCCGCCATCGTCAACGACGTCCGCAAGGCCTGGGGGAACGACGAGCTCACCCCCAAGGGCCTGAAGCCGCTCACCCCGGAGGGGGTCGCCGAACTCCGCAAGAAGGCGCTGACCCCCGCCCAGGTCCACGAGCAAAGGAAGTAGCGCCCGCTCCGCCGCCCCCGGGGGCCCGGGCCCCCGGGGGCGGCCTATGATGGGGGCATGGGAAACCCAACGATCGACCTCAACGCCGACGCCGGGGAGTCCTTCGGTCGCTGGACGCTCGGTCACGACGAGGAGCTCTTTCCCCTGCTCTCCTCGGTCAACCTGGCCACCGGCTTCCACGCCGGCGACCCCCGGGTGATGCTCCGCTCGGTGCAGCTTGCGAAAAAGCACGGGGTCGCGGTGGGCGCCCACCCCGGCTTCCCCGACCGGGTGGGCTTCGGCCGGCGGGACCTGGCGATCGCCCCGGAGGAGGCCTACACCGACGTGCTCTACCAGATCGGGGCGCTCTCCGCCTTTTTGAAGATCGAGGGGCTGCCCCTCCACCACGTCAAGCCCCACGGCGCCCTCTACCTCCGGATGCTCCGGGACGAGGCCCTCGCCCGGGCGGTGGCCCAGGCGGTGAAGGATTACGACCCCGGGGTTCCCCTCGTCCTCCTCGGCGGCACCCTGATGGAGGAGGCGGCCCGGGCGGTGGGCGTAAGGTACGTGCGCGAGGCCTTCCCCGACCGGGCCTACCTCTCGGACGGCCGGCTCGCCCCCCGGAGCATGGAGGGGGCGCTGATCCGAGATCCGAAGAAGGCGGCCGAGCGGGCGGTAAGGATGGTGCTCGAAGGAGAGATCGAGGCCCTGGACGGCGGTCGGGTGCGGGTCGAGGCCGAGACCCTCTGCGTCCACGGCGACAACCCCGAGGCGGTGGCGATCGCCCGGGCGGTGCGCGAGGCGCTCCGGGAGGCGGGGGTCCAGCTCAAAGCCTTCTGAACAGGTAGAGCCCGGCGGCCAAGAGGAACCAGAGCAACGCCGGCCAGAGGACCCGGCGCGCGCTCCAGCGGAAGGCCACCGCGAAGGTGAGCGACGAGGCGAGGAGGATCGCGGCGGCGTTCACGAAGAGCAGGAGCAGGGCCCCCAGGGCGGCGCCCCCCTGCCGCCAGGCCATCAGCACCCCGGCGTTCACCGCCGGGGGCAGGAGGGCGATCGCCACCATCACCCCGATCAGGGCCTCGGCCCGGCCCGAGACGAACGAGAGGGCGGCCATGGTGCCGGCCGAGAGGGCCAGCACCAAATCGGCGGGGTTGGGGGCCGAGCGGACCCGCATCGCCTCGGTGACCGACCCCGGCACCGCCCGGCCCAGGAGCCAGCCCAGGACCAGGGCCAGGCCGAAACCGAGGGCGGCGGCCAGGGCGGCCCGCTTCAAAAGCCGCGGGTCGCGCCAGCTGCTGGCGTAGGCCAGGGCCACCAGGGGGGTCATCAGGGGGGCGGTGATCATGCTGGCCACCAGCAGCACCGGGTCGTCGCGGATCAGCCCGAAGAAGGCGACCACCGCCGAGAGCAGGGTAAGGAGGAGGTAGGCCCGGGTCGGCCGGGTGCCGGCCTCGAGGCGGGCCCCCAGCTCCTCCAGCGGGGCCCGCTCGGCCTCGCCGAGCTCGGGGTGGCTCCACTCCGGCGCCAAGAGCACCGCCAGGTCGTCGGGGGCCAGCACCATCCGCAGCCGGGCCAGGACCCGGTCGACCTTGGCGGCGGGGACCAGGGCCTCGACCAACAGGGCCTCCTGGCTGCCGACCAGCAGCTTGGCCTCCAGCCCCTCCTCCTCGAAGGCGGCCAGCACCGAGGAGAGCCGCTCGCTCTTGGTGTGGACCCGCACCAGCCGGGCGGCCACCTACTCCTCCAGGGCGAAGACGCAGACGGGGTGGCCGTCGGGGATGCGCTTGAGGAGCCGGACCGGGCGGCCGAGGACCCGGGCGTAGGCCCGCGCCTCGGCCTGGCAGAGTTCGGGGAACCGCTCGGCGAGCGCAAGCCGGGGGCAGCGGCGCTGAACGATCCGCCGCCCCTGGCGTTCGGTCTGGTAATCCCCCCGGCGCAGAAGGGCGACCAGCCGCTCGACCCGCTCGCCGTCCGCTAGGCCCTCCAGGGCGGCCCTCAACCGCCCCTCCTGGGCCCGGGCCACCCGCTCGGTGAGCCCCGCCGGCCCCAGGAGCTCGCGGAGCTCCTCGAGCAGGGCGCGGCAGAGCTGGAGGTAGGGGGCCTCGAGGTCGGCCCGCCGCCAGAGCCGGCGGGGGCGGCCGGGGCCCCCGTTCGGGCGCTCCTCGTAGACCAGGAGCCCCCGCCGGTGGAGGTCCCTGAGGTGGCGCTGCACCGCCACCCGGGAGAGCCCGAGCTCGCTCGCGAGCTCGTCGGCCCCCGCCGGGGCCCGCCCCAGGCGTTCGAGGATGCGTTCCTTGGTGACCCCCAGGGGGACGGCGCTTTTCATAACCCTGCCCAGCTTACGGGGCGGGCGAGGGCCGGGTTAGGAGGCGGCTCACAAAGATTGCCGCGCTTCCCGGACGGCGCGTAGAATGGCCCCCACGGGCCCGGGAGGAGTAGGCCCGCTTCGCCCGACAGAGCGGGGGCGCCCCGGGCTGAGAGCGCCCCTCGGGAGGGAAGGGCCGAAGGTCGCCCGGGCGGCGTTGCGGGAGGAACGGGAGCCCCCTCCCCAGTAGAGCCCGCCGGGTGCGCCCGTGATAGCGCGAACGAGGGCGGATGGGGGCTTGTAGCCTGCCACAGGCCACCATCCGAAGCGCGGTGGTACCGCGGGGCGGCCTGCCTCGTCCGCGCGACGCGTGGAGGAGGTTTTTTGATGCTGGAGAAAGCCTACGACCCAAGCAAGGTGGAGCCCAAGTGGGCCGAGCGCTGGGCCGAACGCCCTTTCAGGGCCGACGCCGAAGCGGTGCTCCGGGGGGAAAAGAAGCCCTTCGTCATCGTCATGCCCCCGCCCAACGTCACCGGCGTGCTGCATATGGGCCACGCTCTCGACAACGCGATCCAGGACGCGATCATCCGCTACAAGCGGATGCGGGGCTTTGAAGCCCTCTGGGTGCCGGGCACCGACCACGCCGGCATCGCCACCCAGGTGGTGGTGGAACGGCTCCTTTTGAAGGAGGGGACCGACCGCCACCAACTGGGGCGGGAGAAGTTCTTGGAACGGGTCTGGGCCTGGAAGGAGGCCTCGGGCGGCCAGATCATCCGCCAGCTAAAACGCCTCGGGGCCAGCGCCGACTGGACCCGCGAGGCCTTCACCATGGACGAGGTTCGCAGCCGGGCGGTGCGCTACGCCTTCGTCAAGTACTACCACCAGGGCCTCGCCTACCGGGGGGAACGGCTTTTGAACTGGTGCCCGCGCTGCGAGACGACCCTCTCGGACCTCGAGGTCAACTACGAGCCCACCCCGGGCACCCTCTATCGCATCGCCTATCCCTTAGAGGACGGCGGTGCGATCGAGATCGCCACCGTCCGCCCGGAGACGATCTTCGCCGACGTGGCCATCGCGGTTCACCCCGAGGACGAGCGCTACCGGCACCTCATCGGCAAAAAGGCCCGGATCCCGCTCACCGAGATCTGGATCCCGATCCTCGCCGACCCCGCGGTGGAGCGGGAGTTCGGTACTGGGGCGCTCAAGATCACCCCGGCCCACGACCCCACCGACTGGGAGATCGGCGCCCGCCACCGCCTCCCCGCCCCCAGCGTGATCGACCTCGAGGGCAAACTCACCGGCGAGCGGGTGCCCGAGGCCTTCCGCGGCCTCGACCGCTTCGAGGCGCGGAAGAAGGTGGTCGAGGCCTTGAGGGAGGCGGGGCACCTGGTCGGCGAGGAGCCCTACGAGATCCCCCAGCCCACCTGCGACCGCTGCGGCACCCCCATCGAGTACGCCCTCTTCCCCCAGTGGTGGCTCAAGATGCGGCCGCTTGCCGACGAGGTGATCGCCCAGCTGGAAGGGGGGGCGATCGCCTTCCACCCCGAGCGCTGGAAGCGGGTCAACCTCGAGTGGCTCAAAAACCTCAAGGACTGGAACATCAGCCGCCAGCTCTGGTGGGGCCACCGCATCCCGGCCTGGTACTGCCCCAAGGGCCACGTCACCGTGCCCGAGCCCGAGCGGTTCCAGGAGGACCCCACCGCCTGCGCGGTCTGCGGCTCCAAGGAGCTCGAGCGCGATCCCGACGTCTTCGACACCTGGTTCTCCTCGGCGCTCTGGCCGCTCTCGGTCTTCGGCTGGCCGGAGGCGACCGGGGACTTCCGGGCCTTCTACCCCACCCAGGCGCTGGTCACCGGCTACGACATCCTCTTCCTCTGGGTCAGCCGGATGGAGGTCTCGGGGATCCATTTCACCGGGAAGGCCCCCTTCGAAAACGTCATCCTCCACGGCCTGGTGCTCGATAAGAAGGGCCAGAAGATGTCCAAGTCGAAGGGGAACGTGGTCGACCCCCTGGTGATGGTGGAGAAGTACGGCGCCGACGCCCTGCGCTTTGGCCTCATCCACCTCGCCACCGGCGGCCAGGACATCCGCTTCGACGAGCGCTGGCTGGAGATGGGCCGCACCTTCGCCAACAAGCTGTGGAACGCCACCCGCTTCCTGCTGCTGGCGCGGGCGAACTTCCAGGGGACGACCGACGCCCCCACCCTGGCCGACCGCTGGATGGGCCACGTGCTGGCCACCAAGATCCCCGAGATCACCGCGATGATGGAGCGCTTCGACCTGGCCCTGGCCGCCCGCGAGGTCTACCAGCTGGCCTGGGCCGAGTTCGCCGACTGGTACGTGGAGGCGGCCAAGCCGGCCCTCAAGGCCGGGAACCGGGCGACGCTTTCGGGCCTCGAGGCCGCCCTCGCCGCCCTGCTCAAGCTCCTCCACCCCTTCATGCCCTTCGTCACCAGCGAGCTCTACCGGCACCTGGCCGGCGAGGACCGCGAGCTCGCGCTCGAGGCCTGGCCCGAGCCCCCCGCCCCAGACCCCGAGGCCCACCGCCGGTTCGAGCACCTCAAGGCGGCGGTGCGGGCGGCCCGGAGCCTGAAATCCGAGCTCGGCCTCGACCCCGCCCTGGAGGTCGAGGTGTTCCTCGAGGGCCCGGGAGCCGAGGACGTGCTCGCCGAGGCCGAGGTCTTCCGCTTCCTGGCCCGGGCCAAGCCCGCCCTGGGCACCCCCGAGCGGGCGCTCGCCGGGGTGACCCCCGGGGTCACCGTCTACCTGGTGCCCGAGGGGCTCCTCGACCTGGCGGCCTGGAGGAAACGGCAGGAAAAACGCCTCGCCGAACTCCGGAAGAAGGCCGAGGGGGCCCGGCGCAAGCTCGCCAGCCCGGGGTTTTTGGAAAAGGCCCCGGCCGAGGTGGTGGCCTTCGAGAAAGAGCGGCTGGAGGAGGCCGAGACCCAGATCCGCCGGATCGAGGAGAACCTCCGCCGGCTGGGCTGAGCCGCGGACCGCCCGGGGGGTGGGGCCCGCCCACCCCCCGCGTCTTGCCGCCCCGTCCCACGCGTGCTAGGATCGAGTAGTAATAGTACGAAAAGGAGGTAAGGAATGAACAAATTTATGAGAGTCGGATGGGCGGCGCTCCTGCTGTTCGGCCTCTCGGCCTTCGCCCAAGGTCGGTCCTACGTCATCGGCTACTCCATCAGCACCCTCAACAACGCCTTCTTCGTGGGTATGACCAAGGGGGTGGAAAACGGCGCCAAGAAGTACGGCGTCAAGCTGATCACCGTCAACGCCAACGGCGACGCCGGAAAGCAGGCGGCCGACGTCGAGGACCTGATCACCAAGAAGGTCGACGCGATCATCATCAACCCCCGCGACGCCGAGGCCATCGCCCCGGCGGTGAAGAAAGCGCTGAAGGCGGGCATCCCGGTCTTCGCCCTGGACCGGGGGGTCACCGGCGTCGAGGTCACCTCGTTCCTAGAGACCGACAACGTGGCCATGGGCCGGCTGGCCGCCGACCTGATCGCCAAGGCCATGAAGAAGAAGTACGGCAAGATCGAGGGCAAGGTGATCGAGCTGGTCGGCCTGGTGGGCACCACCGCCGCCCGCGACCGGGGCAAGGGCTTCCACGAGGGGCTGAAGAAGTACCCCGGGCTCAAGCTGGTCGCTTCCCAACCGGCCGACTTCAACCAGGAGAAGGCCTACAACGTCACCACCAACCTGGTCCTGGCCCACCCCGACGTCGACGCCATCTTCGGGCACAACGACGACAACACGGTGGGGGCGGCCCGGGCGCTGCGGGCCATGGGCAAGCTGAAGAAGGTCGGCCAGCCCGGCCACATCTACATCGTCGGCATCGACGGCATCAAGCAGGCGCTGGACCTCATCCGCCAGGGCTACATCGACTGCACCATCTCCCAGGAACCGGTGCTGATGGGCGAGAAGGCGGTGGAGTTCGCGGTGGACTACCTGAACGGCAAGGAGGTGCCCAAGCACTTCTACACCCCGTTCACCCCGGTAACCAAGGAGAACGTGGACCAGCGGAAGAACTGGGCGGAACAGTAGCCACCTTGGGGGCCGGCGCCGCCGGCCCCTCCTCTCCTCCCATGCCGCTGCTCGAAACCCTAGGCCTCACCAAAACCTTCCCCGGGGTGGTGGCGCTCGACCAGGTCTCGCTGAGCGTCCACCCCGGGGAAGTGCTGGGTCTGGTCGGCGAGAACGGGGCCGGAAAGTCGACCCTGATCAAGATCCTCGGCGGGGTCTACCCCCCCACCGCGGGGGAGATCCGCCTGGAGGGCGAGCGGGTCGCGTTCCAGGCCCCCAAGGAGGCACTGGACGCGGGCATCGCGGTGGTCTACCAGGAGCTCAGCCTGATCCCCCACTTGAGCGTGGCCGAGAACGTCTTCATCAACCGCCTGCCCCGCCGCGGCGCCCTGGTGGACTGGCGTCGCCTGCACCGAATGACCGGCGAGGTGCTGCGGGAGATCGGCCTGGAGGAAGTGGACCCCCGCACCCGGGTGAGCGAGCTGCCCATCGGCGTGCGCCAGTCGGTGGAGATCGCCCGGGCGCTCTCCTACCGGGCCCGGGTCCTCCTCCTCGACGAACCCACCTCCTCGCTCACCGAGCCCGAGATCGAGAACCTCTTCGCGGTCATCCGCCGGCTCAAGGAGCAGGGAATCGGGGTGATCTACGTCTCCCACCACCTCGAGGAGATCTTCGCGATCACCGATCGGGTCCACGTCCTCCGCGACGGCCGGACGGTGGCGGTCATGCCCACCGCCGAGACCAACGAGGCCGCCGTCGTGGCCCGGATGGTGGGCCGGGACCTGGACCGGCTCTACGCCAGGAAAACCGCCGAGGCCGGCGAGGTGGCGCTGGAGACCCGCGGTCTCGGCGACGCCTTCTTAAAGGACGTCTCGGTGCGCTTCCGCCGGGGGGAAGTGGTGGGCATTTACGGCCTCCTGGGCTCCGGACGGACCGAACTCCTTAAGGCGATCATCGGCGCCCGGCCACCGGCGACCGGCGAGGTCCGGCTGTTCGGCCGTCGCGTCCGGTTCCGCCACCCCCGGGACGCGGCCCGGGCCGGGGTGGTCTACTCCTCCGAGGACCGCAAGGGGGAAAACCTCTTCTTCGGGGTGCCGGTTTGGAAGAACGCCACCTACCAAGCCATCCAGGTGGGGCGTTTCGTCCGCCACGGGATCCCCCAGGTACCCCTGGAGCGGCGGGCGGCGGCCCGCTACGCCGACCGGCTCAACCTCAAGGCCCCCTCGCTGGACGCCGACGTCTACTACCTTTCCGGAGGCAACCAGCAAAAGGTCTGCCTGGCCAAGGCCCTGCTCACCGAGCCCGAGGTCGTTTTGCTCGACGAACCCACCCGGGGTATCGACGTGGGGGCCAAACTGGAGATCTACCAGCTCATGGCCGAGCTGGCGGCCCAAGGCAAGGCGGTGGTCTTCGTAAGCTCCGAGCTGCCCGAACTCGTCGGCAACGCCCACCGGGTCTACACCATGGCCCGGGGCCGGATCACCGCCGAGCTGGTGGGCGACGCCATCACCGAGGAAAACGTGCTCAAGTACTGCCTCGAGGTGGAGGAGGCCGAAACGCCATGACCCGTCTCCGTTCGTTGCTGCAAAGCAGCGAGTTCGTGGTCTTCCTGGGCTTGCTGGCGGTGGCCGCGTTCTTCGCCGCCAACACCCCGGTCTTCCTGACCCGCTTTAACCTGCTGAACGTCCTCTTGCAGTCCTCGATCCAGGGGATCGTCGCCATCGGGATGACCTTCGTCATCCTCACCGCCGGGATCGATCTCTCGGTGGGTTCGGTGGTGGCCCTGGCGGGCGTGATCATGGCCCTTCTGCTCCACGCCGGGGTGCCGGTCTGGGCGGTCCTCGTCCTTAACCTGGCCTTCGGCGCCGCGGTGGGAGCCTTTCACGCCTTTTCCATCACCCGCATCGGCATGGCCCCCTTCATCGTCACCCTGGCCACCATGGCGATGGCCCGGGGCCTCACCATGGTCCTTTCCGACGGCAAGACGATCTTCAACTTCCCGCCCTCCTTCGAGTTCTTCGGAGCCGGGCAGATCGGGCCGATCTCGGTGGCGGTCATCCTTTTCCTGGCCTACGCCCTGCTCGCCGAGCTCCTGCTCCGCGGCACCGTGCTCGGGCGCAACATCTACGCGGTGGGGTCCAACCCCAAGGCGGCCGCCCTCTCAGGGATCTACACCAACCGGGTCCTTTACTTCGTCTACATCGTCTCGGGGGTGTCCTGCGCCCTGGCCGGGCTGGTCCTCACCGGCCGGCTCGATTCCGCCATGCCCACCGCCGCCATGGGCTACGAGCTCGACGCGATCGCCGCCGTGATCATCGGCGGCGCCTCGTTGATGGGCGGGAAGGGCACCATTCTAGGGACCATCATCGGCGTCCTCCTCATCGGGGTCATCAACAACGGCATGAACCTGATGAACGTGCCCCCCTTCTGGCAGAGCTTTCTGAAGGGGGCGGTGATCTTCCTGGCGGTGATGATCGACAGCCTGAAGAACCGCCAGCGCGAGGGATAGGGGGTCGACCGTGCTCAAAGGAATACCCAAGGAGATCGGACCGGAGCTGCTTCGCCGCTTGGCCGAGATGGGCCACGGCGACGAACTGGCCATCGTGGACGCCAACTACCCCGCCTACGCCGCCGGCCCCCCGGTGGTCTTCGCCGGCGGGGTGGGGGCGCCGGAGATGCTCGCGGCGGTGCTCAAGCTCCTCCCCCTCGACACCTTCACCGAGGCCAACGCCTTTCCCATGATGGGCGACGACGGGCCGCCGGCGATCCTGACCGAGTTCGAACGGGTTCTCACCGGGTCGGGCGAGGAGGCCCGAATCCAGGCGATCGACCGCTTCGCCTTCTACCAGCGTGCCCAGAAGGCCCGGGTCATCGTCGCCACCGGGGAAGGACGCGCCTACGGCTGCATCCTGATCCGAAAGGGCGTGATCTTCTTCTAGTAGAACCCCGCCCGGTCGCCGGGGCCGGCCGAGGGGAGCTCGACGACCCCCTCGATCCCGCCCAGGTGGACGGTGAGGAAGTCGAAGGTCTCCCGCGGCGGCCGCCCCTCGGAAAACCCCTCCAGGGGGTAGAGGCCGGCCCGGTGGAGGGTCACGAAGGCCCCCGAGCGGGAGAGGAAGGCCGCCGGGTCGAGGTGCCTCAGGGTCTCGACCTCGCCCACCAGCAGGTGGTCGGCGAAGAACAGCGCCAGCCGCCGGCGGGCCACCACCCGGGGGCTGGCCCGGAGCCCCGCCGGGGGGCCGCCGGCGATCCAGAGCACCTGGGCCTTGGCCAGAGCCAGGAAGCCGGCCTCGAAGAGCGGGGCGCCCTCGGCCCGCTCGAACCCGGCGGGGTAGAGGCGGGCCTCCTCCAGCGGCAAGAACCGCCGCTCCCCGAGGTTCAGGTAGTCGGCGGTCGCCACCCCGGGGGGGAGCCGGAGCTTCCCCCACGCTTGGTGCACGCGGGTGTGCACCCGGGCGTCATAGACGTTCCAGGGCATACCGGTAGCCTACCAAGGCCTCGGAGAGGAGGGCGTCGTCGCCGACCCGGTAGGCCCAGGCGAGCCGTCGGGCGTAGGCGGTGCAAAGGGCCAGGCGGCGGTAGGTGGGGCTTCGGTAGGGGTCCTCGCCGTCGGCCTCGGCCAGGACCCGGTCGTAAGGCGGGGCCACCGGCCGTCCCTCGGCCCGGGCCCGCCGGGCCTCCTCGAACCCCCGCCGGCTCACCCGGGCGCGGGCCAGCCGCCGGAGCGCCCCCTCGCCGAGGGCGAGGACCACCGGCCTCAAGGCGAAGGGGGCCTCGGGGACCGCGAACCAAAACGCCGCCCGGTCGGGCTCGACCACCGGCACCCCCCGTTGGGCCAGCCAGGCCGCCCCCTCGCCGGTGGCGTAGCCGGGCCGTCGGGCGGCCACCGCCTCCTTGAGGGCATCCTCAAGCCGGCGGCGGACCACCCCGATCTTTCCTTCCCCTGTCCCGACCACCCCCCTCGGGGGACGGTAGGTCGCGGCCCGGAGCTCGAGGCTCCGCTCGCCGTTCCATTCGTTCACCGCCACCCCGGCGGCGACCTCGACCTCACCCGACAGGCCCTCCCCGGCATCGCGCCAGCGCACCACCCGGACCCCGTTCAAAAAGAAGCTCACATGCCGGCCCTCGGCCAGGGGGCGAACCCGCTCGGGGACCCCCTTCAGGTAGAAGAGGGGCTCGGGGTTCCCCTCCCCGATCGGCTCCAGTTCCAACAGCGCCGGCCAGATCTCGGCCAGCTCGTCGCGGAAAAGGGGGCCGTCGAGCCAGACCTCGGGGGGCGGCGGGGGGTGGGCCCGCACGTAGGCGTGGATCGCCTCCCGGAAGGCAGGGATCTTTTCCTCCAGGATGGAAAACCCCGCGGCCTGGGCGTGCCCGCCAAAACCGAGCAGGTGTGCGGAAGCCGCCCGCAGCGCCCCCACCGCGCTCACCCCCGCCGGGCTCCGCACCGAGCCCTTGCCTTTCGCGATGATGAAGACCGGCTTCCCGGTCTTTTCCAGGATCCGGCTCGCGACGATCCCCATCACCCCCGGGTGGCCCTCGGGGTCGTGGATCACGTGGGCGGGCTCGGCGGGGTCGAGGGCCGGCAACACCCTCTGGAGCATGGCCTCCTCGATCCGCTGGCGCTCGGCGTTCAGGCGGTCGAGCCGATCGGCGAGCAGGGAAACTTGGCGAGGATCCTCGGTGAGCAAGAGCTCCAGGGCGGTGCCGGGCTCCCCCAGCCGGCCGGCGGCGTTGATCCGGGGGGCGATGCGAAAGGCGACCTCGAGGGCGGTCCCCCGCCGGAGGTGGCGCTCGGCCAGGTAGCGAAGCCCAGGGTGGACTGAGGAGCGGATCCGGGCCAGCCCCTCCCTCACCAGCGCCCGGTTGATCCCGAGCAACGGGGCCACGTCGGCGATCGTCCCCACCGCCGCCAGGTCGGCGTAATCGAGGGGGGGCGGCCGCCCCAACCTCCGGTAGACCGCCCAGAGCAGGAAGAACGCGACCCCCGCCCCGGTGGGCTTGGGGCGGCCCTTAAGACCGGGATCGAAGGCGGGGTGAACCACCGTCCCCGGGGGCGGCTCGGGACCGGGGGCGTGGTGATCGGTGACCACCACCCGGACCCCGTCCTCGACCAGGCTCTTGAGCTCGGCGTGGTTGGCGACGCCGCAATCCACGGTGACGAAGACGTCGGCGGCGGCGGCGTGCTCGGCGACCCGCCCGGGGCTCACGCCGTAGCCCTCGTCGCGGGTGGGGAGGAAGGGGTGGACGTCGGCCCCCACCGCGGCCAGCCCCTTGACCAGGAGGGCGGTGCCGGTGATCCCGTCGGCGTCGTAGTCGCCGTGGACCCGGATTCTCTGCCCGGCCTCGATCGCCCGCACCAGGGCTTCGGCGGCCTCCTCCATCGCCGGCGGTTGCCAGGGGACCAGGGGCGGGGCGAGGTCCTCGTGCGTGCGAAAGCCCCGGGAATAGAGGGCCGCGGCCACCAAGGGCGGCACCGAGAGGGCCTCGACCAGGGGCGAAAGCGCCGCCGGCTCGGGCCAGGGGCGGGCGCGCCAGCGGGCCTCCATCGGTTACTCGGACTCGGGCTCGGGCTCGGGTTCCCGGTCGGGGATGCGGGGGAGCTCCTCGGGGTAGCGGCGGCGGTAGTCCTCCAGCGCCTCCTTGGTGGCCTTGAGCTCGGCCAGGATCCGACGCCGCTCGGCCCGGGCCCTGAGGTGCAGGGCCGGCAACCAGAGGAAGATCGCCAGCGCCCCCCAGGCGAAGCCGGCGGCGAGCCAGGCCCAAAGCGGGTAGGGACCCAGGCCGAAGAGGCCGAAACGGGCCTCGGGGTAGAGCCAGTAAAAGGCCAGCTCCACCGCCAGAAAACCGGCCAGCAGCAGGGTAAAGAGCCAGGCCAACGCGCGCATCGAGGCCAAGTATACGCCCCGGGGACGGGCCCCGGGGCGGTCACGGGCTAGGCGCGGGCCTTCCGCTTCCTGGCCAGGTTGGCCTGGCGGCGCTCCTTCCACCAGGTCACCAGCGAGCCCACCACGTAGATCGAGGAGTAGGTCCCCACCACGATCCCCACCACCAGCGCGATCGAGAAGTCGCGGAGCACCGCCCCGCCCAGGAAGAGCAGCGAGAGCAGCGGCAGCAGGGTGGTGAACGAGGTCATTACCGTGCGCGAGAGGGTTTGGTTGATCGAGAGGTCGACCATCTCGCGGTAGGGGATCCCCCGCACCGTCTTCTGGTTCTCCCGGATGCGGTCGGAGATGATGATCGAGTCGTTGATCGAGTAGCCGATGATGGTGAGCAGGGCGGCGACGATGGGGATGGTGAACTCGAGGTTCAAGAGGCTGAACACCCCGGCGGTGATCGCCACGTCGTGAGCGACCGCGATCACGCTGGCCACCCCGAAGACCCAGTCGAACCGGAAGGCCATGTAGACCAGGATCAGGAATAGGCCCACCAGCACCGCCAGGATGGTGTTCTTCCTGAGCTCGGCGCCGATCGCCGGCCCCACCGTGTCGGAGCGGAGGACGGTGGCCTTGAGCTTGGCCTTGAGGTGGTCGGCCAGCCGGATCCGGGCGTCCTGCGACAAAAACGGCACCTTGACGGTGAACTCCTTGTGGTCGGCGGCGAGCCCCTGGACCTCGGTGATCACCGCCTTCTTGCCGCTGACCCCGGGCAGGCCGGCGTCGTCCAGGGCGGCGCGCACCTCGGCCACGGTGACGGAGAGCGGGGTGCGGATCAAAAACGAGGTGCCGCCGGTGAAGTCGATGCCGTAGTTGAACCCCTTGGTGAAGACCACGATCGCCATCGCGAGCGCCAGCAGGAGGGTGATCGGGGTGACCCAGCGCCCCTCCTTGAGGAAGGGGATCCGGGTGCCCCACACGAAGTAGGGCGGGGTCACCTCGCGCCGCTCGGCGATCCGTTCCAGCATCCAGCGGCCGAAGAGCAGGTTGGAGAAGACCGCGGCCACGATGCCGATCGCCAGCATCACCGCGAACCCCCGCACCGGCCCGGTGGCGTAGTTGTAGAGGGCGGCGGCCGCCAGCAGGGTCGAGATGTTGGCGTCGAGGATGGTGACGGTGGAGTGGCGGAAGCCGTCGGCGATGGCCTGGCGGAGCTTCTTTCCGAGCTTGAGCTCCTCCTTCACCCGCTCGAACGAGAGCACGTTGCCGTCGACGGCGGCGCCCAGGGTGAGGATGAAGCCGGCGATCCCGGGGAGGGTGAGGGTGGCGCCCAGCCCGGCCAGGGTGCCGAGGATGAGGATCGCGATGTACACCAGGCCGACCGCCGCCACCGTGCCGAACCACAGGCCGTAGTAGAGGTAGAGGGCGACGAAGATCAAAACGGCCCCGATCAGCGAGGCGAGGATGCCGGCCTGGATCGCGTCCTTGCCCAGGGTGGGCCCGATCGCCCGCACCTCCTCGACCTCGACCCCCACCGGCAGCGAGCCCGACCGCAGCACCAGGGCGATCTCGGTGGCCTCCTCCACCGAGGCCAGCCCCTCGATCACCGCCTGCCCGCCGGTGATCGCGCTCCGGATCACCGGGGCCGAGTAGACCCGGTTGTCGAGCACGATCGCCAGGCGCTTGCCGATGTTCCGGCGGGTGATCTCGGCGAACTTCTTGGCCCCCTCGGGGGTGAACTCCATCGCCACCTGGGGCCGGCCGAATTGGTCGAAGACCACCCGGGCGGTCTTGAGCTCGGCGCCGGTGAGGAGCACCGGCCCCAGGTCGGAGGGCTTCATCAGCTCCTTTTCCAGCTCCTCGCGCTTTAGGCGGGGGTTTTCCCTGAGCCGTTGGTTGATCTCCGAGACCGTGAGGCCGGTGGCCCCCTCCTTGACGATGCGGAACTCCAGGACCGCCCGCTGGCCGATCAGCTTCAGCGCGCGCTCCTGGTCCTTGGGGGTGAGGCCGGGGAGCTCGATGACGATCCGGTTCTTGCCGGAGATCTGGATCAGGGGCTCGGCCACCCCCAACCCGTTGATGCGGTTTTCCAGTACCGTGCGTACCTGTTCCAGTTCCTCCTTGGTGGGGTTGTCCACGGTGGTGCGGAGGACGATCCGGAGCCCGCCCTGGAGGTCGAGCCCGAGCTTGAAGCGGGGCTCGGTGGGCGGGGCCCAGGGCTTCCAAACCGCCGCCACCGCCGCCAGGAAAACGACCAGCAGGAGGATACCCGTCCAGCTTTTTACCTTCACCTTCGCCTCCTAATCGGGAGCGATGCAACCGGTAGGCCTGAACTTATCGCCAGAGGAAACGCGGGAGGCGGGCTAGCCGCCCTCGAGGCTCAGCCGGGCGTAGAGCAGGTAGAGCCGGCGGCGCACCGGCGGCCAGGGCGGACGGGCCGCCGGCCCCCGGCGCCCAAGGCGCCGCCCCCGCCGCCGAACGGCGAGGAGGGACCCGGCGAGGAAGAAGCCGGCCGGGGCCACCCCGCCCTTCGCCACCAGGGCCGGGCCGCCCTGGGCGAGCCCCAGGTCGGCCCCCTTGGGGGGCGCCCCCACCGGCAGGCCGAGGGCCGCCAGCAGGAGGGCGACGGCGAGGAGGGCGCGGGCGGCGGGCTGCATACCGGGGCCATCATAACGAAGGCCGGGGCCCCCGGGGGCCCCGGCCGGGAGGGCGGCCGGCTAGGCCCGGGCCACCTCGACAACCTCGAGGGCCTCGAACACGTCGCCCTCCTCGAAGCCGTCGAAGCCGGCCAGCTTGATGCCGCACTCGTAGCCGGCGGCCACCTCGCGGACGTCCTCCTTGAAGCGCTTCAAGGACTCGATCCGGCCCCGCCAAACCTCCTCGCCGCCCCGCAGCACCCGGACCTCGGCGGAGCGGACGATCTTGCCGTCGGTCACGTAGCAGCCGGCGACCCTGCCCCCCTTGGGGAGCTTGAAGACCGCCCGCACCTCGGCGTGCCCCAGCACGCGCTCCTGGTACTCGGGCTCCAGCTGCATCTCGACCAGCTTCTTAAGCTCGTCGGTAAGGTCGTAGATGACCCGGAAGGTCTTGAGGATCACCCCCTTTTGCTCGGCCTTCTTCTTCACCGAGCCGGGAGGGTTGACCCCGAAGGCGAAGATCACCGCGTTCTCGGTGGTCGAGGCCAGCAGGATGTCGCCCTCGGTGGGAGCGCCGAGGTCGGCGTGGAGCAGGTTGATCCGGACCTCGTCGGTCTGGAGCTTGGCGATGATCCCCTTGATCGCCTCCAGCGAACCCTGGGTGTCGGCCCGCAGGATCAGGTTGACCTCCTTCTGCTCGGCCGCCTGCATCTGGCGCAGGAGGTCGGCGAGGTTCCGGGCCCGGGCGGCCTGACGGGCCTTGAGCTCCTGCTCGCGCCGCTCCTCCTTGCGCTCGGCGGCGATCTCCTTGGCGGCGGCCTCGTCGGGCACCCACTCGACCTCGGTCCCGGCCGGGGGCACCTCGCGAAAACCCAGCACCTGCACCGGTTTGCCGGGCCGGGCCTCCTTGACCTGCCGGCCGGCGGAGTCGATCATCGCCCGGATCTTGCCCCAGACGTCGTCGGCCAGGAGGTAGTCCCCCACCCGGAAGGTGCCCTGCTGCACCAGCAGGGTGGCCAGCGGGCCCATCTTCTTGTCCATCCGGGACTCCAGGATCACCCCCCGGGGCTCGGCCTCGGGGTCGGCCCGGAGGTCCTCCATCTCGGCCACCAGAAGGATCATCTCCAGGAGGTCGTCGACCCCCTGGCCGGTCTTGGCGCTGATCGGCACCACGATGGCGTCGCCGCCGTAGGCCTCGGGGACGAAGCCCTCCTGCATCAGCTGCTGCATCACCCGGTCGACGTCGGCGGTGGGGAGGTCGATCTTGTTGATCGCGAAGATCATCGGGATGCCCGCCGCCTTGGCGTGGGCGATCGCCTCCTTGGTCTGGGGCATGATCCCGTCGTCGGCGGCGACGATGATCACCGCGATGTCGGCGACCTTGGCGCCCCGCTCGCGGATGGTGGTGAAGGCCTCGTGGCCGGGGGTGTCGATGAAGACCACCGTCCCCTGGGGGGTCTCGACCTCGAAGGCGCCGATGTGCTGGGTGATCCCGCCGGCCTCCCGCTCGGCCACCCGGCTCTTCCTCAGGTAGTCGAGCAGGGTGGTCTTGCCGTGGTCGACGTGGCCCATGATCACCACCACCGGCGGCCGTTTGGGAAGGGCCTTGCGGCGCTCCTCCTCGGCCCGCTTCCGGGCCTCCTCGCGCTGTTCGTAGACCAGCTCGCGCACCGTCTCGGCGGTCTCCTCGTCGAGGGTGGAGGCGTGGGACTTGTACGCCACCCCCATCTCGTCGAGGACCTCGAGGAGCTCCTTGGAGTCCATGCCGAGTTCGCGGGCGAGCTGGTAGATCCTAACCTTGGCCATGCGCCCCTCCTAAGCGTTCCTTGAGCAGCCGGGCAAGCTCCCCGGCGCGGGCCCCGGCGAACCGCCGGAGCTTCTTCTCCTCCCAGCACGCGGGGTCGTCGGGACAGACGTAGGCCCCGCGGCCGGGCTGCTTGCCGCTAAAGTCCAGGATAAAGCCCTCGGGGGTGCGAAGGATCCGCAGGAGCTCGTGCTTGGGCCGCCGCCGCCGGCAGACCACGCACATCCGGATCGGTACGTGCTTCCCCCGGGCCACCGGCTACTCCTCGGGCTTCTCCTCGCCGCCGGCGAAAAGGCTCTCGAACTTGGCCTTGGCCTCCTCGCTGACCCTGACCCCCTCCTCGGCGCTGGCCGCCCGCAGGAGGGCCTCGTCGAGGTCGCCGACCTCCTCGGCCTCGACGAAGTCGATCTCGTAGCCGGTGAGCTTGGAGGCCAGCCGGACGTTCTGCCCCCCCCGACCGATCGCCACCGAGTGCTGGTCCTTGCTGACCCAGACCCGGGCCCGCTTGGCGTCGGGGTCGAGCTCGATCCGCCCCACCGTGGCCGGCGAGAGGGCGTTCTTGATGAACTCGCGGGTGTCGGGGCTGTAGGGCACGATGTCGATCTTCTCCCGCCCCAGCTCGGCGCTCACCGCCTGGATCCGCTGGCCCTTGTGGCCGATGCAGGCCCCGATGGGGTCGACGTTGGGGTTGTGGCTGGTCACCGCCACCTTGCTGCGGCTCCCGGGCTCGCGGGCCACCGCCTTGATCTCCACGGTGCCCTCGGCGATCTCGGGGACCTCCTGGCGCATCAGGTACTTGAGCAGCTCGGGGTGGGCCCGGGAGACGATGAGCGAGGGACCCCGGGCGCTCTTCTTGACCTCCTTGAGGTAGACCTTGATCCGCTGGCCGGGGTGGTAGCGCTCGGTGGGGATCTGCTCCCGGGGCGGCATCAGGGCCTCGCCGCCGCCGAGGTCGACGTAGACGTTACGGCGGTTGTCGACCCGGGCCACCTGGCCGGTGAGGATCTCCCCCTCCTTGTCCTTGTACTCCTCGTAGATGCGGTTGCGCTCGGCCTCCTTCAGCCGCTGGGTGAGGACGTTCTTGGCGGTCTGGACGGCGATCCGGGAGAACTCCTCGGGCTCGACGGGAAACTCCATCTCCTCCCCGAGCTGGACCTCGGGGTCGTACTTCCGGGCCTCCTCGAGGCCGATCTCCCGCTCGGGGTTCTCGACCTCCTCGACCACCTTCCGGATCTCCAGCACCTCGATCACCCCGGTGCGGGGGTCGAGGTCGACCTCGACCATGGGGCCCTTGCCCTCCTCGATGTCCTTCTGCTTGTAGCCCTTCTGGCGCAGGTAGGCCTTGGCCAGGGCCTCCTCGAAGGCGGTGATCAGCTCGTCGACGCTGACCCCGCGCTCCAGGGCCACCGTCTCCAGTGCCTCAACAAACTCCTTGTTCATGCTCGCTCTCCTTACCTGGGTTTTTCCGGCCACTCGGCCAGCCGGGCGGTGAACCCCCCCAAGGGCAGCTCGCGCTCCTCCCCCCCGGCCAGCCGGAAGGTGACGCTTCGCTCCCCCACCCGGACGATCCGACCGGTGAAGCGTCCCGACGCCCCGGTCACCCGGGCCTTGAGCCCCAGGAAGCGCTCGAAGTGGCGCCGGGTGAAGAGCGGGCGGTCGGGACCGGGGGACTCGACCACCAACCGGTAGGAACCGGGGATGGGGTCCAGCCGGTCGAGCTCCAGCGAGAGGACCCGGCTGGCCTGCTCCAGCTCGCCGACCGTCACCGGGTGCTCGTCGGCGGTGTCCAGCCGGACCCGGAGGACCCGGTCCTTGCCGCGGCCGGCCAGCCGGACCTCGAGGACCTCGAACCCCAAGGGCTCGAGCACCTCCTTGGTGAGGGTTTCCAGATCCACGCCCATGGCTCTTTCACCCAAAAGGGGGTGGGCGCCGACCCACCCCCTCTCGGGAGCTAGCGTATAGAGTATAGCACAACCGCCCGGACCCGACAAGCGGCTATAAAGCTACTTTATTCACCCATTAGCAAGTAAATGCAGGCGCCCGCCGTTCTCGGCTTGACAGTCCGATACCCAAAAGGTATCGTAAATCCTGGAACAAAGGCTTTGTGGGAGGTGAAGCGTATGAAGAAAGGCAAACTGTTTCTAGCGGCGGTCCTGGCCCTGGCCCTGGCCGGCACGGGCCTGGCGGCCAAGGTGTTCATCACCATCGGGTCGGGCTCGGTGACCGGGGTCTACTACCCGGTCTCCAGCGGGATCGCCAAGATGATCAACGAATACCTGGGCAAGGAGGGGATCCGCGCCAACGCCCGCTCCACCGGGGGTTCGAAGTTCAACGTCAAGGCGATCGATAAGAACCAGCTGCAGGCCGCCCTGGCCCAGAACGACGTGATCTACTACGCCTATAACGGCCTCACCGAAACCTTCAAGGGCCACCCGATCAAGACCATCCGCGGCGTGGCCGCCCTCTACCCCGAGTTCATGCACATCCTGGCCCGCCCCGGCTCGGGGATTAAGACCCTCTACGACCTCAAGGGCAAGAAGGTCTACGTCGGCGACATCGGCTCCGGCGTGGAGGCCACCACCAAGCAGATCTTCAAGGCCGCCGGCATGACCTTCGACGACCTGGCCCAGGCCGTCCACGGCAAGGCCGGCCAGGCGGTGCAGCTCTTGCAGGACGGCAAGATCGACGCCCTGTTCTACACCGTCGGCGCCAAGTCGGCGGCGATGCAGGAGGCCACCGAGATCGCCCACGCCTACTTCGTGCCGCTTCCCCTCGACATCATCCAGAAGCTGATCGACGAGTTCCCCTACTACACCCAGGTCATCATTCCGCCCAACACCTACAAGGGCCAGACCGTCAGCGTGCCCACCATCGGCGTGAAGGCCACCTTCATCGTCCGCAAGGACCTCCCCGAGGACGTGGTCTACAAGATCGCCAAGCTCCTCTTCGTCGACAAGGTCGACGAGTTCAAGAAGATCCACCCCGCCCTGGGAACCTTCTTCGACGTCAAGAAGGCCCTCGACGGGATGACCATCCCGATCCACCCCGGCGCCGCCAAGCTCTACAAGGAGCTCGGGATCCCCATCCCCGACCTCGCCAAGCCGATGCCCTAAACGGCGACCGAGCCGCGAAACCCCCGGCCCCGCGCCGGGGGTTTCGTTATAAACTTTCAGGGAAAGGAGGAAACCGTGGCCCAAGAACCCAACCCCGACGCGCGGATCCCCGAGATCGACGCCGAACAGCTGATGGTGGAGAGCGAGTACGGCGGCCGCAACCCCGCCGATTGGCAGAAGCGGCTGATCTTCGGGGTGGCGGTGGCCTGGTCGATCTTCCAGCTCTACGCCTCCTGGCTCGGCAAGATCGACGCCATGGTGCTTCGCTCGGTGCACCTGGCCTTCGCCTTCGCGATCGCCTTCCTGGCCTACCCCTCGAAGAACGCCCGGCGCGACCTCTGGCTCTTCCTCCTCGGCCTGGGCTACGCGCTCTACTTCCTGATCGGCCAGCGGGTCAACCTCGGGGGCTTTCAGGTCGGCGAGTACACGGTGAGCTACAACCTCCTGGTCATCCTGCTGCTGGTTGGGGTCGCGGGCCTGTGGCTCACCCGGAAGACCCCGCCCAAGGGACCGGTCGAGCGGATCCCCTGGTACGACTGGGCGATCCTGGTGGCGGGGCTGGCGGGAACCCTGGCGATCCCGATCTTCCTGCAGCAGATCATCGTGATCCAGGGCGGCGTGCCCACCACCCGCGACATCGTCCTGGGCACGATCACCCTCTTCGTGCTCACCATCGCCGGGCTGCGGGTGGTGGGGCCGGCCCTGATGGTCATCGCCTGGTTGATGATCGTCTACGCCATGACCGGCCCCGCCGGGATCATCAAGATCGAGCTGCCCGACGTCCTCTACCTCCACAACGGGGCGACCTGGGACAACATCACCCAGCAGCTCTACCTCACCGACCAGGGGTTCTGGGGGGTGCCTTTGGGGGTGTCGGCGACCTTCGTCTACCTCTTCGTGCTCTTCGGCGCCCTCCTGGATAAGGCCGGGGCCGGCAAGTACCTGGTCGACCTGGCCTACGCCGGGCTGGGCTCGTTCCGGGGCGGGCCCGCCAAGGCGGCGGTGATCGCCAGCATGCTCACCGGCATCATCTCCGGCTCCTCGATCGCCAACGTGGTGACCACCGGCACCTTCACCATCCCGCTGATGAAGAAGGTCGGCTACCCGCCGGAGAAGGCCGGGGCCACCGAGGTCGCCTCCTCGGTGAACGGCCAGCTGATGCCGCCGGTGATGGGGGCGGCCGCCTTCATCATGGCCGACTTCCTGCAGATCCCCTACTCCCGGCTCATCATCTACGCCTTCATCCCCGCCGTGCTCACCTACTTCGGGCTCTTTTTGGTGGTCCACCTCGAGGCCCTGAAGCTCGGCCTCAAGGGGCTTCCGAGGAACGAGCTGCCGCCCTTTAAGGAGACCCTGATCTCCGGCCTCCACTTCCTGATGCCGATCGTCTGGCTGCTCTACGAGCTGGTGGGGCTGCAGCACACCCCCTCGCGCTCGGCGCTGAACGCGATGTTCCTCCTGATGACCCTGATGTTCTTCCAGTTCGCGATCAAGAGCAAGTCGGGCCTCCTCTTGGTCTCGACGATCACCTTTTTCCTGACCGCCGCGCTCAACCTCTTCGGGGTCCCCGGGCTGCAGGGCAAGAGCCTCGAGCTCACCAAGGGGGTGTTCATCGACTTCACCCACCTCGACGTGATGTACACCTCGCTCCTCGTGCTGATCGTGGGGATCGTCCTGGTGGGGATCTTCGCCAAGCGGCTGGGGACGAGCCTGGGGCAAAGCTTGAAGGCGTTCCTGGTCGACGTCCTGGAGGGCCTCGAGGCCGCCGGCCGCAACATGAGCACGATCGCGGTGGCCACCGCTGCCGCCGGGATCATCGTCGGCATGGTGGCGATCACCAACGTCGGCTACGGCCTCACCCAGATCGTCGAGGCGATCTCCGGCGGGCAGCTCCTGGTGGCCTTGTTCATCACCATGCTGGCCTCGCTGCTCCTCGGCCTCGGCCTGCCCACCACCGCCAACTACATCGTCATGGCCTCCCTGGTGGCCCCGGTGCTCCGGACCATCGCCGAGCACCACGGGCTGGCGGTGCCGCTGGTGGCCATCCACCTCTTCGTCTTCTACTTCGGGATCCTGGCCGACGACACCCCGCCGGTGGGCCTGGCCGCCTACGCCGCCGCCGCCATCGCCAGGAGCGACCCGGTGAAAACCGGCTTCCAGGGGTTCGCCTACGACATGCGGACCGCCCTCTTGCCCTACGTCTTCATCTTCTACCCCCAGCTCCTCCTCCTCAACCTCCACAGCGCCTGGGAGGGACTCTTCGTGGTCCTTACCGGCTTCCTGGGGATGGCCGCCTTCGTGATCGGCAACCAGGGCTACTTCCTCACCCGCATGACCGGGGTCCTCGGCTGGATCGCCCGGATCGCCCTGATGGTCGGAGGCTACCTCCTCCTGACCTCCAGCCTGGTCAACAACGCGATCGGGCTCGCGATCTTCGTGCTGGTCTGGCTCTGGCAGATGTGGGAGCGGGGCCGGCTCCAGCCGGCGGTGGCCGCCGCCCAGGAAGCGGCCTAGAAGCCCCGGGCCACGGGAGGGGCGGCCGTCCGGCCGCCCCCTTTACGTGAGGGCGGGGACCAGCCGACCGGCCGGCACCGGCTCCGGGTTTGGCGAGAAGACCGCCTTGACCACCCGGCGCCGCACCGCCGCCCGCAGCGCCTGGGGCCAGGCGGAAAGGGGGTAGACCCCACCCACCATCCGCTCCAGGCCCTCAAGCTCGGGGAGCAACGCCACCGCGTCGGCGAAGTCGTCGGCGGCGTAGGTGTAGCTCCCCACCCAGGTGAGCTCGGAGAACCAGTGGGGCGAGAAGTCGTGGCGGGTCTCGGCGGCGGCCCCGAGCAGGAGCACGGTGCCGCCCTCGGCCGCCCCCCAGGCGGCCTGGTCGAGGCTTGTGGGGGTGCCGGCGGCCTCCACCACCGCCGGGTAGCCGCCCCGCCATACCGGCGCCCCCAGGATCGGCCGGTAGCGCCGGGCCCCCACCGCGGCCAGGGCCTCGGCGGCGCTGGGGTAGACCCCGCTGGCCCCGAAGGCCCCGGCGAGCTCGGACTGGATGCGGCGGCGGGCCACCACGTCGAGGCGACCGCCAAACCCCAGCGCCCGGAGCAGCCGCACCGTCAACAGGCCGATCGTCCCCGCTCCGATCACCAGGATGGCGGGCGGGAAGGCGTAGCCGGCGCCGCCGGCGAAGGCCCGCCGCAGCCCCCTCAGCACCACCGCCAGGGGCTCGGCGAGCACCGCCCGGGCGTCGGGAACGCCGGCGGGAATCTCGACCAGCCGCTGGAGCCGGGCCAAGACGTACTCCGACCACCCCCCGGGGAGCTCCCTGTGGTAGCCGATCATCCCGGGGGCGAGCCCGCCCTCGGCGACGTTTTGGCAAAGCCCCTCCTCCCCCCTCTGGCAGGCGGGGCAGGGCGCCAACCCCCGCTCGGCGCAGGCCAGCAGCGGGTTCACCGCCACCCGGGTCCCGGCGTACTCCCCCAAAATCTCGTGACCGAGCACCGCGGGAAAGGAGAAAAACGGCGAGAGCCTGGGGGAGTTCTTGCCGTAGAGAAGGGCGAGGTCGGAGCCGCAGATGCCCGCGAGCCTTACCCGCACCCGCACGAAGCCCGACGGGGGCTCGGGTTCGGGAACCTCGGCCAACCGCAGGGGCAGCGCCCCCACCGGGTAGCGCTTCCCCATCGCCCGCGCCAGCAGGTAGCGGGGGATGGAGGGGAAGTAGACGAGGGCCTTCATAACAACGCCTGTGGCTTGGGGCCCATAGCCGGTAGCTTTTACCCCACAAGCCAGGCGCTACAGGCTACCGGCCTCCCCTCTAGCTCATCGGCACCTGGGGGATCAGCTTGCCGTCGATCCGCTCGAGGATGTCGTCGATCGAATGGCCGGTGATGGTGAGGCCGTGGTTCTTGAGGCCGACCACCGCCCGCGAGGGGTCCGGCGCCTGGCGGATCTTCTCGGCCACCGCCTCGGCCAGCTGGTAGGTGCCGCAGGGGTAGTTGAAGGGGGTCGAGGGCACCCCCTCCATCCAAGCGTGCACGTGGATGATCGCCCCCACCCGGGGGTGCTCGCGGTAGATCATCCAGTGCTCGATGGCGTCGACGCTGACCCTCTTCGGCACCACCTTGGGCGGAACCTGAAGGATCATCGCGTTCTTCTCGGGGTCGTAGTCCTTGACCATCAGGATGTCGCGGCCGATCTCCCTCAGGTTCGACTTGTCGACCCCGGAGGCGCTCATCCAAAAGCGCTTTTCGTCCTTGCGGGCCGAGAGGTTGCCGTAGGAGAGGCCGCCGATGCCGTAGAGCCGCTTCACGTGGCGGAGATCCTCGGGGGGGAGGATCGTCTCGATCGGGAAGGGGGCGGGCAGGAGGTCCCACTCGGCCAGCTTCTTCCCCGCCCGGTACATGGCCTCGGTCTGTTCGTCGCCGTTCCAGAGCTCGGGCTCCAGGGTGGGTTCGAAGATGTTGTCGATCACCAGCACACTGCAGGCGATCGGGTTGATGCGGGCGTAGACCCGCTCGTAGAAGGCGTCGCCCTCGGGCTCCATGTAGTGGCCGAGCTCCAGGGTCAAAAAGTGGGCCCCCTCGCCGGGGGTGTAGGCGATCATCATGTTGGAGAGCGCCCGCACCAGGTAGGGGTAGAGGGCCTTGATCGGCTCGGAGGGCATCTCCGGAAGCTCCAGGATGCTCACCACGAAGGTGGCCTTGGCCCGCCGGCGGTAGGGCTTGGCCCGCTCGGGGGTGATGAAGTTGAGGACCAACCGGGGGGCCTCGGGGTTTTCCTCGTAGGCGTAGCCGTTGTTTAAGAAGACCCGCTTCAGGCCCTCGGCGAAGGGCCGGAGCCCGGGGGTGGGCTCGCCGTGAAAGGTGAACACTGCGGCATCGTTTCGCTGCATCGATCCCTCCTGCTCTGGTACCCAGTCTACAACCCCGCACCCGCCGGATAATGGGCCCGTGACGCCGTTCGCCGCCCTCGTCCCCCTCCCGCCGGCGGGGGCGGGGTTCTACCGGTCGCTCGGCCTCGCCCCCTTCCTGGGCGGGCGGATCGTCCTGGCCGAGCGGCCCGACCCCCCCGGGGCGGTGCTGGTCTGGCCCGGCGAGCCCGGGGTCTTCTACGACTTCGAGGGCAACCTCCACCGGCGCGCGCCGGCCCCCGCCGACGCCGGCCCCCTCGCCGGCGACCCCCGGCCGCTGGGGGTGCTCTACGGGGTGCGGGACCTGGTCGACTCGATCGCCTGGTACCAGGAGACGCTGGGGCTTACGCTCGTTCACTACGACCCCGAGAGCGACTGGGCCGAGCTCCGGGGCGGGGAGGGGCTGGCGGTCCTGCTCACCTTCGCGGCCGACGAGAACCGGCGGGGCGTCTTGGTCCTCGAGGTCGCCGACGCCGCCGCCTTCGTGCGGGCCCACCCCCGCCCGGTCTGGACCCGCGGCACCGGCTGGGGGAGGCTCGCCGCCTACGCCGACCCCGCCGGCAACCCCCTCCTGTTCATCGACCGTAGCGGTAGCGGTTGAGGTCCCTGAGGTGGCCGGCGAAGGTCTCGTTCAGGTAGAGCCGGCCACGGGCGTGGAAGAAGTAGAGGTAGGGCCGGCCCCGGGGCGAGAGCCGGCGGGCGTGGAGCACCGACCGCAGGGCCTCCTCGCCGGGGTTATTGATCGGCCCCGGGGGCAGGCCGGGGTGGAGGTAGGTGTTGTAGGGGGAGTCGACCTCGAAGTCGCCGGCGGCCCGGTCCAGCCGGTCGAGCGGCTTGTCCAGGGCGTAGGCCACGGTAGGGTCGGACTGGAGCGGCATCCCCCGCTCCAGCCGGTTCAAGAAGACCCCCGCGATCCAGGGCATCTCCTCGGGGCGGTAGGTCTCGGCCTGGACGATCGAGGCCAGGGTCACCCAGCCGTGGACGCTGAGCCCGAGCACCGAGAGCACCCGGGTTCGCTCGGGGGTGACCTCGCGGTCGAAGCGGGCCAGCATCGTGGCGACGATCGCCCGGGCGTCGGCGTCCAGGGGGATCCGGTAGGTATCGGGGAAGAGGTAGCCCTCGAGGCTCGGCCCCTGGTCGTAGGCCGGCTTCAGGTCGTCGGGCGGGGCCAGGGCCAGGCGCAGGAAGGCCTCGGCGTCGAAGCCGGCCTCCCCCAGCCGGCGGGCGTAGTCGACCGCCCGCCAGCCCTCGGGGAAGGTGAGGCGCACGGTGACCGGCTTGGCCCGCTCGAGCTGGCGGATCACCGCCAGGGTGCCCTCGCCGCTCAAGCGGAAGACCCCGCCCCGGAGCTTCCTCTCCGCCCCCAGGGCGCGGGCGGCCAGGGCAAAGGCCCGGCCCGAGCGCACCAGGCCCTTTTCCTCCAGGACCCGCCCGATCCCCACCGCCCCGGCCCCGCGGGGCACCCGCACCACCGCCACCACCCCGGTGGGCCCGAGGTAGCGGCGGTAACCGAAAAGGCCGGCGGCGGCGAGGACCAGCACCAAGAGACCGGCCCAGAGCCAGACCGGCGCCCGCCGCCGGGGCGTCGGCGCCGGCAGCGCCGGCCGCACCGGGTAGGGCAGCCTATCCATGGCGCTCCAGGTAGGCCTCGAGGATCGCCACCGCGCTGGCCTCGTCGATCCGGCCTTTCTCCCGCCGCTTCCGCCGGGGGGCCCGCCGCAGCCGGGCCTGGGCCAGCCGGGTGGTGAACCGCTCGTCCTCGAAGACGACCTCGAACCCGAGCTCGGCGAGGCCGCCGGCGAAGGCCCGCACCCGCCGGGCCTCCGGCCCCTCCTCGCCGCCGGTCCTGAGCGGCAGCCCCACCACCACCCGCTGGACGCCCTCGGAACGGAGCCATTCGGCCAGGGCCTCGAGGTCGGCCCGCCCGCCCCTCCGCTCGAGGTAGCCGCGGCCAAAGGCGAGCCGGCGGCCGAGCTCGCCCACCGCCCGGCCGATCCTGGCCTCGCCCACATCGATCGCGGCCACCCGCACCGCCCCCATGGTAACAGCGACCCGCCCCCCGGCCGGCGATCGGCTAGACTCGGGGTAGATGCTCAGCGGGAACCTTCGCGACCTGCCCTTCCCGAGCCTGCTCCAGGCCCTCCACGGCAAGACCGGGGTGCTGGAGCTCTGGCACCTGGAGGGGGACGCCCGCACGACGATCTACGTCAAGCGCGGCGAGATCCGCTGCCTGGAACGGGACGGGCGGTTCCTCGACGTCAAGGAGGCCAAGGCGCTCTTGAAGGCCCTGTTCACCGCCCGGGAGGGCGCCTTCGAGTTCGCCCCCAAGCCCGACTACCGCACCCCCTGCAAGCCCTCGTTCCGCTGGCCGGTGGAGCGGGTGGTCCGCTCGCTAACCCTTAGGCTGACCCGCGAGAAGCTCCGGGAGACGATCGAAGACCTTCTCTAGGTCGAAGCCGCCGCCCTGGGCCAGGGCCGGCTTGCCCCCGCCCCGGCCCCCGGCCTCGGCGGCCAGCGCCCGGATCACCTCGCCCGCCGAAAGGCCCCTTTCGGTCGCCTCCCGGGCCACCTTGACCACCAGCAAGCCGTCGGCCCCCACCGCCACCAGGTCGGCGCCGGTCGCCTCGAGCAAGCGGTCGGCGGCCTGGCGGAGCCCCGGCAGGTCGAGCCCGGCGAGGCGGGCGGCGACGTAGCGCCAGGGGCCGGCGGCCCGCACCTCGGGGCCGGGGCCCGCTCCCAGCTGAGCTTGGGCCAGCTCCGCCTTGAGCCGCTCGATCTCGCGGGCGCGGGCCTTGAGCTCCTCCTGGAGGCGGTCGACCCGTTCGCCGAGGCCCTCGGGGGTGGTCCCCAGTCGGGCGGCGAGCCCGGCGACCCCCTCGAGGACCCCCCGGGCGTAGGCCACCGCCGCCTCCCCGGCCAGCGCCTCGATCCGCCGCACCCCCGCCGAGACCCCTTCCTCGCTCCTGATCAGGAAGTAGCCGATCTCACCGGTGCGGCGCACGTGGCAACCGCCGCAGAGTTCCAGCGAACGGACCTCCCCCTCGACGATCCCCGCGCTCGGAGCCGGACCCTCGACCCGGACCACCCGGACGTGGTCGGCGTACTTCTCGCCGAAGAGGGCCATCGCTCCCTCCCGCTTGGCCTCCTCCAGGGGCTTGACCTCCCAGGTCACCGGGAAGTCGGCCTGGATCCAGCGGTTGACCAGGAGTTCAATCTTTCGAATCTCCTCGGGGGTGAGCGGCTCGGGGTGGGTGAAGTCGAAGCGGAGCCGGTCGGGGGCGACCAGGCTGCCGGCCTGGCGGGCGTGGGGGCCGAGCACCGCCCGGAGGGCGGCGTGCAGCAGGTGGGTGGCGGTGTGGTGGCGCTCGGTGGCCCGCCGGCGGGGGTCGACCTTGGCCCGCACCCGGGTGCCGACCTCGAGGACCCCCTCCTCGACCACCACGTGGTGCAGGTGGAGGCCCTGGGGGCTCTTCTTGGTGGTCTCCACCCGGGCCCGGCCCCCGGCCCACTCCAGCACCCCGAAGTCGCCGATCTGGCCGCCGCCCTCGGCGTAGAAGGGGGTCTTGGAGAGGACCACCGCCCCCCGATCGCCGGCCTCCAGGCGGGGAAGCGCCTCCTCCCCGACCAGAATCGCCCAGACCTCGCCCTCGTCCTCCAGGGTGTAGTAGCCGGTGAACTCCGGCATCCCCCGCCGCTCGACGATCTCGTCGAGGGCCTTGGCGGTGGGGACGAAGATCTCGCCGGAGAAGGCGGTGGCGGCCCGGGCCCGTTCCTGCTGGGCCCGCATGGCGGCCTCGAAGCCGGCCCGGTCCACCGCGAAGCCCCGCTCGGCAGCGATCTCCAGGGTCAGGTCGAAGGGAAAGCCGTAGGTGTCGTAGAGTCGGAAGGCCTCCTCGCCGGAGAGCACGCCCCCCTCGGGAAGCTCAGAAAGGAGCTCCTCCAACCGCCGGATGCCGGCCTCGAGGGTCTCCAAAAACCGCTCCTCCTCGACCCGAATCGCCCGCTCGGTGGCCGGCAGGTTCTCCCGCATCTCGGGGTAGGCGTCGCCCAGAAGCTCGGCGACCAGGGGGGCGAGCCGGTAGAGGAAGGGCTCTTTGAGGCCCAGCAGGTAGCCGTGGCGCACCGCCCGCCGCAGGAGTCGGCGGATCACGTAACCCCGGCCAGTGTTCGAGAACACCGCCCCGTCGGAGAGCGCCGCCACCACCGCCCGCACGTGGTCGGCGATCACCCGGTGGCTCACCGACGCCTTGCCCCGGTACGGCACCCCGCTCCACTCGGCCACCCGCTCGACGAGCGGCCGGAAGGTGTCGGTGGAGTAGAAGTCCTCGACGTCCTGGAGGATCGCCGCCACCCGGTAGAGCCCCATCCCGGTGTCGATGTTCTTCTGGGGCAGGGGCTCCAGCACCCCCTTGCCGGGGATGGGCCCGGAGCGGTTGTACTGGGTGAAGACCAGGTTCCAGATCTCCACGAACCGGTCGCCGGAGCCGGTGTTGGGGCCGGTCTCGTCGGGGGTGCCGAAGGCCGGGCCGCGGTCGTAGAAGACCTCGCTGCAGGGGCCGCAGGGGCCGTTGGGGCCCTCGCTGATCGCGTTCGCCGGCCAGAAGTTCTCGTCCTCGCCGAACCGCTGGATCCGCTCCTCGGGCACCCCCACCGCGTCGCGCCAGATCGCGTAGGCCTCGTCGTCGTCCTCGAAGACCGTGACCCAAAGCCGGTCGGGGTCGAGCCCGAGCCAGCGCTTATCGGTGAGGAACTCCCAGGCCCACTGGATGGCCTCCTTCTTGAAGTAGTCGCCGAAGGAGAAGTTGCCGAGCATCTCGAAGTAGGTGTTGTGGCGGGCGGTGCGGCCGACGTTCTCGATGTCGCCGACCCGGAGGCACTCCTGGCAGGTGGCCACCCGGCGGTGCTCGCCCTGGTGGCCGGGAAAGACCGGCTTGGCCCCCAGGAAGTAGGGCTTCAAGGGGGCCATGCCGGCGCTGGTGAAGAGGAGGCTGGGATCGTCCTCGGGGATCAGCGAGAAGGAGGGCAGGACCAGGTGCCCCTTCTCGCGGAAAAAGTCCAGGAACTTTTGACGGATCTCGGCGGTGGTCATCAGGCCGGATTATAGCCTCTCGGCTTTTTCACGCGGAAAAGGGTAGGCTCGGAGGGTGGAGCTTTTGGCCCTGGTCTTCCGGAACCAAAGGGCCCGGCCGGTGCGCAGCCTGCTGACCGTGCTCGGCATCCTGGTGGCCACCGCCTCGATGGTCCTGTTCCTCTCCTTCGGCGAGGGGCTCCGGCAGGCGCTCGCCGGCGAGATGACCAAGTTCGGCCCCGAGATCCGGGTGGTGGCCGAGGGCACCGGGGTCTTCGGGGTGCCCAACCCCGAGCTCGACCAGAACGTTCTCGACACCCTGAAGGCGCACGCCCGGGAGCTGGGGATCGCCCGGCTCTTCCCCGCCGTGGTGATGATGAAGGGCTCGGGCTTCGACCCCGCCACCACCTTCCTCTTCTACGGCCTCCCCGAGGGGGTAACCCCGAAGGACCTCGCCCCCGCCGCCAAGCTGGTGGCCGGGCGGCTCGATCCCCACCCCGACGGGGCGGTGGTCGGCAAGCAAAAGGCCGAGCAAAACCGCCTGACCCTGGGCAAGGTCCTCCGGCTTTCCCGCCGGGCCGAGGTGCCGGTGGTGGGGATCGTCGACGCCGGCAACGGCCTCGCCGATAGCTTCATCTTCGTGCCGATGAAGCTGCTCCAAAAGGTCCTGCACACCGACCAGTACTCGGTGGTCCTGGTCTACGTCGCCCCCGGCCACAAGGCCGACGAGGTGGCGGCCAGGATCCGGGCGCTCCTTCCCGGGGTCGACGCCCAGACCACCTCCGAGGCGATCAAGTACGCCGAGCGGGCGATCAAGATCGGCGACGTGATCCGGTTCGGGATCAGCCTGATCGCCCTGATCGTGGGCGGGCTCCTGGTCGCCAACACGGTGATGATGTCGGTCTACGAGCGGATCCGCGAGTTCGGGGTGATGCGGGCGATCGGGGCCCGGCGGGGCTTCATCTTCCGGTTGGTGCTGCTGGAGGCCCTCCTGCTGGCGGTCGCCGGGGGGGCGGTGGGGGTGGCGGCCGGCTACCTGGGCTCGTGGGTCGTCAACCTCTACACCACCCACGCGGTGGGGCTCGCCCTCAGCGCGGTGACCCCGCGGCTGGTGCTCTTCTCGCTGGCAGTGGCGCTGGCGCTGGGGCTTTCGGCCGGCCTCTTGCCCGCCCGGGTGGCCAGCCGGATCTCGGTGGTGGAGGCGCTGGGGCGGCTATGAGCGAAGGCGACCGGGTCCTCTATGCCGCCCACCTCGGCAAGCGCTACCGGCAGGGCGAGGTCTGGATCGACGCCCTTAGGGACTTCACCTTCGACTTCCCCCCCGGGGTCACCGCGGTGGTCGGCCCCTCGGGTTCCGGCAAGACCACCCTCCTCAACCTGCTGGCGGGGTTCGACCGGCCGAGCGCCGGGGAGGTCTACCTCGCCGGCCGCCCCTTGCACGCCCTTGGCGAGGACGAGCGGGCCGGGGTCCGGCTGGCCCACGCCGGCTTCGTCTTTCAAAGCTGGAACCTGCTCCCCACCCTCTCGGCGCTGGAGAACGTCGCCTTTCCCCTGCTCCTCAAGGGGGTCCCCCGGCGGGAGCGGAACCAGCGGGCCCGGGCGCTTTTGGACGAGGTGGGGCTGGGGCACCGGGCGAGCCACTTTCCCCACCAGCTCTCGGGCGGCGAGCAGCAGCGGGTGGCGATCGCCCGGGCGCTGGCGCTCGACCCCCTGGTGCTCTTCGCCGACGAACCCACCGGCAACCTCGACTCCGCCGCCGGGGAACGGGTGCTCGAGCTGCTCCTCGGCCAGGCCCGGGGACGGCGGCGGGTGGTGCTGGTGACCCACGACCTCGAGATCGCCGCCCGGGCCCACCGCATCCTGCGGCTCAAAGACGGCCGGCTGGTCGAGGTCCGCGCCTCGCCCTAGGGCGAAGCGCGGCGGGTCCCTCGCGGCGCGCGGAAATATGTTAGAAACGCGTTCTTCACCGCGTCTTTCTGCTTCCTGAATCGGTTTCTGCCCGCTTTGTTCGGGCCTCGAGGCAACCGGTAGCCGGCGAGGGTCGCCGGTCGGTGTCGAAGACGGGAGTGGTCGCGGTCGGGACCCGTCGTCGAAGCCCCAGGCCCCGTCTCAACCCCGGGCGGAGACCGGCCGACCGGGTTCCTCCCAGCCCGCCGCCCGCTTAACCTACGGGTCCTCCCCCGGGAGGACCCGCCAGGGCGGGCGCACCCGGCCCTCGAGGATCGCCGCCCGCGCCCCGGGCAGGGCGTTCGCCACCTCGGAGGCCAGAAGGCCCACCTGGCCCACGAGATCCCCCGCCGCCCCGTGCCAGAAGACCCCCAGCCGGGCCGCGTCCAGCGGGGCGAGGCCGGCGGCCAGAAGCGCCGCGATCACCCCCGAGAGGACGTCGCCCATGCCGCCGGTGGCCATCGCCGGGTTGCCGGTGGTGTTGACGAAGAGCGCCCCTTCCCCGGCCACCACGCTGGGCCCGCCCTTGAGGACGAAGACCGCCCCGGGGTAGCGGGCCGCCAGCGCGCGGGCGGCCGAAAGCGGGTCGGCGGCGATCTCGGCGGGGGTTCGCTCGATCAACCGGGCGGCCTCGCCGGGGTGGGGGGTCGCCACCGCCGGGACGCCGGCCTGGCGGTAGGCCGCCAGGACCTCGGGGTAGAGGGCGTCGGCGTCGAGCACGGTGGGCAACCCGCGGGCCAGCACGGCGAGGGCCGCCTCCCGACCGCCGGGTCCGCCGCCCATCCCCACCGCCGCCGCCTCGACCTTGGCCCGCGCCAGGGCCTCCCCTTTCCACTCGGAGACCGGGATCCGCACCGCCTCGAGGGGCGGGTTCACCGCCGCCCCTTGGGGGTACGCGACGAAGACGAGCCCCGCCCCCGCCCGGTAGGCACCGAGGGCGGCCAGGGCGGGGGCGCCGGTGTAGGTGGTGTGGCCGCCGGCCACCAGCACCCGCCCCACCGAGCCCTTATGGGCGTTCGTGGGCCTTTCAGGGAAAAGCCCGGCGAGCTCCCCGGAAAGGAGGAGGTGCGGCGCCTCCCCGGCCCCCTCGTAGGCGGCCGGGGGCATCCCGATCGGGGCCAGCCAGAGCTCGCCGCCGGCGTCGCGGCCGGGGGCGAAGAGGTTCTCCGCCTTGAGCCCGGCCAGGGCCACCGTGGCGGAGGCCCGCAGGTGGGGCGTAAACGGCACCCCCGAGGGCAGGTCGACCGCCACCACCGGGAGCCCGGAAGCGTTCACCGCCTCCACCAACGCCGCCCACTCGCCGGCCAGGGGGCGGGAGAGCCCGGTCCCGAAGAGGGCGTCGACCACCAGGTCGAAGCCGGCGAGGTCGGGCGGGGGAAACAGCGGTTCGATCGGCAGGCCGTAGGCGACCAGCGCCGACCGCGCGTGGGCGGCGTCGCCCTTCTGGCCCTCGGCGGCGAAGACCCCCACCCGGTGGCCGTACTCGGCCAGCCAGCGGGCGGCCACCAGGCCGTCGCCGCCGTTGTTCCCTTTGCCGGCGAGCACCGCCACCCGGGCGGTGGGAACGCGCCGGTGGGCGACCTCGGCGACCGCCCGGCCGGCGGCCTCCATGAGAAGGAGGCTGGGGTAGCCGAGCGCGACCGCCCGGGCGTCCACCGCCCGCATCGCCCCGGCGGAAAAGAGCCTCATCGGGCCTCCTCCTTCCCGTGGGCCATCGCCTCCAACTGGTGGAGGGCCTCGCGGGTGCCCAGGACGATCAGCTGGTCGCCGGGCCTGAGGACGTAGTCCCCGGGAGGGTTGACCACCGGCTCGCCCCCCCGGATCACCGCCAGCACGGTGACGTCGAACTTGCGGCGGACGTCGAGCTCGGCCAGGCTCCGGTCCGCCATCTCGCTCCCCGGCTCGACCAGGATGTCCTCGATCGAGAGCGGGGCCCCGCCCCTCCGGAGGGTGGTCTCCAGGAAGTCGACCACCACCGGGTGGATCACCAGGTTGGCGAGGCGCTGACCGCCCACCGCGTAGGGGTCGATCACCTTGTTGGCCCCGGCCCGGAGCATCTTGGGAATCACCGAGGGGGCCTCGGCCCGGGCCACGATGAAGAGCTTGGGGGCGAGCCCCCGGGCGGTGATCACGATGAAGAGGTTGTCGGCGTCGGACCCGGTGGCGACGATCAGCCCCCGGGCCCGGACGATGCCGGCCCTTTGGAGCACCGCGTCCTCGCTGGCGTCGCCCTCGAGGACCATCACCCCGGCCTCGAGGGCCCGCCGCACCCGCGCCGGGTCTCGCTCCACCACCACGAACGGGGTCTGGCTCTCCTTGAGGGCCTCGGCGGCCTGGCGCCCGACCCGGCCGTAGCCCACCACCACCACGTGGTTCTTGAGCTTCTCCACCTTGCGCTCCATCAGCCTCAGCCTCCGACTCTCGGCCCCCTCCTCCACCAGGTAGTCCATGAACACGCCGAAGGCGTAGAAAAGGCTCATGATCCCGGCGGTGCCGACGTACATGGTAAAGAGGCGCTCGGCGGGGGTCCTAACCGGGTGCACCTCGTTGTAGCCGATCGTGGTCATGGTCAGGAAGACCATGTAGAGGGCGTCGAGCAAGGTGGCGTGGTAGGGGCGCCAGAGCCAGAGGTAGCCCAGCGTCCCGGTGACCGCCACCGCGATCACCAGCAACGCCGGCAGCCGGAGCCGCTCCCTCAAGGTCTCCTTGGCCGCACCGTCCACTCCGGATCGAGCTTACGATAAAAAGCGTGGAACGGCTGGAGGAGGCCCGCCGGCGAATCCGCGCCGCCCGGCGGGTGGCGGTGCTCACCGGCGCGGGGATCAGCGCCCCCTCGGGGATCCCCACCTTCCGTGACCCCGGCGGGCTGTGGGAGGACTTCCGGATCGAGGACTACGCCACCCCCGAGGGGTTCCGGAGAAACCCCGAGGGGGTCTGGCGCTGGTACGCCTGGCGCTACCGGAGGATCCTCGAGGCCCAGCCCAACCCGGCCCACCGCCGGCTGGCCGAGCTTGAGCGGCAGAAGGGCGAGGGTTTCCTGCTGGTCACCCAGAACGTCGACGGCCTCCACCAGCGGGCGGGCTCCAAGCGGGTGGTGGAGCTCCACGGCAGCCTTCACCGGGCCCGTTGCAGCGTCTGCGACTACCGGACCGACCTCCCCCCACCGGAGCAACTGGAGCGGGCCCTGCCCCCCCGCTGCCCGAGGTGCGGCGCCCTGCTCCGGCCGGACGTGGTCTGGTTCGGGGAGTACCTGCCGCCGGGCGCGCTGGAAATGGCCCAGGCCGCCTTCGCCTCGGCCGAGGTCGCCCTGGTGGTGGGGACCTCGGCGGTGGTGGAGCCGGCGGCCAGCCTGGGACGGCTGGCCAAGCACGCAGGGGCCTACCTGATCGAGGTCAACCCCGAGGAGACCCCCCTCACCCCCCTGGCCGACCTGAGCCTCCGCCAGGGGGCGGTGGAGGGGCTCGCCGCCCTGCTCGACTAGGGGCAGTCGCTGCCCGGGCCCGAACGGGCCGGCCGGGCGGTGGGGTAAAGGCCCTTTTGGGAGCTGGCCGCGTACCAAAGGGAGCCCCGGCGGTGGCGGGCCAGGAGGCAGTAGCTCCGGCCGCCCCTAAGGACCACCAGGTCGAGCCCGGGCGCCGGCGACCGGAGCCCCATCGCCCGGAGCCCCGCGAGGTCGGCGGCGTAATCCCCGTGCTCGCCGGCGTAGGCCTCCTCGGCGGCCACCGCCTGGCGGAGGTAGGCCATCGCGGCCACGTCGAAGCTCCGCCGGCGGGCGCCGAAAACCGCCGGCACCGCGACCGACATCAAAATCCCCAGCACCACGAGCACCACCAGGAGCTCGATCAGGCTGAACCCCCAAAGCGACCGCCGGCCCGGGGCCATCTTGGCCCCAGATTAGGGTCGTCTGAGAGGAAGCGGACCCCCTACTTGGGGGGTTTGCGGCCCCGGAAGACCAGCCGGGAGGGCACCCGGGGGAAGCCGAGGTCCTCCCGGATCCGGTTTTTCAGGTAGTTCTCGAACGCCCGGGTGACGAACTCGGGCTCGTTGACGAAGAAGACGAAGGTGGGCGGGGCGGTCTCGGCCTGGGTGGCGTAGTAGACCTTGAGCGAGCGGCCCCGGAAGTTGGGGACCCGGGTCTGGGCCAGCCAGAGCTGCACCCAGCGGTTGAGCTCGCCGGTCTCCACCCGCCGGTGGGCCTCCTCGTAGAGGCTCACCGCCTGGGAGAGGATCGCGGTCAGGTTCTCCCCCGTCCTGGCGGAGACGTGGACCATGGGCAGGTGGGCGAGGTGGGCGAGCTTTTCCCGGATCTGGGCCCGTACCCGACGGCGCTCCGCCTTGGGCACCCGGTCCCACTTGGTCACCGCCACCACCACCGGCTTCCCTGCCTCGAAGGCCAGGTTGGCGAGCTTGAGCTCGCGGTCGCCGACCTCGAAGGGGTCCACCACCAGGGCCACCACGTCGGCCTCGCGGACGACCCGTTGGGCCCGCTGGATCGCGAACCACTCGACGGCGGTCTCGGGGCGCTTGCGGATGCCGGCGGTGTCCACCAGCACGAAGCGGCGGCCGCCGAACTCGAACTCGACGTCGATCGCGTCGCGGGTGGTGCCGGGCTCGTCGGCCACGATCACCCGCTCCTCCCCCAGCAGCGCGTTAAGCAGGGAGGACTTGCCGGCGTTGGGCCGGCCCACGATGGCGAGGCGGAGGGGGGCGGTCTCGCCCTGGTCGGCCTCGGGCTCCGGGGGAAGCCGCCGCTCGATGGCCTCGAGGAGCGCCTCGAGGCCCCGCCGGTGCTCGACCGAGGTGGGCAGGGGCTCCCCGAAGCCCAACGCGTAGAGCTCGCCGAGGTAGGCCTCGTGCTTCTCGTGATCCACCTTGGTGGCCACCAGCAGCACGGGCTTTTGCTTCTTCCTCAAGTACTCGGCGACCGCGAAGTCGGCCTCGGTGAGCTCGGCCCGGCCGTCGACCAGGAAGAGCACCAGGTCGGCGTCGGCCAGGGCGCGGTCCACCTTGGCCTGGATCTTCCCCTCCCACCGGTCGCCGGACCAGACCCCGCCGGTGTCCACCAGCGTGAAGCGGCCGGCGTCGGTGGCGACCTCGGCCTCCTTGAGGTCGCGGGTGACCCCGGGTTCGTCGGCCACCACCGCGTCCCGGCGGCCGATCAAGCGGTTGAAGAGACTGGATTTGCCGACGTTGGGCCGGCCGACGATCACGACCTTCCTCATGGTGGCTCCCGGCCGCTTGGCCGAAGACCCATTTTACCCGATGAAATCGCAAAAGAAAAGCCGCCCGCGGTTGACGCCCTAGGGGCCCTTGGCTAAGATGGGGGGCGCGTGCGGCGGTGTAGCTCAGCTGGTTAGAGCACGCGACTCATAATCGCGGAGTCGGCGGTTCGAGTCCGCCCACCGCCACCAGCAACCGGGCCAAAAGGCCCGGTGCCCTTTTTCCTGGACGCGGGAACCGGTGCATTTTTATACTCGGGCCGGTGCGGTTCCTTCTGCTCCAGGCCCGAAACCCCGACGACCCCATCCGGAAGGAGGAGGTCGGGCAGTTCGCCGCCCGGCTGGGGGTCCCCCGCGCGAAGGTGACGCCCTGGGACCTGCTCGCCGGTCCCCCGGAGCTCGCCGAGCTGGCGTCCTACACCGCCCTCCTGGTGGGGGGTTCCGGCGAGTACGACGTGAGCCGGGGCAACCTGCCCGGCCTCGAGGCCACCCTGGCCTTCCTCCGCCGGGTGGTGGCGGCGGGCTTCCCCACCTTCGCCTCCTGCTTCGGCTTCCAGCTCCTGGTCGCCGCCCTCGGCGGCGAGGTGGTCCGCGACCCGACGAACGCCGAGGTGGGAACGGTCCGCGTCTGCCTCACCGAGGCCGGCAAGGGGGACGCGCTCTTCGGCGCCCTGCCCGGCTGCTTCTGGGCCCAGGCGGGCCACCACGATCGGGCCGACCGGCTCCCGGCGGGGGTCGTCCCCCTGGCCTTTTCGGATAAGGCCCCCTACCAGGCGCTCCGGGTGCCGGGCCGGCCGATCTGGGCCACCCAGTTCCACCCCGAGCTCACCGAGGAGGACACCTTCCGCCGCTTCCGGCGTTACGCGGCGGTGTACGCCCCCGGGCTCTCCGACCAGGCGATCCGGGCCCGGCTCCGGCCGAGCCCGGAGGCCAACGCTCTGCTCCTCCGGTTCCGGCGCCTCCTGGAGGGGGCCTAGAGCCGCCCCGCCAGGAACGCCTCCCGGAAGGCCCGGGCGGTCTCGGCCAGCCCCTCCTCGAAGGGCCTCGTCACCCGCCAGCCCTCGGCCAGCAGCTTTTCCGGGTCGAGGACGCTGCGGTAGAGGTCGCCGGGGCGCCGCCCCGCGTAGCGGACCTCGGGCTCGGCCTCGAGGGCGAAGGCGATCGTCCGGAGCACCTCCTCGGTGGTATGGCCCTCGCCGGTGCCCACGTTGTAGATGCCGTTAAGGCCGCGGTCGGCGGCGAGCAGGTTGGCGGCCACCACGTCGGCGACGTGGACGTAGTCGCGGACGCCGCCGGCGTCGCCCTGGGTCTCGCCGGCGAAGATCACGCAGGGCTCGCCCCGGAGGATGCGGGTCGCGAAGATCGCCACCACCCCGGCCTCGCCGTGGGGGTTTTGCCGGGGACCGTAGACGTTGCCGTAGCGGAGCGCGGTGTAGGGAAGCCCGAACTCGGCCTGGAAGACCTCGAGGTAGTACTCGAACCCCGCCTTGCTGGCGGCGTAGGGGCTTTTGGGGCGGGGCGGCCAGTCCTCCCGGGCCCGCTCGCCCTCGGGAACCTCGCCGTAGATCGCGCCCCCGGTGGAGGCAAAGACGAAGCGGCGGACGCCGGCCTCCTTGGCGGCCTCGAGCACGTTGAGCCCGCCCAGCAGGTTGACGCTGGCGTCGTAATGGGGGTCCTTGACGCTCACCGAGACCGAGGCCTGGGCGGCCTGGTGGAAGACCAGCTCGGGGACGAAGTCGCGGAACGCCCGGAAGACCCCCTCGCGGTCGCGGAGGTCGAGCTTTTGAAACCGGGCCTTCCGGTTGAGGTTGGCCTCGCTGCCGCTGGAAAGGTCGTCGAGGACGAGCACCTCGTCGCCCCGCTCGACGAGGGCGTCGACCAGGTGGCTCCCGATGAAACCGGCCCCGCCGGTGACGATCGCGCGCATGGGGGCATTCTACGCCCTAGACGTAGCCGAGGGCGTGGAGGATGGCCCAGGCGTAGGCGGCGGCGCGGTCCCCGACCTCTTTTCGGAGCCGGCTCGGGCCCGAGAGGTCTGCACCCTCGCGTGCACGCTCGATCGCGCGCGCGAGATAGGAGACGGGGAGCTCC
>Ga0256841_1000125_pt1 | contig 85908 bp, 94 predicted proteins | sample 356308metaG_FD_185971 | JGI IMG/M metagenome (GOLD analysis project Ga0256841, IMG submission 185971) | Hydrothermal vent microbial communities from Mid Atlantic Ridge, Atlantic Ocean - 356-308 | ecosystem: Environmental > Aquatic > Marine > Hydrothermal vents | place: Atlantic Ocean: Mid...
AGGTAGCCTATAGGTAGCCCCGACGCAAAAACGCCCCGAACTGTCCGGGGCGCAGAATCTCACAACTCATTGATTTTAAATGGTGGCCAGGGACAGAATCGAACTGCCGACACGGGGATTTTCAGTCCCCTGCTCTACCAACTGAGCTACCTGGCCGAAAGGGGATTGCAGATTAAACCGGCTCGGGACGACGGCGTCAAGCGATGTCATGGTATCCTTGGCGGTCATTCCTGTCTGCGCCGGTCGTCTCGCCATGGCATCCCATTCCCGCGCCCCCGATCAGTACCGTTTGATGCCCACCCGCCTCCAGGAGCGGTTGCCCGACGGCACCACGCGATGCAACCTGTGTTTGTGGCGTTGCCGGATCAAGCATGGCCAGCGCGGCTTTTGCCAGGCCCACGTCAATCGCGAGGGCACGCTGTACAACCTGTCCTACGGCATTCTGTCTTCCATCGGGGTGGGACCCATCGAGGAGAAGCCGGTGAAACACTATCGCCCCGGCACGCGGGTGATGTCGGTGGGCAGTTACGGATGCAGTTTCCGCTGCGGAGGCTGCCACAATCTCGAGATCTCGTGGGGGGTGACGGCCCTGGACGAGCTCGCCCGCGGCCAGTCCACCGCGGCTTACGTGACGCCGAGGCGGCTGGTGGAGGCTGCCCGGCGCCACGGCGTGCAAGGCCTTGCCTTCACCTATTCGGAACCGGCCGTGTGGCTGGAATACGTCATGGACGTCTCCGAAGCCGCCCACGAGGCCGGGCTCTACACCGTGTTCGTCTCCAACAGTTTCGTAACCGACGAGTCCCTGGCGCTGTTGGAGGATCGCGTGGACGTGTTGTGCTCGGACATCAAGAGCTTGTCCGACGACTTCTACCGCCGGATCTGCGGCAAGGCGGACGTGGACACCGTGCTCTCGTCCATCGAGCAGGCGCACCGCCTCGGGATTCACGTGGAAACCCGCACCAATGTGATCCCCACCCTGAACGATGACCCGGAAATGCTCCAGGGGATCGCCCGTTGGATCCACGACCACCTGGGCGCCGATAGTCCTTGGCACATTACCCGTTTCTTCCCGGCCTACAAGCTGGATCATCTGCCGCCGACCCCTTCGGAGATCCTGTGGCGCGCCCATGACCTGGCCCGCGCCGTGGGGCTACGCAATGTGTATGTCTACGACGACAAGGGCTGCGACTGCGCCCAGGAGAACCGTCCCGTCGCCGACTGGCTGAGCGAGGATCCCACCGTGCTGCATCAAGTGAAGAAATGCTCGGCCAGCTGCTGCGGGGAACAGGGTGTGCTGCTGAAGAAATACGAGCGGGAGCTCTGAGGACGCTCAGGGCGGTGCCGGCGCCTCCGCGGTGGAGGGAACCACCCGCGCGGCCCCCTCGCCACGCGGGTCGGAAGCCGCCTCCACCCGTCCGGCGCGCTGGTCCCAGATCACCACCTGCATGTCGCCCCACTTCCGGGTGCGACGTTTCACCGTGTGTCCCATGGCCTCGAGCGCCTCGATCACCGCGGGATCGAGCGCGTCGGGCTCCACCTCGATCCGGTCGGGCAGGTACTGGTGATGAATGCGCGGCACCGAAACCATGGCCTCGGCCGAGGCGCCCGCATGGAAGGCCAACGCCGCCTGCAGGACCATGGTGATGATCCGGCTGCCGCCCGGGGTGCCCAGGATGGCCGTGCGCCCCTCGTACTCCAGGAAGCTCGGGCTCATGCTAGACAACATACGTTTGCCCGGGGCCACGGCATTGGCCGCGCCACCCACCAGCCCGTACACATTGGGCTCACCGGGCCGGGTGACGAAATCGTCCATCTCGTCGTTGAGCAGGACGCCCGTCTCCCCGGCCACGAAACCGGAACCGAACGGCCAATTGATCGACAGCGTGGCCGCCACCCGGTTGCCCTCGGTGTCGAGGATGGAGTAGTGGGTGGTATGGGGTCCCACGGGGACCGGCGTGGTATCGATGGGAGCCAGTCGATCACTGGACGTGGCGTGGTCCGGATGGATGCCGACCCGCAGCCCGGCGGCATAGTCGGGCGAGAGCAGCCGGGCCACCGGAACCTGGACATAGTCCGGATCCCCGAGCCAACGGGCCCGGTCGCGATAGGCCCGGCGCATGGCCTCCACCAGCAGGTGCGCGCGCACCGCCCCTTGGAGCGTGTCCAGCCGGTAACCGGAGAGGACGTTGAGCATCTCCAGCAGCACGATACCCCCCGAGGAGGGCAGGGCGGCCGAGACTACCCGCATGCCGCGATAGCTGCCGGTGACCGGTGCCCGTTCCACCACCCGGTACCCGCGCAGGTCCTCGGGCCTCCAGACGCCCCCGGCGGAACGCACCGAAGCCACCAGCGCCCGGGCTACGTCCCCCTGGTAGAATCCCGCCCGTCCGCCCTCGGCCAGGCGGCGCAGGGTGCGGGCGAGCTGCGGCTGGCGCAGGATGAAGCCCGTCTCGGGCACCCGCCCCCCCTGCAGGAAGATCGCCGCCGCCTCCGGTGATGCCCGCAGGGCCTCGCGGCGCAAACGTGCCATGCGCACGTAGCGCTCGCCCACGGCAAATCCCGTCTCGGCCAGGCGGATCGCCGGGGCAAGACTCCGCTCCAGGGGCAGTCGCCCGTAGTGCCGGGCGAGATGGTCCAACGCCGCCGGCACCCCTGGAATCCCCGCGGCCAGGGGACCGTCGATGGAGGCCCCCTGCGGCGCGTGTGCGTAGAGGTCTGGGCGGGCGGCCAGCGGCGCGCGCTCGCGCCCGTCCAGCATCACCTCGCGGCCGTCCGCGGCGCGGTGCAGCAACCAGAACCCCCCGCCGCCGAGGCCCGAGGCGTACGGTTCCACCACGGCCAGGGCCGCCGCCACCGCCACCGCCGCATCGAAGGCGTTGCCGCCCGCGGCGAGGATCTCCAGACCGGCCTCGGTGGCCAGGGGGTGAGCCGAAGCCACCGCCGCCGCGGGAGCCCGAGACGCCGAACAAGGCCCCGCGCCCCAAAGCAAAAGGGCCCCCAGCAGGAGCCCTTCCAAGAACCGGCGCCGCACGAACGCCTTCACCCCTTTTCGGCCATGAGCCGTTCGTATTTGGCCAGCAGCTCCTCCTTGGTCTCCTGGTAGTCCGGATTCTGGGGAATGCAGTCCACCGGACAGACCTCCACGCACTGCGGCGTGTCATAGTGCCCCACGCATTCCGTGCACAGATCGGGGTTGATCTCATAGATCTCCTCGCCCATGGAGATGGCCTCGTTGGGACACTCCGGCTCGCACACGTCACAGTTGATGCACTCGTCGGTGATCATCAAAGCCATATCAGCACTCCATGATATAGGTTCATTGCGGCCATCCTAGCGCATCCGAGCCCTTAGCGCAGCCTCCACGGCGGGAGTCACGAACCGTGACACGTCCCCGCCCAGTGAGGCCACCTCCCGCACGAGGCTCGAGGAGATGAAGGCGTATTCCTCGGCCGGGGTGAGGAAGATGGATTCCAGCTCCGGAGCCAGTGCGCGGTTCATGGCCGCCATCTGGAACTCGAATTCGAAGTCGGACACCGCCCGCAACCCCCGCACGATGGCTCGGGCGCCCCGGCCACGGGCATATTCCACGAGCAGACCGCGAAAACCCTCCACGGAGACATTGGGCAAGCCGTCGAGGCCGGCTTCGGCCAACCGGACCCGTTCCTCCAGGGAGAAATGGGGCGTCTTGGGCGGATCGGCGGCCACCGCCACGATCACCCGGTCGAACAGGCGGGCGGCCCTCCGCACCAAGTCGGCGTGCCCGTTGGTGAACGGATCGAAAGTACCGGGATAGACCGCGAGCGTCGCCATGGGTGGAGTATCCCCGGCCGGCGCCGCCCGGGCAAGCCGGGCCTCAGTCTTCGGCCGCCTCGACCACCAACAGATTGCCCTCGGTCCCGACCACCCGAACCCGGGCCCCGGCCGACAGATCCGGACCCCGCACCCGCCAGGTGGTGTCGTCCACCCGCACCTCGCCGTAGCCGTCGCGGATCGGCCGGCTCAGGGTCAGCACCCGCCCCAGATACTGCGCACCCCGGCGGTTGAGCGCCGGCTGATCCGTGCGCGGCGGATGGCGCCGGCGCCAGCGCACGAAGACCAGGATGGAGATCACCGACAACAGCGCGAACCCGAACACCTGGTATTGCCAGGCAAGGCTCGGAACGAGCAGCAGCAGCACGCCGACCAAGGCCGCGCTCACCCCGATCCAGAGGAGGAAGAAACCCGATACCATCACCTCGGCCCCGAACAACACCAAAGCGAGCACCCACCAGTGCCAGTGCGTGATGGGCAGCAGGACGTCCATCCCTCAGGCCTCCCCCCGTGAGGCGGCCGCGCTCTTGGCCAGCTCGGCGATACCGGCGATGGATCCGATGACGCTGCCCGCCTCCAGGGGCATGAGCACGACTTTCTCGTTGTCGGCGCCGGCAATGGATTGCAGGGCCTCGATGTATTTCTGCGCCACGAAGTAATTGACCGCCTGTACATCCCCCTTGGCGATGGCCTGGGAGACCATGTGCGTGGCCTTGGCCTCCGCCTCGGCCTCGCGCTCGCGGGCCTCCGCGTCGCGGAAGGCGGCCTCGCGACGGCCCTCCGCCTCCAGGATCTGCGCCTGTTTCTGGCCCTCGGCCTTGAGGATCTCCGACTGGCGCTGCCCCTCGGCCTCCAGGATGGTGGCGCGTTTCTCGCGCTCGGCCTTCATCTGCCGGGCCATGGCGTCCACCAGATCGCGCGGCGGCTGGATCTCCTTGATCTCCACGCGGGTGATCTTCACCCCCCAGGGGTTGGTGGCCGCATCCACCACCGCCAGCAATTGCGCATTGATCTTGTCGCGCTGGGACAGCAACTCGTCCAGGTCCATGCTGCCCATCACGGTGCGGATATTGGTCATGGTGAGGTTGACGATGGCCCGGTGTAGATCGGTCACCTCGTAGGCCGCCTTGGCGGCGTCCAGCACTTGGTAGAAGACCACCCCGTCCACGGTGACCATCGCGTTGTCGCGAGTGATGACCTCCTGGCTCGGGATGTCCAGCACCGACTCCATCATGTTGAGCTTTTTGCCGATGCGCTGCACGAAGGGTACGATGACATGCAACCCGGGCGGGAGGGTACGCTGATAGCGTCCGAACTGCTCCACCGTCCATTCGTAGCCCTGGGGCACCGACTTCACGCCAAGCGCCACGGCCACCACGGCCAGGGCCAGCAGGACCACTGCGAAAACGGCAAAACCTTCCATCCGGCATTCCCCCTTCGATTCGTTGTGCCAACGGGATACGGCACGCAGTCTAACCGGCCCGCGCCCTTCCCGGAACGCCCTTCGTCGGTTCCCCTTGCGCTTCGATGAGGTGCGCTCCCACCGCTCCGGCCTGTGTGGACCGGAGCAGGCGCCAGCGTGGCGGCAGCGCCGGCAACGGCGCCGTGGCGGGGAGTTCGGCGTAGACCCATGCCGGGGCATTCAATGCCGCCGGCAACAGGCGGAACACCGGCTCCAGCAGGCCCGACCCATACGGTGGGTCCAGAAACACGACATCGAACGGGCCCGCGCGGCCCTCGCGCAAGAAACGCAAGCCATCGGACCGGACCACCCGTATGCAGGCCCCTGGCAGGAGCGAGACGATCTCGCGCAGGTGGCGTGCCAGGGGCGCGCTGCGTTCCACCAACACCACCTCGGCCGCTCCCCGGGAGGCCGCCTCCAGACCCAACGCCCCGGAGCCTGCGAACAGGTCCAGACAGCGCGTCCCGGCCAGACGGCCCTGCAACCAGTTGAACAGGGTCTCGCGCACCCGGTCCGGGGTCGGGCGCAATCCCGCGGCGGCCGGCACCGGCAAGCGGCGGCCACGCCAGTGCCCGCCGATGAGTCGGATCCCGCCCTTATTCCGCCCGGCCACCGACGATCACGGTCACCATGCGATCGAGATCGAGGTGCCCGGCGAAGGCCTGCCGGATGTCCGCCACCGTGACCGCCTCGATCCGTTTGGGGAAGGTCTCCAGATAGTCCAGCGGCAGGCCATAGAAACCGATCACGGCCAGGTAGGCGATGCGTTCGGCGTTGCTGTCGAAGCGCAACGGCCAACCGCCGGTGATGTTGTCGCGCGCGGCCTCCAGTTCGCGTTCCGTCGGGCCGTCCCGCATGAATCCCCGGAGCACCTCGCGGGCCACCCCCACGGCCTGCCGTGCCTGATCGGTGCGGGTCTGCAGACCGATGAAGAACGGCCCCTTCGCGCGCAGGGGCGAAAAGGCGCTGTAGACGCTGTAGGAAAGCCCCCGTTCCACGCGCACCGCCTTCACGAGTCGGGCGCTGAATCCACCACCGCCCAGGATGTGATTGCCCAAGTACAGCGTGGGCCACTGCGGGTCGCCCCGCGCCACCGCCGGCTGGCCGATGAACACGTGCGCTTGGGTCGAGGGGAATGGAATCCGGATGGTTTTGGCTCCCTCGATCTTCGGCACCGGGGGCAGGGCCGGCGCCCGCTCGCCCGGCGCCAGGCCCCGGGAAAAGCGCGCGGCCAGCCGCTCGGCGGCGGCCCGATCCAGGTCGCCCACGATGGCGAGCACTGCGTTACGGGCCCCATAGTAGCGCCGGTAGAATCCGCGCACTTCGGCCCGCGTGATCCGCGCCACGCTTCGCTCGGTGCCGAGCACCGGGGAGGCATAGGGATGCCCGCCGTACAAGGCCCGATAAAACGCCTTGCTGGCTACGGCCCCCGGGCGCTGCTTCTCCTCCTCCAGCGCCACCAGGGTCTGCCGCTTCATGCGCGCCAGCGAACCTTCGGGAAAGTCCGGACGGGTCAAGACCGTAAGGAACGTGTCCAGGGCCGGGCCGGAGAACGCCGCATCGGCGAGCGTGCGCAGGCTGAACTGCGCCATGTCGCGCCCCACCGAGGCGCTGTAGGTCGCTCCCACCCCGTCGAAGGCGGCGGCGATGGCATCGGCGTCGAGCCCGCCGGCCCCTTCGTCCAGCATGCCGCCGGTGAGCCGCGCGAGCCCTGGATGGTCACCGTCGCGGGCGCTGCCGGCGTCGAAGGCGAGGTTGACATCGAGCAAGGGCAGTTCGTGGGCCGGGGAGAAATACACGCGCAGTCCTTCTTCCGTGACCCAGTGCTGAATCTTCGGAGCGGCCGAGGCCAACGCACCGTGCAGCCCCACCACACACAGGACCCAACGCAGGAGACGGATCATCGCACCGCCTCCCCGGCGCCGGCAGCGGCCTGCACCGGCCGGGCGGGACCTCCGATGGGCAGGGGTTCCACCACCACCACGGAACGGCGCTCGGGTACCAAATACTTGCGAGCCACGGCCTGGACCTGTTCCGGGGTGACCGCCTGAATGCGCGCCACGTATTCGTTCAGCACCCGCCAGCCCAGCCCGATGGTCTCCGCCGCACCGATCAGGCTGGCCTGACGGCTGATGGAATCGCGGCTGTAGATCTCGGCCGCCACCACCTGGGCCTTGACCCGCTCCAGTTCATCCGGATCGACGGGCGCCTCGCGCAGGGCCCGGATCTCACCCAGCAGCGCCTGCTCCAGCTCCGCCACACCGTGCCCCTCGGCTGGAACCCCGTCGATCAGGAACAACCCGTCGTAACGCCCGTAGGTGTTGTAGCCGGTGCCGGCGCTGGCGGCCACTTCGGCGCCGCGCACCAGGCGGCGGGCCAGCCGCGCGCTCTGACCGCCGTCGAGGAGGTTGGAGATCACGTCCAGCACATAGGGCTCGGCGTCATCCTCTCCCTGCCCGAGGGACGGTGTGCGATAGCCCATCACCAGGTACGGCAGGCGCGCGGGCGCGCGCACCACCGCACGCCGCGGGCCGCGCGGAGGCACCGCAGCCACCACCCGGCGCTGCGGCGGACGGTGCGCGGGAACCCGGCCGAAATGCTTCTCGGCCAGGGCCCGGATCGCGGCTGGATCCACGTCGCCCACCACCACCAGGCGCGCATTGGCCGGACTGTACCAGCGCGCGTACCAGTCCTTGAGATCGGGCAGTGTCAGACCCTCGAGATCGCCCATCCAGCCGATGATGGGATGTCCGTAAGGGACGTTGTCGAAGGCCAGGGCGTACAACGTCTCCAGGGCCAGGGCCTCGGGGCGGTCTTCGGTGCGCATGCGCCGCTCCTCCATGACCACGCGCCGCTCTTTTTCGAAGTCCGCCTCGCGCATCAGCAGGTTGCGCATGCGGTCGGCCTCGAGCTCGAAGGCGATCTCCAGGCGGCCTTGTTCCAAAAGCTCGTAATACACGGTGTAGTCACGGCTGGTGAAGGCGTTCTCCTCGCCTCCGTTGGCGTCGATGAGCTCGAAGAACCGGTTTCCGGGATACCGCTCGGTGCCCTTGAACATCATGTGTTCGAGGACGTGGGAGATACCCGTCAGGCCCGGCGACTCGTCGGCCGAACCCACTTTGTACCAGACCTGCAGGATCGCCACCGGCGCCCGGTGATCCTCCCGCACGAACAGCCGGATACCGTTGGAGAGCGTGAACTCGTGGACGCGGAAGGGGTCCACCAGACCCGCCGGAGCCAGAGGGGCCCAAAGCAGGGAGACGATGGAGAACAGGCGTATGAGCATGGACTGCCGCAAACCTCGCGATGGTAGGATAGGGTCCGTCGTTGAGACCCGCAGGACTATGCCGTGTTCCGTTTCAAGAAGCAAAAGCGCCAGACCACCGCAGACCACGCACCGGGCGGAAAAGAAAAAGGCGGGCTGTTCGCGCGCCTGAAGCGCGGGCTGGCCAAGACCAGCGCCCTGCTCACACAGGACGTCACGGAGCTGTTCAAGGGTCGCATCGACGAGGCGTTGCTCGAGGAGATCGAGACCCATCTACTGCTGGCCGACGTGGGTGTGGAGGCCACGCGCGAGCTCATCGACGACCTCCAGGGGCGCCTGCGGCGCAACGAGATGAAAGATGCCGAGGCCCTGCGCCGTGCGCTGAAGGCTCACATGGTCCGCATACTCGAGCCCGTGAACCGGCCGCTGGAGATCCCGGACGACGTGCGCCCTTTCGTGATCCTGGTCGTCGGCGTCAACGGCGTGGGCAAGACCACCACCATCGGCAAGCTGGCGCGCCACCTCCGCGACGGTGGGCTGTCGGTGATGCTCGCCGCCGGCGATACCTTCCGCGCCGCGGCGGTGGAGCAGCTCCAGGTCTGGGGCCAGCGCAACGGGATCCCCGTGGTGGCCCAGCATACCGGGGCCGACAGCGCCTCGGTCCTCTTCGATGCCTTGCAGGCCGCCCGGGCACGCGGCGTCGACGTACTCATCGCCGACACCGCCGGCCGCCTGCACACCCAGTCGAATCTCATGGACGAGCTGCGCAAGATCCAGCGTGTGATCCGCAAACTCGATCCCTCGGCACCCCATGAGGTGCTCCTGGTGGTGGACGCCGGAACCGGTCAGAACGCGCTCGCCCAGGCCCGCCAGTTCAACGACGCGGTGGGCGTGACGGGGCTCGTGGTCACCAAGCTGGACGGTACGGCCAAGGGCGGCATCGTCTTCGCCCTGGCCCGCAGTCTGGGCATCCCCATCCGATTCGTCGGCGTGGGCGAAGGCATCGAGGACCTTCAAGTCTTCGACGCCGAGGACTTCGTGGAAGCGCTGCTCGAACCAGCGGCCGCTTGAACGACCGGGTAGGTGTCGCCGCCTGTCGCACGTCTCTTGATCCGGTTCGAGAACGTCACCAAACGCTACCCCACCGGCCAGGTCGGCCTGGACGGCGTGAGCGTGTATGTGCCGCGGGGGGCCTTCCTGTTCCTCACCGGTCACTCCGGAGCGGGCAAGAGCACCTTTCTCAAGCTCATCACCCTGATCGAGCGGCCGAGCCGGGGACGGGTGATCTTCGAGGGCGATGACATCTCCCGCCTGCCACGCCGGCTGGTTCCCTACCACCGCCGGCGGCTCGGCGTGGTCTATCAGGAGCATCATCTGCTCTATGACCGCAACGTGTTCGAGAACGTGGCGCTGCCGTTGATCATCGCCGGCTACGGCCGACGGGAACGGGAACGCCGCGTGCGTGCGGCCCTGGACAAGGTCGGCCTGCTGGGCCGGGAACAGGCCATGCCCATCACACTGTCCGGAGGCGAGCAGCAACGTGTCGGGATCGCCCGGGCCGTCGTCCACAGGCCGCGCATGCTGCTCGCCGACGAGCCCACCGGCAACCTGGATCCCCAGCTGTCTGCCGAAATCATGCGTCTGTTCGAAGATTTCTCGCGCATCGGCGTCACCGTGTTGGTGGCGAGCCACGACGCCGCGCTCATCGCCCAGATGCGGCGGCCCGTCATCCGCCTTGACCACGGGCGGCTGGTGCGCGACGAGCTCGGAAACTGAACATGCGCAGGCTCACCGTCCCATGGCGGTCCCCCGCCGCGACCCTGCGAACCTGGGGCGCCGACCATTTACGGGTGTTGGGCTTCACGCTGCGCCGTATGGCGCGCCAGCCCGTGGGATCGGCGCTCACCTGTGCCGTGGTGGCGCTGAGCCTGGGCCTGCCGGCCACGTTCTACACCCTGCTCGGCAATCTGCAGCGGGCCGTGGGCACGCCCCGGATCGACGCCGCCGTGACCGTCTATCTGAAGCCGGGCACGCCCCAGGCCCGTGCCCGCGCACTGGCCCAGACACTGCGCGCATGGGACGAGGTGGACGACATCGGTTTGATCACCGCCGACCAGGCGTTGGAGGATCTCAGGGACCAGGGGATCCTCGACGATGCCCTGGAGGTGCTGGACGCCAATCCCCTGCCCCATACCCTCCTGATCACACCCACCCATACGGACCGGGATGCGCTGGTCAGACTGGAGGGGCGCCTCCGCGCCCTGCCGGCGGTGGACGCCGTGCGCCTGGAGTGGAAATGGCTCGAACGGCTGGCGGCGGCCATGGAGCTGGCCCGCCGCGCAGGGCTCGCCCTGACCGCGGCCCTGGCCATCGCCGCCCTACTGGTGATCGGCAACACCATCCGCCTGGATATCGAAAACCGGCGCGAGGAGGTGGTGGTGGCCCGGCTTCTGGGAGCCACGGACGCCTTCGTCCGGCGGCCTTTCCTGTATGCCGGGCTGCTCTACGGCCTGTTGGGCGCGCTGGGGGCCTGGGTCATGGTCGGCGGCGTGATCCTATGGTTGAAGGGCCCGGTTTCGGATCTGGCCACTTCGTACGGCTCCGCGTTCGAGCTGCGTTTCCCCGGCGGCTCGGTGCTGTGGACCTTGGTGCTCCTTGGAGCCAGCCTCGGCGCGGGCGGGGCATGGATGGCGGTGGCCACACAGCTGCAACACAATGACCCACGCAAGCCCCGGGGGGTCGGATCGAGGCGCGTTCCGTGACTGGTTTCATCCCGAGCCCTTTCCTGAACGCAGTAAACTCAGGGCTCGGACGATCCGGGTCCACACCCGGAGCTCGAGGAGGTTACAAGCAGCCAAGGGACTGGCCATGCACATCTGCCTACGGTCGTTCGTCGTCGCCGTCGCGCCGCCCGAGTCGGGGCGGATCGAGCCGCTCACACCCGAGTTCGCCATCCGGATGGACGCCGAAGCGGCGCGCTCGGCCCTCCAGGAGCGTTATCCAAGCGCCCGTGTCGTGGCATTGGAAGCGCGCTACGATCTCACCTCGGTCGACGAGCTGCGTGCATACGAAGATCATGTCGCCCGCCTTTACGCCACCTGCACCATGAGCGGGGTCTGGGACGAGCTCGGTCAACACGGCGGCCCGGAGGCCGGCGCACCCACTTGAGAGAACACGGACGAGGAGGCGGCAGAGCCGCCTCGCTCAGGCGCCGAACAAGGCCGGGAGATAGCGGTCCACGAGCAGAACCGCGAACAGGCCCATGAGATAGACGATGGAATAGGCAAACGTCTGCGAGGCGCGTTTGCGCGTGGGCGCGCGATACAGCATCCCGGCCTGATAGAGAAATCCCGCACCCAGCGCCAAGGCGCCCGCAAGGTACAGGAGACCGGACATACGGGTGAGATAGGGCAGCACCGTGATCACCACGAGCAACACGGTGTAGAGCAGGATGTGCAGCCGCGTCAGCGCCTCCCCATGGGTCACCGGCAACATGGGAATCCCCACCTTGGCGTATTCCTCTTTCCGGTAGAGCGCCAGGGCCCAGAAATGCGGCGGCGTCCAGGTGAACACGATCAGAAAGAGCAGCAGCGCGTTGGCGTCCGGGTAACCGGTGACCGCCGTCCAGCCGAGCAGCGGCGGCATGGCGCCCGCCGCGCCGCCGATGACGATGTTCTGGGGCGTTCGCCGTTTGAGGAACAAGGTATAAACGACCGCGTAGCCCACCAGAGAAAAAAGGGTGAGCACCGCGGTGAGCAGATTGACACGCGCGGCCAGGAGCCAAAAACCGAGGATCCCCAGCACGAGGGCGAAGACGAGTACCTCGCGGGTGTTGAGTGTGCCGGAAGGTAGGGGCCGACCCCGGGTGCGCGCCATGACCGCATCGATGTGACGATCGGCGAGATGGTTGATGGCCGCAGCCGCGCCCGCCATCAGCGCGATGCCCCCCAGACCCGATAGCAGCACGTCCAGGCTCACCCGACCGGGTGCGGCCAGCAGCATCCCGACCAAGGCGGTGAAGACCATCAAGGCCACCACCCGGGGCTTGCACAGCTCGTAATATTCGCCTGCTTTGTCCCACCAGCCCTGGGTCAGGCCGCGCCTGCTGCTGTCGAACGTCTTGGCCATGATTTCCGTCCTGCCGTGTCCAATTGCGAGGTGGCTCGCGGCGCCACCGACCTGTGCCCTGTCCTGCCGATCAACCGATCTTGGAGACCTTGAGCAGCCGTTTGAGATCCCGCTGCATGCCGCGCACATCCGAGTCCGGCCCATAACGCATCATCACGTTACCATGGGGATCCACCACGAACAGCCGCCCTTCCGCCTCCGGACCGAAGGCGGTCGGTAGCGCCGCCACGTACAGGGTCGGCGGCTCCTCACCGCCGATCCGCGGCCCATTCCATTGGGGAGCCGCCAGTACCAGCCACCGGACTCGCGGCAGATCCCGCCCCAAAGACAGGCGAATCTGGCGGGCCTTGAACAATAGGGCCTGGCACTGCAGATCGCAATCCGCGCCCGCTACGTACACGAGGCTCCAGCGTCCGCGGAAAAAATCCGCCGCGACCGACTCCCCCTCGGCTGTCACGGCGGCGAACGATTCGATGGGACGCGCCGGAACGATCAACGTCCCCTCCACCCGGGGTGCCGGCACCGGAAGCACGTCCCGTAAGGCGTACCAGCCCACGGCCAAGACCAGGGGGCCCAGAAAGGCCGCGACCACGAGCCAGCCTTCGAGGCGGGAGCCGCGGACACCACCGGACTCGGACATGTCACTCGCCGCCCGCATCCGTCCGCCTGCGCAAATGGTAGCCCAGATAGAGGACCAGCACGGCGGCCGCCAGCGCGAACCACTGCACCGCATATCCCAGATGCCGGTCCGGAGAGAACGGGGTCGTCGGCCAGCGGCGCTCAAAACCGTCGGCAGCCGCCGGATCCAGGCGCACCAGGTACGGCGCCACTGGATAGGGGAGCATGCGCGAGAAGGCATCGAAGTCCAGATACTGGACCCGCCGGGGCCAACCGACCGCCTCGTCGCTCACGTCCCCGAGCCGGAATCCCTCACCATAAGGGACGTACAAGGTGCCTCGGACATACCGCAGGCCCCCGTCCACCGAGACCTGGGGGAGCACGCTCCGATCGGCCGACGCCGGAACCCAACCCCGGTCCACCAGCACCGCCTCGGCCCGGCCGGGACGGCGCAACGGCGTGAGCACCCGATAGCCCACCCGACCGTCGAGAACCTGATTGTCCAACAGGATCTGAAACGCCGGGTCGTACCGGCCTTGAACCTCCACGGGCCGATACCGCCAAGCGACCGGATCGGCCAGCCGGTCCGGCAGAGCCACAGGGGGCTCGGCGCCGCGTTGCTGCATATGGGCCAGGGCCGCTTGCTTCTCCTCGGCCCGGTGCAGTTGCCAGGTACCCAACCACACGAACAATCCCACCAACCCCACCGCCGCAATGGTGGGCAGGAGACGAGGCCGACGGCGTGGCCAAGACATGGCGGGCACGCCACTCACTTACAGGACCACCCCGTCCACCGAGGCAGCGGTCATGGCCGTTGCCGTATACTGGATGTTTTCAGCTTGGAGCGCCTGCATGATCATCAAAGTCATCGTCGTGCTGCTGTTGGGAGCGATCGTCTTCAGCCTGGGCTCGGGCCTCGTCTTCCTGCTGCGGGACCACGGAGAGGGGAAACGCACGGTCAAAGCGCTGACCTGGCGCATCGGCCTCTCCCTGCTTGCGTTTGCCACGCTGTTCGCCGGATATTACGCAGGCCTCATTCAGCCCCACGGCATCAGCCCCTGAAACTCCCTGTCGCGCCCGAGCCCATTCCCGCCCCACCCCACGAAACCATATGGATTGCCCGGCGGATTCTCGTACCCGCCGGGACCTCGCTTAGCGGGCCGTCGTAAAATGGGGCCGCGAAGCGCGGCGGGGTTGTCGCGCGCTGTACGCCCCTTCGCCGCTCGGACGGGATCCGTCTCGGTCGCTGCGCGGCGAGCGCCTTGCATCCGGACTCCTCTCGCGACGTCTTTTCGACACCTGTTCAGAGCCAGTACACGAAGATGAACAGGCCCAGCCACACGACGTCCACGAAATGCCAGTACCACGCCACCGCTTCGAAGGCGAAGTGGTTGTCCGGCCGGAAATGACCCTTGATGGCACGGATCAGGATCACGGTCAACATGGTGACCCCGAGGGTCACGTGCATTCCATGGAACCCCGTGAGCATATAGAACAGAGAGCCGTAGATGCCTGAGCTGAGGGTGAGATTGAGCTCATGGATGCCATGGATGTACTCCTTGGCCTGTAGCACCAGGAACAGCACCCCGAGCGCCACGGTGGCCACCAACCCCCAGATCAGGTGGCTGCGCTTACCTTCCTTGAGTCCCCAATGGGCCCAAGTCACCGTCACTCCCGACGACAGCAGGATCAGCGTGTTGAGCGCCGGCACACCCCAGGGGTCGATGATCTCATACTGGCCACCGATGGCCGCCGGGCCGTTGGCCGCCACCGGCCATACCGCCTGCCATCCCTGCCAAAGCTCGTGGTTGGTCAGGATGCCGTGGCCCTCCCCGCTCAACCAGGGCAGTGCGAAGAAGCGAACGTAGAACAAGGCCCCGAAGAAGGCCCCGAAAAACATCACTTCGGAAAAAATGAACCAGAACATGCCCCAACGGAACGAGCGGTCCACCTGCTCGTTGTACATCCCCGAGAGGCTTTCGCGAATCACCGTGCCGAACCACCCGAACAGCATCACGATCAGCAATGCGGCCCCCAGGGCCATCAGGGTAGGGCCGACCGACGCCCCGTTCAGCAGGTTGGCGAACCCGATCATCAACGAGAAGAGCGCCACCGAGCCCACGATGGGCCAGTGGCTCCCGTGCGGTACGTAATAGCCCTGAGTCTGTGCCTGTGCCATGTCTGTCCCTCAGTTTTGCGTCTGGGTTGTTTCAGTCTCCGCCTTGGCGGTCGAGGTCACGTCGAAGAACGTGTAGGAAAGCGTGACCGTCTTCACATGCTTCGGTAACCGGGGGTCGATGACGAAACGCAGCGGCAGCTCCCTCGTCTCTCCGGCCGCGAACCGCTGCCGCGTAAAACAGAAGCACTCCGTCTTTTGGAAGTGTTTGGCGGCTTCGCCAGGGGCCACGGAGGGAACGGCCTGCCCGATCAGCGGTTCCGTCGACAGATTGGTCGCGACGAATCGCGCATCGTAGAGCCGACCCGGATGGACCTTCATGCGGTGCACGACCGGGGCAAAGGTCCAGGGCAGCCCCGCATTGACGTTGGCGACGAATTCCACGGTCACCCAGCGGTCGAGGTCGGGCTCGAAGGCCGCCGCCTCCTCGCTCGCCACCCGCGTGGTCTTTCCGTTCAGGCCCGTGATTTGACACACCACGTTGTAAAGGGGAACCAGCGCGTAGCCGAATCCGAACATCGCGGCCACCACCAAGGCCAGTCGGATCACGTGTCTGCGCGTCGCCGGATTCATCACGCACTCAGCCCTTGGCCATCACGAAAAAGAAGCCGACATAGAAACCCGCCGCGAGCAATCCGAGAACGACCACTGTCCATGCGATGCGCCGTTTCCTGCCGGGATCGGTGTCGCTCATACTGCACTCCGAAGCGCGCCGCCGGTGGCCGGATCCGTGTCAGGCCCGGCCACCGGCCAGTCGGATACACTCCCGCTTACTTGACCACCGGAGGGGTGGAAAAGCTGTGGTAAGGGGGCGGCGACGGCAAGGTCCACTCCAGCCCCTGCGCGCCTTCCCACACCTTGTCGTCGGCCTTCGCGCCGCCGCGAACCGCCTGTATGACGATGTACAGGAACAGGAGCTGCGACAGTCCGAAGCCGAACGCCCCGATGCTGGACAGGGCGTTGTAGTCGGCGAACTGCAACGCATAGTCCGGGATCCGGCGCGGCATGCCCGCCAAGCCCACGAAGTGCATGGGGAAGAACGTGAGGTTCACGAAGATCGTGGACAGCCAGAAATGGATCTTGCCCAGGCGCTCGTTGTACATGTGGCCGGTCCATTTGGGCAGCCAGTAGTACACCGCGGCGATGATGGCAAACACCGACCCCGGCACCAGCACGTAGTGGAAATGCGCCACCACGAAATAGCTGTCGTGGTATTGGAAGTCGGCGGGGGCGATAGCCAGCATCAACCCGGAGAACCCACCGATGGTGAACATGATGATGAAGCCCAGGGCGAACAACATGGGCGTCTCGAAGGTCATCGCGCCCTTCCACATGGTGGCCACCCAGTTGAACACCTTCACCCCCGTGGGCACGGCGATGAGCATGGTGGCGAACATGAAGAACAGCTCACCCGACAGCGGCATGCCCACCGTGAACATGTGGTGCGCCCACACGATGAACGACAAGAACGCGATGGAGGCCGTGGCATAGACCATGGAGCTGTAGCCGAACAGCGGCTTGCGCGCGAAGGTCGGCACGATGCTGGAGATCACCCCGAACGAAGGCAGGATCAGGATGTACACCTCGGGATGGCCGAAGAACCAGAAGATATGCTGGAACATGACCGGATCCCCGCCACCGGCCGCATTGAAGAAGCTGGTGCCGAAGAACTTGTCGGTGAGCAGCATGGTCACGCCACCGGCCAGCACCGGCATCACCGCAATCAGCAGGTAGGCGGTGATCAGCCAGGTCCACACGAACAGGGGCATCTTCATGAGCGTCATGCCCGGGGCCCGCATGTTGAGTACCGTGGCGATGATGTTGATGGCGCCCATGATGGAGGATAGCCCCATCATGTGGATGGACAGGATCACGAACGGCAGCGCATGCCCCGTCTGCAGCGTCAAGGGGGGATACAGCGTCCAACCGCCCGCCGGACCGCCGCCCTCCATGAACAGGGTGGAGAGCAGGATCGTGAAGGCGAAGGGCAGGATCCAGAAACTCCAGTTGTTCATGCGCGGCAGGGCCATGTCCGGCGCGCCGATCATCATGGGGATCAGCCAGTTGGCCAGACCCGTGAAGGCCGGCATCACCGCGCCGAAGATCATGATCAGGGCGTGCATGGTGGTCATGGAGTTGAAAAACTGCGGATCCACGAACTGCAGCCCCGGTTGGAACAGCTCGGCGCGGATGACCAGGGCCATGGCCCCGCCGATGAACAGCATGATGAAGGCGAACCACAGGTAGAGCGTGCCGATATCCTTGTGGTTCGTCGTGGTGATCCAGCGCATGATGCCGCTGGGATGCTCCTCGTGATGCGCCTCGTGGGCGGTTGCGCTACTCATCTCTGTCTACTCCTTCCCCGAGAAACTGATGAACGGAAAAAAATGGTGCTGCGATCGCTCAGCCCGCCTCCGCGGCATCGGCGTCCGCCTCGGCCATGGATTTCGCCTTGTGCTCGGCGACCCATTGCTCGTACTCGGCCGGCTCCACGGCGCGCACCACGATGGGCATGAAACCGTGGTAACGCCCACAGAGTTCCGCGCACTGGCCGCGATAGACACCTGGCTTGTCGATCTTGGTCCAGAAGTCGTTGATGAAGCCGGGGATGGCATCCTTCTTGACCGCCAGATCCGGCACCCACCAAGCGTGGATCACGTCATCGGCGGTGATCAGGAAGCGGATCCGCTTGCCGACCGGCACGACCAGCTCGTTGTCCACCTCGAGCAGGTAATTGTCGTCTTTCTTGGCGCTGGCGTAGATCTGATCCGCCGGCGTGGCGAGGTTGCTGTAGAAGCTGATGCCTTCGTCCACGTAGTCGTACTTCCACTTCCACTGATAGCCCGTGATCTTCACGGTCATGTCCGCATCGGAAGCGTCATACATTTGTATGAGCGTCTTGGCGGCCGGCACCGCCATGAAGATCAGGATGGCAAACGGGATCACCGTCCAGATGATCTCCACCGTGGTGCTCTCGTGGAACTGCGCCGGTTCGTGCCCCTTGGACTTGCGATGCTTGAGGATCGAATAAAACATCGCACCGAACACGACCACACCGATGGCCACGCAGATCCAGAAGATGATCATGTGTAGATCGTAGACCTCGCGGCTGATCTCCGTGACGCCCACCGGCATGTTGTAAGGCTGCACTGCTTGCGCCGCGCCGGCCAGCGCCCAGACCCACGCGCCGGCCAGACCGCTGCCCAGCGCTTTTGCTGTTCGAGCCATTGACCCCTCCTCTGCTCAGTTGATGCGTACTAGATATTTGGAGAATCCGAGGCCGGCCGCGGTCATCGAACGGTCGGTGCCGCCGGCAGCAGATCCTGGAGCATCCGGGCGAGTCGCCGACGTTCCACCTCGGTCAAGAAGGCACCCAGCTCCACCCTCCGGCCCGCCGAGCGCAGCACCAGACGGGTGGGATGCCCCCGGAACCTAGGCGGCTCCACGGCCACCTGCGTCCAGTGCCGGTTCGCGCTCCAGCGTCGTTCGGGTTGGCCACGACCCGCCGCCACTTCCACGCGGTCCCCATCGATGGAAATCACTTCACGCCACTGCCCGCACCGCGCGCAGTGATACAAGGCCCAGCCCAGGGCGAGGAGCTCGAGCCCCGCAAAGGGCAGGACCGGCCAGAAACCAAGAAAGGCGAGCGCCCCCGCCACGGCAAGCGAGACGCCGGCAATCATCCCGAAGAACAGCTTGTTGCCGTTCCAGGTCAGGGACTGGTTGGGCCGTACCACGATCTGCACTCGGGCTCCGTCCTGCTTCCCGCCAGGAGCACACGTGGCTTCGACGGGCATCACGCCTTCCGGTTGTACACAGCGGCCGGCAATTCTAAAGGCGGTCTTGACCTATATCAAATAACGATATTCGAATGTATGGATATAGCAGTCACTCGGGAGATCGTGGAAAGGCCTCAAACCCTTCCCGGCGGCGCCACGGTGCGGGCGGAGAGGCTGCGCTCGGCCTTCCATCCCAGTCCGTAGACGACCTCGAAAGTGGCCGGCAAGCGCCCGTCGGGCTGCCGAAAACGCTCATAGGCCCGAACCAGGGCGCGCAGCCGGCCCTTGCCCGTCAGGGCCCGTGGCCGGCCGTGGGTATGATTCTGGGCCCCGATGGACTTGAGATCGCGCAGGAGCCCATGCAGCTCCGTGTAGGTCATCACGATACGCTCGGCGTCGGTGACGGGATCGGCGAAACCCGCCGCCATCATGAGATCCCCGAGATCGTGCAGATCGATGAAATCGCTCACGTGGGTGTGCCGGGGATCGGCCGCGGCCCAAGCCGCCCGCAGCTCGCGGAGCGTGTCCGGGCCCAAGGTGGAAAACAGCGCAAAGCCCCCGGGACGCAGCACCCGTTCGAACTCGGCGAGCGCCGCTTCCGGACGATCGCTCCACTGCAGCGCGAGATTGGAGAAGACGATGTCCACGCTGGCATCGGCCAGGGGCAGGCAGTGCACGTCCCCGCAGACGCACCGTGGGCAACGCCAGCGGTATCGGCGACGGCGGGCCCGCTGCACCATGGGCAGCGCCAGATCCAGGGCGATGACCTCGCAGCCCCTGTAACGCCGCAGGAGCGCGAGCGCCTCGCTTCCCGGACCGCAGCCGGCATCCAGGATGCGTTGCGGGCGCAGGCGGATGTAGCCGAGTCGGTCCAGCATCCGGCGGCCCACCTCGCGCTGCAGCACGGCCGCCTCCTCGTAAGCGCCCGCCGCCCGGCCGAAGGCCGCGCGCATCCGCCCGCGCTCGGGCAATCCCTGGTGTTTGGCCGTCACCGCCCACCCTCCGGTATCATCATCGGCGCACCACCCTGGAACCCCTGACCCGGATGACCACCGCCCTGGGATTGATCCTGCTTGGCTACCTCGCCGGCTCCGTGTCTTCGGCGATTCTCGTCTGCCGCCTGATGGGCCTGCCCGACCCGCGTGAACACGGCTCGGGCAATCCCGGTGCCACCAATGTCCTGCGGGTGGGCGGGAAGCGAGCCGCCGCGCTCACTCTGCTCGGCGACTCGCTCAAGGGACTGCTGCCGGTGCTGATCGCCCGGGCATTGCACGTACCCGACTGGGTGCTCGGGACGGTCGCCCTGGCCGCCGTCACGGGCCATCTCTATCCGCTGTTCTTCGGGTTTCGCGGCGGCAAGGGCGTGGCCACGGCACTCGGGGCGTTTTGGGGCGTGGACCCATGGTTGGGGCTCGCCTGGGCCGCCACCTGGCTGATCATGGCCGCCCTGTTCCGCATCTCCTCGCTGTCGGCGTTGACGGCCATGGGCCTGACGCCGCTCTATGCCTGGTTCCTCACCGCGGACGCACGCCTCACCGGCCTGCTCACGGCGATCGCCGGACTGGTCGTCGCCCGCCATCATAGCAATATCCGCAAGCTCCTGGAGGGGACCGAGTCGCGCATCTGAGACGATTTCACCGCCCGGGCGGACGCAGCTCCGACAGCGGCCAGCGGGCGCGCACGCGGATGCGCAGATCCGGTTCCGCCTCCCCCGCACCCAGGCGGATCGCTCCGGCCAGCGCAACCATGGCGCCGTTGTCGGTGCAGAACGCCGGACGCGGGAAATGCACCGCCACCTCCAGCGTCTCGCCCAGCGCACGCAGTGCCGCCCGCAACCGCCGATTGGCACTGACCCCACCGGCCACCACCAGCGCCCGCGCCGCGGTCTGGCGCAGCGCTCTGCGGCTCTTGATGACCAGCGTATCCACCACCGCCTCCTCGAACGCACGGGCGATGTCGGCCGCCGCTCCGGGGCCGGCCGCCCGGTAGGTATTGAGTGCGAAGGTCTTGATCCCGCTGAAGCTGAAATCGAGCCCCGGCCGGTCGGTCATGGGACGGGGAAAGCGAAACCGGCCCGGATCCCCCTGCTCGGCCAGGGCCGCCAACGCCGGCCCGCCCGGATAACCGAGTCCTAGGATCTTGGCGGTCTTGTCGAAGGCCTCCCCGATGGCGTCGTCCAGGGTCTCGCCGAGCACCGTGTACCGGCCGATGTCCGCCACGTGCACGAGCAGCGTATGCCCTCCCGAGACCAGCAACGCCACGAAGGGCGGCCGGGGCGGATCGGGCTCGAGCATCGGGGCGAGCAGATGCGCCTCCATGTGGTGGATGCCCAGGCAGGGCAGCCCCGCCCCCCAGGCCAGGGCACGCGCCACGGAGGCCCCCACCAGGAGCGCTCCCACCAAGCCCGGACCGGCCGTGTAGGCCACCCCACCCAGCTGATCCCGGGACAGGCCGGCCTCCCCCAACACCCGGTCGAGCAAGGGCAGCAGGCGCCGGACATGATCACGCGAGGCGAGCTCCGGCACCACGCCCCCGTAGACGGCGTGCAGGTCCACCTGCGAATGGAGCGCGTGGGCCAACAGCCCCGCCGCCGGATCATAGACCGCCACGCCGGTCTCGTCGCAGGAGGACTCGATACCCAGCACCGGTCCTTGCATTGCTTTCGACCTGCCCATCGGTATAATTCGCGGGCTTTTCGCGGTACCCTTAGTCGTTTCCCCGAACAAACCCGGACGAACCGTTCTATGCCGAGCATTCGCGTCAAAGACAACGAACCCTTCGACATCGCCCTGCGGCGTTTCCGCCGCGCCTGCGAGAAGGCGGGCGTACTCACCGAGGTGCGGCGCCGAGAATACTATGAGAAGCCCACCGAGGAGCGGAAACGCAAGCGGGCCGCCGCCATCAAGCGCCATCTCAAGCGCTTGGCCAAGGAGCAGGCCCGCCGTACCCGCCTGTACTGACACGCCGCTCATGGCCGGCCTGCTGCAACGCATCCAGGACGAGATGAAGGCCGCGCTGAAGGCCGGCGACAAGCCGCGCCTGTCGGCCTTGCGCCTGATGGTGTCCGCCATCAAGCAGGCTCAGATCGACCAGCGCCGTGAGTTGGACGAGGCGGCCACCGTCGCGGTGCTGGACCGCATGGCCAAGCAGCGGCGCGAATCCATCGCGCAGTACGAGCAGGCCGGGCGCACGGACCTGGCCGACAAGGAGCGCGCCGAGCTGGCCGTGATCCAGGAATTCCTTCCCCGGCCCCTGACCGAGGCGGAGGTCGAGGCGCTCGTCGCTCAGGCGCTCGCGGAGACCGGCGCCTCGGGCATGCGCGAGATGGGTCGGGTGATGGGCTGGCTCAAGCCCCGCCTCCAGGGCCGTGCCGACATGGCCGCCGTGAGCCGGCGCGTCAAAGAACGCCTCGCCACCTGAACGCGCGCATGGGCAGCGCCAACCCGTTCCAGTTCCTGGACGTTCCGCGCCAGGACCCCCCCAAGAAACCCGCACAGATCCGCGTACGCGAGTTCGCCGAGATCTACGGTTCGTTCGACGTGCAGTCGGCCGCCCAGCAGGCCGCGCGATGCCTGCATTGCGGCAATCCCTATTGCGAGTGGAAGTGCCCGGTCCACAACTACATCCCCAACTGGCTCCAACTGGTGGCCGAGGGCAACCTGTTCGAGGCGGCCGAGCTGTCGCACCGGACCAATTCCCTGCCCGAGATCTGCGGCCGCGTCTGTCCCCAGGACCGGCTTTGCGAGGGGGCCTGTACGCTCAACGACGGCTTCGGCGCGGTCACCATCGGAGCCATCGAACGCTATATCACCGACGAGGCGGTGAAGGCCGGCTGGCGACCGCGTCCCCCCGAGGTGGAACCCACGGGCAAGCGGGTGGCCGTCGTGGGTGCCGGACCGGCGGGGCTGGCCTGCGCCGACGTGCTGACGCGCAACGGGGTGCAGGCCGTGGTCTTCGACCGCTACGAGGAGGTCGGCGGCCTGCTCACCTTCGGCATCCCCCCGTTCAAGCTGGAGAAGGACGTGGTCCGCAGGCGCCGGGCGCTCCTGGAGGAAGCGGGTGTCGAATTCCGCCTGCAGACCGAGGTGGGCCGTGACGTGGGCTTCGACCAGCTCCTGGAGGAGTTCGATGCCGTGTTCCTCGGCATGGGCACCTACACCTATATGAAGGGCGGATTTCCCGGCGAGGACCTGCCCGGCGTATACGAGGCCCTGCCCTATCTGATCTCCAGCGTGCGCAAGACCCTGGGCCTGCTGCGCGCCCCCCGCGACTACATCGACATGCGCGGACGGCATGTGGTGGTGCTGGGGGGAGGCGACACCGCCATGGACTGTAACCGCACGGCCATCCGGCAAGGGGCGGCCTCGGTGACCTGCGCCTATCGAAGAGACGAGCAGAATATGCCGGGCTCCCGCCGCGAGGTCCTCAACGCCCGCGAGGAGGGCGTGCGGTTCCTCTTCAACCGCCAGCCCGTCGAGATCGTGGGCGAGCGCCAAGTGGAAGGCGTGCGGGTGGTCACCACCCGGCTCGGCGAGCCCGACGAGCGGGGCCGCCGCCGGCCCGTGCCGGTACCCGGATCCGAGGAGATCCTGCCCGCGGACCGGGTGATCATCGCCTTCGGATTCCGTCCCAGCCCAGCGCCATGGCTGGAGGAGCACGGTATCGAACTGGATTCCCGCGGGCGCGTGGTAGCCCCTGCCGATGGCCCCCTGCCCCATCAGACGCGCAATCCCAAGGTTTTCGCCGGCGGCGACATGGTGCGGGGGTCCGATCTGGTCGTCACGGCCGTCTACGAGGGCCGCCAGGCCGCCCGGGGGATCCTCGGCTACCTGGGCGTATGACCGAACCCCTGCGCAACGACCGGTTCCTGCGCGCGCTGCGTCGAGAGCCCGTGGATGTCACGCCGGTCTGGATCATGCGCCAAGCCGGCCGCTACCTGCCCGAATACCGCGACACTCGCCAACGCGCGGGCGACTTCCTCTCCCTGTGCAAGAACCCGGAGCTCGCCTGCGAGGTGACGCTGCAGCCCCTGGACCGCTTCGACCTGGACGCGGCCATTCTGTTCTCGGACATCCTCACCATTCCGGATGCCATGGGACTGGGTCTGCGTTTCGCCCAAGGCGAAGGACCTTACTTCGAGCATCCGGTCCGCACGGAGAATGAGATCGGGCGCCTGCGCGCCCCGGACGTGGAATCGGACCTAGGCTACGTGATGGAGGCCGTGCGGGTGATCCGCAAGGCCCTGGGCGGGCGCGTTCCGCTCATCGGCTTCTCCGGCAGCCCCTGGACCCTGGCGACCTACATGGTCGAGGGGGGAAGCAGCCGCGAGTTCGCCCGGATCAAGGCGATGATGTACGACCGCCCCGAACTGGTGGACCGGTTGGTGAGCGTGCTGGCCGAGGCCGTGACCGGCTACCTGGCCGCCCAGATCCGGGCCGGCGCCCAGGCCGCCATGATTTTCGACACCTGGGGCGGTGTCCTCACCCCCCGCGCCTACCGGCGCTTCTCGCTGGCACCCATGGCCCGCATCGTGGAGGCGCTGGCCGCCGACGCGGACACGGCGCGCGCGCCGGTCATCCTGTTCACCAAAGGGGGCGGTGGGTGGTTGGAGGACATCGCCGCCACCGGCTGCGCGGCCGTGGGGCTGGACTGGACGGTGGATCTCGGCGCGGCGCGGCGTCGGATCGGTGACCGGGTCGCCCTGCAGGGCAACCTGGATCCCGCCGTACTGTACGCCTCACCCGAACGGATCCGCGAGGAGGTGGGGGCGCTGCTCGCGCAGTATGGACACGGCCCGGGGCATGTATTCAATCTGGGACACGGGATCCACCAGACCATCGCCCCGGAGCACGTGAAGGTGTTGGTGGACGCGGTCCACGAACTCAGCCGGCCATATCATCAACCGGGCGGCTGACGCGCCTCCAGCGACGCCACCCGTTCACGCACCTCGGCCAAGGCGGCCCGGCGCATCGGCCTCCCGTCGGTCTGGCTGGCCGGCGCCTCGCGCAACCCCAGCCCCGGAAACACCATCACCTCCACCTCCACGTCCCCCCCGAAGAAACGCACCCCGGGCACCGCGCGGGTCTCCCCACGCAGGCGCAGGCGCCGTTCGAACTCCTCATATTGAATGCCACGCTCGATCAGATGCCACAGGACGGCCTCGGTGGTGTCCGAGAACACGTGCAGCACCACCGGACTGTGCCGCCCCGCCGTGCCCTCCAGCACCGGTCCCGTGAGCCGGGGCTCGAACCCCTCCAGCAACCGCATGACCGCCAGCGCGGTGCGCCACAGGCGGGTCTCGCGGGCAAAATCCTCGGCGGTGAAAAAAAGCTCCCGATAGCGGTGGATCGCATCCCGGATCTCGAGATTGGTGGGCAACCCACCGCCGGCCAGGCCGAGATGTGCCGCGGCCTTGCGCTTGGCGTGATGGTAGTCGCGAATCCCCTCCTCCAGCATGAGGCGCGCCGCCTCGTCGGCCACCCGCAGGCGGGCACGCCGCTCCCACGCATCGTTCATGGCCTCTCCTCCACACCCAGCCAGACGGGCCACGCGGTGCTCAGAAGAGCTGCTCTTCGACCCCTTCAGCCGGTGTCTCGCCCCCGGGCTCCACGGCGCCGCCATCGCCCGACATGGCCCCATAGTAGGAGAAATCCGCCGCCGCGGCATATGCCTTGGGCACGTACTCCACCCGGAAGGTCTCGAAAACCGCATCCTTCTGACCGGGAGCCGCCAGCAGGCCGGTGCGCGGATCGATGCGCACCGTGGTCAACCCCGGCGGCTGGGGCAACGTGTGTTCGGGACGACCCGCCAGGGCCCGGCGCATGTATTCGATCCACATGGGCAGGGCGGCACCCGCCCCCGTCTCCCGCCTGCCGAGCCGGTCGTGGCTGTCGAAGCCCACCCACACCGTGGCCACCAGGTCCGCGTTGAATCCACTGAACCAGGCATCGCGCTGCTCGTTGGTGGTGCCCGTCTTACCCGCCAGATCACGGCGCTTGAGCACCAGTGCCTTGCGCCCTGTGCCCGCCCGGATCACATCCTGCATGATGCTCACCATCTGATAGGCGTTCTGCGGCGTGATGGCGCGTGCGGCGCAGTCCGGATCGCGTGGCTCGGCGACCCTCGGGTCACAGGCTGGCAGGGGATCGCGCACCTCCACCACGCGCCCGCGGCGCTCGACGCGCTGGATCCAGAACGGCGGGACACGGTATCCCCCATTGGCGAACACGACGAACCCGCCGATGAGTTCCATGGGAGTCACCTCACCGGTGCCCAATGCGAGGGAAAGATTCCGCGGCAGGCGACTCGTGTCGAATCCGAAGCGCTTGACATAGCCCAGGGTGTAATCGATGCCGATCCGCTCGAGCAGTCGGATGGAAACCAGATTGCGCGACTTCATGAGCGCCACGCGCAACCGCGTAGGACCATAGAACTTGCCGCTATAGTTCTGCGGGCGCCATTCGCCCTCCAGCGAGGCATCGCGGTACACGATGGGCGCGTCGTTGATGATGCTGGCTGGGGTCAGCCCCTTGGCGAGCGCCGCGGAATAGACGAACGGCTTGAAGTTGGAACCGGGCTGGCGGTACGCCTGAAGCACCCGGTTGAACTTGCTGAGCCCGAAGTCGAAGCCACCGACCAAGGCCACGACGGCGCCATCGCGGGGCCGCACCGAGACCAGGGCCCCCTGCACCGCCGGCACCTGTACGAGCGCCCAATAGGCGGCGGGCGGCTTGGACTCCTTGCCACCCTTGCCCTTCTTCTCCACCGGCCGGCGACGCTGCACGTAGATCAGGTCACCGGGCTTGAGTACGTCTGCGGCCTTACGGGGCCGGGGGCCGCGGTGATCCTCATCGATGTAGGGACGCGCCCAGGAAAGTCCCTCCCAAGGGATTTCGTCGGCGCCCACCCCTCGGATCAACACCCGGGCCACGCGATTCTCCGTGGACAGCACCACGGCCGGGCGCAGCCCACCGACTTCCGCGCGCCGCTGCAGCATGCCCATGAGCTGGGCCTGCGTGCGCCCTTTCAGGTCCACGTGCCCTGCAGGCCCCCTCCAGCCGTGGCGGCGGTCGTAATCGAGCAACGCCTTGCGCAGGGCGGCCTGTCCGGCCGCCTGGAGCTCAGGGTCGAGCGTGGTGTAGACCGCATACCCGGCCGAATAGGCATCCGGCCCGTAGCGCTCCACCATGCGCAGCCGGACCGCCTCGGCGAGATAGGGGGCCTCCACCTGCGCCGTTGCCGTGTGCAGGGAGGCGGTCACGGGCGCCTGAACCGCCCGCGCGTATTGCGCATCGTCGATGAAGCCTAGCTCGTGCATTCGCTTGAGCACATAGGCACGCCGAGCCAAAGCACGCTTGGGATTGGAGATGGGGTTATAGGCCGAGGGCGCCTTGGGCAGCCCCGCGATCATGGCGGTTTGCGCCAGGTCCAGCGCGTCGGGCTCCTTGCCGTAGTAGACCTCCGCGGCCGCTCCCACTCCGTAGGCCCGCTGGCCCAGGTAGATCTTGTTGAGGTAGAGCTCGAGGATTTGCTCCTTGGTGAGCGCGTGCTCGATCTTGAGCGCCAGAAAGATCTCGCGCAGCTTGCGCTCGTAGGTCCGTTCGCTGCTCAGGAAGAAGTTGCGGGCGAGCTGCATGGTGATAGTGGAGCCGCCCTGCTGTTTCTCGCCCGTGAGGGCCAGGTGCAGCGCGGCGCGCAGCAGGCCCTGATAGTCCACCCCCGGGTGTTTGAAGAACCGGTCGTCCTCCGCGGCCAGGAAGGCCTGCTTGACGCGTTCCGGGATCTGATCGTAGCGCAGGGGTTTGCGCCGTTTCTCGCCGAATTCCGCGATGAGCCGTCCGTCGGCGGCGTAGACACGCAGCGGGACCTGCAACTCCACGTCGCGCAGCCTTTCCGCCCGAGGGAGCCCCGGTGCCAAATACAGGTACACGCCCAGGAAGCCGATGACCCCGAGGACGGAAAGGCTCAAAAACGCGACGAAGGCGGCCTTGAGCAGGTTCAGGAACAGGGACATAGCATCTAGAATAATACAGCCGGTTTGTGTTGCGGATAAACCACATCTATAATCGGCACAAGGTAACCGACAGACAAACTAGTATTTCCAATCGGTTACACATAATATCTTGAGCGCTGTCAGACAATAACAAACACTGCGTCGAGGCCCACTTGTTGTTCACACGCAAAAATCGGCCGCTGGTCGGCATCGACATCAGCTCCACGTCCGTCAAGGTTCTCGAGTTGAGCCGGACCGGCGCCGGCTATCGCGTGGAACACCACGGCGTGGTCCCGCTCCCCGAGGGAGCGGTCAGTGAGAAACAGATCTCCGACGTGCAGGCGGTGGGTGACACCATCCGCCGCGCCCTGCGTCAATCCGGGAGCAAAGCCAAGGAATGTGCCCTGGCCGTCCCCGGGTCGGCGGTCATCACCAAGGTCATCTCCATGCCCGCCTCGCTCAGTGAACAGGAACTGGAGGGCCAGATCCAGATCGAGGCGGATCAGTATATCCCCTATGCGTTGGAGGAGGTGAACCTCGACTTCGAGATCATCGGCCCCACGCCCGAGAACCCGGAGACCGTGGACGTGCTGATCGCCGCCGCGCGCAGTGAATACGTGCAGCTGCGCACCGATGCGGCCGAGGCCGCCGGGCTCACGCCTCGCATCGTGGACGTGGAACCATTTGCGGCCGAAAGCGCCTATCTCCACTCGGTGGAAGACGCTCAAGGCGTCACCGGGACCGTGGCCTTGTTCGACATCGGGGCCACCATGTCCAGTCTCCTCGTGCTGCGGGATGGACACATCGTGTTCACACGGGAGCAACCTTTCGGTGGCCGGCAGCTCACCGAGGAAATCATGCGGCGTTACGGCCTGTCCTATGAGGAGGCGGGCCTGGCGAAAAAAGAGGGCGGACTGCCGGACAACTACATCACCGATGTCCTGCAACCTTTCATGGAGACGGTGGTTCAGCAGATCAACCGTTTTCTCCAGTTCTACGCCGCCAACAACCCGGACAACGTGGATCACGTTGCGCTGGCGGGCGGTTGCGCCGCCATCCCGGGCCTGGACGAACTGGTGGAATCGCGGCTGAACGTGGCCACCGGCGTCGTGAATCCCTTCAGCCGGATGAAGGTCTCCTCCCGGGTGGACAAGGATCACCTGGCCGCCGATGCGCCCTCGCTGCTCATCGCCTGCGGGCTCGCACTGAGGGGGTTCGAATAATGGCGCGGATCAATCTCCTGCCTTGGCGAGAGCAGCGCCGCAAGGAACGGCAGCGGGACTTTCTGGTGCTGCTGGGTTTCGCCGCCGTGGTCACGGCCATCCTGGTGGCCATCGCCTATATCCACGTCGGCGGCCTGATCGAGTATCAGGAGCGACGTAATGCGTTCCTGCAGAACGAGATTCGCATCCTCGATGCCAAGATCAAGGAGATCCGGTCGCTGGAGGCCACCAAGAAGGCGCTGCTCGAACGCATGCGGGTCATCGAAGACCTGCAGAAACGTCGGCCGGTGATCGTCCACGTGTTCGACGAGCTGGTGAACACCCTGCCACCGGCCACGTATCTGACCTCGGTGACCCAGAAGGGCGACACGCTGGTGATCTCGGGGCGGGCGGAGTCCAACGCGCGCGTGTCCAAATACATGCGCAACATCGAGGCCTCTCCCTGGCTCGACAAGCCCATGCTCGATGTGATCGAACGCAAAAACGTGGATGGTATGCGCGTGAGCGAGTTCCGGTTGCAGGCGAAGATCACCACGCCCGCCGCCCCGAAAAACACGGACCGGCTGGCGTCCACCCAATAGACCGGAAACTGCGATGAATCTGGAAGAGCTGCGCAACGTCGATCTCAACAACCTGGGCACGGCCCCTTTGCCGGTCCGCATCGTAGTCGTCGTCATCCTGTGCGCGGCCATCGCCGGTGGTGGCTACTGGTATTTCGTCAAGCCGGAGCTGCAAAAACTCGAGCAGGCGCAGAACAAGGAGGTGGAACTGCGCAAGGTCTTCGAGGACAAGCAGCAGAAAGCGGCCAATCTCCAGCGTTACAAGGCCCAGCTCGAGGAGATGCGGCGCAGCTTCGGCGCCTTGCTCCAGCAGCTTCCGAGCAAGACCGAGATCCCCGGCCTGATCCTGGACATATCTCAGACGGGCCTGTCCGCCGGGCTCAAGATCGAACTGTTCAAGCCAGGCCCCGAGATCAAACGCGATTTCTACGCCGAAAAGCCCATTCAGTTGCGGCTACGGGGCGGCTATCACCAGATCGCCAACTTCGTCAGCGGGCTTGCGGCCCTGCCCCGGATCGTCACGCTGCACAACATCAGCCTCACACCCGCGGGCAACGGCGAACTGGTGTTTTCGGCCACGGCCAAGACCTACCGCTACCTCGAGGAGGGGGAATAGCGGCCCATGAGCACGACAGGAACCGCAAAGCACAATACGACCCGGCAAATGCTCCGGACGGTGGTGCTGGCCGCCCTGGCTCTGGGCCTGGCCGGATGCGCCCAGGATATGAGCGACCTGGAACGCTATGTGGCCGAGGTCAAGGCGCGCAAGCCCGGAGACATCGAGCCCTACCCCGAACCGAAGCCGTACAAGCGGTTCACCTATGTGGCCGGCGATCGACGCGATCCATTCGACACTTCCGCCCTCAAAGGCCCCGAGGAACCCGTGAGCCGAACCGGGGCCTCGGACGTTTCCCCGGACCCCAACCGGCCGCCTGAGTTCCTCGAGTCCTTTCCGCTGGAAAGCCTGAAGATGGTGGGGACCATCGAAAAGGGCGGAACGATCTACGCCCTGATCCAGACACCCGACTCCACGGTGGAATACGTCACCGTGGGGAATCACATGGGACAGAACTACGGTCGCATCGACCGTATTACGGAGACTGAGACGGAGCTGACCGAAATCGTGCCGGATGGATTCGGCGGCTGGAAGAAACGGAAACAAAAGATCGCGCTGAGCGAGTAAACGCACCTCGGCCGGAAATGCACCCGGGCGGCGCATTGCGCGAGCTTGGAGGTGACCTGCCGGGACCGTCGTATACGTATGGCTCGCAGGGAGATGCAGGCCTGGACAGCGGCCCCGGTGTGGGGGCCTAGCGGGGCGCAGGATGCGCAGAGGTTGCGAATCGAACGATAAACTTCCGGGGGACGCTACCGTGGCGGACGAGACGGTTGAAAATTGGATGACGATAGTCGAAAAGGGCACCGTCGCCGGGTCATGCGGGTTCGCGCCATGGCCCCGCTGGACCGTCACTCCCCTGCGGCCCGCGTCCCCCGCAATCCAAGAGGGGACCACGCCATGACTACGGGATTCGATACCCGCCCGGGCACGCCACGCGACCGGCAAACCGTTCACGTGTCGCATTCCGTGTGGCCCTCGAAACGCAGGAGGCGGCCGCTGAGGCGGCTGTACCTGGCCTTTGGCCTTTGGCTGCTGTGCATCGGCCTCGGCGCGTCGGCCGCCGCCAACGTACTCGAGAACGTGCAGGCATCACACCTGCCGGGCGACCGCGTGCGGTTGGAGTTCGATTTCGCTGGCCCCGCCCCGACTCCCGCCTCGTTCACCATCGACAGTCCGGCACGTATCGCCCTGGATCTGCCCGGCACTCGCAACGCCCTGAAGCGGCGCAGCATTCCCGTCGATCTGGGTGTGGTGCGCAGCATCAGCACCGCCGAGACCAAGGATCGCACCCGTGTGGTGATCAACTTGGACACACTGGTGGGTTACGACATCTCGACCGAGGGTGACAAACTCTACGTGGTCGTCGGCACCGAAGGCATCAGCGGCGTACAGCCCGTCAAGCTGGAACAAGGCCCTGCGGCCCCGCCAGCCAAGGCCTCGGTGAAACCGACGCTGGCCGTGCGGGACGTGGATTTCCGCCGCGGACCCAATGGAGAGGGCCGCGTGGTGATCACCCTCTCCTCGCCCGCGGTACCCGTGAACCTGGAGACCCAGGGGGGGAAGATCGTCCTCGATCTGCCAGGTGTGACGCTTCCACCGGCCCTGCAGCGGCGCATGGACGTCATCGATTTCGCCACTCCCGTTCAATACGTGGAGGCCTACCGGGACGCCCGTGGAACGCGGATCGTCATCCTCCCCAACCCCAAGATCCAATGGGAACACCTCGCCTATCAAACGGACAACGTGTTCACCGTGGAGGTGCAGAGGGTCCCCGAAGGCGAAGGCGCGGCGCGCCGTAAGAAGGAGTTCAAAGGCGAGCGCATATCGCTCAATTTCCAGGACATCGACGTACGGGCCGTGTTGCAATTGATCGCCGACTTCACCGATCTGAATCTGGTGGTCAGCGACTCGGTCAGCGGACGGCTCACCCTGCGCCTCAAGAACGTCCCGTGGGATCAGGCCCTGGACATCATTCTCAAGACCAAGGGGCTGGACATGCGCAAGCAGGGCAACGTGCTGCTGGTGGCCCCGGCCCAGGAGCTGGCCGCCCGGGAGAAGCTCGAGCTCGAGTCCCAGCAACAGGTGGCGGAATTGGCCCCGCTGCGCACGGAATTCATCCAGGTCAACTACGCACGCGCCCAGGACCTGGCCGCGCTGCTCAAATCGCCCGACAACTCGCTGATGAGTTCCCGCGGCCGGGTGAGCATCGACGCGCGCACCAACACCCTGCTGGTGCAGGACACCGCCGAAAAGCTCGAACAGATCCGCCAGCTGGTCAAACGCCTGGACGTGCCGGTGCGCCAGGTCCTGATCGAGTCACGCATCGTGACGGCCGAGGACAAATTCTCGCGTGAGCTCGGTGTGCGCTTCGGGTTCACCGACGCTGGAAAAGGCGTCGTCGGAGATGCCACCGATACCGCCATATCCGGCTCGCTGGCAGGAACGCGAAAGGCCGTTTCGGGCGTCGTGCCCGGAGACGACGGGCTGAACGTGAATCTTCCGGTGAGCAACCCGGCGGGCTCCATTGGTCTGACGTTGGCCAAACTGCCGCTGGGTTACATGCTGGAGCTGGAACTGTCCGCCGCCCAGGCCGAGGACCGCATCGAAGTGATCTCCACGCCCCGGGTGATCACCTCCAACCAGACCCAGGCCCGTATCGAGCGTGGCACCGAGATCCCTTACCAGCAGGCCACCTCCAGCGGGGCCACCGCGGTACAGTTCAAGAAGGCCGTGCTCAGTCTGGAGGTCACGCCGACCATCACGCCGGACGAGCGGATCTTCATGGACATCGAGGTGAGCAAGGACGACGTGGGCGACATCTTCAACGGGGTGCCGAGCGTGAACACCCGCGCCATCCAGACCCAGGTGCTCGTGCAGAACGGCCAGACCGTGGTACTGGGCGGTATCTACGACACCGAAAAGGTGGACTCCACCGACAGCGTCCCCTACCTGAATGAGATCCCCCTACTGGGGCGCCTGTTCCGGCACGACACCGACAAGCTCAAAAAGTCCGAGCTGCTGATCTTCATCACGCCCCGGCTGATCAACGAGAGCCTGGCGCTGAAACCCTGAAACGGCTTCCCGGACCCGACCACCATGGCGCAGGAGGCCGGCCCACGGGCCGGCCTCCTGCATTACAGCCGTTTATGGACACCTGTCGCGCGGCGGGTGCCCCCGTCATCCCGATCGTCACGCAACGCCAGCAGGCGTCAGCACATGATCGGATTGCGCGTGTACTCCGACAGGGGCAGCACCCGCGTCCGCCCTTCGACGAGGCGGTCCACCTGGTCCGTTCCGTAGTCGAGACTCAGGCGGAAGCGGAACGCCCTGAAGAACCGGTCGAACAGCACGGCACCACGCGCCCCCACCGCATACAGCGCCCCCGCCTCGTCCGGCCGGTACTCCAACACGATGGTCGCCAGGGGCTGCGGCGCGGGTCCGCCCAGGACCCGGGCGCCGGCCCGCGCGTCGTAGACGCTGTGCTCGGAACAACACACGATCACGCCGGATTGGCTCTTGGGCCGGTCTTGCAGGTCGAGGAACCGGGCCTTCCGGTGACGGTACGCGATGAAACTCACCTGCGGTGAGGGATAAGTCAGGCGATGGGCGCAGATGGCCGAGTACGCCACGATGGACTTGCGGGGACCCACCCCACCCTGCCAGCGGTAGTGCGCCCCGTCACGAGTCACCAGCTCCTGCTCCCGCACCACCGCCTCGCCCAGGTCCATCAGAAAGCACGGTGTGCTGATATACGGGTAATGGAAGACATAGGTCTCGCCGACGGACAGGCCGCGTGCATCGAGCGGTTCTCCCCGTGCATCGGTTAGCCGTGCACGGGGGTAGGACACGGTCCGTTCATCCACGCGGCGTACCGACAAGGCCCCACGCGCCGCCACGGCCGTGAACACGGCCAGACAGCCGCGTGCGAAGCGACGCCTGGAATCGCGCACCGTGACGCTCCCTCCACGAATCGAGCGGACGATGGCGCCCGATCTGAGTCAGGCGGTGGGGCTGCGCCCCGGATCGGTCTGCCCGGGCCCCCGAATCGCCTCCCGGGTGGGGTCCGCCTGCTTGACCTGTTCGTACCACAAATCGTGGTGCTGTCTCGCCCAGTTCTCGTCCACCTCTCCGGAGATCATGCCATCCAGGGCCCCCTCCACGCCCCACAGGCCGAGATAGATGTGGCCCAGCATGACCGTGATCCACGCCAGCGCGGCGGCGTCGTGCAGGAGCTGCGACAACTGGTAGGTCTCGCGCGCCTGGGGAACATTGGGAAAGTCCAGGACGAATCCGGTGACCACCACGACCACCCCAAGCACCAACATGGAGCCATAGGTGAAGATCTTCTCGCCCGCATTCATGAAGCCGCAATGGGGATGCCGACCCTTGCCGAGCAGGCCGCCCCCGGCCTTGATCCACTGCCAATCGGTGCGCTCCGGCAGGTTGAAACGCAGCCACAGCAGCAGGATCAACACCACGCCCACCGCGAAGGCGGGTCCCACATAGTTGTGCACCACCTTGGAGAAGGCGGCATAGACCGAGAAGGCCTCGAGCCCCATCCACGGAATGAGCACAGCGCGTCCGTACAGGAGGCTGAGGCCCGTGATGGCCAGAACGATGAATAGGCTCGCGGTGTACCAGTGCAGCGTGCGGTTGAATACAGACCAACGCTCCACGGTCCGGCCCGAGCGGCCGCCCTCGATGCGTACCCGACCGTGCAGCACCGAATAGAGCAGCAGGAGCACCACCATGCCTCCCATGGCCGCCGCCCCCCAACCGGCCACGGGACCGTTGCGCAGGTTCCGCCAGTCCTCTCCCCGACTGTCGATGAGTACGTTGGCTTGCGGGCCACGCACCGCGCTGTAACCGGACGCCCCCTCCCGGACCGCCCGCCAGAAGGCGGCCTGTGGATTGGCATCCTGCACCGCTTGAGCGGCCACCCAGGTCACCGCCGTCGGCAGCGCGACCGAGGCCGACAACACCAGAAAAACGCCCCAAACGAATACCCGCCTGCGCACCTGCCGTTTCACAGCGATGGTCGTCTCCATGCTCGCCTCCCGCAACGTGGATCAGCGGTCGCTGTAGAAGCGTTCCGCGCGATGCCGCAGCCGATGCGCCAGGCCCTGCTGGCGCATCCGCTCGTCTCGAAGTTCCTGATCCGAGAGCACCCAAGGCTCGTGGACCCGGACCTGGCAGCCGGGCAGCACCAGCGTGGCGAGTGCCGCCAGGGCCAGGGCGCAGGCCGCGCGTAGGATCACCGGTCCACCTGCACCAGATTGAAGCGCTCGATGAGCCGCTGCTTCTGTTCGGGACGGGCGTGCTTGGCCAGCAACGGATCCCGCGTGCCCTTGTACTTTCCCGGCTCGTGCACCATGACCTGCGGCTTCTCGTAGCATCCCGCGAGCCATGCCGCCGGTACTGCACCGGCGGCCGCTTTCAGCCAGTCTCTACGCTTCATGGCGTTCCTCCTCAACCCTTGTCACCGTAGGCCCGTTGCCACCCCCAAGTGCGGGGGCGTCCTCCTCGACGGAGTACCCGCTGGCGATAAATGTCGGCCACCACGTCGCCGTCTCCGGCGAGCAATGCCTTGGTGGCGCACATCTCGGCGCAAAGCGGCAGCTTGCCCTCGGCGATCCGGTTGGCTCCGTACTTCTCGTATTCCACCTCGGAATTGTCGGGCTCCGGCCCTCCGGCGCAGAAGGTGCATTTATCCATCTTGCCCCGGCCGCCGAAGGCCGCCTGCTGGGGATACTGCGGCGCCCCGAACGGGCAAGCGTAGAAGCAGTAGCCGCATCCGATGCACAGATCCTTGTCGTGCAGGACAATGCCGTCGTCGGTGGTGTAGAAGCAGTCCACCGGACAGACCGCCGCGCAAGGGGCGTCCGTACAGTGCATGCAGGCCACCGATATGGACTTCTCGCCCGGCTCTCCGTCGCCCAACACCACCACGCGGCGGCGGTTCACCCCCCAGGGCACGTGGTTCTCGTTCTTGCAGGCCACCACACAGCCGTTGCATTCGATGCAACGTTCGGAATCGCACAGGAATTTCATTCTCGCCATGACTCAAGCTCCTCTTCAGGCGGCCCGGATCCGGCACAAGCTGACCTTGGTCTCCTGCATTTGCGTCACCGAGTCGTAGCCATAGGTGAACGCTGTGTTGCAGGCTTCGCCGCGCACGATGGGCGCCGTACCCTCTGGATACTTGCTCAGCAGATCCTTGCCCTGGTACCACCCGCCGAAATGGAACGGCGTGAACACCACCCCGGGGGCCACGCGTCGGGTGATCATGGCCATGACCTTGATGCGCGCCCCCTCGGGACTCTCGATCCAGATCATCTGCCCGTCCTTGATGCCCGCGTCGTTGGCGTCCTTGGGATTGATCTCGGCGAACATGTCCTGCTGGAGCTCGGCGAGCCATGGGTTGGAGCGCTGTTCCTCGCCCCCACCCTCGTATTCGACCAGGCGCCCGCTGGTGAAGATCAGCGGGAACTCCCCGGAATGATCCTCCCGCTGGATGGAGGCGTACCGCGTGGGCAGCCGGTAGAATCGCCTGCGATCCTCGTAGGTGGGATAGTCCGCCACCAGGTCGCGGCGTGGCGTGTACAGCGGCTCGCGGTGTACGGGCACGGGGTCGGGAAAGGTCCACACCATGCAGCGGGCCTTGGCGTTGCCGAAGGGCGCGCAGCCGTGGGCGATGGCCACCCGCTGGATGCCCCCCGACAGATCCGTCTTCCAGTTCTTGCCTTCGGCGAGCCGCTTCTCCTGCTCGGTGAGATCGTCCCACCAGCCGAGCTGTTTGAGCAAGTCGGCGGTGAACTCGGGATAGCCGTCCTTGATCTCCGAGCCGACGCTCCAGGAGTCCTCGGCCAGCAGATTCTCTCCTTCGTATTCGACACCGAACCGAGCACGGAAGGTCAGCCCGCCTTCGGCCACCGGCTTGCTGGGATCGTAGAGAATGGGCGTACCGGGATGCTTCATCTCCGGCTTGCCCCAACACGGCCAGGGAAGACCGTAATATTCCCCGTCGCAAGGCCCGCCCTCGGCCTTCAGCGTCGTGGTGTTGAAGGTGCCTTTGTGCTTGGCCTGCAGCTTCAAGCGTTCCGGGCTCTGCCCCGTGTAGCCGATGGTCCACATCCCGCGGTTGATCTCGCGCAGGATGTCCTCGATGAGCGGCTCGTCGTCCTTGACCTGGATGTGTTTGCAGAGCGCATCGGCGAATCCCAGCTTCTTCGCCAGCTTGTACATGATGGTCTGATCGGGGAGGCTGTCCCAGACCGGATCGATGACCTTCTCGCGCCACTGCAGCGAACGGTTCGATGCCGTCACCGATCCGTAGGTCTCGAACTGGGTGGCGGCGGGCAGCAGGTAGATCCCGTCCGTGCGATCGCTCATGACCGCCGCATGCGTGGGATGGGGATCGACGATGACCATGAGGTCGAGCTTCTCCATGGCCTTCTTCATCTCGGGGCCGCGGGTCTGACTGTTGACGGCGTGACCCCAGTAGATCATGGCCCGGATATTGTCCCTCTGGCCGATGTTGGCCTTGTCCTCCAACACCCCGTCGATCCAGCGTGAGACCGGGATCCCCTTGTAATTCATGGGATGCACGGGCTTGCCTTTGTCGCCTTCGACCTTTTCCTGAGCGAACCGGGACTTCACCCAGTCGTAGTCCAGATCCCAGACCCGGCACCAGTGTTTCCATGCACCCTCGGACAGCCCGTAGTACCCGGGCAGGGTGTGGGACAAGACCCCCAGGTCCGTGGCCCCCTGCACATTGTCATGGCCGCGGAAGATGTTGGCCCCGCCCCCCGAGACGCCGATGTTGCCCAGGGCGAGCTGCAGGATGCAGTAGGCCCGGGTGTTGTTGTTGCCGATGGTGTGCTGGGTGCCCCCCATGCACCACACGATGGTCCCGGGGCGGTTCTCGGCCATGATCTTCGCCGCCGCCAACACGTCGGCTTCGGGAACCCCCGTGACCCGCTCCACCTCCTTGGGATTCCACTTGGCCACCTCCTTCCGGACCCGGTCCATCCCCCATACGCGCTTACGGATGTAGTCCCGGTCCTCCCAACCGTTCTCGAAGATGTGCCAGAGAATGCCCCAGATCAGCGGGACGTCGGTGCCCGGGCGGATGCGGATGAAATGGTCGGCATGGGCCGCGGTCCGGGTGAAACGCGGATCCACCACGATCAGCTTCGCACCGTTCTCCTTCCCCCGCAGGATGTGCTGCATGGCCACGGGATGCGCCTCGGCCGCATTGGAACCGATGAAGAACATGGCCTTGCAGTTGTGCATGTCGTTGTAGGAATTGGTCATGGCCCCGTAGCCCCAGGTGTTCGCCACGCCGGCCACGGTGGTCGAATGACAGATACGCGCCTGGTGGTCCACGTTGTTGGTGCCCCACAGGGCCGCCATCTTGCGGAACAGATAGGCCTGCTCGTTGTTGTGCTTCGCCGAGCCCAGCCAGTACACCGAATCCGGTCCGGACTGCTTGCGGATGTCCAGGAGCCGGTCGCCGATCTCGTCGATGGCCTGATCCCAGGAGATCCGCTTCCATTTCCCGCCCACCAGTTTCATCGGGTACTTGAGCCGGTGCTCGCCCATCCCGTGCTCACGGACCGACGCCCCCTTGGCGCAGTGCCCGCCCAGATTGAACGGCGACTCGAAGTCCGGCTCCTGCCCGACCCAAACACCGTTTTGCACCTCAGCCACCACCCCGCAACCCACCGAACAGTGGGTGCAGACACTCTTGCGAATCTCCACCTTGCCGGGCTGTACCGCGGTGGGCTCGTCTGCGGCCTGGGCCCGGCGCATCATGCCGCCCGAGAATCCCGCGGTCAGGGCCGCGCCACCCACCGCCAGTCCGGAACGTTTGAGGAAGCTGCGCCGGTCCAGCATCACGCCGGCCAGCGCATGGCCGAGTACCGTCTGCCCGTCGGAACCCGGCGTGACATTCGCCCTTTTCTTCAGCTTCATGACGCCTCCTCCATCTCCTCGTATGCTGGCCTGTCGTCACCGGACGCGGGGCTCCCACCCGCGCACACGGCCCCTCCCGCCTCGGTCGGGCGTGCAGCGTCGTGGTCCGCGCGATCTGCACCGTTCACCTTGGGCATCCCCTATGCGAGCAACGAAAACCAGCGTTGCTCCAGTTCCACGAACCGTTGTCCCAACACGCCCACCGATGCGTAGAAGCGCGCCGACGGCGCGCGGCACAGATCCTGGAAGAACCGCCCGAGCCAGGGTTCCACGTGGGCCTCGAAGAACCCTCGCTCGCGCTCGGCCGTCACCGCCGGATCTTCCACGAGCAAGGCCATGGTCTCGCACAGCGCACCCGCGTGATCCTCGGGTTCGCAGACCCCGCGCGCGCGCGTGATCCCCAGACGGGCCAGATCCGCCCGCAGCGCGGCGAGCGGCTTTTCCATCAGGAGCCCTGTGAGGTACCACGACCCATAGGGCACCACCTCACCTCGTCCGAGGCCGATGAACAGGTCGTGGTATTCATCGTCCACGGATTCGGCGGTGGCATGGGCGGCGGCCAGCGCCAGACCCGCCCAGGCCTCCCGCAGAACGCCCGGGCCGGCGGCATCCGCCTGCACCGTCCGCAGCACCCCGAGCATCCGAGCGTCCGGGGGACGCGCCAGCAGGGCACCGAGCAGGCCCCAAGCGCCGCCGCGCAGCGCCGCCTCGCCGGACTGTTCCGCCGCCCACTCCAGGGGCCGCTCCGCCGCCACGCCATACTGAAGCTCGCTCCGGATCATCTGCCCTCGCCTCGCTCATGCGCTGAATCGGTTGCACGCGGAATGCCAACCCGGCCGGGAAAATCCACGCTTCTCGTACAACGAAACGAGATCCCCGGGCGGTACGTCGGCTCCACCCTGGACAAATTGGGACAACGGGGGGCGGGACTGCGGCGTTTCGCCCCGGCCCTCAGACTTCCTCTGCGAACAGATCCTTGACCCGGCAATCACCGCACATCTCCAGCCGGCGCAGCGCCGCCGGATCCCGATACATGGCATGCGTCGCCAGGCGTTCGCGCAGGGTGCGGATCACCGCCTGCGTGGCGAAGGGTCGCCCGCAGACCACGCAGCGGAACGGCTCCTCCTCGTACAGCACCCGCCTGCGCATGCGGGCCTCGGGATCCAAGTCCAGGCGTGCCTCCAGACCCAAGGCGTCCTCGGGACAGGTGGCGACGCACAACCCGCACTGCACGCAATTCCACTCCACGAAAGCAAGCCTCGGCGTGTCGCCGCCCGCCTCCAGCGCCGAGACCGGGCAGGCCGAGGTGCAGGACATGCACAACGTGCAGCGGTTGGTGTCCACCCGGACGGTCCCGAACGGCGAGCCCTGGGGCAGCGGCACATAGCGCCCCACCGGGCGGCCGTGTCGCGCCAGATGATCCAGCACCAGACGAAACGCATCGCGCTTGCCACCCACCAGGGCGAACTCGGCCGCGGGAAGCTCCGGCAGGCCACCCATCGCCGCCAGCGTCTCCGGCAAATCGTCCCCGGCCTCCACCACCGCCACCCGCAGCGGATCGTGTCCGAGGGCGCCGAGCAGCGCCCGGGCGGTCTGAAGCTGGCCGGACACCGTCCCCCGCACCCGCTCCCCGGCCCCCGGCGCGAGCAGGACCGCCACCGCTGCGGCCCCGTAGGCCAGGGTGGCCAGCCAGGCCTCGCAGCCCAGGCTGGCCGCCTCCTCCAACGCCACCGGGAGAACCGCCTCGTCGAGCCGGCCGGCGACGTGCTCCAGGTACTCCGCCCCGCGCTCGGCGTCGTGGAACAGCACGAGCGGGGCCTCGCCGCCGTATTGTCGGAAACCGCGCAACAGGCGGCGCACGTAGTCCATGATCTCGCTTGCCGCCGGGTGGTCGTAGCGCACCGCTGCGGTGGGGCACACGGCGCTGCAGGCGCCCAACCCCTGGCACAGATGCGGCTCGACCCGCACCTTCTCCCCCGAGGGACGGATCGCCTCGGCGGGACACGCATCGATGCAGCGGGTGCAGCCCACCGCATCGCCATAGGCATGCGCGCACAGTGCCGGGTCGTACTGGAAATAACGGGGCTTCTCGAACTCTCCCACCATCTCCGGCAAGGTGGCCAGCGCCCGCTCCAGGGCATCGGCATCCCCCCGTGTGGCGAAGTAGCCCGGAGGCGCGACTTCCCGATCCAGACGCGGCACGGAGCCGAGGTCCAAGACCAGATCGAATCCCGCCTCCGGCTCCGCCCAGAGCACCGCGGGGTCGATTCCACCCGCCACGCGGATGCGGAAGTCTCCCAGCCAACCTTGCACCGACTCCACCGGTCGCGCCACGTCCTGGACCCCCTCGGGCAGTCCACCCTCCACCGCTCCCGCGCCGATGCGCATGCAGCGCAGACCCGCCTCCGCCAGCCGGCGTGCCGCGTGAGCGGCCTGGGCACCGTCGCCCAGCACGGCCACACGACCGCGCGAGCGGTAGAGCACGACGCCGGTCTCGGCGAGCGTAGGCGGCGGCGTGTTCCGCAAGGCCGCCTCGCGGGCGAGCCCCTGCGGGCCCTGAGCGAGCAGGCCGGAAATCATGCCCGCCCTCGCTCAGACGCGTGCGGGGCCTCCGCCTCCTCTCCGGACGGCTCTGAACGGTCCCCCCCCGCGATGCCGGCCCGCCCCGCGGTCCGTTCGACACCGTCGGCCGTCGGGGCTGCGGCCGACCCCGCCCCCCCGACAGGTTCATCCCGCTCCGCGTACTCGGCCGCCACGGAATGGGGGGGCCGCGTCGACTGCGCCTCCCCCTCCCCCATCGCCCGCTGCGCGCCCTGTTCCAGCCGGTGACGCACGTCCGCGGTGAGCACCTCGCCCAGGGACTCGAAACCTCGAAAGTCCTCGTCGTAGTCCTCCAGGCCGTCCAGGACGTTGAAGCGCGGACTCCTGAAGATCCGCCGCAGCGCCGCCTTGCGCAGCGCCTCGCTGACCCCCGGCGAGAAGAAATCCGCTACCGAAGCGTCCCCCTCCAGCGCATCGAGGGGCGGCATGTCCGCATCCGTGAGCACCCGCTCTGCGCCAGAGTGCGGTCCCGCGCCCTCGGGCAACGATCCCGGGCCGGAAGCCGCACGCGCTTGCAGCTTGCGCCGTGACCATCGCCGCAGGAATCCGGCGGGCCGAGACCCGCCGGCCGATTCTTTGGCCTTCATCGCCACTCAGTCCACCCGCCTGCGCTTGCGTTTCGGCCGAGGCCGGAAATGGGTCAGCACGTACCGTTCCACCTGACGGTAGACCTCCGGTGGCATGGGCACTGGGAAGACCTGGTCGTCCCCCTCCTCATAAGCGGCCGCCTCCTCCCCGTCGGCGGTGATCAGAAAGGGCGCCATCCCGCCCCCGGGCTCCGGCCGGCAGATCACGAACAGCCGCGGCCGGTCACCGCTGAGATTGAACCAGTAGCCTTCGGCCTCGTCCCGGAACAGCCGCAGCTCCAAACCGCCGATGAGCCACTGTTGGCTGCGATCGCCGCAGCGCAGGAGCCGACGGCCTGCTGCCGCCGCCCTCCCCGCCACCACGCCCCGCACGTGCCAGCGGGCCACCCGCCACCGGTCCATGGGACGATCCTCATGGATCAGGACCACCCCCAGCGGGATCCGCTCGTCGGGGTCGGCCGTCGATGCCCTGATCGCCGTATCCGTCATGCCCAGGGCCCAAGCAAGTCCGGTGCCATGCCCGCCACGGGGCACGACGCACACCATTGCGCTGCACGCTGAAGGCGCGTCCCTGCGCCAACGGGCGGGCTGGAACCGCCGTTCCGGAGCGGCCTGTCCGCCCGGTGATGCGGGTCAAAATGTCGCGCCCTTGGTCGAAATCGACCCGCCGCCACCGGCCAGGGTGAGCCGTAGACTTGTCTACACTGCGGGTATGGAATTTGCAGCATTGCCATCAACTACCCCAACCTGTGAGATTCCGCCATGCAGCCCCGCATGACTCGAGCCGGACTCGCGCCCACTCACCCGGTGGTGGCGATCGACGAGACGGGCCGCCCGCGCGAGGTGCGAATTGCCGGAGAATCCCCACTGACGCTCAAGGTGGACGGCCACGAGGTGGTCACGCTGATGACCCTGGGCACACACCCCGAGGCCCTTGCGCTGGGTTACCTGCGCAACCAGCGCCTGATCGACGAGTTGGCGAGCATCGCCACCGTAGAGGTGGATTGGGAGCGGGAAACCGTGCAGGTGAGCACGTTCAGCGGCACGGGCATCGCTGATTGGCAGGAAAAGCTGCGGCATCGCACGGTCACCACCGGCTGCGCCCAGGGCACGGTGTTCAGCTGTACGCTGGACAAGCTCTACGACGTGCGGCTCCCGCAGGTGGAAGTGCGTCAGTCGGCGGTGTACGCCCTGCTCGCCGCCATCGCGCGCCACAACGAGATCTATCGCCAGGCCGGCGCCGTGCACGGCTGTGCCCTGTGCCGCGTGGCCGGCGGGGAACCGGAGATTCTGCACTTCGTCGAGGACGTGGGCCGTCACAACGCGGCCGACGCCATCGCCGGGCTCATGTGGCTGGAGGACGAACCCGGTGACGACAAGGTCTTCTACACCACCGGGCGGCTCACCTCCGAGATCGTGATGAAGACGGCCACCATGGGGATCCCCGTCCTCCTGTCGCGGTCGGGGATCACCCACATGGGACTGGAACTGGCCCGGGACCTGGGCGTCACGCTCATCGCTCGGGCCAAGGGCCGTCACTTTCTCGTCTACAACGGAGCGGAGAATCTGGTCTTCGACGCCACACCCGACCCACGGCGCCTGCAGGCCGCCCCATGAACGCGGAAACCACTCCCCACCCCGAGGACAAGCCCGTCCTGCCGGCCTACCTTTCGGTGCGTCAGGTGGCCGAATATCTGCAGATCAACGAGAAAAAGGTCTATGCGTTGTTGCGCGAGGGCAGCATCCCCGCCACCAAGGTGACCGGGAAATGGCTGTTCCCCCGGCACTTGGTGGACCAGTGGCTGTTGGAATCCACGCGCGGCGGCGTGCTCTCCGACCGGCTGCTCATCACAGGCAGCGACGACCCGCTGTTGCACCGCATGGTGCACCTGTTCTCGGAGAAACTGCAGGAACGAGCCGCGGTGCTCTACAGCCCCACAGGGACGGCGCTGGGCCTGAAACTGCTCGCCCAGCGCAAGGCCAACGCCTGCGCGATCCACTGGGGGCCGGCCGAAGAGGCCCACCGGCGCCACCCCGCCCTACTGCGCCGCCATCCGCAGCACCGCCAGTGGGTGCTCGTGCGCCTGTACCTGCGGGAACAGGGTCTGATGCTGTCTCCGCGCCTCGCCACCTCCGACCCCAGGACCGACCTGTTCCGCAACGCCGGCCTGCGTTGGGTCCTGCGCCAGGAGGGGGCGGGTTCGCAGCGCTACCTACAGGAGTTTCTCCACCGCAATGGGATCGACCCGGAGACGCTCAACGTGGTCCGGCGCGCTCGAAGCGAACGCGAGGCCGCCTCCCTGGTCGCCATGGGCGAGGCCGACGCCGCCCCCGGCGTACACGCCGCGGCCACCGAGTCCGGACTGGGATTCATGTCCCTGGGTTGGGAGGCGTTCGATCTGGTGCTGTATCGCGACGTGTACTTCCGCACCATCCTCCAGCAGTGCCTCACGCAGCTGCGCTCGGCGCAGACCCGTGAACTGGCGGACATGCTGGAAGGCTACCGTTTCGAAGACTGCGGCCAGGTGGTGCTCACCTGAGGGGACCCGGGCACCGCGAGCGCCCGACACCCACTTGCGCGGCGCGAACACGCCGACGGATACCGGCGGTGCGCGAGCGAAGGGATCGGTGCGCCTCAGGCCACCTCCTGGGCGCCGCCGTTGCCGCGCCACTGCACCAGCTTCCGCTCCAGGGTCTTGCGCGAGATTCCGAGACTGCGGGCGGCGGCGGACTTGTTGCCCCCATGGGCGGCGAGCACGCGGAGCATGTGATCGCGCTCGACGGCGTCCATGCTCCAGTCCGTGGGATACCCATTCGTCCGGCTGGGGGGGGCGCCGGCCTCGTGGCGGCCTTCGCAGCATTGGCTGGGCAGGCGGCCCAGCAGCACCGCCCGCTCGATGACATTGCGCAGCTCGCGCACGTTGCCGGGCCAGTGATACCGTTGCAGGCGCTCCAGCTCGGCGGCGTCGAACGGCACCGGCGCCAGACCGTGCACGGCCGCCAGGGTCTCAGAGAAGTGCTGGGCGAGCACCACCACGTCCTCGGGACGCTCGCGCAGCGGCGGGATATGGAAGGTGAGGACGTTGAGCCGGTAATACAGGTCTCCGCGGAACCGGCCCTGTTCCACGGCCTCGGCCAGCGGCCGGTTGGAGGCGGCGATCACGCGCACGTCCACCCGTTGCTCCCGGTCCGCGCCCACCGGACGCACCTTGCGATCCTCCAGGGCCCGCAGCAGCTTCGCCTGCAACTCCATGGGCATCTCGGTGATCTCGTCCAGGAACACCGTGCCGCGATCCGCGTGCAGAAACAACCCGCGGCGCGATTCGTGCGCCCCGGTGTAGGCGCCCTTGACGTGCCCGAAGAACTCGCTCTCCAGCAGCTCCGGGGCGATGGCGCCGCAGTTGACCGGTACGAACTCGCCCTTGCGCCGGCTCATGGCATGGATGGCCTGGGCCACGACCTCCTTGCCCACCCCGGTCTCCCCCTCGATGAGCACTGTGGCGGAAGACTGGGCGACCCGCACCGCCATCTCCAGCACCTCGCGCATGGCCCCGCTGCGCGCCACGATCCCTTGCACCTCCGGCGGCCAGTCCGCCACCGGTGGGGCCATGAACCGGCAGCGCTGGCGCACGCGCCCCTGGGCCCAGTCCGCCACGATCTCCCGTACGCGGTGCGGCTCGCAGGGCTTGACGATGAACTCCACCGCCCCGGCGCGCAGCGCCGCCACGGCCCTGTCCAGGGTCGGCTCCGAACACAGGGCCACGAGCTGAGCGGGCGTGCCGAGATCCACCAGGGACTCCACCCACCCCACCGGCTCCGGTGGCCCGGCGCCGACATCGACGATGAGGAAGTCGAACCGATAGCGCTCCAGGAGCGCCTCCGCGAGCCTCCGGGTCTCTGCCCGCTCCACCAGGGCACACAGGGGCTCGAGTGCACGTTGCAGCCCCTGCCCGAAGACGGGGTCCGGATCGAACACGAGCGCGGCGGGTTTGATCTGCTGAGTCTGGGTTGTCAACGGTATCCTCTCCTCCTTGGCAGGCCGTCGAAAAACTGCTGCGAAGCCCGATCGCCGCATCGTGCACTGCGCGCGACGTCGTTCAATGGCCTGTGGGGACGGCGGGTCATCTCTCCGTCCCCCGCCCGGCCTTTGTCGTTTTGTGCCAGCAGCCCGAACCGGATTGCGACAGTTTGTCCCGTGTGGGATCGGACTCGGGCCCGAGAAACTGACTATAGACCCTGACGGCGTCGTTTTCATGCCGCCCCGCGGATCCCGCGTGCGAATCCGGTTTCATGGCATCCCTCTTGCTTCGTGAAAGGGAAACCCTTGCCTGTCAGCCCGGAGATCCGTCCCATGATCCACCGCGCCCTGAGTGTCTTCCTGTTGTCCGCACTGATCGGCCTGTGCGTCCCGGCGGCGAGCGCCGCCGCCCCACTCCGGCTGGCCACCACCACGAGCACCCAGAACTCCGGGCTGCTGGATCACCTGCTGCCGGCCTTCCACCAGGCCACGGGAATCGAGGTCCACGTGATCGCCGTGGGCACCGGCCGGGCCCTGCGCCTCGGGGCGGCGGGGGACGTGGACGTGGTACTGGTCCATGCGCCGGACGCCGAGGCGCGTTTCGTCGCCAGCGGAGATGGCACCCGGCGCTATCCGGTCATGAAAAACGCCTTCCTATTGCTCGGACCTCCCCGGGATCCGGCTGGGTTGCGTCAGGCCACGGATGCGGCCGATGCCCTGCGGCGCATCGCCGCGGCGCGCGCGCCTTTCGTTTCGCGGGGCGACGACTCCGGCACCCATAAAAAAGAGAAGAGCCTGTGGCAGGCCGCGGGCATACAACCCGGCGGACCCTGGTACGTGGAGGCCGGCCAGGGCATGGGCAAGGTGCTCCAGATGGCCGACGAACTGGGCGCCTACACGCTCACCGATCGGGGCACCTGGCTCGCCTACCGGGACCGCATCGGTCTCGTACCCTTGGTGTCCGGTGACCCGCGGCTGGACAACCCCTATGCCATCATCCCCGTGAACCCGCGACGCCACCCCCACGTGAACTACCCAGCGGCCATGGCCTTTGTGAAGTGGCTGCGTTCCCCGGAAGGGCAGGGGCGGATCGCGGATTACCGATTGCACGGCGAACAGGCCTTCACCCCCACCGCCGTGCGACTGGCGCGGTGAACGGGATCGGACAGGCCTTCGGTGAGGCCCTCGGCCTGCTGTTGTCCGGCGACCGGGCCTTGTGGGAGATCGTGGGCGTGTCCTTCAGTGTCTCCCTGCGCGCCATTCTCATCGCCACGCCACCCGCCCTGGTGGTGGCCTATCTGCTCGCATGGCACCGTTTCCCGGGCCAACGGCTACTGGTCTCGCTGTTCGAAACCCTGCTCGCCCTGCCGGCGGTGGTGGTGGGATTGACGGTCTACCTGCTCCTCAGCCGACGGGGCCCCTTGGGGGAGCTGGGTTGGTTGTTCACCCAACCGGCCATGATCATCGGCCAGATCATCCTCGCCTTTCCGATCCTGGTGGCCATGGCCCATGCCGCTTTCAGGGCGCTGGACCCGCATGCCCTGGAGACGGCCAGGACCCTGGGCGCCGGCGCCCTGCGTGGGTTCGCCACCCTGAGCCGCGAGGCCCAATTCGGATTGGGGGCCGCCGTGGTGGCCGCCTTCGGGCGTATCATCGCGGAGGTGGGCAGCTCCATGATGGTGGGCGGCAACATTCTCCACTACACGCGCAACATTCCAACGGCCATCGCGCTGGAGACCAGCAAGGGGAGCTTCGCCCAAGGCATCGCGCTGGGTCTGGTGCTCCTGGTCCTGTCGCTCGGTCTCAATCTGGCTCTGGGATGGTTCCGCACCCGCGAGGCCGTCACGCCGTGAGCTGGATGCGCGTCGAAGCCCTGCGCCTGGCCCGCGGAGAGCGGGAGATCCTGAATATCGCCCGGCTGGAAATCGAGCGGGCCGACCGGGTGGTGTTGCGCGGCCCCAACGGGGCGGGAAAGAGCACCCTGCTGCGCATCCTGGCCGGACTGCTCGCCCCCGACTGCGGACGCCTGACTCTGGACAGTCGCTCGGGCAACTGGCGGCGATTGCGGGGGGCCCTGCGCAAGACCACCGTCTACGTCCATCAGCGACCTTATCTTTTCCGGGGAAGTGTCGAATCCAACGTGGGATATGCCCTGCGCTGGCGACGCATCGGTCGGGACGAGCGGCGGCGCAGGGTGGAGGAAGCCATGGAATGGGCCGGACTCACGGCGATGCGCCACCGGGACGCCCGCTCGCTCTCCGGCGGCGAAGCACAGAGGCTGGCGCTGGCGCGGGCACGGGTGCTGCGGCCCGCCCTGCTCCTGTTGGACGAGCCCACCGCCAACCTGGACAGCGAGCACCGGACCAGTGCCGCCCGGTTGCTCGGACGGCTGGCGGAGACTGGCACCACCCTGGTAGTGGCCACTCACGACCCATCGGCGCCATTGCCCGGACTCACGAAACACTGGATACTGCGCGAGGGCAGGTTGCACGTCTCCATCCCCGGCGACGTCCACCGCCGCGCCACTCGAAAGACCGGCTGAGATGCTGCGCAACGCACGGGTTCCCATTCTCGGCATCGCCGCGTGGAGCGGCACGGGCAAGACCACGCTGCTGCGCGCCGTGCTGCCCCGGCTCACGGCGGCCGGTTTGCGGGTGGGGCTGGTCAAACACGCACACCACAAGTTCGAGATCGACCATCCGGGTAAGGACAGCCACACCCTGCGCAAGGCGGGGGCCACGCGCGTGCTCGCCGCTTCCCGTCGGCTGCGGGCGCTGATCGAGGAGACGCACCTCGAGGACGACCCTCTCCTGGACGAGCTGCTCGCCGGGTTCCCCCAGGAAGACCTGGATCTCGTGCTGGTGGAAGGCTTCAAGCACGAGCACTTCCCCAAGATCGAGTTGCACCGGCCGGCGCTGGGCCGCCCGTTGCTGTTCCCTGAGGATCCCACCGTGATCGCGGTGGCCACGGACGCGCCGCTGCCGCTCCCCTGCCCATTGCCCCTGATCGACCTCAACGACCCGCAAGCGGTCGCCGCATTCATTCTGGAATACCGGGCGCGGCACCTGCCGGCCGCCTCGGCCGGCGGGGTCTGAACCGTCCGGTCCACCCCCCGCCGCCGGGGTGTGGATCAGGTCTTGGGGAGCGTCACGCCGCGCTGTCCCTGGTACTTGCCGCCCCGGTCCCGATAAGAGGTCTCGCAGGTCTCGTCGGACTGCAGGAAGATCACCTGCGCCACGCCTTCGTGAGCGTAGATCTTGGCCGGCAGCGGGGTGGTGTTGGAGAACTCCAGCGTCACATGCCCCTCCCACTCCGGCTCCAACGGCGTGACGTTGACGATGATCCCGCAACGGGCGTAGGTGCTTTTGCCCAGGCAGATGGTGAGCACGTTGCGCGGGATGCGAAAGTACTCCACCGTACGGGCCAGGGCGAAGGAATTGGGGGGGATGATGCACACGTCGGAGCGCACATCCACGAAGCTGTCCGCGTCGAAGGCCTTGGGGTCGACGATGGCCGAGTTGATGTTGGTGAATACCTTGAACTCGTCGGCGCAGCGCACGTCGTAGCCGTAGCTGGAGGTCCCGTAGGACACGATCCGCTCGCCGTGGACGGTGTGACGGATCTGCCCCGGCTCGAAGGGCTCGATCATGCCGTGCTCCTCGGCCATGCGGCGGATCCAGCGATCGGACTTGACGGGCATGGGATCTGGGCTTGAGCTTGGAACGAAACGGCCGGTCCCACCGGACCGGCCGCCATTGTGTGCGCGAGGCAGCGAAGGCGCAAGCGCTCAGTCGGCCTGAATGACGATCTTCGGAAACTTGGCGCTCAGGTCCTTGGTGCGCCCGGCCAGCTTGCCGGCCGTCTTGCGCGCGATCTCGCGGTAGATCTCGGCAATGCGGCTGTCGGGCTCGGCCACCACCGTGGGTTGGCCCCCGTCGGCCTCCTCGCGGATCCGCTTGTCCAGGGGCAGCTTGCCCAGCACGTCCACGCCCGACTCCTCGGCCAGCTTGTCCGCCCCGCCCTCGCCGAAGATGGGTTCCTCGTGGCCGCATTTGGAGCAGATGTGGATGCTCATGTTCTCCACGATGCCCAGCACCGGCACCTCCACCTTCTCGAACATCTTCAGCCCCTTGCGCGCGTCGATGAGGGCGATGTCCTGTGGGGTGGTGACGATCACCGCGCCGCTGACCGGGATCTTCTGGGCCAGCGTGAGCTGCACGTCGCCGGTGCCCGGGGGCAGGTCCACCACCAAGTAGTCCAGATTACGCCAGTTGGTGTCGTTGAGGAGCTGCTCCAGGGCCTGCGTGACCATGGGCCCACGCCAGATCATGGGCGTTTCCTCGTCGATGAGGAAGCCGATGGACATAGCCTGCAGGCCCCAGGCCTCCATCGGGTTGAGACTGCGTCCGTCGGGGGAGGTGGGCTGACCCGTGACCCCCAGCATGCGGGGCTGGCTGGGCCCGTAAATGTCGGCATCCAGGATGCCCACCAGCGCGCCCTCGGCCGAGAGCGCCAGGGCCAGATTGACGGCGGTGGTGGACTTGCCCACGCCGCCCTTGCCCGAGGCCACCGCGATCACGTTTTTGATGTTCTCCAGCGGCTTCAGGCTCTTCTGCACCGCGTGCGGCTCGATCTTCCAAGAGACGTCCACGTCCACCGACTCGACCCCCTCCAGGGTGGCGAGCTTCTCCCGCACCTGGCGCGCCAGCTCCTCACGGAAGCCCTTGGCGGGATAGCCCAGGACGATCTTCACCCCGACCTTGCCACCGTCGATCTGGATGTCCTTGACGGCCTTGCTGGCGACGAGATCCTTGCCCACGTAGGGGTCCCGAATCTCCTTCAGCAATGTTTCGACCTGCTCTCTGGCGACTTCGGCCATGGGCTCTCTCCTGCGCTGCGTTCCGATGAAGTGTGGGCCCTGCCCGCACTGAGCCGGCAAGTATAGCCCAGGGTCGGTCTGCCTCAACCCCGCGGAAAGCGCGGAAACTGCCGCCGCAGCGAGCCCGCGGCGGCGCGGTCGAACCGTGCCCCCGGTATTCGACCTCCTCCGGGCGGGACCGGTATCAATACGGCCGGTGGGTGTGCACCGGAACCGGTGGATCCGCCGCGGGCCCGGGAGCCAGGACCTCCCGCGCGCGTCCACCCGGGCCGGATGGGCCGGCCGTGGCGCGGTAGGCCTCCAGCACCGTCTCGGTCGGACCCGTCATCGCCACCTGGCCCGACTCGATCCAGACCAGCCGGTCGCAGAGTTCGCGCAACGTGCCCGGCTCGTGTGAGGCCAACACGACGGCCTTGTCGGAACGGATCTTGTCGCGCATGGCAGCCTTGGACTTGGCACGGAACGCAGCATCCCCCACACCCAGCACCTCGTCGATGAGCAGCACGTCGGCATCGGCATGCAGCGCCACCGCGAAGCCCAGTCGTGCACGCATTCCCACGGAATAATGCTTGATGGGCAGATCGATGAACTCCGCCAGTTCCGAAAAGGCGGTGATCTGATCCATGCACGCATCGATCCGGCGGCGCGCCATCCCCAGCAACAACCCGCTGAGGACCACGTTCTCCCGCCCGGTGAGGTTGGGCATGAAACCCGCTTGCAACGCCAACAGGGTACGCCGCAACCCGGGCCGGACCAGTAGTTCCCCCACGTCCGGCGCGATGATCCCCGCCAGAATCCGCAACAGGGTGCTCTTGCCCGCGCCGTTGCGCCCGATCACCCCCAACGTCTCGCCGCTGTGCAGATCGAACGAGACCCGTTTCAGGGCCCAGTACAGCGGGCGCGCGAACGGTCCCAGCCCCCGTCGGTAACACACACCGAGCCGGCGCGCCCGCAAGATGATCTCGCGTGACATCTCAGACCACTAGCTTGGGATACACCCGGTCGTACCGGTGATACAGCCATCCCGTGAGTGCGATGCCCGCCACGGCGAACAGCGCCACCGCGGCGAGCCGTCCCAATGCGGGCGGACCGCCTTCGATCAATACGTCCCGGTACGCATCGACCATCACGGCGACGGGATTGAGCCAAAAAATCCGCTGCCAAGCCCCGGGAATCGTGTCTACCGAAAAGAAGATGCCGGACAGGAACAGCAACAATGTCATCAGATTGTTGACGACGATGGTGAGGTCCGGCAGGAACGGGACCACGGCGGCCACGAAACCGGCCAGGAACACCACCAGCAAGAGCTGTACTACCACGAGCACGGGCAACAACGACCAGCTCCACTGCGGCCCCGGACCGGCCAACCCCAGGAAGGCGAGGAGCAGCACCAGCAGCACCACGTACTTCACACCGTTGGCCAGCACGAGGGAGAGCGGGAACACCCATTTGGGCACGTAGACCTGCCCCAGCAGGGCCTGGTTGGCCAACAGCACCGTGGCACCCGTTCGAACACTGGAATCGATCCACCGCCACACCACCAGTCCGCAGATCAGGAACGCCGGATAGCCCGGCCCCCCGCGCTGGAACAATACGCCGAAAACGAGATAGAAAGTGGCCATGTACAGAACGGGCTCCGCCACCCACCACATCAGACCGAGATACGCCCTGGACATCTCCGCCTTGAGCTCGGCGAGGACCTTGTAGCGCACCAGTTCCAGCGTGCTGGCGAGCCCCGCCGACACCAGCGGGGACTTTTCGGCAGGAATCAACTCCATAAGGCGGCGTACCCCCGTGACCCGGGCCCCGCATGGCTGCGGCATGGAATGCCCGGAATCACGACATGGGCCGGCGACACCCGCCCGCGGCTGCTGCAACGGGTATCTGGGCCGGATGGCTTGCGGGGCGCGACTTGCGAACCCCTTCCCCCTCACGCCGGCCACTCTATCACACGCGCGGTCGGCCGTCAGTCCGCCGGCCGTGGCCCTCAGACCTCGCCGAAATGGACGCCCTCGCCCACCCAGCGCTCGATCAACGCCTCCGCCGCGGGCGGATCCGCCCGGGAAAGGCTGTGCGCCGCCCGCCCCACCTCGGGCAACAGGTCATGGTCGCGCAGGACGTCGGCCACGCGCAGGTCGAGCAACCCGGTCTGGCGGGTGCCGAGCACCTCGCCGGGACCGCGCAGCTCCAGGTCGATACGCGCGATCTCGAACCCGTCGGTGGTCCCCCGCATCGCCTGCAAGCGCCGGCGCGCCACCTCCGAAAGCGGAGGTCGATACAGGAGCACGCAGGCGCTGCGCGCGCGGCCGCGGCCCACCCGCCCGCGCAACTGGTGGAGCTGGGCCAACCCTAGGCGCTCGGCGTTCTCGATGATCATGAGCGAGGCGTTGGGCACATCCACCCCCACCTCGATCACGGTGGTGGCGACCAGGAGCTGGATCGCGCCCTCCTTGAAGGCGCCCATCACTCGATCTTTCTCCGCCGGTGGCATGCGGCCGTGCACCAGCCCCACCGAGATGCCGGGCAGCGCCTCGGCCAGGCGCCGCGCCGTCTCCTCGGCGGCCTGGCACTGGAGGGCCTCGGATTCCTCCACCAGGGTGCACACCCAGTAGGCCTGGCGTCCGGCGGCACAGGCCCGGCTGACCCGTTCCAGCACTTCGTCGCGGCGCGTGTCGGGCACCACCACCGTCTGGACCGGCGCGCGTCCGGGGGGCAGCTCGTCGATGACGGAGTAGTCCAGATCCCCGTAGGCGGTCATGGCCAGCGTGCGCGGGATGGGGGTGGCCGTCATGATGAGCTGGTGGGGCGCCGTGGCACCCTCGGTCCCCTTGCGACGCAGGGCCAGGCGCTGGTGCACCCCGAAGCGGTGCTGCTCGTCCACCACCACCAGCCCCAGCCGGGCGAAGCGCACCGCCTCCTGGAACAGGGCATGGGTGCCCACCGCCACGGCGGCCCGGCCGGTCTCCAGCGCCTCCCGCACCGCCCGACGCCCGGCCGCGGACTGTCGGCCCGAGACCCGCACCACCGCCACACCCAACGGCGCCATCCATCGGTGGAAGGCACCGTGATGCTGTTCGGCCAACAGTTCGGTGGGCGCCATGACCGCAGCCTGAAACCCCGCCTCTACCGCGCGCAGGCAGGCCGCCGCCGCCACCACCGTCTTGCCGGATCCCACGTCGCCCTGGACCAGGCGCAGCATGGGCACGGGCCGCTGCAGGTCGGCGAAGATCTCGCCCACGACGCGGCGCTGCGCCGGCGTGGGCTCGAACGGCAGGCTGGCCAGGAAGCGCTCGGCCAGCCCCGCCGGGCGCGCCGGGAAACTGGGCGCCCGGTGCCGGCGCGCCAGACACCGCAGGCGCACCATGGCGAGCTGGTGGGCGAGCAGCTCCTCGAAGGCCAGCCGCCGCCGCGCCGGATGTGAACCCTCCAGGAGCGCGGCCACGTCCGTCCCCGGCGGGGGCGCATGCACGAGGCCCAGCGCTTCTTCCAGCGGCACCCGCAACCCCTCGGGCAGGAGCGCGGGCGGCAGCCGGTCGGGCAACGGCCAGCGCCCCTTGCGCAGCCCTTCGAGCGCCTCGGCCACCAAGCGCTGGAGGGTACGCTGGGTGAGGCCTTCGGTGGCCGGATAGACGGGCGTCAGCCGGCCCGTCCCCGCCGCCGTTTGCCCGGCCGGATCGAACTCGAGCTCTGGATGCACCATCTCCAGGCCGGTGGGTCCGGCGCGCACCTCGCCGAAGGCTTGCAACGACTGGCCGCGCTGGAACCGCCGGGCGAACCGCAGATTGAAATGGAAGAATCGCAGCACCAGCCAGCCCGTGCCGTCCGCCAGCGTGACCAAAAGGGCGCGGCGGCGGCGCTGGACCTGCTCCACGTGCTCCACCGTGCCGCGCACCAGCGCCTCGGCCCGGGGGCGCAGCGATCCGATGGGATGGAACCGAGTGCGGTCCTGATAGCGCAACGGCAGGTGGAAAAGCAGGTCTTGCACACTGCCGATGCGCAACCGCGCCAAACGTTCGGCCAGCGCGGGTCCCACCCCCCGCAGCGCCGTGACCGGCGTGCGCCGCGCGGCGGCCCCGGCCGTGGCCGGGCGGGCCGTCATCGGCTCAGTCCTGATCCTGTGGTAGATACAACACGGCGTCCATCTCCACGGCCGCCCCCTTGGGGAGGGCCGCCACCCCCACCGCCGCGCGGGCCGGATAGGGCCGAGCGAAGTACTCGGCCATGATCTCGTTGACCACCGGAAAGTGGGCGAGATCGGTGAGATAAACGGTCAGCTTGACTGCGTCGTCCAACGTCCCACCGGCCGCCCGCGCCACCGCCGCGAGGTTGTCGAACACGCGCCGGATCTGTTCGGCCACGTCCCCCCCGACCAGCGCCATGGTGTCCGGATCCAGCGGGATCTGGCCGGAGAGATAGACCCAGTCGCCGGCGTGCACGGCCTGCGAGTAAGTTCCGATGGCCTCGGGGGCCTGTGGGGTGTGAACGGCCTGTTTTCTGATCATGTCGCGTCTCCGTGACAGGGATGGTGCGAAGGCGATGCATTGTGCCTCAGGCACCACGCGCGCGCAGCTGCGCCGGTGCCCTGGGCACGATCCGGGTTCAGCCGACCCGCTTGACGGAATAGACTTGGGGAATCTTGCGCAGGGCCCGTAGGATGCGGGCCAGGTGTCGCCGGTCGCGGGCCGCCAGCACGAAGGTGAGTGTGGTGGAGGAACCGTCGTGGCGCTCGAAGGTGATGTTTTCGATATTGGAATGCTGGCCGGAGATCCGCGAGGCCATCTCGGCCAGCACGCCGCGCTCGTTGCGTGTCTGCACGCGAATGGCCGCCAGGAATTCCCCCTGGGGCGCCTCGGCCCAACGCACGGAGATGGTCCGGTCTTCCATACGGCGGTAGGCCCGCACGTTGGGGCAGTGGTCACGGTGAACCACCAGGCCCCGGCCCGCGCTCAAGACCCCCACCACGGGATCGCGCGGAATCGGATAACAGCATTTGGCGAAGCTGACCACCATGCCCTCGGTGCCTTCGATGGACAGCGCGGCTGCCGTCCCTTGCCCTTCCGCCTCGCCGGTGTCTGGGACCAGCCGGTGGGCCACCACCTGCGCCATGCGCCTGCCCAGGCCGATCTCCTCGAGCAGGTCCTCCAGCGAGTCGAGCCCCAGCTCCTCCAGCAGCGTGGCCATACGGGCCGCCGACACCTGGCGCAGGGACAGGTCGAAACCCGCCAGCGCCTTTTCCAGCAACCGCCGACCGAGCCGGCGAGCCTCGCCGCGGCGCTGGTTCTTCAGGTAGTGCCGGATGGCGGCCCGTGCCTTGCCGGTCACCACGAAGTCGAGCCAGTTGGGATTGGGCCGGCCGGTGGCCGCAGTGATCACTTCCACGGTCTGGCCGCTTTGCAGCACCGTGCTGAGCGGCGCCAGCCGCCGGTCGATCTTCACCGCCACACAGGTGTTGCCCACGTCGGAATGGATGGCATAGGCGAAGTCCACGGCCGTCGCGCCGCGCGGCAGGGCCCGGATCTCGCCGGCCGGCGTGAACACATAGACCTCGTCCGGGAAGAGGTCCACCTTGATGCTTTCCAGGAACTCCAGCGAATTGCCGGCCCGTTTCTGGATTTCCAGCACGTCCTCCAGCCAGCGCCGGGCCCGGTCGTGGGCCGGGGTACCCGACCCACCCGCCTTGTAGAGCCAATGGGCGGCGATGCCCGCCTCGGCCACGCGGTCCATCTCCTCGGTGCGGATCTGCACCTCGATGGGAATCCCGTGGGGGCCGAACAGGGTCGTGTGCAGGGACTGATAGCCGTTGGCCTTGGGAATGGCGATGTAGTCCTTGAAGCGTCCGGGCAGCGGTGTGTAGAGATTGTGCACGGCGCCCAGTACACGGTAGCAGGTGTCCACGTCGCGGGCGATGATGCGCACCGCGAACACGTCGAACACCTCTTTGAACGGCAACCGCTTGGCGCGCATCTTGCGGTAGATGCTGTAGAGGTTCTTGGTGCGTCCCAGAATGCGCGCCTCGACTTCCAGTTCCTCGAGCCGCGCACAGATGGCCGTCTCCACCTTCTGCATCAACTCGCGCTGGTGACCCGTGGCCTGGCGCACCGCCGCCTCCAGCACCCGGTAACGCAGGGGATACAGCGCCTGGAAGCCCAGGTCCTCCAACTCCTGACGCAGCCGGTTCATGCCCAGGCGTTGGGCGATGGGGGCGTAGATGTCCAGGGTCTCCCGGGCGATGCGCCGGCGTTTGTCCGGGCGCATGACACCGAGCGTGCGCATGTTGTGCAGCCGGTCGGCGAGCTTGATCATGATCACCCGCAGGTCGCGGGCCACCGCAAGCATCATCTTGCGGAAACTCTCGGCGGCCGCCTCGGCCTTGGACTCGAAGCTGAGGCTGGAGAGCTTGCTCACCCCATCGACCAGCTCGGCCACCTCGGCGCCGAACTCCGCCTCGATCTGGGACTTGGCCGTGGGCGTGTCCTCGATCACGTCGTGGAGGATGGCGGCCATGATGCTCGACGCATCCAGGCGCATCTCGGCCATGGTGCGGGCCACCGCCAGGGGATGGAAGATGTAGGGTTCGCCGGTGAGGCGGGTCTGGCCCTCGTGGGCCTCGGCTCCAAAGAGGTAGGCGCGGTAGATCTCGCGCACTTCCTCGGGGGAGAGATACGCCTCGAGCAGCGCGCAGAGGTCGCTGATCAGGAAGCGGCTGGATTCAGCGGCGGGTGCAGGTCCGGGGCGGGAGATCGCCGGATTCGCCATGCGGCCCAGCCGTCCCGAAGGTCAGATTTCGTCCGGGGGGCCCGCCGGGGGTCGGGGCACGTCGGTGAAGGGGTTCATCTCCATGCCCGGCATTTCGAGCGCTTCCGGCTCGTCGAGCAACTCGGGACCGATCTTGCCCTCGGCGATCTCGCGCAGCGCGATGACGGTGGGCTTGTCGTTCTCGGGCTCGACCAGGGGCTCGGCCCCACGCTCGATCTGCCGCGCCCGCTTGGCGGCCAACAGTACAAGCTGGAAACGGTTGTCCACCTTCTCGAGACAGTCCTCTACGGTCACTCGCGCCATTCGCGCAACCTCCAACGGAACTCCGGAAACGACAAAAAACCACAACGGTCCGGGCCGCTGCGGAACACTGCCTCGCATTCTACGGCAAAACCCCTCGACGGGCCACTGGCCGGCCTTTCAACGCGCGCCGGTCAGGGCACGGATCAGCGCGGCATGCCGCATCCGCTGCGCATCCAGTCGCAGGCGGCGCGCGCGGACGATGGCCGCCAGATCGTCCACCGCTTGGTCGAAGCGGTCGTTGACGATGAGATAGTCGTATTCGGCGTAATGCCGCATCTCGGCCTCGGCCTGCCGCATTCGGGCGGCGATCACCTCGTGGGAATCCTGCCCGCGTCCACGCAGGCGTGATTCCAGCGCCTCGCGTGAGGGCGGCAGCACGAACACCGACACGGCCTGCGGCATGCGCTCGCGCACCTGGCGTGCGCCCTGCCAGTCGATGTCCAGCATCACGTCGCAACCCTCGGCGAGCAGCGATTCCACCGTCTCGCGCGCGGTCCCGTAGTAGTGGCCGAAGACCTCGGCGTGCTCCAGGAAGGCGCCCTCGCGCACCATGCGCTCGAAGCGTCCCCGATCCACGAAATGGTAGTCCCGCCCGTCCACCTCGCCGGGGCGCTTGGGCCGGGTGGTGTGCGAGACGCTGAAGCGCACGCGGGAGTCGCGCTCCATGAGCGCGCGGATGAGCGAGGTCTTGCCGGCGCCGGATGGCGCCGACACGATGTAGAGCGTACCTGGAGCGGTTGCCTGCGCCATGGAAAGGCTCCTCGATGGCTCCTAGACGACGTGGATGACGAACGGTCGCCGGCGATGGGAGGGCGGACGCAAGACATGCCGCCGGCCCCTTTCCCACAGCGGGCTACTGCAAGCGGCGTACCTCTTCGTCACCCAGGTTCAACACCGTGCGGGCCAGGTCCACCGCCGCGTGGGCAAAGGCCTCCAGGTCCCGGTAGGCGTCGGAACGGTCCAGGACCTGGCTGCCGCCGGGCAGAATCAGACGCACGCCGTACTGACCTTCGTCCCGTTCGCGCGCGGGCAGACGCTCGGCGGTGATGTACATGCCGGGCTCCGACTCGCCATCCACCACCGCCGCCAGGATCCAGCGGTAGTCGCGGCCGTCCCTGGACTCGATGTCACCCAGGATCACGAAGCTGAAGTTGCCCACCCGATAACGGCGCCTGGGGATCGCCGTGCCGATCCCCGGTCGTTCGATGCGGGCTGCGGCCTCCTGCGCCACGACGGAAACGCTCAAGCCTGCTGCGAGCCCTGCTGCTGCGCCTGCTGGGCCTCCTGTTGCTCGATCTCCTGGCGCACTTTGTCCATGTCCAGGTTCTTGGCCTGTTGCAGCAGGTCGTCGAGCTGGGCCGCCGAGAGCATGCCGGGCTGGGCGTACAGCAGGATCTGCTGGCGCAGGAGCATGATGGTGGGAATGGACTGGATGCGGTAGGCGGCGGCCAGTTCCCGCTGCTCTTCGGTGTTGACCTTGGCGAAGACCACGTCGTCGTGCTTCTCCGAGGCGGCCTCGAAAATGGGTGCGAAGGCCTTGCAGGGACCGCACCAGGAAGCCCAGAAGTCGATCACCACGATGTCGTTGTTCTCGATGACCTCGCGAAAATTCTCTTTGGTCAGTTCCATGGTGGCCATGGGGGAATTCCTCTGTCGCTGATCGGTTTGCAACGGACCCTAAGCCATTCGGCGCCGCCCCGCAACGCTTGACACACCCGTGGCGGGTCCACCCTCCCCGCACCGGGGACACGCCGGTTGATCCCAGTCAAGCGCCCCGCCTCGGGACTTGCTTGAATGGGCCCATGAAACGACGCGATTTTCTCAAGCTCTCCGCCACCTTCGGGGCCGGGGGCGCCCTTCCGCTGGGGCTGATCTCGGGCTGCGCCGAGCACCCGCTGCCCGGCAGCGGCCGGGTCACGCGCACGCCCACGGTCTGTGACATGTGCTTCTGGAAGTGCGCAGGCTGGGTCGTCCAGGAGGACGGCGAGCCCTGGAAGGTGGTGGGCCACGCCGGCGATCTGCACAGTGGCGGGCGGCTGTGCACCCGCGGCACCGGTGGGATCGGGGCCTACCTGGACCCGGACCGGCTCAGGCGCCCCCTCGTCCGCGTGGAGGACCATGGCCGGCAGCGGTTCAAGGAGGTCTCCTGGGAGGAAGCGCTGGACACGGTGGCCCACGGCCTGAAGCGGGTGGCCGAGCGCCACGGTGCCGATCGCGTCGCCCTGTTCTCCCATGGCGCCGGCGGCCACCACTTCAAACACCTGCTGCGGGCCTTCGGTTCGGGCAGCTTCGCCGCCCCGTCCTACGCCCAGTGCCGCGGACCACGCGAGGTGGGCTTTCAGCTCACCTTCGGCGAGGGCGTGGGCTCGCCCGACCGCACCGACATGGCCCATTCCCGCTGCATCGTGCTCATCGGCTCACACATCGGCGAGAACCTGCACAACGGCCAGGTGCAGACGCTCACCGAGGCGCTGTACCGGGAAGTCACCCTCATCACTGTGGACCCCCGCTTCTCGGTGGTGGCGAGCAAATCGCGTTACTGGCTGCCCATCAAGCCGGGTACGGACCTGGCGCTGCTGCTGGCCTGGATGCACGTGCTGATCGACGAGGAACTGTACGACCGGGACTACATCCAGCGGTACGCCACCGGCTTCGAACCATTGGCCGAGCATGTGAGACAGTTTCCACCCGAGTGGGCCTATCTGGAGACCGGGATCGCCCCGCAGACCATCCGAGAGACCGCTCGCGAAATGGCCCGGGCCGCGCCGGCAACCCTGGTCCACCCGGGGCGCCACACCACCTGGTGGGGCGACGACACGCAACGCGCACGGGCCATCGCCATCCTCAATGCCCTGTTGGGATCCTGGGGCCGCAAGGGCGGGCTCTACCTGCAGGAGCGGGTGGACCTGCCCAAATACCCGTATCCGCCCTATCCCAAACCCAAGAGCACCTTCAAGGCGGCCCACCGCGGCCGCTTTCCGCTGGCCGAGGCCGGAGTCTCCAACGCCCTGGTGGAAGCCTCCATCGGCAGGGACGCCCACTACAAGGCCTGGGTGGTGTATGGCACCAACCTCCCAGTGACCATCCCGGGCGTGCGGCCCCTACTCAAGGCAGCCATCGACTCGCTGGACTTCGTGGTGGTCATCGACACCATGCCCGCCGAGATCACCGGCTATGCGGACGTGGTGTTGCCCGAGTGCACCTATCTGGAGCGTTACGACGAGTTGCGCAATGCACCGGAACGCCGGCCTTCGCTGGCCCTGCGTATGCCCGCCTTCGCGCCGCGCCACGAAACCAAGCCCGGCTGGTGGATCGCCCGGGAAATCGGCCTGCGCCTGGGTCTGGATCGGTACTTCCCGTGGAAGGACTACGCCGAGGTATTGGACTGGCAGCTGCGGAAGGTGGGCAGTTCCCTGGAGGAAATGCAGCGGATCGGCCTCAAGCACTTTCCCCGACAGACCCCGCTCTACCTGGCCGAGGGCGAGGACTATCCCTTCGCCACCCCCAGCGGCAAGATCGAACTCTACTCCCGGACCCTGGCACAGGCCGGCTTCGACCCCATGCCACGCTACACACCACCCCCCGAGCGGCCCGCGGGCTACTACCACCTGAACTATGGGCGCATGCCCGCGCACACCTTCAGCCGGACCACCAACAATCCCCTGCTGTTCCAGCTGGCCCCCGAGAACGTCCTCTGGGTCAATCCCATCACCGCGGAGCAATGGGGCCTGCGGACCGGTCAACGCGTGCGGCTCAAGAACCAGGACGGTGTGGTGAGTCTGCCCATCCGCGTGCGGGTCACCGAGCGAATCCGGCCCGACTCGGTATTCATGGCCCATGGGTTCGGGCACCGCTCGCCGCGCCTGCGGCTGACCTTCCAGGTGGGGGTGGACGACAGCGCACTCATGACCCACGTGCCGCTGGACCCCATCATGGGCGCCACGGCCATGCGGGCCAACTTCGTCACCTTCGTGAAGGCGGACGCATGAAACCCGGCACGCCCCCCACGCGGGCTCCATGGACGCTCGCAAGGCCATGACCGTCCGCTACGCCATGGTCATCGACACGCGCACCTGCATCGGCTGCGGGGACTGCGTGGTGGCGTGCAAGACCGAGAACAAGGTCCCCGCCGGGCTCAACCGGGACTGGGTGGTGGAGCTCACCGAGGGAACCTATCCCAACCTGCGCACCGAGTTCCGCTCCGAGCGCTGCAATCACTGCTCGCACGCCACCTGCGTCTATATGTGCCCCACCGGTGCCAGCCATCACTGGCGCGACACCAACATCGTGCTGGTGGACCCGGCCAAGTGCACCGGCTGCAAGGCCTGCATCGCCGCCTGTCCCTACGACGCGCGGCTGATCATGCATCCGCAGGGCTACATCGACAAATGCACCTTTTGCCATCACCGCGTCGCAAAGGGCCTGGACCCGGCCTGCGTCGCCACCTGCCCCACCCGCTGCATGCACTTCGGCGTACTCGACGATCCGGACAGCCGTGTCTCGCGCCTGCTGCGCACCCGCAAATGGAAGACCCTCCAGCCCGAGACGGGCAACGAACCCAACGTCTATTACCTCCTGTGAGCCCCCGCCATGCGTGAAGAGCTGCTGGTCACGTTGCGCCACAACCCCCACGTGGACCCGGTGCTGTCCATCTGGGGCTGGGAGATCTCCATCTACCTGTTCCTGGGAGGCCTCACCGCCGGTCTCATGTTCTTCGCCGGGCTGCTCACCCTGCTGCGGAAAGACCGGACCGCTCCCTTCGCCACCACGCGCCTGGCCCTGATCGCCCCCTTGGTCCTCTCCGTGGGCATGACTACCCTGTTCCTCGACCTGGAATACAAACTCCACGTCTTCCGCTTCTACCTCACATTGCGGCCCAGCTCTCCGATGTCCTGGGGTTCATGGATCCTGATCCTGGTCTACCCGGTGATCATCGTGCAGGCGCTGTCCACCCTGCGGCGCGGCTGGCCAAGGCTCGCCGCCTGGCTCGAACGCCTGCCCCTGGGCAGGTGGCTCCTGGACCTGTGCGAACGCCTGCGCCGGCCGGCGGCGGCAGCGGCCCTGCCCGTGGGCGTGGCGCTGGCCATCTACACCGGCATCCTGCTCAGCGCATTCGCCGCCCGCCCCTTCTGGAACACGGGATTGCTGGGGGTCCTGTTCCTCGTCTCGGGACTTTCCACCGGAGCCGCCCTGGCGGCGCTTCTGGCCCGCGAGCCGGCCGAGCGCCGTTGGTTCGTGCGCACCGACCTGGGGCTCATCCTGGTGGAGATGCTGATCGTGGGGCTCCTGGTGATCAACCTGGCCACCGGCGCCCGCCCGCAACTGGAGGCCGCGCGCCACATCCTGGGCGGTGACTACACCCTCGCCTTTTGGATCCTGTTCTTCACCGTGGGCCTGGCCGTGCCCGTGCTCATCGAGGCGTTCGAACCATTGGGCCTCGGCCGTGTGGCGATGCTTGCCCCGGTGCTGGTGCTCGTGGGCGGCTACGTCCTGCGCGACGTCACCGTGCGCCTCGGCCAGGAAACCACCTGGATCGACTACACCAGCGAATACGACGCCGCGCTGTTGCAGCGGGTGGAAACGCGCTCGGCCGGACCATAGGCTCCTTTTCATCCTTCCCAGGAGGGCGGTACGTTTCAGCCGCCCTCCGGGAGAGCCACCACGATGGGCAGCCGCAGATTACGGTGTTCCCAGAAATTGAACGCCAACTGCTGCACTGCCGCAGTGACCCGTTGCCCCTTTCGTACGAGCAGCCGCCCGTCGATGGTGGTGATGTCCTCGTGGACGACCATGCCGGTGCTCAGCCCCTGGATATCGACTTCCATGACCTTCTCGGCCGGAACATCCCGCTCCAACGCCTCCAGCGCACTCAGGATTTCTGGATCATAGGCCGTGCTGCGGTGGCGCAGTCGCGCCACCGCCTCCCGGCCGCTGTGGGGCCAGAGCGCGTCCAGATCCAGAGAGCGATCTGCAGATACGGGTCCGTGGAAAGTGGCCCCAGGGAAAGCCGCAGCAACACGCCGAGCGCCTGCTCCTCGCTCGCCACACACCGGCGTGTCAGCCGCTTCTGCAAATAACCGGACTGCGCGGGCCACTTCAGCCGTGAGGCGCACCGGGCGCGGGTGTGTCTGGGACACGCCGGACTTGTGGCGGGCGGCCCACGCGATTAGACTGCGATGCGGCGCGTTGGCTTCCTGGCCGGGTTCCGTCCGGGAGCGCCCGCTCTCCGTGACCACCGATCCCCGCCGGACCGGCGTCGCACGATCCGGGAGGCCGGCCAGGCGGCGGGCCCACGTCCGCGTCGTTCGACACTCCGTTCATCTCGACTCAGGAACCTTTATCCATGCACTTCAAGAAATTGTCCGCGCTCTGCGCAACGCTCGCCTTGGGTGGCACCCTGCTCACCGCCCCGGCTCATGCCTTCGACATGGGCAACATGATGAATCCGTCCAAGTGGTTCGGAGGCGACAACGACCGTGACTACGGCCGCAGGTATGGCCCAGGACCGGGCTACGGGCCCGGCTATGGGTATGGCGGACCGGGCTACGGCGGTCCCCCGCCGGGCGCCTACGGCCAGGGTTACGCCCCTGGCGCGGGCTATGCGCCGCCACCGGCTCAAGGTGGGGAAACCCCGCCGCCGAGCTCGGCTCCCGCCTATGGAGCACCCGGCGGTTATGGGGGTTACGGGACTCCCGGCTACGGTGGCGGCTCCGGCTATGGGCCCCAACCCTATGGTGGCCCTCCCCAGGGTGGTTATTACGGGCAACCGCCTCGCGTGCGCTGAGGTCCGAGGACGGCGTTCCGAAGGCGCCACCTCGGAAGGCGCCCACGGCGGCGCGCGATGCGCGTCCGTCGCAGCCGGGGCGCGGCCAATGGCCGCGCCCCGTGCGTTCGGGGGGCATTGAGGGTGACCGAGACGCTGCTCGCCGCGCTGCTCACCTTGTTCGTGGTAGTGGATCCGGTCGGTGTGGCGGTGACCTACGCCGCCATGAGTCACGCGCATCCTCCGGCCGAAAACCAGCGCATGGCCATCAAGGGGGTGGCGGTGGCCACCGGAATCCTGGTGCTCTTCTACTTCGCCGGCCGGCCGCTCCTCGCCGCACTGGGCATCGGCATCGACGCCTTCCGCATCGCCGGCGGCATTCTCCTGTTCGTGCTGGCGCTGGACATGGTGCTGGTGCGGCCCTCTGGCCTGCGCACCACCACCGATGCCGAGGCCGCCGAGGCCGCCCACAAGGCGGATCTGTCCGTCTTTCCCCTGGCCTTTCCTCTACTGGCCGGGCCCGGCGCGATCACCACGGTGATCCTGATGGCCACAGGCTCGGGGCACGGTGTTCCCGCGCCGATGGCCCTGACCGTCATCGCCCTGGTGATGGGGGGTACGCTGGCCGCCCTGGTGGCGGCGACCCGCCTGGCACGCCTGCTGGGCGAGACGGGTGCCAACGTGGTGACGCGACTGCTCGGGCTGCTGCTGGCCGCCCTGGCCGTGCAGTTCGTGCTCGACGGAGTGCGCGGGGGACTCGCCCTGTCCTGAGCACGCCGGCTCAGGCCCAGCCCAACAGTTCGACCACGGTGCGGGCCATCTCCAGTGTCTCGGGGCCGCCCCGGATGAACAGCACGCCTCCGGTGCGGCCGGTGGCGGCCACGAAACACTCGATTTGGGCGCGCAGCTCGGCGGGCTGTGGAGGCTCGTCCCAGCGCACCATCCCCACGGGTCCGGTGGGCCCCGAGACCCCCGGCATCCAGAGCCGGTGCGGACCCGCAGGGGCGCCGCGGCGCACCACGGCCGCATCCGGAAACCTTGCGTTCAGGGCACGCTGCACGCAGGGCGTGCGTTCGGGGGAGCCCTCGAGCACGAAGCCGCCCAGCCGACGGGCCACGGCATCGAGCACCAGGCGCCGCTCGTCCCGTTCGGTGAAGGCGTCCTCCAGTTCGAAGTAGAACCGGAATGCCTCGGGCACCTCCCGGCACCAGCGCGAGACCGTCTCGACACCGGCGCGGTCCACCGCCTCGGCCGGAACGAGCACGCAGCGGAATTCATTGCCGTAATAGGCGAGGCGCCAATCCTCGGGCAGGTCCGCGGGGTAGTAGTCCGTCACCCATGCCGGGTGATCCCACCCCACCGCGCCCACTTCCACACAGGGACCCATGCGCACCTCCCAGTCCGGGTCGTCGGCACGCCAAAGAGTATAATCCCCGGCCTTTGGGACCGAACCCGGGATCGATCAAGCGTTGATGTGGCCGTTCATCGCCGCGGTGGTCGCAGGACTGGCGTTGCTCGTATGGAGCGCGGATCGGTTCGTGCACGGAGCCGCCGCAACCGCCCGCAATCTGGGCGTCTCGCCGCTGGTGATCGGGATCACCATCGTGGGCTTCGGCACATCGGCGCCCGAGATGCTGATCTCGGCTATCGCGGCTTGGCAGGGCAACCCACGGCTCGCGCTGGGCAATGCGGTGGGCTCGAACATCGCCAACATCGCCCTCATCCTCGGGGCCACGACCCTCGTCTACCCGCTGAGCGTACACTCGCAGGTCTTGCGCCGGGAGCTCCCGGTGATGCTCGGGGCCATGCTGTCGGTGGTGGCGCTGAGCTGGGACGGGGCGCTCGGCCGTTGGGAAGGTCTCGCCCTGGTCCTGCTCATGGTACTGGTACTGGTGGGCGTGACGCGCACGGCCCGTCGCACCCGTGAGCCGGACCCGCTGCTGCGGGAATTCGCCGAGGAGGTCCCGGAGCAAGTGGGGCTTCGGGCGGCACTGGCCTGGCTGGGGATCGGGCTGGTGGTGCTCTTGGCCGCCTCGCGGATCCTGGTGTGGGGTGCGGTGGGCATCGCCCAGGCGCTGGGAGTGAGTGATCTGATCATCGGGCTGACCATCGTCGCCGTCGGCACCAGTCTGCCCGAGCTGGCCGCCTCCATCGCGGGGGCGATCAAGAAGGAGCCGGACATCGTGGTGGGCAACGTGCTGGGATCCAACATCTTCAATACCCTGGCCGTGCTCGGCATCGCCGCGATCATCCGGCCGGTGCCGGTCTCCGAGACGGTGGTGCGGCGCGACTATGCACTGATGCTCGGTTCGGCCCTGGTGCTGTGGGCCATCGTGCACGGCTGGACCGGGCGGCACGGCCACATCAACCGCATCGAGGGTGCCCTGCTGCTGGCGGGTTTCGTCACCTATCAGGCGATGCTGTACCACGGGGCCCGGGCATGAGCCGCAGACCCGAGGGCCAACCGTCGCAGGTCCACGCCGAGCGGCTGGTGGAGCTCGCCCGGGCGGTGATCCGCACCGAGGCCGAGGCGGTGCAGGCGCTGGTGGAGCGGGTGGATGCCGATTTCGTACGCGCCTGCCGCTGGATGCTGGAGTGTGACGGGAGGGTGGTGGTCCTCGGCATGGGCAAGTCCGGGCACGTGGCCCACAAGATCGCCGCGACCCTGGCCAGCACGGGCACGCCCGCCTTCTTCGTGCACCCCGGCGAAGCCAGCCACGGGGACCTGGGCATGATCACCCCCAGAGACGTGGTGGTCGCCCTGTCCAACTCCGGCGAGACCGAGGAGATCCTCACCATCGTGCCGCTCATCAAGCGCCTGGGCGTGCCGCTCATCGCGCTGACCGGCAACCGCGCCTCGCGCCTGGGCCGCGAGGCCGACGCCTGCATCGACGTGAGCGTGGCGCAGGAGGCCTGTCCGCTGGGCTTGGCGCCCACCGCAAGCACCACCGCGGCCCTGGTCATGGGTGATGCCCTGGCCGTGGCGCTGCTGGAGACCCGCGGTTTCAGCGCCGAGGACTTCGCGCGCACGCATCCCGGGGGCCGGCTGGGACGACGCCTCCTGCTGCACGTGGAAGACGTGATGCGCACCGGCGAGCACGTCCCCCGCGTGCGGCCCGACACCCCGCTGCTCGAGGCCCTGATGGAGATCACCGCCAAGGGCATCGGCATGACCACCGTGGTCGACGGCGAGCGGGTGGTGGGGGTGTTCACCGACGGCGATCTGCGGCGTACCATCGACCGGGGCGTGGACCTGCGCGCCACGCCCATCGGCTCGGTGATGACCCGCGCCCCGCACACCACGCGGGCCGGTCTGCTCGCCGTCGAGGCACTGAAACAGATGGAAGACCACGAGATCAACGCGCTGCCGGTGGTCGATCGCCAGGACCGGCTGATCGGCGCCCTGAGCATGCACGACCTCCTGCAGGCGGGTGTAATCTGAGCATGGGCACCGACGGGACGATGAAACACCTGCAAGACATCCTCGAACGCGCCGCGCGCACCCGCCTGGTCATCTTCGACGTGGACGGCGTGCTCACCGACGGTTCCCTGTTCCTCGGCGACGACGGCCAGGAATACAAGGCGTTCAACTCCCGCGACGGGCACGGCATCGCCATGTTGCGCCGCACCCCGGTACAGATCGCCATCATCACCGGTCGCCGGTCCCGAGTGGTGGAACACCGCATGGCCGATCTGGGCGTGCAGCACGTCTACCAGGGTCGGCGCGACAAGTTGCCCGCCTTCCGCGAGGTGCTGGAAACCCTGGGTGTCGGCTCCGAGCAGACCGCCTACGTCGGCGACGACGTGGTGGATCTACCGGTGATGGTGCGCGTGGGCCTGGCCGTCGCGGTTCAAGACGCCCACCCCCTGGTCAAGCGTCACGCGCACTGGATCACCGCGAGCCCCGGCGGGCGCGGGGCCGCCCGCGAAGTCTGCGAACTGCTCATGGAAGGCCATGGAGTCCTCGAGGAGACCCTGGCCGAGTACACCCGATGAACGGGCGTCGCGGACGCTGGGTACTGTTTCTGGTCATCGCGCTGGGTGCGGCGGCGAGCCTGTGGCTGAGCGAATTTCTCCGCCGTCCTCCCCCCGCAGACCGCCAGGCCGAGGGACACGTACCGGAGTCGGTGCTCGAAGGCGTGCGGCTGGTGCAGTACGACCTGCGGGGGACGGTGCGCTACCGGCTCGAATCGCCGCGGCTGGTGCAATTCCTCGATGACCGTTCCATAGAGGCCGTAACACCGCGAATCGAGCTCCACTCGGACGGCCCCCGCCCCCTGCGCGTGCATGCCCATCACGCGTGGATGTCCCCGGACCGCAACCGGATCGAACTGCGTGGAGGTGTGAGCATCCGGCGTATGGACATCGCCGAGGCGCCGGGCTTCACGGCGCATGCCCGCCGACTGGTGATCCTGCCCCATCAGCAGGTGGCGAGCACGGCGGGCCCGGTGACGATCCAGGGCCGCGGGTTCCGGATCGAGGGGGTGGGGGCCGAGCTGTTCCTGGCGCAGGGCCGGCTGCGCATTCACAGCCGGGTCCGGAGCCGCTTCCAGCCGGCGGAGGCATCGTGAGGCGGCGCATCTACGACTTCCTCGCTCCGCTGCTGGTGGCGACCCTGGTGATCGGGGCTGGGAGACCGGCCCAGGCCCTGGAGTCGGACGCGGGACAACCGCTGGAGGTGGAGGCCGACCAGGCGGAGTTTCTGGACGGGGAACAGACCGCCATCTATCGGGGACGCGTGGTGGCCGTGCGCGGAACCCAGCGTCTCACCGCCGAAGAGCTCACCGTGAAGCTGGCGAAGGGGGTGGTGACTCGGCTGGTGGCCGTGGGCCGGCCGGCCACCTTCCGGATGCGGCACGACGACGGCCAATGGATCGACGCCCAGGCCGGACGTATGGAATACCGTGCCGCGGACCAGACCCTGGTGCTGAGCGCAGCGGCACGGGTGGTCAAGGGCGACCAGACCATCGAGGCCGCCCGTATCGTCTACCATCTGGACACGGGCTCGGCCGAGGCCGCCGCCCCCGAAGGGCAACGCGTGCGCACGATCCTCAACCCGGCGCAACGTCCGGAGCCCCAGGCACGGTGAGCCGCCCGTGCACTGCGCTGTGCGCGCACGGGCTGCGCAAGCAGTACCGCAGGCGCAACGTGGTCGACGGCGTTTCCCTGCGCGTGGAGCCGGGCGAGGTGGTTGGACTCCTGGGCCCCAACGGCGCCGGCAAGACCACCTGCTTCTACATGATCGTGGGCTTGGTGCGCCCCGATGGCGGCAGGGTGACGTTGGACGAGCGCGACATCAGCCCCCTGCCCATGCACCTGCGCGCCCGTCTGGGCATCGGCTACCTGCCGCAGGAGGCCTCGGTGTTCCGCGGCCTGAGCGTGCGCGACAACGTCCTGGCGGCCCTGGAGACGCGGCCCGGCATGGACCGGGCCCGCCGCCGCCGGAGGCTGGCCCAGTTGCTCGAGGAACTGCAGATCGGACACCTCGTCGACACGCGCGGGGCCAGTCTCTCGGGAGGCGAACGCCGGCGGGTGGAGATCGCCCGGGCGCTCGCGCTGGAACCCCGCTACATCCTGCTCGACGAGCCCTTCGCCGGCGTGGACCCCATCTCGGTGCTCGACATCCAGCGCATCGTCTCCCATCTGCGCGAGCGCGGGATCGGGGTGTTGATCACCGACCACAACGTGCGCGAGACCCTGGGCATTTGCGACCGCGCCTACATCCTCAGCGAGGGCGGCCTGATCGCCGCGGGTCCGCCCGAGGAGATCCTGCACAACCGCAAGGTCCGCGAAGTCTATCTCGGAAAGCATTTTCGCCTTTGACGCCGCGCAAAGGCCCCGCCCGCGAACCGTGCTAAAGCAGAACCCGGGAACCCGGCAAGGGCACGCCGTTCTCCGAACGACTCCCGCTGGTCGTGGGGACCGCCGCCCACGGTACGCGGTTCCCCTATAATGTGTTCGTGGGGGACGGAGCACGCCGGCCGCGGGTCCCCGTCCGCGAGCGTATGCCGAGTACGCGCCGCAGCCACCGAACTCGGCCGGCCTGTCCAGAGGAACCGGATCGTCCGCAGCGATGCCTTCCCATCCATGATGAAACCTTCCCTGCACCTTCGGGTCGGCCAACAACTGACCATGACACCCCAGTTGCAGCAGGCGATCCGTCTGCTGCAACTTCCGGCCGTCGAGCTGCAGGCAGAGGTCCAACAGGCATTCGAAGAAAACCCCATGCTCGAGCAGGTCGAGGAGCGGCCCGAGGAGGATCCGGCCATGGAGTCCGTCTCCGGGTCCGAGACGGACAGCCCAGTGGAGACCACCTGGGACGACCTGTACACCCCCACCACCCGCAGCGGTCCGGCCGGGGAGACCGACTACGATCCTCTCGAGAACCGGGGGGCGGGCGAGGAGACCCTGCACGAACACCTGCTGTGGCAGCTCCAGTTCACCGGACTCGGCCCCCGCGATCTGGCCATCGCCACCGCAGTGATCGACGCCGTGGACGACGACGGCTACCTTTCGCTCCCCGTCGAGGAGATCCGCGCCGGGCTGTCCGGCTCTCTGCCGGACCTCCAGACCGAAGAAGTCGAGGCCGTGCTGCACTTGGTCCAGCAGCTCGATCCGGTGGGCTGCGCGGCCCGCGACCTGGCCGAGACCTTGCGCGTCCAGCTGTCCCAGCTCCCCTCGACCACGCCGGGGCTGACGCTGGCCCTGCGCATCGCGGCGGAACACCTCGACCTACTGGGGCGGCGCGGGGTGGACGCGGTGGCGCGGGCACTGCGGGCCGGACGCGATGAGACTGCCCTGGCCGTGCGCCTGATCCGGCGCATGGATCCACGCCCCGGGGCACGCATCGGCGGCTCGCAGGCCGAGTTCGCCGTCCCCGACGTGCTGGTGCGCAAGATCGACGGAACCTGGCGGGTCGAACTCAATCCGGACGTGGCGCCCCGCCTGCGCATCAACCCGTACTATGCCGGCCTGGTGCGCCGCGCCGACCAGAGTGCGGAGAACCGCTACCTGCGCAGCCAATTGCAGGAGGCGCGCTGGTTCCTGCGCAGCCTGCAGAGCCGCGGCGAGACGCTGCTGCGGGTGGCCACGGCCATCGTCAGCCGGCAGCGGCCCTTCCTGGAATACGGGGAGCAGGCCATGCGCCCCCTGGTGTTGCGGGAGATCGCCGAGGAGCTGGACTTGCACGAGTCCACGGTCTCGCGGGTCACCACCCGCAAGTACATGCACACGCCCCGCGGCGTATTCGAGTTCAAGTACTTCTTCTCGAGCCACGTGAACACCGCCGACGGGGGTACCTGCTCGGCCACGGCCATACGCGCCCTGATCCGCAAGCTGATCGCCGAGGAGCCGCCTGGCCGACCGCTCAGTGACAGCCGCATCGCCGCCATCCTCTCCGAGAGGGGTATCGAAGTCGCACGCCGTACCGTGGCCAAATACCGGGAGTCCATGCAGATTCCCTCTTCCACGGAGCGAAGGAAGTCGGCCTGAGGCCCGTGCCCGGCCGGCCATGGGTTCAAACCACAGAAGGAGTCGCAACATGCACATCGACCTGACTGGCCATCACGTAGACCTCACCCCGGCCCTGCGCGACTACGTCAGCGAGAAGTTCGACCGCCTGGAGCGGCATTTCACGCACGTGATCGACGTCCACGTCGTGCTGTCGGTGGAGAAGGTGCGCCACAAGGCCGAAGCCTCCATGATGGTCAGCGGAAACCGCCTGTTCGCCGACCACGTCGAGGACGACATGTACGCGGCGATCGACGGCCTGGTCGACAAGCTGGATCGACAGATCATCAAGCACAAGGAGAAGCTGAAGGATCATCACCGAGCCGAGGGTTCCCATCGCAACGCCGCCTTCGGAGCGGAGTGACGCCGAGGCGGCGGGCCGGGGTGTCCCGATCGGCGCCCCGTAGAGGACGAGCCGGCGCACGAGAATGCCCGTGGGTCGGCTCCGGTGAACCCCACAACGCACACGGACGACAGGAACGACCATGAACATTTCCGAGCTGTTGGCGCCCGAGCGGATCCGGATCCAGCCGTCGGTCAGCAGCAAAAAGCGCGCCTTGGAGATCGTCGGCGAATTGCTCTCCACCGCGCTGCCCGAGATCTCCGAGGCGCGCATCTTCGATGCGCTGAACCAGCGCGAACGCCTGGGCAGCACCGGCCTGGGTCAGGGCGTCGCCCTGCCTCACGGGCGGCTGGAAGGCGTGGACCGGCCGGTGGGAGCCCTGCTGATCCTGGATCAACCGGTCGACTACGAGTCCATGGACCGCAAACCGGTGGACCTGATCTTCGCCCTGCTCGTGCCGTCGGCCTCCACCGAGGAGCATCTGCAGATCCTCTCCACGCTGGCTGAACGGTTCTCCGATCCCGCCTGGGTGGAAAAGGTCCGCAGCGCCCAGACCGCCGAGGAGATCCTGGCCGCGGTGGATGCCCAATCGCCCAGCTTTGCCGCCTGAAGCCCCGTGGACACCCCGCTGACGGTGCAACGGGTCTACGAGGATCTGTCCAAGCGGCTGGGCCTGGAATGGCTCGCCGGACAGAACGGAGCCCACCGCAGCTTCACCAGCCCGGCCACCTCGCCCGGCGCCCCGTCGGTGGTGGGGCACTTCAACCTCATTCACGCCAACCAGGCCCAGGTGCTCGGAAGACCCGAACTGGACTATCTGGCCCAACTCAAGAAGAACTCGTACAAGGACGCCTGTGAACAGCTGTTCAAGAGCGGCTCGGTGGCCATCTTCATCACGGACGGCGAACACCCACCGGAACGCTTCCGCGAACTGGCCGAGCACTATGCGCTGCCCATTCTGCGCACCCCCCTTTCGAGCAACGAGCTCATCAACCACCTGCGCTACTATTTCGCCCACAAGCTGGCCGAGCGGGTGCATCTGCACGGCGTCTTCCTCGAGGTCCTGAGCACGGGCGTGCTGCTGACCGGTGACAGCGGCGTGGGCAAGAGCGAACTCGCCCTGGAGCTCATCACCCGCGGGCACCGGCTGATCGCCGACGACGCCCCTGAGTTCGCCCGCATCGCGCCCGACGTGATCAACGGCACTTGCCCTCCCCTGCTCCAGGACTTCCTGGAGGTGCGCGGCCTGGGCGTGCTCAACATCCGCGCAATGTACGGCGACAGCGTCATCAAGACCGGGAAGTACCTTAGGCTCATCGTGCACCTGCAGCGCTACGACCCCACCCGCCAGGACGCCGCCGAAGACCGTCTCCAGCATCTCCAGAAGACCCGCAATGTGTTGGGCGTGGAAATCCCGGAGTTCACATTGCCCGTAGCCCCGGGGCGCAACCTGGCCGTGCTGGTGGAGGCGGCGGTGCGGAACCACCTGCTGCGGCTGAACGGCTACAACGCAGCCGAGGACTTGGCCGCCCGGCAGCGCCGCGCACTCAACTGAACCCACGCGCCATGCACCGCCTCGGTCCGTCGCGCCGCCGTCCCCTCGCGGGCGCAACCCCATGAACGCCCTGCCGACTGATCTGGTGGTCGTCAGCGGTTTGTCGGGGTCCGGCAAGACCGTGGCCTTGCACACGCTGGAGGACGAGGGCTATCACTGCATCGACAATCTCAGCCCCGGCTTGCTGCGCGCGATGGTCGACCAATGGCGCGAGGAGGGTCCCCGGTTCTACGACCGCGTCGCCGTGGGGATCGACGCGCGGAGCAACCCGCGTTCCCTCAAGGAGTTTCCCGCGCTGATCCAGGAGATCCGCCGGCGTGGCATCACGCCTCGCGTCGTCTTCCTCCAGGCCGATGCCGAGACCCTGCTCAAGCGCTTCAGCGAAACCCGCCGACGCCATCCGTTGACCCGCCGGGGCCTCCCCTTGCTCGAGGCCATCCATCTGGAACGCACGCTGCTGGCGGAGATCGCCGACACGGCCGACCTGCTCATCTCCACCTCCGAGACGAACGTTCATCAGTTGCGGGCCATTGTGCGCGAACGCATCGCGCGCACACAGGCCAGTGCCCTGTCGCTGTTGTTCCAGTCGTTCGGTTACAAACATGGCGTGCCCGGCGACTCGGACTTCGTGTTCGACGCCCGGTGCCTGCCCAACCCCCATTGGCAACCGGAGCTGCGTCGCCTGACCGGGCGCGACCGTGCCGTGCAAGTCTTCCTCCAGGAGCATCCGGCGGTGAAGCGCATGATGGGCTCCATCGCCGCCTTCCTGGAGAACTGGATCGGCCATTTCCAGGCCGAGGGACGACGCTACCTCACCGTTTCCATCGGTTGCACCGGGGGACAGCACCGCTCGGTGTATCTGGCCGAGGCCCTGGCCGCCCGCTTCCGGGATCGCGCGGGCCTCAACGTCTCGCTGCGCCACCGCGAGCTCGGGCTGTTCGACGGGCGGCGGGATTGATCCGGGCCGCTCCCTTGTCGACGGACCCCGATCTGCGTACAGTGCCCCCACTCGGGACGTGGGAAGCGGGAGTGCGATGCCGGTCGGTCTGCTGATCATCACGCACAGCGAGGTGGGGAAAGCACTCCTGGGCACGGCGGTCCGGATGCTCGGCCTGTGTCCCCTGCGCACGGAACGCCTCGACGTACCCCTGGACGCGGACCCCGAGACCCTGGGCGAGCAGGCCCGCGCCCTGTGCGCGGAGCTGGACGCGGGCGACGGGGTCCTGGTGCTCACCGACCTCTACGGATCCACCCCCTGCAACGTGGCCCAGCGGCTGCTCGGCCGGGCGCGGGTCCAGGTGGTGGCCGGCATCAATCTGCCCATGTTGGTGCGCGTGCTCAACTACCCGACCCTGGACCTTTGGGAACTCACCACGAAAGCCGTCACCGGCGGCCACGACGGCATCCTGATCTGTGAGGATCCCGGCGCGAGCGGATGAGCGCGGTGCGGCGGCCAGAGGAAACGCCCGGTATCCATCGGAGAGAACGAGGCTGTGGTCGAACGAGAGCTGGAGATCGTCAACCGGCTGGGCCTGCACGCGCGGGCGGCGGCCAAGTTCGTGAAGCTGGCATCGGGTTTCGCCTCGGAGATCACCCTGGCCCGCGGCGAGCGCGAGGTCAATGGCAAGAGCATCATGGGGGTGATGATGCTCGCGGCGGCCCGAGGCACCCGGCTGCGTCTGCGCGCCGAGGGTCCCGATGCGGAACGGGCCGCCGAGGCACTGGCCCGGCTCGTGGCCGAACGCTTCGGGGAGGAGGAGTGACCCCGGCCGAGGCAGGACCATCCGCGCCGCAACGGGAAGCTCCCGGCCCCCGCCCGACGGCACGACACCCATGACACTGGACCTCTCCGGCATCGGCGTCTCGCGGGGCACCGCCATCGGGCGGGTGGTACGCATGCGCCACGGCGACCCGGAGATCTACGAGCAGGCGCTCGCCGAGACGGCGGTGGAGAACGAGGTCGACCGCTTCCGAAAGGCCCTACGGCGCGCCTCCGAGCAACTGCACGCCGTGCGCGACGCCATTCCGCCGGGAACCCCTCCGGACGTGGCCGAATTCATCGACACGCACCTGCTGATGCTCTCGGACGATCTGCTCTCCGAGGTCCCCGTCAACATCATCCGCGAACGGCGCTGCAACGCCGAATGGGCGTTGAAACTGCAGCGCGACGCCCTGGTGGCGGTGTTCGACCAGATGGACGACCCCTATCTGCGTACCCGCCGCGACGACATCGACCACGTGATCCGGCGCGTGCAGCACCTCCTGCTGGGGGGCGATGCGACGTCCGACGCCCTGGGTCGCGATCTGCGCGGGCGCATCGTAGTGTCCGACGAGCTCAGCCCCGCCGACATATTGATGCTCCACCAGCGCCACGCCGCCGGTGTCGTCACGGAGACCGGGGGCCCCCTGAGCCACTCGGCCATCCTGGCGCGCAGCCTCAATCTGCCGGCGGTGATGGGGGTGCATCACGCCACACGGTTGCTGCAGGACAACGAGGTGGTGATCCTGGACGGGGCCACCGGCATGGTGCTGGCCGGGGCCGACCGGCGTCTGCTCGCCCACTACCGCAGGCGACAGCGCGACGAGCAACGGCGCAGGCGGGAATTGCTGGCCCTGCGCGAGGCGCCGAGCCGGACCCTGGACGGCCATCCCATCGCCCTGCGGGCCAATATCGAGCTCCCGGAGGAGATCCGGGCCGCCCGCCAGGCCAATGCCGACGGCGTGGGCCTCTATCGCACGGAATTCTTCTACATCCACAGGCAGAAGCCCGCCGGCGAGGAGGAGCAGCTCCAAAACTTCCGCCGCGTGCTGCGGGCGCTCAAGGGCAAACCGCTGACCATCCGTACCCTGGACATCGGCGGTGACAAGGACTGCTCGGCCGCGGAGGTGGGCCTTCCGGGGCGCAATCCGGCCCTGGGCCTGCGCGCCATCCGGCGGTGCCTGCGTGACGTGCCGGGGTTCAAACCACAGCTGCGCGCCGTTCTGCGCGCATCGGCCTCGGGCCCCGTGCGACTCATGTTTCCCATGTTGACCTCGGTGCCGGAACTGGAGAACGCCCTGGCGCTGCTCGAGGCGGTGCGCGAAGAGCTGCGGGCCGAACGCAAGCGCTTCGACCCCGCGATGCCCGTGGGCGCCATGATCGAGGTGCCGGCCGCCGCCTTGGTGGCCGAGGCGTTCGCCCAGCGCCTGGACTTCCTGTCCATCGGCACCAACGACCTGATCCAGTACACCCTGGCCATCGACCGCCTCGACGAGGAAGTGAACTACCTCTACGATCCACTCAACCCCGCCGTGCTGCGCCTCGTCCAGATGGTGATCGACGCCGGACACGCCACCGGCACGCCCGTGGCCATGTGCGGCGAGATGGCGGGCGACCCCCGCTATACCCGCCTCCTGCTCGGGATGGGACTGACCGAGTTCAGCATGCCGCCGGCGGCCCTGCTCGAGGTCAAGCGCGTGGTGCGCAACAGCCGCCTGGAGCCGCTGCTGGAACGCTGCCGGACCCTTCCGGGCAGCGAAGCCGAGATCCACGCGCTGGTCGAAGAGCTCAATCGGGATCTGTAAGCGCCGTATCCGGCCGAAGCATTCGGGCCGGGGTCCTGGTACGCCATCCAATGAGTTAGAGTAACCGGAGAAGACGCCGGCCCGCCGCAGGCGGAGGCACGGGACGAGAACCGGCACGCGCCGGCCCACCAAGGAGATGTCGATGAATCCGCGCGCGGCACACATTCGCCGGCTCGGGCTGATCCTCATGGCGTTGGCCGGTCTTCTCCGGGCCCAACCGCCCGAGCTGCTCGAGATTTCCCTGCGCACTTTCCCACCAGGTCGGCTGTCCACGGCCCGTCATGCGCAGGTGACGGTGCGCGTGGCCCCGGGCGAGACGGCGCGTTATCTGCTGTATGAGGCGGGTGCACCCAGCTCCTGGGCGGTCACCTCCTCCCCGTGGGCCGTGAGCGCCGCGCCCGTGGGACCGCGGGGGCGGGCGCGCGTCGTGGTGCTGCGCGCCGAACCGCGGGGTGACCGGGTCCGGCTCCAGATCGAATTCACCTCCGCGGACGCCGGGGGCGCAGCAGGCCGAATTCGCACCACCGTCCGGGTGCCCATGGGGCGCTGGAGCCCCCTTCTGGAGATGGGACTGCGGGATACCGGCGGGCGGCGGTACACGACCTCGGCCGCCGGGCAAAACACGCTATGGGTCCGGGTGCGCCCTGCGCCGGTGACACCGTTGCGTTAGACTCTGCGCGTCTCACGAACGAGCCCGACCCATGGCCGAACCGCTGCTCAGCGACACCCAGGCCGAACGCCGCCTGGATGCCGTCGCGGACGCCCTCGACACGGGGGCGTTGCACCGCGTGCGGCAGATCCTGGGGGCCATGAATCCGGCCGAGATCGCCCACCTGCTCGAGTCGCTGCCGGCTGGGCAACGTCTGTTCGTCTGGCGCTTGGTCGATCCCGACGATGCGGGCGAGGTGCTCGTGCACGTGGGCGACGAAGTGCGCGCCGGGCTGCTGCGTGAAACCGACAAGGACACCCTGCTGGCCGCCGCCGAGGTCATGGAGACCGACGACCTGGCGGACTTGCTGAGCGAGCTGCCCGACGCGGTCACGCGCGAGTTGCTGCAGAGCATGGACCGGCGCGACCGCGAGCGGGTCGAGGCGGTGCTGTCCTACGACGAGGACACCGCCGGCGGCCTGATGAACACCGACACCATCACGGTGCGGGCGGACGTGACCCTGGACGTGGTCTTGCGCTACCTGCGCATGCGCGGCGAGATCCCCGAGGGCACCGACAGCCTGTTCGTGGTGGACCGCTACGACACCTATCTGGGCACCCTGCCGCTGACCACCATACTGACCGAGGACGTGGATCAGCGCGTGGCCGATGTCATGGACACCTCCGTCGAGGGCATTCCCGCCGACATGCCGGCCACCGAAGTGGCCAAACTGTTCGAGGACCGGGATCTGATCTCGGCGCCCGTGGTGGACCAGCACGGACACCTGCTCGGCCGCATCACCATCGACGACGTGGTGGACGTGATCCGCGAGGAGGCCGACCACGAGGTCCTCAGCATGGCGGGCCTGTCGGAGGAGGAGGACATCTTCGCCCCGGTCCTGCCCTCGGCCCGACGGCGCGCCGTATGGCTCGGCGTCAACCTGGTGACCGCCTTCGTGGCCTCCTGGGTCATCAGCCTGTTCGAAGGCACCATCCAGAAAGTGGTGGCCCTGGCCGTGCTCATGCCCATCGTGGCCAGCATGGGCGGCATCGCAGGCACCCAGACCCTCACGCTGGTCGTGCGCGCACTGGCCCTGGGCCAGGTGGCCCGCGCCAACACCCAGGCCCTGTTGTGGAAGGAACTCGCCGTGGGGGCCATCAACGGCCTGTTCTGGGCGTTCATCGTGGGACTGGCCTCGGCGGTCTGGTTCGACGACCCCGGCATCGGCTGGATCATCGGGGCGGCCATGGTGATCAACCTGTTGTGCGCCGCCTTCGCCGGCGCCGTGATCCCCCTGCTGTTGCGGGCCATCGGCGTGGACCCGGCCCTGGCCGGCGGGGTGGTGCTGACCACCATCACCGACGTGGTGGGCTTCATGGCCTTCCTGGGGCTGGCCACGCTGTTCCTGGTGCGATGATCCGCCGCACGGCACAGGGGGTCCTGCCCCATCCCTGTGAGCACATCTTCACCGTGATCGCCGACGTGGAACGCTACCCGGAGTTCGTGCCGGGGTGGCGCGAGGTGCGCGTCCTGGAACGCGGCGAACGACGGGTACGCGTGGAACAGGCCTTCGCGCTCGGTCCGATGCAGTGGCGGTTCGAGTCCGAGGCGCGGTTCGATCCACCCCGGGGCATCGACATCGAGGCCGGCAGCGGGCCGTTCGAGTCGCTCCTCGTCCGGTGGCGATTCGAGCGGGTCGGCCCCGATGCCTGCCGGGTGGCGCTGGAAGTGCGCGCGACACTGCACTCGCCTGCACTGGAGGCGTTGTACGGTGCCCTGCTGGACCGCCAAACCAGCGGGCTTTGGGATGTGTTCGCCCGCCGGATCGCGACGCTCCATGCCGCCTGATCCATTCCATCTCCGGCGCAGACCCCCTGGCCGCCCCGGCGGGTTCGTGTGGCTGGCCGTGTTCCTCGCCTCACTCATGACCGGCCCCGTGGCCGCGGCCGAAGACCCCTGGTCGGAGGCCATAGACCGGGGCGAGTGCGGTCGCATGGCGGCGCTGCTGGATGCGGGAGCCGACCCGCAACGCCCTTCGGCCCGGGGCAAGACCGCCCTGATGGCGGCGGCGGCCGCCGCCTGCCGTGGGTTGGTGCGGCGGCTCCTCGTTCGGGGCGTGGCGGTCGATGCCCGCAACCGGCGCCATGGGACCGCACTCATGTACGCAGTGATCGGGGGGGATCCGGAAATCGTCTCCGCACTGCTGCGGGCGGGGGCGAATCCCGATCTTCAGGGCGCCAACGGGTGGACGGCCGTGACGATCGCCGCGGCCAAGGGCCGCGTAGAGATCCTGGACCGGCTGCTCGAGGCCGGCGCCGATCCGAATCCCAGGGACCTGTTCGGCTGGACGCCGCTCATGCGCGCCGCCTATGAAGGCCGTGCGGCGGCCGTGCGCCGGCTGCTCGCGCACCCGCGCGTGGACGTGAACGCCCGGGACTACAACGGCGCCACGGCGCTGCATCACGTGGGGTTCAAGGGGGACCGGGCCATGTGGAAGCTGCTCGTGCAGGCCGGGGCCGATCCCGCGGTGCGCGACTACACGGGCGAGCGCCCTGTTCTCCGGCCGGCGCCGCAGCCGGGTGCGAAGACATCCATTCACGCGCGCCCGTAATCGTCCTCGCGGCGCTCGATGTCGTCCTCGCCGAAGTAATCTCCGCTCTGGATCTCCACGAACACCAGATCCCTGGTGCCGTCGTTTCGGATCCGATGCCAGGCGCCGCGGGGGATGTCCACCGACCCGCCCGGGCCGAGGCGGATCTCCCGCCCGTCCAGCGTGACGGTGGCGCGGCCACGCACCACGTACCAGTGCTCGGCCCGCCGGCGGTGGCGCTGCAGCGACAGCCGCTTGCCGGGCCATACGGTGATGCGCTTCACTTTGTGATCCTCGGCATCCGCCAGGACCTCGTAGAAGCCCCAGGGACGCACCGCTTCGGGTTCCAGACCTTCCGGGATCCCGCGTAATGCCTCCATCGCTCTATCCTCGCTCGACGAGTTTGAGAGATGCACCCGTTCCTGCCTTCCTGTCCCTACCCGTGTCCCGACGATAGCCAGAGCGTGCCGTAGGGCTCCAACCGTAGGGACTCCGGCAGTTCGGGAAGACTGCGGCCGCCCAACAGCTCCACCCAAGGCCCACTGGAGGGCGCGGGAAGCGAAGCGGCCGGAATCTGCATGGCACGGGGGCTCAGATTGTTGATGCACAGCAGGCGCTGGGCGTCGGTGGACCGTTCGATGCCGAACAGGCCGTCTTCCAGGTCCAGCACACGCTGGGGAGCGTCCGGATGGAAGGCCGGCTGGGCCGCGCGCAGCTGCAGGCGGCGCGTGTATTCCTGGAACACGCGAGCCGTGACGCTCGAGCCGTCGGCCAGCAGGTCCTCGAGCTGCGATTCGGACCAGCGGCCCCGGTTGATGGCGCGGTTCTGGCCGGTCTGGTTGACCCCGAAGTAGTCGTTGTGACTGGCCGTCAGGCTGTGGAAGTAGACGGCCGGGATGCCTTGCAGGGCCATCTGCACCGTCTGCGAGCACAGGAAGCGGCGGATGTGCAGGTCCGGGTCGTGCACCACCGGATCGCCCATGGCATCGAAATACGTGATGTTGAGCTCGTAGGGGCTCTCGCTCCCGTCGGGCAGGCGGCGCGACGAGACCAGCCCGCCCAGCTGGCGCACCCGCTCCACCACGGCCTGGATCTCTTCGGGCGGCACCAGTCCCTCCAGGGGCCGCACACCGATACCGTCGTGCGAGGCGGTGAAGTTGAGGAAGGTGCACCCGGGAGGGGGCTCCGGCAGGTTGCGCGCCCACTCGGTGAGGTAGCGGGTGGTGCCGAACTGCATGGCATGCAGCAGCAGCGGCGGGAGGCTGAACTGGTACACCATGTGGGCCTCGTCGCCGTCGCCGAAGTAGCTGATGTTCTCGGCGTGCGGGAGGTTGGTCTCGGTGAGCAGGAGGGTACCCGGCGCAAGCATCTCCACCACGTCGCGGAACAGCTTCACCACCTCGTGGGTCTGGGGCAGGTTGATGCAGGGCGTACCGATCTCTTTCCACAGGTAGGCGATGGCGTCCAGGCGCAGGATTCGCGCCCCCTGCTCGATGTAGAAGAGCAGGATGTCCAGGAACTCGAACAGCACGTCCTGGTTGGCGAAGTTGAGGTCCACCTGGTCGGCGCTGAAGGTGGTCCACACCCAGCGCTCCCCCCCCGGGGTCTGGGTGGGGGTGAGCAACGGCGAAGTGCGCGGGCGCACCACCATGGACAGATCGGTGTCGGGTTCCACCTCGATGAAATAGTGCCGGTGCGGAGCCAGCCCCACCTGGTAGTTGCGGAACCACTCGCTCCGGCTCGAGACATGGTTCAGCACCAGATCGAACATGAGGTCGAAATCCGCGCCGATGGCCCGCACGTCCTCCCAGGTTCCCAGCTCGCGATTGACCTGCCGGTAGTCGATCACCGCGAAGCCGTCGTCGGAGCTGTAGGGGAAGAACGGTAGGATGTGCACCGTGGTGAGACTGTCGACCAGATGCCGCTTGAGAAAACGCTGGAGGGTGCGCAGGGGCGCCTCGCCCTCGCGCCGGATCATGTCCCCGTAGGTGATGAGCACCGCATCGGACTCGTCCCAGAGGGGGGCTCCGGACCCGTTCCAGTCGGTGTCCTCCTGGTAGCGGCCCACCAGCAACCCGAACCGGTGGATGAGGCGCTCGGTGATCGCCTCGCCGTAGAGCCGGGCCAGGCGTGCCCGCAGCCTTTCCAGCGGTTCCCGGGGCAGGATGATCATTCCGTGAGATGGCGGATGTTGTTGAACAGGGACTGCAGCGAGTAACGCAACACGGGATAGCCGTAGTAGCGCTGCGCAAGGCGGTAATTGTACGCGGTGACCTCCTCGCGATAGGCCGCATCCTCCATCAGCCGGCGGACCTCGTCCACCGCCCTGCGGTTGATGAACCCGTCGATGACCGGAAATCGGAATCCCTTGGGCTGGATGTCGCGGGTGAACACGTCGTAGCGGTTGACCAGCACCGGCTTGCGGAAATAGATGGCCTCGAGCAGCGCGTTGCCGAATCCCTCGTACAGGCTCGGGAAGGTCACGAAGTCGGCGTGGGGATAGAGGTCTTCGAGCACGTACATCTTGCGCCCCCGGCCGTCGTACTGGCGCACCTCCGAGACCCGGTCGGAGATCAGACGCAGATCCACGTTTTCGTCCTGGGCGAGCTCCTGGATCTGGCGCAGATAGTCCTTGCCTTCGTCACCCGCATCGTGAGAGATCACCAGCTTGCAGCGCGGGTTACCGAGCCGGCGCAGCAGCATGATGGCGTGCTCGATGCCCTTGCGTGGCACGATGCGCGTGGGCTGGAGCACGAAGATGTCGTCGGGCTCCAGACCGATCTGCTCGCGCACGTCGCGGTTGTAGTCGTCCAGCGGCGGCGGGGGCGTGTCGAAGTCCAGCACGTTGGGGACCAGCACCGATCCGATGCCCTTGCGCCAGGCCAGGTCCTCGCGCGCGGCTTGATTGATGACCACGTGCTGCAGGCGCGGCACCCGCGGCGGAAAGGCGGTCTCCAGGTAGTCCAGGGCCGCGGAGTTCTGGAACCGGGAACGCTCCCAGTAGAAGTCGTGATGATGGGCGATGGCCGGGATCTCGGTCTCCAGCAGGAACTCGGTGATGGCGATCCCCAGCGGTACGTGCATGGGGATGGTCACCGCGTTCTGGACGATCAACACGCTGATGTCGAAGCGGGCGACGAACTCGTACAGCGTCCCCTTGAGATAGTCGGCCATCTCCTGGATGCGGGAGGCCACCTCCGGCGGGCGGTGCCGCTTGCCCCAGAGCCGCTCATTGATCCAGGCGTTCTCCGGATGATGGAAGAACGCCTCGGGGATGCACATGCTGATCTCCGGAGCGCGATCGAGCAGTCCCCCGTACCAGTAGCTCACGTGGCTGTCGCCGGACCACAACACCTCGGCCCATTTGGCCGATTCCAGCGACACGCCGTCGGTGCCCGCGAAGCGAGTCGAGACGAACCCGACGCTCTCGCTCATTCCTCACGCCCGAAGAAGACCCACCAGCGCATAGGCTAGCCGCCGGCCCGGACCCCGCGCAAGGAAACCACGGCGCGCGCCGGACGAAAGGGCGTGTCCGGCTGCGGGGACGGAGGCGGTATCCGGGCAAACCGGACTCGGCCGGATCCTCAGCAGCCCTCGTCGCCGCGCAGGCGCCGCGGCCGCGCGGGCCTTGCAGGGGTGGCCGGCCGCACCACGCCTTCGCCCAGCCCGAGATCCAGCCCCAGGCCGAGCGTGTCTTCCTGTCGCGCGGGTGCTGTCGGTTCGGGCGCGCCTTTCGCCGACGGGGCGACCACGCCACGCCGGGTGAGGTAACCGCCCTCGAAATAGCAAGAGACGGCCTTGTGCTCCGGCGCCGCATTTGCGCCGGCGGCGAGGTACGCCCGCCAGGCCGCGTATCCGCCCGCCAGATAACGGGCCGAGACGCCGGCCATGCGCAGGACCGCGGCCACCTCCGCCGCCTGCCCGCCCCGCTCGGACACCAGCACCACGCGCCGCCGGCGAGGCAGGCTCTCCAGGCCCCTGGGGGCCAAGAGTTCGGCCGGATCGGCGTGGCGGGCCGAATCGATGTGCCCTTTGTCGTACCGGTCCGAAGGGCGTAGGTCGATGACCAGGACCTGCTCCGGTTCCGAGACGAGCCACTGGGCCAGCTCCCGGGGTTCCACCCGCATCTCGCCGCGCCGGATCGCCTGGGCCAGTCGTTCCGCGGCTCCGGGGCCCGCTTGCC
>Ga0256841_1000126_pt1 | contig 85553 bp, 83 predicted proteins | sample 356308metaG_FD_185971 | JGI IMG/M metagenome (GOLD analysis project Ga0256841, IMG submission 185971) | Hydrothermal vent microbial communities from Mid Atlantic Ridge, Atlantic Ocean - 356-308 | ecosystem: Environmental > Aquatic > Marine > Hydrothermal vents | place: Atlantic Ocean: Mid...
CCGCACCATAATGAAAATGCCCACCATGGCGAACACGATGGCCAGTTTGGCGGCCACGCCCAGTACCAGCCCCCAGGATGTGCCCACCCCGGCCCGGGTGGCATCCTTCAGGCTGCGCCGGCCGGTTAGCTCGGCGATCACGGCCCCGGCGAAAGGCCCCACGATGATGCCGACGATGCCGAAAAAAAGCCCCACGCTAGACCCGATGACCGCCCCCGCCACGGCGCGCTTGGTGCCGCCGAACTGTTTGGTGCCCACCGCACCGGCCAGGAAATCGACCCCGTAGGCCAGCACCGCCATGAGCGCCAGGATCACCAGCGTCCAGGTGCCCACATGCTGGAAGTGCCCGGCCCAGGCGGCCAGCACCAGTCCGGCGTACACGATGGGCACGGCCGGCACCACCGGCAGCACCAGCCCGGCGATGCCCGCCGCCACCAGTACCCCGGCCAGGATGTAGAGAACGATGGTGAATGTCATGGCCGCATGGACCGGAACGGATGAAAAGAAGAAAAAAGCCAAAAACCGGCGAAATACCCCGTGGTTCAGTAGCTCCGTCGGCGAAAGGGGCGTTTTTTGCGCCGCTTGCCGCCCGAATCTGCAGGCCGCACCTTGATGTTGCTGCCGTCGACACGATTCCCATTCAAGGCCTTGATGGCCTGGTCTGCCTCGGAGTTGCTGGGCATTTCGACGAAACCGAAGCCTTTGGGCCGGCCGGAAAAGCGGTCTTTGATCACTTTAACGCTCTCGACATCTCCAAACGCCGTAAACATGGACTTCAGCGTGTCTTCCGTGGTGGAATAAGATAGATTCCCGATATAGATATTCATGCCCGATACCTTTCGCTGCGCCCATCGTTGCGATTTTTTCGCCAAAGCGGGCAGCACCCACTGCCCATGGGTAGATGCTGATTCACACACGGCCGAATACCCTGCAAGAACAACGGCGGACGAAGCGCCGCCAAAGGCAAAGCGGCGCAACCGCTTCCCAAAAAGCCGCCCGAAAACGACAAGGGCACACCTCCGTTAGCCTGGAAGCGTGCCCCTTTTCACAGGTATTGAAATTTAGCTTACCGTGACATTCGCCGCAGCAGGACCTTTTTGTCCCTGCTCGATGTCAAAGGAAACCCGGTCGCCTTCGCTGAGGCTTCTAAAGCCGCTTGCATTGATCGCGGAATGGTGAACGAACACATCCGGTCCGTCTTCTTGCTCGATGAAGCCGAATCCCTTTTGGTCGTTAAACCATTTAACTGTTCCATTGGCCATGGTTACATCCTCCCTTCTATAAATTTCAAAATTTTAAACTGGAGGACGTAACATTGAAAAATGGCTTGTACCTTCAGAAAAAAACCGCCCCGCAAAATGCATGCGAAGCCATGTTGATGGCCATACAATAACACCTTTTGGCGGGAAAGCAAGCGATTTATTTTTGCGCTGAAAAATCCGTGGGGCTTGCGCGGTAAAAAACCGGCGCCCCGGACATGGCGCCTGTGGACTGTGGGCGGGGGTTATTTCGTTTTGAGCTTTGCAGCAATTTTTTGCCCCAGTTCAACGGCCGCTTTGACCGCATCCGGCTGGTCCTCAAAGGTTGCGACCCCCACCGAGGCCACGGTGGCTTCCGGGCCGTACAGCATTTTGATGGCCGACATCTTGTCTTCGTCGCCGTGCCCGCATTTAATGCACGGGACGTTGCCCCTCACCCGGACCTCTCCCACGAAATCCATCCCCTCTTCAAGCATGTAAAACTGGATGGCATTTACCCCGAAATCACATGCCGGGGGCAGATTTTCATTGTCGTCGGGCACGGCACAGGTGATGATGGCGCCGCCCGGTTTTCCGGCCATATAGCCATGCATGTGCCGCAGCGGGTACAGCCGTTCCAGAAACGCCTTGGTGCGCGCATCCAGTGATGAGTATGGAGTGAAGCCCGCGATCAGCAAGGCGTCAGCCGCTTTGGCCTTTTCGGCCAGCAGGATCCCGTCATCTTCGATGACGCATCGATTCGTCTCCACGCACCCCAGACATGCCCGGCAGGGGGCAATCGTGTAATCGACGAGTTTAATGAGTTCGGTCTCGAGCCCGGTGGATTCCAGGGCCAGCTGTAATGCCCTGTCCGTGTTGCTGTTTTTGATGGGAGAACCTGACACACCGAGTACGTTCATGGCGACCTCCTTAAAATATAACCCAATAGTTGATCATACCCTCACCGCCAGACACAACCCGTCCTGTACCGGCGAATGGCCGGGCAGATAGCCAAAAAGGTTCACCGACCGCCATTTGGCGGAGTTAAAAATCATACGGTTGAATGCGTCGGCATCCTGAAAGGCGACGTTGTCGGCAACCAGCATCCCACCCGGCCGCAGCAGACGCCGGCAATCCGGCAGCACAACCGCATAGTCCGCCTTTTCGATATCCAGAAAGGCGAAATCAAACGGGCCGGCCATTGTGGAAAGCACTGCCGGCGCGTTGCCGACAACGACCTCGATTCGCCCAGACAGACCGGCTTTTTGAAAATTTGCGCGGGCGCTTTGCGCCATCGCCGGATCTTGCTCCACCGTCACCACCCGGCCCCGGCTGGACGCGAGTGCACCGGCCAAAAAAACCGTCGAATAGCCGGCCGCCGTACCGAGCTCCAGAATCCGGTCGGCTTGAACCGCCCGTGCCAGGATGTACAGCAGCTCGCCGACCAGCGGGCCCACGATGGGAATTTTCTCCTGCCGGGCCTCTTTTTCCAGTTCGGCCAGCAGCCGGCTTCTCGGCGGTATAAATTGCCCGAAGTATGCTTCAGGACTGTTCACGAGGCCGGACATGACAATTCCCCCTGTTTTCCTACAGCGGCTTGTACATGAAAATATATTCACCCGCATTGATGTCGATCGTCAGCGTCCCGCCGCGTGATTCGGCAAAAGTGATCCATCCGGGTTTATCGCCGAAACCGCATTCGGCCTTGGGCACGGCCTCGCCGGTTTTGCCGTCATACCAGGAAAGCAGCATGGCATCCGGCGACTGTTCCCGGGCCTTTTCAGCGGCAATGCGCTTGGCGGTTTCCAGGTCGAGGGGTTTGGAGGCAACGTTTACCGCGATGGGGTTCGTCAAATATTTCCGGACCTGCGCGTACTTCTGTTCCATGGGATCCTCCTGTTGACCAGCATGTTTTGTTTAAAGCTTTCAACGGCCGCCATCCGGATTTCCAACCGGCGCAGTATTGCACCGGCAGGGCTGCCGACAGAAAAAGTCGAACACGGACTACTGTGCATCGATCACCTGGCACGCTATCCGCTCGACGTATTTCACCCACTGGAAACCATAGTGGTCCGCCGCAACGACCCGCAGCGGGTATCCGTGCTTTCTGGGCAACGGCGTTCCGTTTACGGCGTATGCCAGAAAAACACGGCCGCTGCGGATTTCATCGGCTGCAAAACGTTCTGTTTTTGCATAGGGACCCGGCGGCCCCGAAAAATCCACATGTGTCACCCGGTGCGACGCCCGGGACCGCCGCAGAAGGTCACCGACTGAAATGCCCTTCCAGCGGCCGTAGTTGGCAAACACACCCGGACAGATCATCAGGACCTTGCGCTCCACGGGCGGCAGGGACATAAGCTCTGCATAACCGATTTTCAGGGGGCGCGCGACGCGGCCAACGACTTCCAGCCGCCAGCGGTGCATGTCGAACGTGTAGTCGGTCAGACCCATGGTTTGGAAATCGGCGAGTTTTTCCAGCGCCAGATTGCGGGTGTCCAGGTCACGGGGATTGCGATGAATCAGGCTTGCAAGCGGTGTACCGGCTTTCAGCAAGGTTCTTTCGGCGGCTGCAAACCCCTTGGAAAGAAAAACGCAAAAAGGGCCGGCCAGCATTCCGGCCGGCAGCCAGCCGCACATTCTCTGCAGGAAAGATCTGCGGGATATCATTTGAAGCTCTCCATCGGCCCGTGATGGGCAATGGGCCGGCGGTTGCCGGCCGTCGGTCTTCCGGCCGCAGCCCGGACCGCCGCACCGGCTGCCGTCAGACCGGCAGGGGTACGCCCAGGCTGCAGGGCAGGTTGACCTGGCACTTGCCGCACACATGCGTGGTCTTTTCCAGGCCGGTCAAGGTTCCGCCGCGGTCCAGGTTGAAGTTGAGGCGCTGCCAGCAGCGCCGGCGGTCGATGCCCTCGATGCCGACCGCCTGAACCGGGCAGCGCGCGACACATTTCAGGCAGGTGTGCCCGGTCTTGTATAGGCAGAGTTCTTTTGCGGCCACCAGGGGGCTGTCACCTAGCACGGCCGTCGTCACCAGGCTGCCCAGCCGGCCGGCACACCCGGACGGTGTGATAAACTGGGCGTTTACTCCGAAGCGGCCCAGCCCGGCCAGGTAACCCAGGTGCTTGTGCGACCAGCGCGCAACGAGCCGCTGGGGGTCGAAATTGTGCGTGGCCGGTGTCAGTGCGCAGCCGTGGCCGCGGGCCTGCAGCAGGGTTTTCAGTTCCGCGCTCAGTGCATTGATCAGCCGGTTGGTCGATTCGTAGGCCAATCCCCACTGGCGGCAGGGCAGCTTGCCGGCATGGTTTTCCGCGGCCAGGGTGGCCTTGAAAGGCACAAAGAAAACCACCACCGAGCGGGCGCCTGCAAGCAGCTCCGCAGGCAGCAGGTGGTCCGGCGCCGCCATGCGCGGCAGTGCGGCGAAACGGCCGTCGGCCTCGGCAGTGGCCAGCAACGGCGGCCGCCAGATGGCACGCTCGCCCGTGCGGGCCGCATAGGCGCCCACAAAACGTTCGACCCGCTCGCGCAGGACATCAGCGGTAACCGAGGTTTTCATCATCCCTCACATCCGTACAGGGAGTGCAACCCGCCTGCGGTGCATCCCGGTTGTTACTTGAAGATCCCCAGCCCGCCGCGAATAAAGTGCCGGCCATACTCGCGCACCAGAATACCCGTGTGGTCGTAAATCCATTTGGCCGCGATGTGGCGGTGGCAGAATTGATAAGGCTTTTCCCAACACATCAGCGTGCAGGTGAAGGGCAGCCGGCGCACGACATTGTCCGGCGTCAGCCGGCGCTCTTCGAGCAGCCTGCGGTAGAGGAAAATATAACGGTCTTCGTCGATTTTGCCGGTCGCGTAGGCGGCCTCCAGCTCTGCGGTGGGCGCCAATTCAGGAAACTGTTCGCCTCTGAAATCCTCCGGCACTTTCAGTGAAATGGCAACCGGCGAAGGCACCGCACGGCGCGTACCGTAATACGACGTAAATATGACCATGCTTCCAAACCCCGAAAAAGCGGCCGCCGGCCGGCTGCTGAAAAGCTGTTGTCAAACGCCGTGCAAATGCGTTATTCGTAACTGATAGAAGCCGGCCGCGTGAATCCGACCTAATATTTTGAAATATAGCAGGTAATCACGATGAAAACAATACTGGCGATCATCGCCTCCCCCCGCAAGCTGGGAAACAGCGAAATCATGGCCAAGGAAATCAGCCGTTGCATCGAAACACCCCATCGGCTGAATCTGCTGCGGTTATCCGACTTTCATATCCGCCCCTGCACCGGGTGCTACCAATGCCTTTTCAAGAGCAAACGCTGCGTCCTGAAAGATGACCTCGACTTGATCCTGGACGCCATGGCCGCCGCCGACGCCTTGATTCTGGCCGTACCGACCTATTTCCTGGGGGCCAATGCGGAGTTGAAAGTGCTGCTCGACCGCGGCCTGGCATTTTATGGCTACGCCGAGAAACTCTGGGGCAAGCCGGCCGTGGGCGTCGCCATCGCCGGCATCGAAGGCCTGGAAGGCTACACCCCGCTGGTCGTCGAAAGCTTTCTAAAGATGCTGCTCTGTGACATCAAGGCGGTCCGCGTGGCCTACGGTGCGCTGCCCGGCGAAATTTTTGTCGACAGCGCCAACAAATCCATCGCCGCCGAGCTGGGCCGGGCACTTTTCGCGCCCGCTCCTGCGAAAAACGAACCGTCCTGTCCGTTGTGCGGCGGGCAGGTCTTCCGTTTTCTGGGCGCAGACCGCGTCAAGTGCATGCTCTGCAGCAACACGGGGACCTTATGCATCATGGAAAACGGCCGGCTTGTATTTGAAATCCAGCGCGGCGGTCACGACCTGTTCCTGACCCAGGCAGAGGCCGTACGTCATGGCCAGTGGCTGCGGCAGATGAAGGATCGTTTTTTGGCGCAAAAAAGCACTTTGAAAAAAATCGCGGCGGCTTACCGCCGGGGTGGCACCTGGATCAAACCCGCACCGCAGCCGGCCGATACCCCCGACCCGGCACCTGACGAACCCTAATGAAAAAATTCGTCTGGGCGGCGGCCAGCGGGCTGCTGCTGACCGCCGCCTTCCCCAAAACCGGAATTTCGGCACTGGCCTGGATTGCTCTGGTGCCGCTGATGGCGGCCGTCCGGGGCATGTCCATGCGCGAAAGCTTCCGCATCGGCATGCTTGCCGGGCTGGTCCACTACCTGACGCTGCTGTACTGGGTGGCCTACACCGTACATACATTCGGCCATCTGCCCTGGCTGTTGGCGGTGCCGGTGCTCTTTTTGTTTTCAGCTTATCTGTCGCTCTTTTTCGGGCTGTTCGCCGCGGCGCTGCCGGTACTTGGCACCTCGCCGGCAACGGCCTTGGCCGGCGTTCCGATGCTTTGGGTGGCGCTGGAGTATATACGCGCCTTTCTTTTTTCCGGATTTCCCTGGGAACTCCTGGCCTATTCACAGTACCGCCACCTGGACCTGATCCAGAGCGCCGATCTTATCGGCCCCTTTGGATTGTCATTTCTGATCGTATTGGCCAACTGTGTATTCTTGCTCCTGTTTTCCCGGCTGCAGCCCAAGGCCGGCGACCAGCAAAATGTATCCACGCGCCTGGCCGTCACCGCTCTGGCCGGCCTGCTGCTGCTGACCGGCCTGGACATGGGCTACGGCCGGCAGCGGATCCGCCGCCTGGATGCAGCCATGGCGGCGGCACCGCACAGACAGGTTGCCGTCATCCAGGGGAACATCGCCCAGGACATTAAATGGGACCCTGAAAACCAGCTGGACACCCTGGAAAAGTACTTCCGCCTCTCCGCCGCTGCCCGTCCCGCACACCCCGATCTGATTGTCTGGCCCGAAACCGCCGCGCCTTTTTATTTTCTCTACAACCTGACCCTGACCCGCAGGGTCCAGAAGCAGGTGGCGGCAAACGGCCACTGGTTCCTCATCGGCAGCCCTTCCGTCAGCCGGCGGGATGGCCGCACGCTGTACTTCAACAGCGCCTATCTGCTGACACCTGCCGGCCTGGTGGCCGGCCGCTATGACAAAAGCCACCTGGTGCCCTTCGGCGAGTATGTGCCCTTTAAAAATTGGCTGCCCTTTTTGGGTAAGATCGTGGAACAGGTCGGTGATTTTCAATCCGGCCAAAAGGGCAGCGCCATTGCCTGGCAGTCCACCCGCATAGGCGTTCTGATCTGTTATGAAATCATTTTTGCACCGCTTGCCAGGGCGGAAGTCGCCAACGGCGCCCAGTTGCTGGTGAATATGACCAACGACGCTTGGTACGGCCGCTCCAGTGCGCCTTTCCAGCACTTCTCCATGGCCGTTTTCCGGGCGGTCGAAAACCGGCGTGCCCTGGTGCGGGCGGCCAACACGGGCATCAGCGGATTCATCGACCCGGCCGGCCGCATCCTGGCGCAAACCCCTCTTTTCGAAGACACGGTGCGCACCCGCAGTGTGCCACTGCTGTCGCAAGAGAGTTTCTACACACGCCACGGCGACTGGTTTGCCGCAGTCTGCCTGATGGCGGCCGGCATCTGGCTGCCGGCGGCCGCATACCGCCGCAGACGCTCTAAAAGTACACCATAAGCAGGTTGGGATTGCTTTTTCGGCCACAATTCGTATAGTATCCCCTGTCGGGATAATCAGAATAACGCGTCTAACGACATGCCTAAAGGAGTGATACCATGTCACTGGAACTGAAACAGACCATCCGCGAGCTCAAACACAAACTGGAACAGATGAAGGACTATCTTTGACTTAGCCGGCCAGGAAAAACGTCTTGCCGAAATTGAAACCCTGACGGCGCAGAAAGGTTTCTGGGACAAGCCCGAGCAAACGACCGCACTTTTGAAGGAACGGCGCCTGATCGGCGAAAAAGTGACCACCTTTAAAAAGCTGGCCGACGACCTCGAAGACAGCGAAGTACTGCTGGAACTGGCGATAGAAGAAGAAGATGCCGACGCCATCACCGAGGTCAGGGAGCAGCTGCTGGCGCTCGAAAAGCGGCTCAAGAAATTTTCGTTCGACCTCATGCTGGATGCACCGGAGGACCAGAACAATGCCATCGTTTCCATCAACGCCGGTGCCGGCGGCACCGAGGCCCAGGACTGGGCGGAAATGCTCTTCCGCATGTACCTGCGCTGGGTGGAGCGCAAGGGGTTTTCCACCAAGGTGATCGATCTGCAGCCCGGTGACGAAGCCGGCATCAAGAGCGTAACCTTCACCGCCGCCGGTGCCTATGCTTACGGATACCTGAAAACCGAACGCGGCGTACACCGCCTGGTCAGAATTTCGCCGTTTAACGCCAGTGGAAAGCGGCATACGTCCTTTGCGTCTGTTTTTGTCTATCCTGAACTGGACAACGAGATCGTCATCGACATCGATGAAAAAGATCTGCGCATCGACGTATTTCGGGCCAGCGGCGCCGGCGGCCAGCATGTCAACAAAACCAGCAGTGCGGTACGCATCACCCATCTGCCCACGGGCATCGTCGTCCAGTGCCAGCAGGAAAAATCCCAACACCGCAACAAGGACCTGGCAATGAAGGTCCTCAAGTCCAGGCTTTACCAGCTCGAACAGCGGAAGCAACAGGACAAACTGCAGCAGATGCACGCGAACAAGGACGATATCGCCTGGGGCAGCCAGATCCGCTCTTACGTGCTGCATCCGTACCAGATGGTCAAGGATCACCGTACCAGCCTGGAGGTGGGCAATGTCAATGCGGTTCTGGACGGTGCCATCGACCCCTTTATCGAGGAAATGCTCCTGTCCCAGCATGCCTGACGGGCAGCCGGAAAACGGGGTGTCCGGCAAATGCAATACCGGCACGGACATGCCTCCAAAAAGGGTGCACAAACAACCCAATGCCCCTCCATCTACGTGAATTTCATGAAACTCTTTGACAGCCACTGCCACCTGGATGACCCGGTTTTTGGAGCCGATCTTGCCGGGGTGCTGCAGCGCGCCCGTGACAACGGTGTCGCCGGCATGCTGATTGCCGGTGTGACCCTCGAGACCTCCCGGCGAGCGATCCGGTTGGCCGAAACCCACCCGGGTATCTACGCCTCGGTGGGCATTCATCCCCACGACGCCTCCGGCTGCAGCGAACAAAAACTGGACGACCTGGCCGGCATGGCCGCCGGCTGCCCCAAAGTGCGGGCCTGGGGAGAAATCGGGCTGGATTTCAACCGCATGTACTCCCCCCAAGCGGCCCAGGAGCGCTGGCTGGTACGGCAGATTGAAAAAGCCGGCGACCTGCAACTACCGGTAATTTTTCACGAACGCGACTCTGGCGGCCGCCTGATCGAACTTGTGCGGCCCTTTGGCCGAACGCTTAAAAAGGCGGTGGTGCACTGCTTCAGCGGCAGCGGCAGCGAGCTGGCGGATTACCTGGCGCTGGGCTTTTACATCGGCGTGACCGGCATCGTGACCATGGACAAGCGCGGTGCGCCCCTGCGCGCCCTGATACCGCAGATCCCCGAAACCCGGCTGCTCATCGAAACCGACGCGCCCTACCTGACGCCGGCGCCGCAGAGAAACCGACACCGGCGCAACGAACCGGCTTTTGTACGCCAGGTGCTGCTCAAACTGGCCGAGGTGCGCCGCAGCGACCCCGTTCAGCTGGCCCGCAGCATCTGGCAGAACACCTGCCGCCTGTACGGTATCGCGGCTTCGCCCTGACGCCGGCCCCCGATGGGCCGTAGAAACCGGTGCTTTGTCTTTCTGCCTCAGCAGGGCCGCTTTCTCAGATCCGGGTAAATTTTGCCAAGGGGGGCCAAAGTGCCCGTTGCACGGCTTCCTGGAATGCCGGGGCTTATCGGGCCATCAGGTGGGCGATGGCCTTCTCCAGGCCATCGATGGAAAGTTCGAACATGGCAAAAATCTGGGCGATGGCGGCAATGGTGCGCGTATAGCCCCACATGTGCTGCGGGACGGGGTTGAGCCACACGGCGTGGCGGAAGGTGCGCGCGAGGAATTTGAGGCGCTCGATGCTGGGTTGGCCGGAACGCTCTTCGATATGAATGGAGCCGTCGGTGGCCATCAGTTCGTAGGGTGCCATGCTGGCGTCGCCTACCAGGATCAGGCGTGTTGCGGGATCCGCGGCGGCCAGCTCATCGATGCGCTTGGGTTTTTTATAGCGTGCCGCATCTCCCCACAGATAGTCGTAAATGGTGTTGTGGAAAAAGTAGGTTTCGAGCACCTTGAACTGTGAACGGGCGTGGTTGAAGAGGGTCTGGACCACAGGGATGTATGGCTCCATGGACCATCCGCCATTGTCGATGGCCAGAATCACGTTCAGGCGGTCTTTCAAACTTCTCTCGAAGACGATCTCGATCTCACCGCCGTTTTTCATGGTCTGATAGAGGGTCTCGTCGATATTCACCTGGTCCCTGGGGCCGCTGGGGACCAAGTGCCGCAGCCGCTTCAAGGCCTCTCCCATCATGGATTGGCGCAACGGGCCGCTCAGCGCGTAATCCCGGTAGCGCCGGTCCATGGCCACCTTGAGCGCCGAACGGTTGCGCGACACGCCACCCACGCGCATGCCGCCCGGATGGTAACCGGAGTGGCCCACCGGGGACGTGCCGCCGGTGCCGATCCACCTGCCCCCGCCGTCATGGCGCCCGGTCTGTTCTTTCAGGCGCTCCTTAAAGTAATCAATGAGCTCGTCGGGGCTCATGCGGCGCAGTTTATTTTCGTCGATGCCCATGGCTTCCGCCAGGGTCTTGGGGTCCTGCAGCCAAGCCTCCAGCATGACTTTCGCCATTTCGTCGAGTTCAAAAGCCTCGCCGTCGGGCATCTCGGCACCTTCGAAGTGGTGCGCAAAAACCTGGTCGAACAGATCGAAGTAGCGCTCGCTCTTCACCAGGATAGAGCGGGAGGCGGTATAAAATTCGCCCAGCGACTGTACCAACCCCATATCCAGGGCGCGGTGCAACGTTAAGAAGGCCGTGGGCTTCACCGGAATTCCCACGTCTTTCAGTTTATAGAAAAAATCGATAAACATAGGCTGTTTGGTTGAGGGCGGCAGTTAGAACAGCCGCCTGCGGCGCACCGCATTGGCGGCGATCTGGTAATCCTGGCTCTTTTTAAACAGCACCCCCAGGTAGGGCACATCACCCTTGGCCAGATCTTTGGGCCGGAAATCGGGATCGGCGTTTAAAGCGCGTATCCAGTTGAGCAGCTCGCGCGTGGCGGGCCGCTTTTCAACGGCCTCCAGCTCCCGCAGGCGGTAAAAGGCGGCAATCGTATTCTCGGCCAGCTGGCGGTCGATCTGCGGGAAATGGACGTTGACGATCTTGCGCATCATCTTGGGGTCCGGAAAGGCGATGTGGTGAAAGTTGCAGCGCCCCAGAAAGGGATCGGAGAGGTCTTTTTTGGCGTTGGATGTGATGACAAACACCGGCCGGTGCCTGGCCCGGATGGTCTTGTCGATTTCAATGATGTCAAAGGCCATCTGGTCCAAAACGTCAAGCATGTCATCCTGAAAATCGGTGTCGGCCTTGTCGATCTCATCGATCAAAAGCACCGTGCGCTGGTCCGCCGTGAAGGCCTGGCCGATCTTGCCCATACGGATATACTCCTCGATATTGCTCACATCGCGCTTGGAGTCACCGAAACGGCTGTCGTTTAACCGTGTCAGGGTATCGTACTGGTAGAGCGTTTCAACCAGCTTCATGCTGGATTTGACATTCAGCACGATCAGCGGCATCTGCAGGTTTTCGGCAATGGCATGCGCCAGCATGGTCTTACCGGTGCCCGGCTCGCCCTTGAGCAGCAACGGCATTTCAAGCGCCATGGAGATGTTGACGATATCCGCCAGTTCCGGATCCAGAACGTATCGGGCCGCGCCCGTGAACCTGGTTACGCTGGAGTTTTCAGTCATGGCAATCCCTTCATCTTCTTAATCGGTAAGCGTAACTGCCGCGCCGCCGCCAGCGGCCGCCGGCAAAAGGAGTCCTGGATACCACGAAGGGGAAAGGATTACAAGCCGGCATCAAAAGGACGCCGCGGCACCATGCCCTATCCTTGGCAGCGCCCTATCCCGTCGTCACCGGGACAGGGGACTTCGAGCCGGCCCGTACGCCCCGTGACCGGGATGGCGCCGCAATTGCATTTGACACCCACCGGCTGCAGTGATATATTTTCAATTGAAGGGAGCGCACAGAACCTTTTTTTTGCGTTTTGCCCGGTGACGCCCATGGCTGATATTATTGCACTGCAAAAAAAAATTCAACAGTCCCGCCGGAAAAAAAAGGCGCTTTTACACCGGCGCAAGCTAGAGGCCGTGCGTCAGGTCCTGCAGTGTTCGCACTGTTCCATGAAGTGCGAAAAATGCGGCACCCACCTGCAAAGCGATGACCCGCAAAAGCCTTTTGTCTACCAGGACCTTCAAGTTCCCTACCGTTTCTGCGAGAGCTGCGCCCTGGAATACCGGGACTACATCGAGTGTCTGAAGGACAACGGCGAGGCGGACTGTTACTGGCACAACCAGGCCTGGATCGACAGCTGGCGCGCCTGGATCGATTATCAGGGGGCCGTCAGCCGCTACCTGCACTCCAAGGAATTCAACCAGCTGCTTGAAGAGCTGCGGCAGGATACAACCGACTTATAGGGGGATACGCATGTTTGGAATCGGCATGCCGGAATTGATCATTATCCTGGTCATCATCCTGATTATTTTCGGGGCCGGAAAGCTGCCGGAAATCGGGGGTGGCATCGGGAAAGCCATTCGGAATTTTAAAAAGGCGACCCATGACACCGAAGTGGAAGGCAAAAAGGAGACGCCGCAAAAAATCGAAAATCCTGACGATCACGACAAAAAGAGCTGACGACGCATGCTTCACCCCAAAGTGCTCAGACCATCCGGCACCCACTTTAGTCATCACGCCTGGGACACACCGCTGCCGGTGACATGTCGGCCGAAGTTGGCTTCGATATAGTCTTGCAGCGTGTCCAGAATTTTTCTTTCCTCAGAGTCGTTCCCATATCGCTCACGCAGGCCCTTTATTTCTGCCAGCGCCTGGCGTGCCGTCTGGCGGCGGTCCCCCCTGTAGTCCAGCGGCGCTGCATCGGATGAAGGCGGATTGATGTACGCCATGTAGCGTGTAAAATCGCTGTGCACACGGGGCACCAGCTGGGGGAAATTACGGTAGATCACGCGGCGCGCCAGCTCGCAGATGCGCGGATCTTCGAAACGGTCGAGCATTTCCAGTTTTTCATCGGCTGGGGCGCTGCGAAAGCGGCTGCACAACCGCTGCTGTGCGGGCGAAAGAAAGCCCGTTTCATACAGCGCGGCATCGGCGTCCAGGTCGGGCACCGGCGGATAGCGGAAGTGGCGGTGATAGCGTATAATCTGCGCGAACAATTCGCTTTCGCGCTGCAGCCAGCGCTGATTTTCATCGGCCGCGGCGGCATGCTGCGGATGCAGTTTTTCCCAGTAGCGTTCGTGCGGCGGCAGCAGAATACCCGGTTCGCCGGCCTTTTTGCGGACCACCCAGGTGGTTTCGGCAATGGTGTCGGTGTGCGTTTCGCGCAGTTCCGGCAAGTCGATGCGCAGCCACAGGGTCTGGTTGCTGTAAGGAATCGACCGGCCCAGGGAAATCACCGGCGCCTGGTAGTTGAGTTCGGCCCCGAAACTGCCGTCTACCAGGATGGCCAGTCGATGCGCGCCCGACGGCCCATGGAAAGCCACCGGCAGGCCGTCCATGCGCTGCAGGTCGGTCTGCTTCTGAAAACAGCCGCACAGATAGCGCCACATCTCGCCGGCCTTGAAAAAACGGCGTGCCAGCTCCAGGGAGGCTTCCACATCGGCCATGGCCGCGTGGGAACGGCCCGCACTCAGGTGATTGGCGGCATTGAGATTTTCCAGCTTCAGCGACGGTGTGCCGTCCTTTTGGGGCCAACGCAGCACGTCTTGCCGGTACAGCCAGAAAACCACCGCCATGGGAAAGAGGTCCATGCGCCCGCAGCCGTTGTCGAACTGGTGCGTATAAGGACTCAGAAAGTTGCGGTAAAAGGCAAAGCGCAGAAATTCGTCGTCAAAGCCCAGGGTGTTGTAGCCCAGGCTGACAGTGCCGGGCCGGTTCATCAGCGCGTGGATACGGCCGGCGGCTTCGAACTCGCATTCGCCGTCAAGGAGGGTTTCCAGCGGGATCCGGTGGGTCAGCATGGCCGCCGGCGAAGGGATCACATCCGGGCGCAGGCGCACCCGGATGGTATGGCGTTCGATTTCCTCGAGGCGCAGGGTGGTGCGGATGCAGGCAAATTCCAGCACCTGATCGAAAACCCGGTTGAGACCGGTGGTTTCGATGTCATAGAAAAGGTAGGTGTTCACCGTCGGCTAAAAGGGGATGTCATCGTCGGCCGGTGCATCCGCGGCCGGCCCGGCCGCTGGTGCGCCGAAACCGCCGCCGCCGCCACCGCCGCCACCGCCGGCCGGCCCGCCGAAGCCGCCATCGGCCGTGTCCCCGCCGCGCGTGCCCAGAAACTGTACGTCTGAAGCCACGATCTCGGTGGTGTAGCGTGTATTGCCCTCGCGATCCTCCCATTTGCGGGTCTGGATGCGCCCCTCCACATAAACCTGCCGGCCTTTGGCCAGGTATTTGCCGCAGATCTCGCCCAGCTTGCGAAATGCCACGATGCGGTGCCATTCGGTGCGCTCGCGCTTCTCGCCGCTTTCACGGTCCTTCCACTCCTCCGAAGTCGCAATGGTGAAGTTGGCCACCGCTGAACCGTCCTGGGTATAACGGACTTCCGGGTCTCTGCCCAGACGGCCGATGAGGATTGCCTTGTTGATGCCTGCCATAAAGACCTCCTTGAAAAATAGGGTATCGGAATGCGGACGGCAGAAAGCGCCGCCCGCAGTACCCACTGGCATAGCGGAAGCGGCGCGGAAAGTCAATTCGGGCCGCCGGCCCCGGCGGCGTACGGCGCTGTCTATTTTAGCACCGACAGCCGGTGCAGCACACGCCCGGCCAGGGGATCTTGGGCCGTCAGTGCGCCGCAGGGACAGATCTCCACACAGCAGTAGCAACGGATACAACGGTTGTAGTCAAAAACCACGCCGCTGCCGGTCACCGCCACGGCTTTGGCCGGACAGTATTTCTGGCAGCGCCCGCAGCGTTCGCAGCGTTTGTCGTTGGCCACCGGTTTTTGCAGCACGTGGCGCCGCATAAAGCGGTTGAAAGCCGGCGGCCCGAAACTCGTCGGCGCCATACGGGGCAGCTCGAAATCGTCGATCATATTAAAATCCCCGCGGATGTGCATATCGGCCGGCAGAAGCCCCATTTCGACAGCCGCCCGGTGGGTGGCCAGCTGCTGCGGGTTGAGTCCCAGCAGGCGGCAGACCGCCGCATCCACGGCCGGTGCGCTGCGACCGGCGGCCAGAACGCCCAGGAAACGGGGCCGGCCGCTTTTCCCAGGGCCCTGGCCCTGCAGCGCAAAGATGCCGTCCATAATCGTCAGGCAGGGATTTACAGCCTGCTGGATGCGGACCAAAAGGCGCGCAAAATGATCGCGATCGATGCCGCAGCGCAGGTGCCACTGCGGTTTAGCGAAGCCCACCACACAGCCAAACAGGTTTTTAACCCCCAGGGTCAGGAGCATCTGCGCGTGGGTTTTAAGCTTGCACAGGTTGACCACGGCATCGGCGGCAATTGCATCCCGGGCCACCTCGATGCGGCCGAACGGTTTTCCCACATCCACGGATACCGTACCTTTGAAGGGCCGCAGGTCCACATCCAGCCCCTCCAGGGCCTCCAGATAGCCGCTCAGGCGCAATATCCGGTCAAACGAACCCATTGCCGGGCTGTCTGAAATCTGCACCCGGGCCCCTTTGCCGAGCAGGAATTCGACAACAGCACGCACCACGCGGGGATGGGTCACGATGCTCTCGGCAGGCCGCGCCGCCATGAGCAGGTTGGGCTTGACCAGCACGCGCATGCCCGCTTGAATGCGGTCACCGGCCAGCGTGCGGCACATCCGGTCGATCTGCGGTTTCAGCTTGCGGTAGTCGTAGCGTGCCTTCTCGATAAGTACGAGGTTCATGGCGGCCCCACTTTTCCCGGGTGGTCGTTCACCGCCACATTGCCGCACAAAGAGGCGCACCGTGTCGGTCTGAAGCGCAGCGCTGCCATGAGCTGTGCTTCGTAGGCCCGGTACAATGCGCTGCAGCACCGGTTTTCCCCCGGGAGCAACAACTTGCCCATTTCGCGTACGAGTTGCGGGCTTAAGGAACGCAGCGGCAACACCGTCCGGCCGTGGAAATCGGCCAGACGCTCCCGGGTCCGCCCCCCGGACAGCGTTTTGTACCAGTCTTTCAGAACAACGATCCGGGTAATGAAATTTTCGCGCTGTCGCGGATCGTTTAGGCCGTCTTCCTCTGTTGCGGGCAGGCGCGGAAAGTGCGCCATGAACCGTTCGGCGAAGACGCCTTGTCCCCGCCCGGCAACCTGGCCGGCCGCACTAAACACTTTGACCGGCATCAGGCCGCAGCTGGGTGATTTTTTCTTGAAAATGAAGGCATCAAGGTTCTCTTTTTCCAGTTGCTGCAAACGCCTGGCAACCCAGGTTGTCATGCGGTGCGTCCGGTCGCGTCCGGTTGCCGTGCCGACCAGGCGCGGCCTGCGCGGATCGCCGGCCAGGTGCAGGGTCTCACGGGGCACCGGCAGGCCGCATTCGACCTCCGGGCAGACCGGGACCAGGTGCGCCTGCCGGCTCAGCGTATCGGCGATAAAGGCCTTGCGACGGTGGCCGCCGTCGTAGCGTACCTTATACCCCAGCAGGCAGGCGCTGACGCCGATGCACATACCCTCCGGTATGCCGGTATCATCTCTTTGCATATATCTCCGACCCATGTGCAGCTCGCAGCCCGTGCATTCCGCCTCGGCCGTGTATACTACAGAACGGCCCACTTTTAAAGCCGCCCGGCGGTCATCCACGAGGTTTCCGACGACGCTGCCCAGCCGGAGTCGGCCCCGCCGGCTGGCAATCGGCAAGGTGGAGCCGTATGCATCTGCCGGATCTTGCACCGAAAACCCGATTGACAAAAAGCACTCTTGCCCGCTAACAAGATAGAAGCTTTGGCGGTATGCGGCCAAGGCCGCCTTTAGAAAAAAAACCGGGGGACGTCAATGGCAGTAAAACCTGGACGCGTCGCAGCGACAGGCACAATGGAAATTTTAAGGTGGCGGTTTGCTTTGTGGCTGTTGCCTGGCGCCGTGATCCTGTGGGCTGCAACCGGCCTTTTCTGCAAAACACCGGCCTGGGCCGGCCAGCCGGTAGTGCACCACCGGCTGGCCGTCCGCCTGCTGCCGGCTGAAAGGCGCCTGGCCGGCACCGACCGGATTACACTGCCCTCCGGCCGGTCACGGCCCTTGGTGTTTTTTCTGAACCCCGGGGTGGCGATAGAAAGCGTAAGGATGGCCGGACAACCGGCAAGATATCGATTCCAAAATGGCCGCCTGCGGATTTTCCCCGCAAAATCCGCCCAAGGATCCGGCCTAGAAGTCACCATTCGCTACCAGGGCGTGTTTGACGATACGGTCCCGCGGCGGCCGCTGAATGCTGAAAATCCCGGCTACGGCGTCAGCGGCACGATTTCAGAAAACGGCACCTTCCTGCTGGCCGGGGCACACTGGTACCCTGTCCTGGCGGGATGCCGCAGTACTTTTGAGGTCGCGGTAACCGCGCCTGCCGGGGTAGTCGCCGTGACCGCCGGATCGGACAGGGGCCGCAAAACGATCGGCACCGCCACGGTCTCCGCCTGGTCTGTCGATCACCCCGTTAACGGCCTGAGCCTGTCGGCGGCACGCTACCTGGTTCATCGCAGGCGTGCCGGACGGGTGACGGCCATGACCTTCATGCTGCCATCGACCGATTCCCTGTCCGGCGCTTACCTCGACGCGGTGCTGCGCTATATTGCCGAGGACGAGGCCCTCTTCGGTCCCTACCCTTTTTCCAAGTTCGCCGTGGTGGAAAACTTCTTTCCCACCGGCTACGGTTTCCCCTCCTACACCCTTCTCGGCAGCCGCGTGATCCGGCTGCCGTTCATCATCCACACCAGCCTGGGTCACGAGATCACCCACTGCTGGTGGGGAAACGGCGTCACCGTCAGCGACCACGGCGGCAACTGGAGCGAGGGGCTCACCACTTACGTTGCCGACTACCGCTTCCAGGCGCAAAAATCACGGGCCGCGGCGCAGGCCTATCGGCTCGGCATGCTGCGGGACTACGCCACCCTGGTAACCCCGGCCACCGATTTCCCGCTGGCGCATTTCACGTCGCGTCGCGACCCGGCCTCCCAGGTCATCGGCTACGATAAGGGCGCCATGGTATTTCACATGCTCGCGAAGACCATCGGTAAATCGGCCTTCCGGCAGGGCCTGCGGGATGTGTTTCGCCAACGGGTCTTCACACCCACGTCATGGGATGATTTCAGGCAGGCTTTCGAAAAAAGTGCCCAGCGCCCGCTGGGCCGCTTTTTCGACCAGTGGTTGAACCGCACGGGAGCCCCCCGCCTCCGGTTGGAGAAGGTGACAGCTGAGCCGACCGCCGGAGGCTGGCGGGTGAAAGGCCGGGTACTCCAGCAGCCGCCGGTTTACGACCTGCGGCTGACCCTGCGCCTCGGTACCCGGGGACAGGTTCAGGATACGGTGCTCCGGTTGACCACGGCAGCAGTGGATTTTGATCTCTTCACCCGCCGCACGCCCGAACGGCTTTCCCTCGATCCGGATTTCGATGTCTTCCGGGCCCTGTATCCCGAAGAAATTCCGCCGGCCGTCAACTCTCTCAAAGGATCGCCGGCACTGCTCGTTCTCCTGGCCCGGGACCTGCCGCCCGCCTTCAGGGAGGCGGCAACGCTGCTGGTGCGCTCGCTGGGGGTAAAGCGTTTTCGGCTGGTGGAGAACACCGGCCGACTCGACGCGCGCACGTTGAAAAAAAAGGACCTCCTGCTGATCGGCTGGCCCCAACGGCCGGTACTCGCGGCGGCATTGCCGCCAGCCGTCTCTCTGCAACGCGGTGGCTTCCGTTTGAACGGCCGGCTTTACAATCAGCCCGGGGATGCCTTTTTCGGTGTATTTACAAACCCTTTGGCTCCCAGTCGGGTCATGGCGGTGTTTTTCCCCCTCAGTGGCACCGACGCGGCGGCTGTGGCCCGCAAGATCACCCATTACGGCAGGTACAGCTACCTGGCCTTTCGCCGCGGCCGCAACCGGGACAGGGGCACCTGGCCCCCGGCGGCATCTCCGCTGGTTTACGATTTTCCGCGGGCAGGGCGTTAAAAGGCACGGGGCAACAGTATATTGACACGAAAAATTCTCTTTATTGACGAACGTAATGGTGTCTACAATCAACATGGTCAGGATTCAGGCGTCGTTTGGCAACGTTCGGATCGCCGCAGGGTTGCTGAACCTGGCAACGGATTGCAAAGGAGGGAGAAGATGACTAAGAAAATGATGCTGACGTTTTTCATGCTGCTGTGGGTAGCTGCCCCCTGTCTGGCGGGTTCCGGTCACCTGATGAAACCCGGCAAATGGGAGATTACGACATCCATGGAAATGCCCGGCATGCCCATGAAGATGCCGCCGGTCACCATGACCCAGTGCCTGACCGATGAGAACCCGGTCCCCAACCAGTCCCAGGCCAACCAGGACTGTCAACTCCAGAATGTCAAGACCGAAGGCCATACGGTCAGCTGGGAGATCGTCTGCCAGACGGACGGGGGCCAGATGAACGGCAAAGGGCACATGACATACGACGGTGACCGCATGAGCGGCGTCACCACCTTTAACATGAACATGCCCGGCCAGGGAAAGATACAGATGACCAATACAATCAAGGGCCACCGCATAGGCCCCTGCGACTAGATCTGCTTTGGCCGTAGACCGCAAAAGCCACGTGGCCCCTGGATGCGGCGCCGGTGGGAATCAATCCACCCGGCATCTTCAGTTCGCCTGCATAACTTGACCTGGCGCAGGCGGCTGTTTAAGTTGTTTCCATGAACGTCGACTGGGGAAAAAAGCCATGAACCCCTGGCTGCTGGCCTTGCTGTGGACCTGGTGGTGTGCGGTCCACAGTCTGCTGATCACACCGGCGGTGGTTGCGCACATGCGTAAACGCCTGGATGGTGCTTTTCGCTTCTACCGGCTTTTTTACAACCTATTTGCTCTGGTTACGGCCGCGCCGCTCGTTTACCTGGGGTTTTCGATCCGAGGCGTACCGGTTTTTTCCTGGCAGGGCCCGCTGCGGATCGTGCAGCTGGCGATGCTCCTGGCGGCTGCGGCTCTGTTTCTCGGTGGTATGCGGCACTACGATGGCCTGCAGTTTTTCGGCCTGCGGCAGATCAGGGGCGCCGACAGCTGTGCGGCGTTGAGCGACGACTGCCGGCTGACAACCGACGGTGCGCTCTCTCTCGTGCGCCACCCCTGGTATGCCGGCGGCCTGCTGGTGCTCTGGGCCCGTGACATCGATACGGCCACCCTGGCTGTCAATCTGGTGCTTTCGGCCTACCTGGTCATCGGCGCCCGGCTGGAGGAACGTAAGCTGGCGATCCAGTTCGGCACAGCGTATCATGAATACCGGCAGCGGGTTTCGGCCTTTTTCCCCTTAAAGTGGATCGTGCGCAAAATCGGCCACCGCAGCCGTCAATAGCAACCCTGCTGAAGAAAGATACAAGAACGGGTATGATCGGCTCCCGGATACAACCGCTCACGAAGGCCGCAGACAAACTGTTGCCGGCATTTGCCGCAAGGCCTTATTTTTTCGATGCCGGACTGCGCTTTGAGTGCCGGCGCTGCGGACGCTGCTGCAGCGGGGCGCCCGGCACCATCTACGTGACGAGCCGCGAAACCGTGGAAATAGCCGCGTACCTGCGGATAACGCCCGCGCGGCTGCGGGACGCGTACCTCTACCCTTTCAGAGACAGTCACAGCATTCGAGAAACCGACGACGGCTGCTGCCTGTTTTACGGCAACGGCTGCCGGATCTACGCGGTGCGACCGCAGCAGTGCCGCAGCTACCCTTTCTGGCTGGGCAACCTGAGGTCAAAAAGGCGCTGGCACACGGCCATGCGCGCCTGTCCGGGTATCGGCCGGGGGCGCCTGTACACCAGAGCGCAAATTCTTTCCATCGTGCGCACCACTTTTTAGAAAGGAGAAAGACCATGAAACACGGCGCAGCTGTACTTTTCTGTCTGTTCTTTTTTGCGGCCACCCAGGCTTACGCCGGTGGATTCACCCTGACGAGCCCGGACCTCGGCGGCCAGCTCTCCATGGCACAGGTTTTCTCGGGGTTCGGCTGCCGGGGCCAGAACATTTCACCCCGCCTGGCATGGAAAGGCGAGCCGGCCGGCACGCGGAGCTTTGCCGTAACCGTCTACGATCCGGATGCGCCCACCGGAAGCGGCTGGTGGCACTGGCTGGTTTTCAACATTCCGGCGACCGTGCATGCCCTGAAGGCCGGCGCCGGCAACCCGGCCAAACCGCTGGCACCCGCCGGCAGCGTCCAGAGCCGAACGGACTACGGCAAAAACGGTTACGGCGGCGCCTGTCCCCCCAAAGGTGACAGGGCCCACCGCTACATATTTACGGTTTACGCCCTGAAGCTCAAGAAGCTGGACTTGGGCACCGATACACCGCCGGCCATGGTGGGTTTCTACCTGAACCACAACGCCATTGCCAGAGCATCGCTGATCGCTTACTATGGCCGGTAGCCGGGCTTCGTACCGGTACCGCGGTGCCTTTTCAAAGCCGCGGCAAGGGGTTGTCCAGGCCGTGCGACGCGCGACAAGTTGCCCATAAAAAACCGGAAGGATCCGTAAATGACCAAAGTCCACGACTGGCAGGACACCTATCGCAAGAAAAAATGCAGCGCTGAAGAAGCACTGTCCATCATCCGGCCGGGTCAGCGTGTCTTTATCGGCTCTGCCTGCGGCGAACCCCAGCACCTGGTGGAGGCCCTGTCTCAGGCTGCGGCGCGCTTGAGCGGGCTGGAAATCGTCCGCATGATGAGCCAGGAAACCACTTCTTTGACCGAAATCGCCAATCGAACCCGGGATTTCAGTCTGAACATCCGCAACATTTACCTGGGGGCGGCACGCGCTGAGAACGTTTCCCGAAAACGGCGCTTTATCACCCCCATGAACATGTCCGAAGTGCCGGCGCTGTTTAAAACCCACAAGCTACCCATCGACGTGGCGCTGGTCCAGGTATCGCCGCCGGACAACTTCGGCTGGATGAGCCTCGGCATTTCGGTGGATGTCACCCTGGCTGCGGCCACGTCCGCACGGCGTCTGATCGTGCAGGTCAACCCCAGGATGCCACGCGTACTGGGGCAGAGCTTCATTCATACCAGCCGCGTGGACCGGGTCGTGGAATACGAAGAGGCGTTGGTGGCCGTGCGGCGTACCGCGCAATCCGAGGCGGCCGTGCAGATCGGGCGGCACATCGCCCGCCTGATCGACGACGGCGCCACGCTGCAGATCGGGTTGGATGCGGCCTCCCAGGCTACTGTCCAGGCGCTTTCCGAAAAAAACGATCTCGGCTTTCACTCCCAGTACATCACCGACGATGTGATGCATCTGTTTGCCAAAGGCGTCATCAACAACCGCAGAAAAGGCCTCAACGACGGCAAGCTGGTGGCTTCTGCGGCCATAGGCACACGCTATCTATACGAATTTCTGGATGACAACCCCGGCGTCGAGTTTCGGCCGTCGGACTATGTCAACGATCCCTTCATCATCTCCCAGCACCATCGCATGGTCTCCATGAACGTAGCCCGCGCAGTGGATCTGACCGGTCAGGTCGCCGCCGAAGCGGATCCCCACACATTTTTTGCCGGTGTTTCCGGGATTCCGGATTTCGTGCGCGGTGCCAAGCGCGCACCGGGCGGGAAATCGATCCTCATGCTGCCGTCCACAACACCGGATGGAGAGACCAGCAACATACAGCCCATGCTGCGGGACACGGCGGTAGTCGTGCCGCGCGGCGATGTCCAGTACGTGGTCACCGAATACGGTGCCGTCAACCTCTTCGGAAAGAGCCTGCAGGAACGCGCCACAGCCATGATCAGCATTGCACACCCCAGGTTTCGCGACCAGCTGTTTGTGGCGGCCAAACAGGCCGACCTGATCGGTTCGGAGCGTACGCTGGGGGAGGCCGTGCGGGGCATCTACCCCGTGAAGCTGGAAGAGGTGCTGAATGTGGACGGCCAGCAGATCACCATCCGGCCCGCCAAGCCGGTGGATGAACGCCACATCCAGGAACATTACTACGCACTGGACAAAAATGACGTTTTCCTGCGCTTTTTCCACAAAAAAACCAGCTTCAGCCGTTCGGAAATCGAACCCATCTCGCAGATCGACTACATCCACGACATGACGCTGATCGCCGTTATCGGGGAGCTGGGATTCGACAAGGTCATCGCGGTGGGCGAATACCTGCTGACGCCCGAAAACAACATGGCTGAGGTCGCTTTTTCGGTCAGCCGGGAATTCCGTCGCAAGGGGATCGCCAGAATCCTCATCCGCAAGCTGGCCGCTGCGGCCCGCGAAAACGGTATTTCCGGCCTGATCGCCTACACGGCACCGGACAACGAACCCATGATCAAGCTGTTCAAGACGCTTCCCTACCGCGTCAAAACGGCTTACACCGACGGTTCGCTGGTTTTAAGCTGCCGCTTCGATGAACTGGCGGGAAACGCCCAGTAAATTTGATGATTTGGTATCGAAAAATCTTGTAATCCGCTCTAAACCGACTTTTCAAGCGCCTGTCACATTGCAGCATCGAATAACATTTCGTTAAAAATTCTGCCAAACCCCGCGGCGGCCGGCGGGCCGCCTCACAAGACGGCCGGTGCAGCTTTCACAACACCCGCATGAACAGCCTGCCGACACCCTTTTTCACCAGCGAAAGTTTTTGGGCCAGACCGTAGGAGAGATCGACGTCGCGGCCGGGGACATAGGGGCCACGGTCGGTGACCACCGCCGTTGCCGTCTGTCCGGTTGCGGGGTTTTTCAGTTCCACGCGCGTACCCAGCGGCAGGTCTTTGTGCGCGATGGTACTGGCATACATATCATAAGCTTCTCCGTTGGCCATGGGCCGGCCATGGTATTTTTCACCATACCAGCTGGCCACCACCTCCTGCGGCGCCCGACCGGCCGGCACCCGAATCCGGATGCGCTGCCCGGCACGCAGCGTGCGTGGATTTACGATGTGGTTGTCCTGCATGATGTCGGCGACATTTACGTGGAAACGGTTGACGGCCAGATCCCAGAGCGTATCGCCAGGCTGGAGGGTATATTCCAGCGTGTGTTCCGTTGGCCCTGAAGCAGCCATTTCGGTTTTCGGGTACGCCGATCGCGTCACGCGCTGCAGCACGGACTGAAAAGGCTCTTCCACCCGGATCGTTGCGCCTTCTTTGAGAAACCAGTGTCCGGTCTTTAACGACCGGCCCACAGCATGCGGATTACGCCGTCGCAACGCCTCCCACCCGGTATTGAGCTGCCGGGTGACTTTGGCGATCGTGTCGCCGTGCTGCACCTGATACTGTATCATGTCCGGCTCCTTGTCGGATTTTGTGTGTCTATGGGTGTCAGGAAAAACCTCTGCAATTTCCATGCCCCTGTCAGCGGCGACGGCAGGCAGGCTGCGATGTGGAAGCATGCATAACGATTTTAACAGATTACATCCATAAAACAGGCGCTGGCGCATACACATATTGACAGCTGGGCGGCGGAATCTTGACGCCTGGAGGCCCGGGGGGCAAGCCTCTGACGCACCGGTTGCAAGAGGCTTTGACAGCGCCGGTGCGGCGGCGTAACCCCGGCATGCCATCGCCGAACTGCCTATTGACCGAAGCCGGTTGATGTTCTAGGGTAATTGAGATAGCCTGTGTTTTCACCCGGAATCTGAAGAGCGCTGTGGAACACCCACCATGGAGAAACCGCACCACACATCGGCCAGCACAACCTACGCTTTCGGCGAGTGGATCATACGCCACCGCCTGGCGGTGGTGCTGGGCACCCTGCTGGCCGTGGCGTTTTTTGCCTACGGAGGACGCCACCTCACCTTCGTCAACGATTCACGGATTTTTTTTTCCAAAAAAAATCCCCAGCTGCAGGCGCTGGATGCCCTGGAAAACACGTACAGCAAGAACGACAACGTCTTTTTTGCGCTGGCCCCTGAAGACGGTGATGTGTTCACCCCCCGGGTACTGGCAGCAGTGGCCGAACTGACCACCGCCTGCTGGCAGATACCGCACTCCAGCCGGGTCGACTCCATCACTAATTTTCAACACATGCATGCGCAGGGCGATGACCTGATCGTTCAGGATCTGGTGGATGATCCCCAAGCCCTGACGACTGCCGACCTCGCGCGCATCCGCCGCATCGCGCTCTCGGAACCGCTGCTGGTCCACCGTCTGATCTCTCCTGACGGACGCGTCACGGCCGTCAATGTCAACATCATCAAGACCGCAAAATCCCATCAGGAAGTGCCCCAGATCATGGCGGTCGCCCGTAAGCTGGCCCGGAATTTCCGGCAACGGCATCCGCACGTCGTGCTATACATCAGCGGCGGCGTGCCCTTCGACAACGCCTTCGGCGAAGCCTCGAAAGAAGACCTGACGTTTCTGGTGCCCATCATGTTTCTGGTGCTGCTGGTCATCATGGCCCTGACGCTGCGCTCGATTTACGGCACGCTGGCCACTTTCCTGGTGATTCTCTTTTCGATGATCACCGGCGTGGGCCTGGCCGGCTGGCTGGGCATCGCCTTTAACCCGGCTTCGGCCAATGCGCCCACCATCATTCTCACCCTGGCGGTGGCCGACTCCATTCACCTGCTGACCACCTTGTTCCATCAGATGCGCCAGGGGAAATCGCGTTCTGCGGCCATGGCCGAATCGCTGCGCATCAATATGCAGCCGGTTTTCCTGACCAGCCTGACAACGGTTATCGGCTTTTTGACCATGAATTTTTCTGACGCGCCCCCATTTCATGACCTGGGGAATATCGTGGCCATGGGAGTGACGGCGGCTTTTCTTTACTCCGTTTTCTTCCTGCCGGCGTTGATGGCCATGCTTCCCGTGAAGGTCCGACCGGAAACAAAGGCTGTCCAGAACGCTTCCTGCCGCCGCCTGGCGGATTTTATCATCCGACGCAAAAACCCGGTCTTCTGGGGGTTGAGCGCCCTGATCCTGGCCCTGTCGGCCGGCGTGCTCAACATCCGGCTCAACGACAATTTCGTAAAATACTTCGACCAGCGCTATGCCATCCGGCGGGCCACGGACTTTATCGAAAAACATCTGACCGGCCTGGACATCATCGAATACTCCTTAAACGCCGGTGAAACCGGGGGAATCAGCAATCCGGACTTTCTGCACACCGTCGACGCCTTTGCCAACTGGTACCGCCGCCAGCCCAAGGTGATTCACGTCAACAGCCTCACTGACACCTTCAAGCGCCTCAACCGAAGCATGCACGGCGATGACCCGGCCTTTTACAAAATACCGGACCGGCGTGAACTGGCCGCCCAGTACCTGCTGCTCTATGAAATGTCGCTGCCCTTCGGACTGGATCTCAACGACCGTATCAACGTCAAGAAATCATCCATTCGCCTGACCGTAACGCTGGTGGACGTCACCGCCCGGGACCTGCGCGAAATGGACCGTCGGGCGCGCGCCTGGCTTGCGGCCAACGCACCGCCGCGGATGTTCACATACGGCACCGGCCTGTCCATCATGTTTGCGCACATCTCCCAGCGCAACATCCGCAGCATGCTGGGCGCCTCTTTCGGCGCCCTGGTGCTGATATCCGCCGTGTTGATCCTGGCGCTGAAAAGCTTCAAGCTGGGCCTGGTGAGCCTGGTGCCCAACCTGGCGCCGGCCTTCATGGCTTTCGGCATCTGGGGGATGACGATCCGGCAGGTGGGGCTGGCCATTTCCGTGCTGGCCGCCCTGACACTGGGGATCGTGGTGGACGACACGGTCCATTTCATGAGCAAGTACCTGCTGGCACGCCGGGAGCACGGCCTGCCGCCCGCAGAAGCGGTGCGCTATGCCTTCAACACCGTGGGAACGGCCATCTGGGTCAGCACAGTTACGCTGGTGGCCGGTTTTCTGGTGCTCTCTTTTTCAGGATTTAAAATCAATGCCAACATGGGCCTGATGACCGCCATTACCGTGTCCATCGCACTGCTGCTGGATTTTTTTTACCTGCCGGCCCTCTTAATGAAAACAGAAGGGAAAGTCCATGAAACGCCTGCAGATCATATTGGTTCTCGTTGTCTGGCTGTTTCCACTGATTGCCGCAGCCGGAAACGCTGAGGAAAAAGGCTTGGCCATTGCCAAAGAAGCCGACCGGCGCGATTCCGGCTTCAGGGATTTTACGGCCGACATGCGCATGGTATTAAAGAACCGGCACGGCCAAGAAAGCGTGCGCGCCATTCGCATCCGCACCCTGGAAGTCGCCGATGACGGCGACAAGAGCCTGACGATTTTCGATAATCCGCGGGACATCAAGGGGACTGCTTTTTTGAGCTATACCCACAAATCCGGCGACGACGACCAGTGGCTCTATCTGCCGGCCTTAAAACGCGTCAAGCGCATCAGCTCACGCAACAAGTCCGGCTCCTTCGTGGGCAGTGAGTTCTCCTACGAAGACATCGCCAGCCAGGAAATTGAAAAATACACCTACAAGTGGCTGCGGGATGAAACTTACAACGGGCAGGACTGCTTCGTTTTTGCACGCTATCCGCTGGACAAGCGCAACTCGGGTTACCGACGGCAGGTGATCTGGATGGACAAGGCCGCCTACCGGGTGCTCAAAATCGACTATTACGACCGCAAGAACTCCCTGCTCAAGACGCTGACGGCCGGGGATTACCACCAGTACCGGGGAAAATTCTGGCGGGCGCACAAAATGGAAATGATCAACCACCAGAACGGCAAGAGCACACAGCTTATCTGGTCTAATTTCCGGTTCGGCGTCGGCCTGAAAGCCAGGGATTTCAACCGGAACAGCCTGAAGCGCGCCCGATGAAGCCTTGGTTTGCGGTTGTTGTCTGGATCGGTGCGTTACTGGCCGGTCAGTTTTGCACCCCCGGCGCACACGGCCATGAACTCTCCGGATACATCGAAGGCGAAATGCGTTTTTTCCCCAATGCCCCCCTTTTCGACGGCCAGCAAAACAACAACGCATCACTGGCTTTGCAGCCTGAGTACTATCACGAGCTTAAAAGCGGATCCAGCTTCACCTTCGTCCCCTTCGTACGCCTGGACAGCGCCGATTCCCGGCGCACCCACGCTGACATCCGCGAGCTGAACTTTCTGTACCTGGCCGAACGCTGGGAACTGACGGTAGGCATCGACAAGGTTTTCTGGGGGGTAACCGAGTTCCACCATCTGGTGGACATCATCAACCAGACGGACCTGGTGGAAGCGCTGGACGCCGAGCAGAAGCTGGGCCAGCCCATGGTGCACCTTTCGGTCCCTGCCGACTGGGGAACGCTTGATTTTTTCATCCTGCCCTGGTTCCGTGAAATGACCTTCCCCGGACCGGGAGGCCGGCTGCGACCGGGTCCACTGGTAGACACCGACCACCCCGTCTACGAAAGCCCCGCCGAACAAAGCCATCTCGATTTTGCACTACGCTACAGCGGGACCATCGGCAACACGGATTTCGGCATCTATCACTTTTCCGGCACCGGCCGCGAACCGGGCTTTCTGCCCGCTGTGACCCCCGCTGGCGGCTTGGTGCTGCGCCCCTTTTACCAAATCATCCAGCAGACCGGACTCGACCTGCAGACCGTGGCGGGCCAATGGCTTTGGAAGCTGGAAGCCCTCCACCGCAGCGGCCAGGGGCCTGCTTTTTTCGCCGCCACGGGCGGATTCGAATACACCTTCGTGGCCGTCGGCGACACGGCGATGGATGTGGGGCTTTTGGCCGAATACGCCTATGACGAACGCGGCAACCGGGCCGGCACCTTTTACCAGAACGACGCCATGTTCGGCCTGCGCCTGACGGCCAACGACGCGGCCAGCTCGGAAGTGCTGATCGGCGCCATTCTGGATCTCGAAAACCGGACCAAGCTCATCAGCATCCAGGGCAGCCGGCGCATCGGAGATCGCGTTAAACTGACCATAGATGCCGGATTTTTCGTTGATCCGGATCCGCAGGACATCCTCTTCGATCTGCGCCGCGACGACTTCCTGCGGCTCCAGCTCGCGGTGTTTTTCTGAAAAAGCGGCTGGGGCTGCGGCCAAACCACGTCCGCTCGCCCCTTCAGCGGTCCCAGAGGTAAAACAGGGCTTCGGCAATCAATGCAAAGATGCGCATGCTAAACTCCTTGCTGCACGTTAAAAGGCGGCACCCGCAGGTCCGCCAAAAGCCGCTTCCTTTATCGCTGTCGGATGAGGCCGTCAAGTGTTTTTTTCGACCGGCCGGGATGACGGCTCAGCCGGGCCGCGGCAAGGCCTTTTCCGCCGCGCTGCCGCCAATTGATTTGCCTTGACAAAATGGCCATTTCCAATTAGTAGATAACCTTTTTACTGGAAGGTAGTGGTGAGTTTTGTGGACCGGTTTTTCATACCCATGGAAAGGAGAGGTGCAAATGTCTAGTTTAATTCCCCCGCATGGCGGAAAAGGTCTGACCTGCTGTTTGCTTGAAGGTGATGCGCTGGAGGCCGAAAAGAAAAAAGCCCAAGGGCTTAAAAAAGTATCGCTGTCGCCGCGTGCCAAAGGCGATCTGATCATGATGGGCATCGGCGGCTTCAGCCCCTTGACCGGCTTTATGACCCGGGCGGACTGGAAGGGTGTTTGTGACAATTTCCTTTTGGCGGACGGTACGTTCTGGCCTATTCCGGTCACGCTGGATGTGGACCGCCAAGATGCCGACGCCATCAGCGAGGGAGATGAAATCGCCCTGTACGACCCCGAAGGCGATGAAATCATGGGCACCATGCAGGTTACCGAAAAATACGAAATGACCGCGGCCGACAAGCAGTTCGAGTGCGAAAAAGTGTTCATGGGCGAGGGCACGCCCACGGCCGAGGAGTTCTGGAAAATCGCCAAGGACGACCACCCCGGCGTGCAGATGGTTATGAACCAGAAGGATTTCAACCTGGCCGGGCCGGTCAAAGTGCTCAGTGAAGGGGAATACCCGACCAAGTATGCCGGTGTCTACATGCGCCCCGAGGAATCGCGCAGGATCTTCGACGAGCGCGGCTGGAGCGAAGTGGCCGCCCTGCAGCTGCGCAATCCCATGCACCGCTCCCACGAGTACCTGTGCAAAATCGCGGTGGAAGTGTGTGACGGCGTCTACATCCACTCACTGGTGGGCAACTTGAAGCCGGGGGACATACCGGCCGAAGTGCGCGTCAAATGCATCGACACCCTGGTGAAAAATTATTTTGTGGAAGAGAACGTGGTGCAGGGTGGCTATCCGCTGGATATGCGCTACGCCGGTCCGCGCGAAGGTCTGCTGCACGCCACCTTCCGCCAGAACTACGGCTGTTCGCGCATGATCATCGGCCGTGACCATGCCGGCGTGGGCGATTTTTACGGCATGTTCGAAGCCCAGACGATTTTCGATAAAATCCCTGCCCCCCAAGAACCGGGCAAAGCGCTTTTGTGCAAACCGCTGAAAATCGACTGGACCTTCTACTGCTATAAATGCGACGGCATGGCCTCGCTGCGCACCTGTCCCCACGGCAAGGAAGACCGCGTGCTGCTCTCCGGCACCATGCTGCGCAAGATGCTCTCCGAAGGCGGCGAGATCCCGGATCACTTCGGCCGCGACGAGGTATTGGCGATTTTGCGCAAATACTACGAAGGCCTGACCGAAAAAGTCGAGATCAAACTGCACGGCGCCGCCACCGGCGAATAAGCCCACTGCGTCGGCCACCGGCCTTGGCTGTAAACAAAAAGGGAGAAAGCCCCGGGGCTTCTCCCTTTTTTTGCGCCTGACGCCCGCAGCGGATTGCCGGGCAATACCCGCAGGACATCGACCTATTGGCGTCCCGCGTACTCATTGTAGGCCAGGGCCGTCGTGCGGTACACCAGGTGCGCCAGTTTTGAAAAAGGCGTGTAGGCGAACAGCGTCCACACGAACATCAGGTGGATAAAATAGAGCGTGTAACAGAGCCCGGCCAGACCCGCCAGGCGTGACATCTGGCTGAGCATGCCGGTCAAACCCAACGCCAGCACAAGCCCCACCAGGTACCAGTCCCAGTAGCGCGACAGCTGGTCTTTTTTGGCATAGCGGTTCTTGATCAGCAGCAGACTGCCGATGATCAGCGCCAGGCCGCTGACATTGGCCAGCCACTTGACCGGGTTGAGCTGCGTGTAGGGGCCGTCGATATGAAAAACCCAGTCCGCGATGAAAAAGCAGGTGGTGACGATAAAGAGCCCGATGAACCCGAACAGCACCATCATGTGAGCGGTCGAGCGCTCACGGTTTTCCGAACAGTCGTTGAATTTTTCATGCTTGAAAATCACCGGCACCACCCGCAACAGCGCCTGGAAAAAGCCGGCCGGATCGATCTTCTCCCGGCTGGTCTTGCCTTCGGCCAGGGCATTGGCGTGCATGTCCGCCACAAAACGCTTGAGCCCCAGGGCGAACACGGCCACCGACCACATGAAGGTGGGCACCATGATGATGTCCACCAGGTAGTTATTGATGAAATCGGCCTGCCAGAATTCCTCCGCACCGGGTGCGAAGTTCAGCCAGTTGACGCCGAAGAGTTTGAGCACCAGTCCCAGCACCAGGAAAATGACGGCCGGCACCGCCAAAAGGGCAGGCAGCTTCTTGGGGTCACTGACCGCCTTGTAAAGCGCTTTGGGCTTGGCATAGTCCATGATGGTGTATTCGCGCATGGCCGCCAGGGCGTCACCCGGTTTGGCGCCCCGCGGGCAGAGCGTCGAGCAGTCGCCGCAGTTGTGGCACAGCCAGATGTCGGCATTGCCGACGATTTTGTCTTTCAGCCCCCAGGAAGCGGCAATCATCTCCTTGCGGGGAAAAGGCCGCGTGTCCGGAGAAATGGGGCAGGCCACCGAGCACGTGGCGCACTGGTAGCATTTTTTCAGGTCCTCCGCCCCCAGACCGGCCAGCGCATTGATGAAGCCCACATCAGAATCAACAACGTATGTTTCCGCCATAATCGTAACCCTCCTCGTTTGACAGCGGCATATCACGGGATGTTACCGCCCGATAAGCATGGGTACTGCAGCGCTTAGAAACCCTTGAACGGGTTCGGACCCAGCCCTTCGATGACCTCCACAAAATCGTTGATGATCTTGGGAAGCTTGTCGTAGTCGTCGATGGCCACCTGGAACTGGGCCACGCGCTCTTCCTCCAGCGCCAGGCTCGACAGCGCCTCTCCGATCTTGCGCATGCGCGTATCCGCCAGTTCGCTGCCCTTGACGAAATGGCACTGGTAGTCGTCGCCATGCTTGCAGCCCAGCAGAAAGACCCCGTCCATGCCCTGGGAGAGGGCGTCCTTGATCCAGATCACGTTCACCGAACCCAGGCAGCGCACCGGAATGAAACGCACCTCTGCCGAATAGGACTGGCGGTTTAACCCCACCATGTCAAGCGCGGGGTAGGCATCGTTTTCGCAGACCAGCCCCAGAATCCGCAGGGGGGGCTCTTCGTAATCGTCTTCCGACGGCACGCCCACGGCCTTGACCATGGAGCCGATGCTGTCGATGTTGTAGTCGGCAAAGCCGATGATACGCTCGGGACAGGCCCCCATGCAGGTGCCGCAGCGCCGGCAGCGCGTGGGATTGGGCTTGGGGGTGCCGCGCTCGTCATCGTCCAGGGCGCCGAAGGGACACTCCTCGGTGCAGCGCTTACACTGGACGCAGCGCTGGAAGAAAAAGTCCGGGAATGTCATGTCGCCCGAGCGCGGGTGCACGGACACGCCGCGGTTGACCGACTCCAGGCACTGGATGGCTTTAAGGGCCGCACCGGCCGCGTCTTCCATGGACTCTTCGACGGTCATGGCGCGCCGGATGCCGCCGGCGGCGTAAATGCCGGTGCGCTGGGTTTCGTAGGGAAAACAGATGAAATTGGAATCCGCGTAATCATCGAAGAGGGCGTTGTCCCGGAAGCCGGGCCCCTGGCGGTAAGCCAGGTTGATGACCGGGTCGTCCTTGGTCACCGGCACCATACCGGTGGCCAGCACCACCATGTCGGCATGGACACGGATCTTTTCGCCCAGCAGGGTGTTGTCGGCTTCGACCACCAGGCCGCCGCCGTTTTGTGAAACCGAAACCACCTCGCCCTTGGACAGGAAAATCCCGGGGTCCTGCTGGATGCGCTTGTAGAAGTTTTCCGAAAGCCCGGGAGTGCGCATGTGCTGGTAAAAGACATAGGCTTTGGCCTCGGGAAAATCGCTGCGCACGTACTTGGCCTGCTTGAGGCTCACCAGGCTTGTCACCGCCCCGGCATAGGCAAAGTCGGCATCGTCCCCGCCGCCGGGGCTCTGCACGAACACCACAGATTTGGCCTCGCGGCCGTCCGAAGGCCGCACGATTTTGCCCTTTTTGGCGATCTCTTCGAACTGCACGTTGCTCACCACGTCCGGCAGCTTGCCGAAACCGAAACGCTCGAATTCACCTTCGTCCGGCTCGTAGGGGCGCCAGCCGGCCGCCAGAATCACGGCGCCGAAAAGCTCGCCGTTGGGGTCGAAGGTCAGGATGTCGGTTTTGCCCTCATTGTACTCCATGTATTTCTTATGCTGGGCCTCGGCGTCCAGTTCGTTGCCCTTCTCGTCCAGTTTCATCTCGTCGGGCAGCGGGTAGGGCACGTCGAACTCGATCTTTTCACCCGGTTTCTTCAGGGTCACGACGAATTCACCCGGTTCGCCGGCGATGCGCGCCACCACGGTTTCGGTTTTTACCACGATGTTGGGATGCGACATGACCGCCTTGATCTTGGCATCGACCAGCGGCGGCGCCAGCCGGTCATAGGGATCTCCCAGCGGCAGCTGGGCCCGCCACTGCCGCGCGTGCCCGCCTAAAACGTCCTCTTTCTCCACGATGGTCACCGGGTAGCCGGCGTTGGCGGCATCTAACGCCGCGGACATGCCGGTCATGCCCCCGCCGATCACCAGGATCTTGCGGCTCAGCGATTCGACCTTGAACGGCTGGGGCAGATCGACTTTCTCCACCCGTGCCAGGCCCATTTTGAGGTAGTCTTCGGCCAGCATCTGCAGCCGGTCGAAATGCACCCCGTCGTCTTTCTGCTCATCGGTCAGCGCCGGGAACTCCGATCTGGGATGCGACCACACCACCTGCTCCCGCAGGTTGACGCGGTCGACGATGCAGCCCTCAAAGCTGAAGGTATCGTAGTTGACGCGCCGCGAACAGGCGCCGATGACCAGGGTGTTCGTCCCTGCGGCGATATCTTTCTTCAGCAGTTCGACCCCGTCCTTGCTGCACAGAAAGGCATGCGTTTTGGCCGGCAGCCCCTTTTCCTCGGCAACACCGCACAGCGCCTGGGCATCCAGCGCATCGCCGATCCCGCAGCCCGTGCAGATATAGACACCGTATTTCTTATCCATGGATAACCTCCTACGCTCTCACCAGGGTTTGAATGGCTTTCAGGGCCATGCCGGTGGCATTCTGGTTGCACGACACCACGTCAGCCGGTTTATTGGCGCAGCCTGCCGCAAAAACACCGCCTTTTTCGAAGTCGTTGATGAAAAATCCCTCGGCGCTCAGCTTAAGATCAGCCGGCAGATCCATGCCGGCAGCGGTGGGCTGCATGCCGGTGGCCAGCACCACCATGTCGACGGTCTGGTGAATCTTTTCACCACTGACGGCATTTTCAGCAACCACGGTGATATTCTTCGTTTCTACATCTTCGCTGACCTCGGCCACCTTGCCTTTGATGAAAAAGACATTTTCATCTTCCTTGATTTTCTTGTAGAACTTTTCATAGCGGTATCCCGGGGCCCGCAGATCGATGTAGAAAATGTAGATCCTGGCCTCTGGATAGCGCTCGCGTACATAGGTGGCCTGCTTCAACGAGGCCATGCAGCAGATGTACGAACAGTAAGGCAGGTGGTTTTCATCCCGCGAACCGGCGCACTGTACAAAGGCGATGCTGGCCGGTTCCTTGTCGTCGGAAGGGCGCAGGATCCTGCCGCGCGTCGGCCCGTTGGGCGCGGCCATCCTCTCCATCATCATATTGGTGATGATATTGGGATACAGGCCGAAACCCAGGTTGTCGATCCTGGAGGCATCGTAGGGTTCCCAACCGGTGGCCCAGATCACGGCGCCGATCTTCAGGGTGATCTGCCGTTCTTCCATATCCAGGTCCACGGCGTCGTACTTGCAGGCCTCCCGGCAGCGCTTAGCGTCCTCGGTGCCGATAATCTGGGACGAAATCACGTAGCGTGCGGGAAAGGCCATCTCAAAGGGCAGGTAGGCCCCCTTGGTGGTTCCCATGCCGAAGTTGAACTCGTCTGAAATTTCGGCTTCGCAGGCCTCGGCGCACGCCCCGCAGCAGGTGCAGTTCTCATTGACGTAGCGCGGCATCAGTTTCACCCGGGCCGCGTAATCGCCCGGCGTTCCTTTGACGCTGATCACCTCGGCCATGGACAGCACATGAATCTTGGGGTTATCCTTGATTCTCCGGAAATTGATTTCCAGGCCGCAGGTGGGCGGGCACAGCTTGGGAAAGTACTGATTCAACTGCGCAACACGGCCGCCCAGGTAAGGATTTTTCTCGATCAGGAACACCTCGTAGCCCACTTCCGCAGCTTCAAGGGCCGACGTCAGCCCGCTGATCCCGCCGCCAACCACCATAATGCTCTGGCTGGCAGGGGCTGCCTTGTCTTGAGTCATGCTGTCCCTCCGTTAGGTTATAGGGTTTGTTGATTTTTCGCAAATTCCTGCGCTGCGCTTCGGGAAAAGATGCCCCGGCCGCATCCGCATGCCGGGAAGCTCACTTCAGGATAGGCGTGAGAGCTTCCGGGTATGGGGACCCGGCGCTGCTGTTGTCGGCACGCATCCTCCGGAAGGCTAATACTGCGGTCTGGTACATTGAAGACCTCCGGGCGCCGGCCGGCGCCCGGAGGTTTGGTTGTTGATCCGTTTAATTCACAAACGGACGAGACGATCAATCCGCGATGATCTTGACATAATCGCGTTTGAAGACATCCCACTTCTGCTCCTTGGGATCGAACTTGGAGTTGACGAAGCAGAACCAGTTTTCATCATCCTGGCCCGGATAATCGGCCTGATAGTAAAAACCGGGATAACGCGTTTCCTTGCGGAACTGGATGTGCCGCAGGTGCGCTTCCACGGTCCAGATGCGGTGGATGATCTCCCAGGCGCGCAGCAGTTCATGCAGGTCGCCGGCCGCCATCTTTTCGCAGTCCTCGCGCATGGTGGCCAGCAGGTCCATGACGATCTCCAGATTCCGGGTGGTCGTCATGTAGTAGGTCGCCGTGCCGGCGCCGTACTCGTGCGTGGCCTTCATCAGGCGGTACATCATGCCGTTGGGCTTGATGTAGTTGGGGTTGACGTCCACCGCCGTGGTGTAGTCGCAGTGCTCCAGGAAAGTGCGCACGGGCTTGTAGACCATGTCCACCAGCTCCTCGGCCGACTGTGCGATGGCCGGTGTGAAGTCGGCATGGTCCTTGGCGTAGCGTACCATCTGCTTGGCCGCAATGCGCCCCTCGGCATGCGAGCCCGAGGAGAATTTGTGGCCCGAGCCGCCCACGCCGTCGCCGGCGGTGAACAGTCCGTTGACCGTGGTCATGCGGTTGTAAACCTTGCCGTTGTCGGCCTTGACCTTGTAGGCATCGGGCACCCAGTCTTCATCCGGCCCCGACGTCCACAGGCCGCAGCAGCCCGAGTGCGATCCCAGCAGGTAGGGCTCGGTGGGCATGATCTCGGAATTTTTCTTCTCCGGCTCGGTGTTGGTGGCGCACCACAGGTTGGCCTGGCCGCAGGTCATGTCCAGAAAATCCTCCCAGGCCTCGGACTCCAGATGCTTGAGCTCCTTCTTGTCCATGCTCTTGCCCAGTTCGGCCAGGGCGGTGACGGTGTCCATCATCACCGGACCACGGCCTTCTTTCATCTCGAAGAGCATCAGGTGGTTGCGCAGACAGGTGGGGGTGATGGCGGCCGTGCCGTAGGGGGCGTATTTTTCCAGTTCCGCCTTGGCGGCGTCGGAAGCCACGTAGGACTCGCCCAGCCCGTTGATGGCCTTGGCTTTAAAGAGCAGGAACCAGGCGCCCACCGGGCCGTAGCCGTCCTTGAAACGCGACGGGGTGAAGCGGTTCTCCATCATGGTCAACTCGGCGCCCACCTGCATGCACATGGTGTAGGTGGAGCCGGAATTCCAGACCGGATACCAGGCGCGGCCCTTGCCCTCGCCCACCGAACGCGGCTGGTAGATGTTGACGGCGCCGCCGCAGGCCACCATCATGGTCTTGCACTTGATGATGTAGACCTTGTTTTCGCGCACCGAGAACCCCACGGCACCGGCGATCTGGTTTTCCACGTTGGCGTCCAGCAGCAGGTCGACGATGAAGACGCGCTCCAGGATGTTTTCCTCGCCCAAAGCCAGCTTGGCGGCCTCGGCCACGATGCGCTTGTAGGACTCGCCGTTGATCATGGCCTGCCATTTACCGGTACGCACCGGTTTGGCGCCTTCCTTCAGGGTGCCCATGCGCTGGCCCTTTTTGCCGTCCAGGGTCTTGCCCTGCTCGTCCTGCTTCCAGATGGGCAGGCCCCACTCCTCGAACAGGTAGACAGAGTCATCCACGTGCACGCCCAGATCGTAGATCAGGTCCTCGCGCACGATGCCCATGAGGTCGTTTCTGACCATGCGCACGTAGTCTTCGGGAGTGTTTTCGCCGATAAAGGTGTTAATGGCCGAGAGGCCCTGGGCCACGGCACCGGAACGCTCCATGGCGGCCTTGTCCACCAAGAGCACGCTCTGGTCGTCGGACATCCATTTTTTGATCTCAAAAGCCGCCCCACAGGCCGCCATGCCGCCGCCCACGATCAGAATGTCAACCTCGCGCTCCTCGACTTCCGGATCCCTAACGGCCTTGATTTCCCCAACGGGTTTGTTCGGTAATGCCATATCAGTTCCTCCTTAAAAAAGATAGTATCGTCGTTAACCATCTGATGTGACGTGTCTTTAGGCCAGTTCCTGGGGTGCCCGGTAGGCGCGGCCGTCGGCTTCCTCGGTGCTCAGCAGACTGCTCTCGAGGTCCTGACCCTTCAGGTCGGTATAGGCGTTGGCCTGGCCTTCGGGGGTGGTGCGGATGGGGAACTTGAAGCGTTTGATCATGCCGTTTCTGAACTTACAGGTCCACATGACGTCTTCGGTACCCAGCATGGGCATGATGCTGCTTCCCAGGGGGACGAAATCGGCATAACCGCGTACCTCGATGGCCTGCGTGGGGCAGATTTTGACACAGGAAAAGCACTCCCAGCACTGATCCGGTTCCTGATTGTAAGCCTTCATGGCGTTGGGATCGAGCACCATCAAGTCGTTGGGGCAAATGTACATGCAGGCGGTCTTGTCGCCGCCCTTGCAGCCGTCGCATTTCTCTTGAATGACAAAACTTGGCATTTAACACACCTCCCGAATGAATTTGGAATTTGAAATGACCGAACTTGCGTCAATCCATCTTGCGTGGTTCTCCCTCCCTTGCACCTCCTTCCTTCGTCTTGAGCCCGGCGCGCGGCTTCCGCGGCCGGGTTTACATTTTTGCATGGAACAGGAAAATATATGCAAAACCGAAACCTTAAGCAGGTTGGCAAAGCCGCTGGAATTGTCAGTATTCCTTTTAAAATCAGTGTAATGCTAAAGAAACAGAGGCTTTTTATTACCACCCGCATGCCACCTTGTCAAGGACTTTAGATCTGCGAAAATCCAAAAGATGCGCAGGGTTCCGGCTTCCGGGTAAAGGTTGCCATATATAGCGGCAGTGGACAAAAACACCACAAAATATAGGCTTATTCCACCGGCCCGGACAAAACCTCGGCACCGGCGGCCCACGGCGCCTTATCCGGGAAAAATTCATTGACGTGCGCGCACATCCGCAGTAGCTCATGATTGGTCTCCCACATTCGGCGCGTTGGGCAGATGCGCGCTGAAAACGTGCCACACTACCGTGCGCGCCGGGGTGCACACGCATGGAACGCCTTGCAGGAGAGGCCGGACATGGAGCTTGAAGGAAAAACAGCACTGGTGCTGGGCGCCGTCAAAGGCATCGGCAAAGCCATCGCCCTGGCACTCGCCCGGCAGGGGGTGCAGGTGGCCGTCACTTACTGGGACTGGCGCGAGCATCTCGCGACCCTGCGCCGGGACTTTGCCGACCTCGGCGCACATCCCCTGATGCTTGAAATCGACCTGCTGGACACCGACGCCATCGCGGATGCCGTGCAAAGGGTCGTCGATCATTGCGGCGGTCTCGATATCCTGATCAACAACATCGAACGCGGCGGCTGGCCCGTGGTCCACGGCCCTTATGTGCGCTCGCAGTGGGACCTGGAACTGGCCACGACCCTGCGGGCCAAACGCTGGGTTTTCGACGCCGCCCTGCCCCATCTGAAAGCCGCCAAAAGCGCCGCCGTCATCAACTTTTCCTCCATCGCCGGCATGGTCGGCCGCAGCGGCCCGGCCGGACTGGTATTCAACGACGGCTATGCCGCGGCCAACCGCGCGGTTTCGTCGCTCACCGAAACCTGGGCCCGGATCGGAGCCCCCAGCGTGCGTGTAAACGAAATCATGCTGGGCATTTTTGAAACCCGGCACGGCCCCGGCACCCGCGGCTGGGGGCTGCTCAGCAAGGCCCAGCAGAACGCACTTATTGCGCACACCCCGCTCAAGCGCATCGGCACCGTACAGGACGTCGTGGCAGCGGTGATCTTCATCCTGCGTGACGCACCGTTCATGACCGGCAGCGTCCTGCGCATCGACGGCGGCTACGTCCTGGGCGGCGAAGATGTGCCGCCCATGCCCGCAGGTGTCGTGTAGAATGGCGGACGCAGGCCCGGTCTATGCCCAACCCGACACCAAGCATGCTGTAAAAACGTAGGTACCGACGGGTTTCAGAAACGACGCGGACGGACCATTTTGGATGGCATGCCCCAGACGAACCCCTTCACCCACTCCAGTCCCAGTTGGAGGAGCGCCACATCATCGCTTTGCATTTTTTTCAGCGATTTTAACGGCACGCGATAGCGGTCAAGAAAGGTGCTGTGGAATACAAACTCGCGGAAAGGATCCAGGTTGTAGGTGGCCATGAAGGCCATTTTGGCCTTGGCGCCTGTGGGTCCCTGCACGCCCCAGGGGTCTTGCGCAAACAGGCCCTTGAGCGCCCCCCACCGGATCGTCATGCGCTGATAGGTTTGGGCCTGCTGGTCCCGAATCCAGGAACGCATCGTCCAGCGCGTCCGGCTTTGCGGGCCCTCGCAGAATTCCGGGGGCCGGAAAAAGTTAATGTGTTTGCCGTGCCTGCCGTCGGCATCCAAACGCAGCCCCTGCTCAACGGGAAAGCTGCGGCAGGTACCGGGCCGGTCCGCGTACACCGTGCAGCCTGCAGCGCTCAAAAAGGGGCAGCTTTTCTGTGTGTCGTCGGACATCTTCAGCAGCACCTCGGGGAAAAAGTTGTCCGGCCGCAGGACCACATCCACGTAACGTTCCAGAAACCGGTCGGAGGAAATCCCCAGGGCATGTTTCAGGCGCAGCACATCGTAAGGATACAAAAACAGATTCAGGTTGCGGCAGCAGCGGTTGAAACAGCTGCGCCCGGCATGACAGCGAAAACAGAAAACGTCGTCATTGCCGAGACGCTTTCCGGGCAGATTGTCGAGATCGCCAAGTTCCACGAATTTCATCAGAATTACACCTGTTCACGGCAAAGGGGATATACCCGCAACGCGCAGGTTGTCTCCGGCCAGGATCTGCGCGATGGTCAGCCGGACTCTACGGCCCGGGGCGATATTCAGAACCGCCCGGAAATGCCTTTCAAGCATGGCCAGCTGTGTATAAAAGGGCGTGCGATCAAAGGCATAGATATCCATTTCCCCGCAACGGTGCATGAACGCAGCACACCCCGGTGCATGCAGCACGCTTTTTCCGGGTCGCCTGAGCTGATGGGGAACCCCGTGCAGGCGGCAGATCATGGGACGGTGGGCATACAGCCGGCAACGCCCCTGGAAATTGAGTGGGCACATGACCCGTACGGTGAGCTTTCGCACCAGGGATGCCTCGATCCGGCGCCAGGCCCGGGCCGCCCGCCGCCGGATCTCGTCCTGCAGGGACCGTTCGAGGGTCTGCAGGCCTTTGAGCAGATAGTGCTGCTCGATGTGCGTGTGGTGAAAAAAAAGGGTCCGGCAGCAGCTGTTTTCACAGCCCGTACAGTGGAATCCATAGAACGCTGCGGCTTCCTGGTAAGCGGCATCCATGCGTGAAAAAAGGATTTGGAGATCATCCAGAATTTCCAGTGCGCCTTTTTGGCGGTGCGCCGGGCCGCTGGAGTTTTGAATGGGACCAGCCATGACAAAGGTCTTCAAACCTGCGGCGACGGGAAAAAGAGCCGCTCGTAAAGGGTCAGGGCATAACGGTCGGTCATGCTGGCGATAAAATCACAGACCACGCGCGGTCGGTCAGCGGTTTCAGCGGCTTCACAGGGGGCCATGTCGAGATTGGCCAGTTCGCGGTTCAGTTCATCCCCGTGCCCGAGAAAATAACTGTACAGCTCGCTGAGAATTTTCTTGGCCTTGACGAATTCGCCGTGCACCTTTTCCGAACGATAGACATTATCGTACAGAAAAGACCGCAGCGCCACCATGGCATCATGCACGCCGTTGCTCATGCGCAGCTGCAGGCGGCCGTTGCGCACACGGCTGCATGAAATCAGGTCCTTGATCATGGTCGTCGCCCGGGAGGAATGATCGCTGCCGATGGCCCGCACGCATACCGCCGGCACCTGCCCGGACCGGACCACACCGCTGCGGATGGCATCGTCCAGATCGTGGTTCAAATAGGCCATGATATCGGCGATGCGCACGATCTGTCCTTCCACGGTACAGGCCAGCTCCGCAGGGTCATCCGGTATGATTTCACCGAAGCCTTTGGAGTGTTTCAGTATGCCGTCGCGCACTTCATAGGTCAGGTTCAGGCCGCGGCCGCAGTTTTCGAGGATATCGACCACCCGCAGGCTCTGTTCGTTGTGGGAAAAGTCCGGGTCGTAAATCTCTTTCAAAGCGGTTTCGCCGCTGTGGCCAAAAGGCGTATGGCCCAGGTCGTGTCCCAGAGCAATGGCTTCTGCTAGATCCTCGTTTAAAAACATGGCGCGGGCCACCGTCCTGGCGATCTGGGCAACCTCCAGCGTATGCGTCAGCCGCGTACGGTAATCATCGCCGATGGGGGTCAGGAAGACCTGGGTCTTCTGCTTGAGGCGCCGGAATGCATTGCTGTACACGATGCGATCCTTGTCCAGCTGGAAGGCGCTGCGTACCGGGCAGGGCTTTTCGGGCCGCCGCCGCCCCCGGGACGCCGTGCTCAAGCAGCCATAGGGCGACAGGAAGTTGGCTTCACGCCTCTCGTATTCCGCGCGGATCGACACGGGTTCCTCATGCCGGCGAACGGCGGTCTCCACCAGCATCGGTGGCGGTATCTGATCCCGGCATTTCAAGCTGCCACCCCCTTTACATTTTCCGAAAAGTTTGTATTCTATCTTCAGCCAAAGCATTTTGTAAAGGACTTTTGACAGACGCATCAAAAGTCGGTTTCGGACGGATTTCAAGACTTTTCGTCGAAAGGCGCTGTGCAGAGGTGCGCGTTAAAAGTCCCGACCTGTTGGAGGAGCAAAACAACGCGTTTTCGGGATTCGACGCAACGGCGCACAGCTCCCGAAAAGGTTTGCGCAAGCGGAAACTCCGGGCTTTTTCGAGATCATCAATTTTGGAGCTTTCATGAACGGACACCACCTGATTCTGGGGAAACTGCAGGATTTTCTTACCGGACGTACCCTGACGGAAACCCACGACGAGCGCTACCGCCAGAAACTGGCCCGTCTGCTGGTCGAGCAGAAAGGATTTGCCAAGGCGGACGTGACGCCGCGCCGGACGATTCATCTGGACATCGACGGGCGCAGGGAGGCGGTCATGGTGGACCTCAGCATCAATGTGTGCGACCGAACCGTCATGATCGTCAAATACGGCCCGGGTTCGCTGGTCACCCGCCATCGCCCGGCGCTGGCCGCTTCACGCCTGCTGGAACCTTACCAGATCCCCTATGTGGTGGTCACCAACGGCGAAAACGCCGATATTCTGGAAGGCGTCAGCGGAAACCGACTGGCACAGGGGTTGATGTCCATTCCTTCACGGCAGGATATCGCAACGGCCCTCGCACAACATGAGTTTCGGGAAATACCGGCCAGGCGCGCCCAAGTCGAAGCCCGCATCCTCTACTGCTATGATATTGACGGACGCTGCCCTTGTGACGGGCCGCTGTGTGAAATATGAACGATCGCCGTTTTATGGGCAAGGCCCTGGAATTGGCCCGCGAGGCACTGGCGGACGGCGAATTTCCGGTGGGCTGCATCCTGGTTTACGATGGTACCGTCATCGTTTCCGGAAAGAGAATTGGCAGCCGCAGAAATCCACCCAGTGAAATCGCGCATGCCGAAATGCTGGCCCTGCGGCAGTTGGAGGAGCTGGATGCAGGAATCGACCGCTCTGCAGTGTCGCTTTACTGCACTCTGGAGCCCTGTCTCATGTGCCTGGGCGCCACTGTGCTAAGCCGCATCGGCAGGCTGGTGTATGCTTACGAGGATGTCATGGGCGGCGCCGCTGCCTGCCAAATCGAGCTGCTCAGCCCGCTTTACCGTGAGCATCGGCTTGAAATCGTCCCGCATGTTCGGCGCAACCGGAGTCTGGCCCTGTTTCAAGCCTTCTTCCGCCACCCGGACAATGCCTACTGGCGGGACAGCCTTTTGTGCCGCTATACCCTGGCGCAAAACGGCGGCAGGGCGCACGAAGATTGACAGACTCACCAAAAGTCGGTCTCGGGCGGATTGCAAGACTTTTCGGTAAAATGCGCGGCGCAGGGTGAGTGTTAAAATCCCAAGCTGTTTGGGGAGCAAAGCGACGCGTTTTCGGGATTCGGCGCTACGGCGCACAGCTCCCGAAAAAGCTTGCGCAAGCGGGAAGTCCGGACTTTTCAGGAAACCATCAAGATTGATTTTTTCATATTTTTTTGCATTTTCACTTTTTTATTGCATTTATCAATGGTATTATATATGCAAAATGCCCGGTTGCAGCCGCCCGGACGTATGCCGATGCGTAAACGGGCAGCCCGGTATTGGCTGTACCTTGAAAAGACAACGCCCGCAGATATCCCTTTGCCGGGGGTCACTTTCGCCGGGATGAGGTGGGGATGAACTTTTTGGAACTGGATTGTTAGGCATTATGCTGTTTAACGACTGGGCCGGGAACCGGCATCGGTCCGCCGCAGAATGTTTTTCCAAAGACCCGCAGACACAGGAGGTGCAGGCATAGCTTTACCCAAAAGACCGCGCAGGCCTGAAAGGTCCAGCCGTACGAATGTAAACCGCAACATCCGGGCCCGGGAGGTCCGGCTGATCGATCCCGAGGGGAATCAAGTGGGCGTGATGCCGACTTATAAGGCGCTGGCTATCGCCGGCGATTTCGGGCTTGATTTGGTCGAAATTTCCCCTTCTGCAAATCCCCCGGTTTGCAAAATAATGGATTACGGGCGGTACAAGTACGAGCAGACCAAGAAAAAACAGGAAGCCAAGAAAAAACAGACCAGTTTTCAGGTCAAGGAGATCAAGGTGCGACCCAAAACCGGGGCCCATGATCTACAGACCAAAATCGGACACATCCGCAAGTTTATTGAAAAAGGAGACAAGGTCAAGGTAACCGTCATGTTCCGAGGCCGCGAAATCACGCTCACCCAGCGTGCACGGGAGTTGCTTGCCAGCATTGAAGAAGCGGTGTCCGAAATTGCCGGCATCGAGCAACAGCCCAAGTTCGAAGGTCGGACCATGATGATGATCCTGGCACCCAAATAGCGCGTCGCGGCCATTGCCGGTCCGGGCCACGAAACGTCAGTGCAGCAATTGAGAAAGGCAACGCTGCTGACGGGGGAGGGGCCGTTCGCGGACCGCACGCGAAGCCCAAAAAAACGCTCATCCGGCACCATCTCAAGAAGAGAAGCATGGCGTGAACCGACTCGCTTTCTGGTCACGCCATCTATTATTTTTACTTTTCAATCGCCTGCCGATTGAACTGCGACACAGAGAAGATGGGTACAATTTCAGCGTTCACAACAGCACGCAATACAGGAAGGACATAGCATGCCGAAAATAAAAACAAATAGGGCCGCAGCCAAGCGGTTTAAAAAAACCGGCAAAGGGAAATTTGTCTATTCCAAGTCCCACGCCAATCACATTTTGACGAAAAAAACGACCAAGCGCAAGCGTACGCTGCGCCAGAGCCATCTGATCGACAAATCGAATCGCCGGGAGCTGCGGGCGCTGCTCCCGAACGGATAGGCGCAAAAGTGCCCGCCCTTTCACCGAACCGACGCAGGAGAGAGTCAAATGCGAGTCAAAAGAGGATTTAAAGCGCGCCGGAGGCGCCAGAGAGTTCTGAAAGCCGCTCGGGGCTTCCGCGGCGGCCGCAGCAAACTGTTTCGTACGGCCGCCGACGCCGTCGACAAGGCGCTCATGTATGCCTACCGCGACCGGCGGCGCCGGAAACGCGATTTCAGACGGTTGTGGATCAGCCGCATCAACGCGGCGGCCCGCATGAACGGGCTGTCTTACAGCAAATTCATGCACGGATTGAAGCTGGCGGGCATCACGTTGGACCGCAAGGTACTGGCCGAGCTGGCCGTCTCCGATCCACATGGGTTCTCGCACATTGCCGGCCAGGCCGCCCAGCAGCTGTAGCCCGGGGGAAAATTCACGCCCAAAACAGCGGAAGACGACCGTGCAAGCATCCATCGAGGAAATTCACAGCACAGCCCTTAGCGAAATCGAGACAGCGCAGGATGCCGAAACACTCAAGGCGCTGGCGACCCGCTATCTCGGCCGGAAGGGCCGGCTGACGCAATTTCTGCGTGACATCGCCAAACTGCCGCCGCAGGAACGGCCCGCGGCGGGCCGGCAGGCCAATACCGTAAAAAGAGAGCTCGAGAAGCGCTTTGCCGAGGCCCTTGCGCAAGCGGAAAACCACGCGGCGGCTCACGGCGAGGACGCCATCGACGTTTCCCTGCCGGGCAGACCGGCGCGTGTCGGTAGCCTGCACCCGGTCACGCAGGTCAACCAGCAAATCTGCGGCATTTTCTCAAAACTGGGATTCGATATCGCCGAGGGCCCGGAAGTTGAAACCGATTATTACAATTTCGAGGCCCTCAACTTTCCGCCCCATCATCCGGCCCGTGACATGCAGGACACCTTTTTCGTTTCCGATGGCATCGTGCTCAGGACCCATACCTCGCCGTTGCAGGTGCGCGTCATGGAAAAAACCGCACCGCCGGTGAAGACCATCGCCCCGGGCAAGGTCTACCGCTGTGATTCCGACCTGACGCACACCCCCATGTTCCACCAGGTGGAAGGACTGCTGGTGGACGAGGGCATTTCCTTCGGCGACCTGAAGGGCACCCTGACAGCCTTTATCCACCGCTTTTTCGACGAACGCATCCGCCTGCGCTTTCGGCCCAGTTTTTTCCCTTTTACGGAACCCAGCGCCGAAGTCGACATCCTGTGCGTCATCTGCCGGGGATCCGGCTGCCGGGTCTGCTCGCACACCGGCTGGCTCGAAATTCTCGGTGCCGGCATGGTGCATCCGGCGGTTTTCGAAAATGTCGGCTACGACACCTCCCGCTATACCGGATTTGCGTTTGGCGTGGGCGTCGAACGCCTGGCCATGCTGAAACACGGCATCGACGACATCCGCCGCTTTTTTGAAAGCGACATGCGTTTTTTATCACAGTTCTGACACAAGCGGCGCTTCCCGCTACCGCCGACCGTCACATGGAAATGGTATGAAAGTTAGTCTGAGCTGGCTGAAAACCTATGTTCCCGTCAACCTGCCCGTTGGTGATCTGGCTGACAAACTGACCATGGCCGGCCTTGAAGTGGGCAGCGTGTACGACCGCTACGACTACCTGAAAGCGGTTATCGTGGGCTGCATCCGCGAAATTGCCGCCCATCCCGCCGCAGCGCACTTGAAATGCTGCCGCGTGGATACCGGCGACGGGGCGGTCTCCGTGGTATGCGGTGCGCCCAACACGGCTGTCGGCATGCTGGCGCCCCTGGCGTTGCCGGGTGCCGTTCTGCCCGACGGCCGGATCATCCGGGCCGGGCAGATCCGCGGACAGGCTTCGGCGGGCATGCTCTGCAGCGCCGCCGAGCTGGCACTGGAGAGCGACGCTGCCGGCCTAATGGCGTTGGATGACCGCCTGACCGTGGGAGAAGATCTCAAGTCCGCCCTGCAGCTGAACGACCCTGTCCTGGAAATCGAACTGACGCCCAATCGCCCCGACTGCCTCAGTATCATCGGTATCGCCCGCGAGGTCCGGGCCATACAGGATTGCGAAATGCGCCTGCCGGATACCCGCCTGCACGATGAAAACGACCGGGCGGCGCATCTGGCGACGGTCACGCTTCAGGCGCCTGATCTGTGTCCCCGCTATGCCGCCCGGCTGTTCGAAGACATTCGCGTGGGGCCATCACCGTTCTGGCTGCAGGACCGCCTGCTCTCAGTGGGGCAAAAACCGGTCAACAACATTGTCGACATCACTAATTTCGTCATGCTGGAAACCGGCCAGCCGCTGCACGCCTTCGATTTCGACCGCCTGGCCGGGCAGCGCATCGTCGTTCGCAAACCCGGAAAGACACTCACCTTCACGACGCTGGACGGAAAAGAACGGCAGCTGACGGCAGACACGCTCATGATCTGCGACCGCGAACGGGCCGTGGCCATCGCCGGGGTCATGGGCGGACAAGACAGTGAAATCAAATCGCACACCCGCCGCGTGCTGCTTGAAAGCGCCTATTTCGACCCCGCCAGCATCCGCAAAACAGCCAAGGCGCTGGGCCTTTCCACCGAAGCCTCGCACCGCTTCGAGCGTGGCGTTGACCCGCTGGGAGTCGTTGATGCGTTAAACCGCGCCGCCCGCCTGATCGTTGAAACCGACTGCGGACGGCTGATCGAGGGCCTGGTGGACACGCATACCGCATTGCCCGCACCCCGGAACATCGCCCTGGCGCCGGAAAGGGCCAACCGGCTCCTGGGCACTCGGCTGGCGCCTGAAGAAATGACGCAGCTGCTGGAATCGATTGGGTTCAAAGTGACACCACGCGCGCCTCAAACACCGGAAGGCGGGCTGAATGTCCAAGTCCCCACCTTCCGCGTCGATGTAAAGCGCCCGGAAGATATCATGGAAGAGATTGCGCGCCGCTGGGGATACGACCGCATTCCCACCACCTTCCCTAAAATCAGCACGGCGGCGCACCGCGAAAACCGCCCGCTCGAGTTGCGCGACCGGATCCGGCAGATGATGACCGGCTTCGGGTTCTCGGAAGCGGTGAGCTACAGTTTCGGCGCCACGCAGCATCCCGACATGCTCAAACTGGCCCCGGATGACAAGCGACGCAGACTGCTGCGTATCCTGAATCCGCTTACCGAGGACCAGGCGGTCATGCGCACCTCCCTGCTGCCAGGCCTGCTGGAGGCCGTGAAACGCAATGCCGCCTGGCAGATCAGAGACCTCAAGCTCTTTGAAATCGGACATATCTTCATCGCTGCGGCGGAAAAACAGCAGCCCGAAGAAATCGAAACACTGACCGCGCTGTGGACCGGTGCCGGCGAAACCGGCCTGTGGCGGTCCGGTGGCCGCAACTGTGACTTCTACGACATGAAAGGCGTCGCTGAAGGCCTGCTGGGGGGGCTGGGCATGCAGGGCCTGCGGTTTACACGCCTGCCGGCGGAGCAATGCGATTACCTCAAACCCGGTTACACGGCCCAGATCGTGGTCAGCACCCGACGGGTCGGTGCGGTGGCGCAACTGGCGCACGATGTCCTGGAAAATTTCGGTGTCACGCAGCCGGCTTACATCTTCGAACTGGACCTGAACCAGATCCTGGAGCACCTGCCGGACGTACGGCAATTTAAAGCGATCCCCAAGTTTCCGGCCATTGCCAGGGACATCACACTGATCATCAGCCGCCGCATCGAGGCCATGGACATCATCGACAGTGTCCACGGACTCAGTGAACCGCTCGTTGAAAAAGCGTACCTCTTTGACGTGTTCGAGGGCCGCCCGATTCCGGAGGGACAGAAAAGCGTTTCACTGCGTATCGTTTACCGCTCCGGGTCCGGCACCCTGGAAGATGAACGCGTTAACCGCATCCACAAAGACATCACCGACCGCCTGGTCCAGCAGTTCGGCGCCAGCCTCCCGGCTTGAAGTCTTTGCGGGGAAAGACGGTTGAGCCATGCCGACCGATGAATTCAAACGACCGGTTGTACCGGACAAACTCTATTTCAAGATCGGCGAGGTGAGTCAGCTTACCGATCTGCCGACCTATGTGCTGCGCTTCTGGGAAACCGAATTCAAGGGTATTCATCCCAAACGCACCTCCACCGGCCAGCGCATGTACCGCAAAAGCGACGTCGAACTGATTTTGACCATCCGGCACCTGCTCTACGAAGAGAAATACACCATCCCCGGGGCCCGGCAATACCTGAAAGACCGCAGGAAACAGCCCCCCAAGCCGTCGGTACCGACCACTTTGGAAGAGGTTCGCGACGAACTCAGGAAAATCCGGGATATGCTGGGTTGAGCCCCGGGCCGCCAAACGGCCGGGTGGGACGGATGGAAAACGGTTAGGCAAGGGATTCCGTCCGCGCAAGGCTCTTTTCCTTCAGGCCCTTACCGGCCGGCGCCGATTCCACCGGCATCACGCTGCGCACTCAAAAATCCCCGAGGCCCCAGACGGCGCCGCTTGACCCTATCTGCGCCGCGCGGACCGCAGCGGCCGTCCGCAGGTTCTTTCCGCCCCTTTCTGCGGCCAAATTATCTTCTAAAATTTATTGACATCAACTAAAAGGTGTTATATTTAGTTTACTTTGGATAGCGGGCATAGCTCAGCTGGTAGAGTACAAGCTTCCCAAGCTTGGTGTCGCGAGTTCGAATCTCGTTGCCCGCTCCAAAACGCAAAGTCCGCCCTTTCGTTTATCGGGGTTTTAGGGTAGAGTTCTTACGGGTTTGCCGGCGGGAGCGGCTTTCTTCCTTGGGCATAAACGAACGGCATGTGACCTGAAGAGATAACGGTTCTCTTTTTTCGTCACATTCACCATTTAGATGAGAGGAAACGGGCATTTGCCCGTTTTTTTGTTCTTGCAGGCATAGGGGCGCGAACGTGACGCGCAGGGGCGGGAAAAAGAAGAAAGCGCACCGGGGCAACCCGCAGGGCGCGCGTTGGACGGAGAAACAGCAGGCGGCGATGGTCGCCCGCTGCCGGGATACCGCCCGTATGCTGTGCGAGAGCGAGGGCCTGGAACTGGTGCATATCGAATATCAGCGTGAATCGGCCGGCCGTGTGTTGCGCGTCTATATCGACAAGCCCGGCGGCGTGATGCTGGCTGACTGCGTCAACATCAGCCGGCAGCTGGGAGATTTGCTGGACGTTCAGGAGGACATCGACGTGGCGTACAGCCTCGAGGTTTCTTCGCCGGGCGACCGGCGCCCCCTGGGAAAGCCGGAAGATTTTGAAAGATTCAAGGGCAGGCGCGCGGAAATCAGGACACGCCACCCGATTCGCAATCGCAGAACGTTCAAGGGGGTCCTGCTCGGGCTGGTGGGAGACAGCGTCATGCTCCTGTCCGACGGTGCCGAACTGGCCATCCCCCACCAGGAGATCAGCCGCGCGAGACTGGCGAAAACAATTGGAGAAAACGGATGTTTATCACAGACATAAAACGCGTTGTCGATCAAATCAGCCGGGATAAGGGCATCGACCGCCGTATTCTGATCAGCGCCCTCGAAGAAGCTCTGAAATCCGCGGCCAAGAAGAAATTCGGCAGCAAGATCGACATCGAAACCCAGTACGACGAACAGACCGGAGAAATCGAGATCTTTCAGTTCAAAGAGGTTGTCGAGACCGTCAACGACCCGGATATCGAGATCAGTATCGAAGAGGGCCGCAAGCTCGATCCGGGATGTGAAATCGGCGACAGCCTGGGAACCAAAATGGACACCTCGACTTTCGGCCGCATCGCCGCCCAGTCCGCCAAGCAGGTCATCATCCAGAAAATGAAAGATGCCGAGCGTGACGCCGTCTACGCCAATTTCATCGACCGCAAGGGTGAAATCATCAACGGCATCGTACAGCGCATCGATCGCGGCGATATCATCGTCAATTTGGGCCCCACCGAGGGTGTGCTGCCGGTCAGGGAACAGGTCCCCAGGGAGAATTACCGCCGCGGAGACCGTATCCGGGCACTGATCCTGGACATTCTTTACGAAACCCGCGGTCCGCAGATCGTGCTCTCCAGAACGCATCCGGATTTCATGGTCAACCTGTTTAAAACCGAAGTTCCCGAAATCAGTGAAGGCATCGTCTCCATCATGGGAGCGGCCCGTGAACCCGGCGTGCGGGCTAAATTCGCCGTTTCCTCCAATGACTCGGACATCGACCCGGTGGGCGCCTGTGTGGGAATGAAGGGTTCCCGCGTGCAAAACGTGGTGCAGGAACTGAAAGGCGAAAAGATCGACATCATTCCCTGGCATGTCGACGCCGCAAAATTTGTCTGCAACGCCCTGGCACCGGCAGAGATTTCACGGGTGATCATGGATGAAGAAAACCGCTCCATGGAAGTCATCGTGCCCGACGAATTTCTCTCCATCGCCATAGGCAAACGCGGCCAGAATGTCCGCCTGGCATCCAAGCTGACGGGATGGCACCTGGATGTAAAGAGCGAATCCCACTACAGCGAAACCATGCAAAGCGGCTATGACTCGCTGGTGGCCCTGGAAGGCATGACCATCAGCCTGGCCGATGCGCTTTACGAAAGCGGGTTTTACTCCGCCACCGAACTCAGCCGGGCTTCCGTGGCCGACCTGATGCAGATCCGCGATCTTGACGAAGAGACAGCTGCCCGCCTCATCCAGACCGCAGCCGAAAGCCTGGCGGCCGGAGAAGCCCAAAGCAGCGGCGACGATTCTTTCGCCACTGATTCGGCCCAGGACGAAAGCGCACCGGAAGCCACCGGGCCTGAAGAGGAAATAGACACCACCGGCGAAACGCCCGACGGGGATGTACCGCCTGCGGAAACTGCGGCGGAACCTGCCGGGGACCCCGATGAAACGGCCCCCGGGGACCAGACCCTGGAAACCGAGGCACCCGCAGCGGCGGCGCCGGCTGGAGCGGATGAGCCGGCACCGGGGACATCCGGTGACAGTGCATCGCAGGAACCGGCGGCACCCGCTGAAGCACCGGCAGCCGGACACACCGGGGATATTGCCCCTGATGGCGAGGCGCCGGCAGATTCGCAGCAGTAAGCTGCAGACACAGGCCCGGCCTTGCGGTTTGCACAGATGCCGGGGAAAGAGGATGTTAAGGGGGATGGATGGCAAAGATCAGAATATATGAGCTTGCCAGAGATTTTAATATGACGAACAAGGCCCTGCTGGAAAAGATTCGCGAACTGGATCTCCCGGTAAAAAGCCATATGAGCTCGCTGGATGAGGAAGCCGTATCCAAGGTCAAGGTGCACATTTTCGGTCCCAAGGCCAAGGAAGTTGAAGAAACACGCGTAAAGCCGACGGTGATCCGCCGACGACGCCGAATCATCCCCGAAGAGCCCGCTGCTGCCGGCATCGACAACGCGGAAACGGCCGAAACCGCAACAGCCGCAACAACGGCAGCCGAAGGCCCGGCGGCCAACGAGTCTGCCCCTGCTGAAAAGGTCCCGCAGGATGAAGCCGCCCCCGCCGAAGCGGCTCCCGAGAAAGCCCCGTCGGACGAGGCTGATGCGGATGCCACTGTGGCCTCCGAGGAGGAGGCTCTGGCAACCGAGGCGGAAACAGCGACGCCTACAGCGGCTGCCAAAAATGCGCAGGCACCGTCTTCCGAAGCGGCTGCCGGAGAAACACCGGCGGAAGCGGACGTCCCGGCGCCACCTGAAGATACGGCCGCGGCACCATCCGTCGAAACAGCGCCGCCGGTATCCGGTAAGGCAGCGGCCAAGCCGGAATCCAAGCCCGCCAGGAAGCGTGGTAAAAAGGATACCCCGGCGAAGATAATCCGCCTGGCTCCGGCACAACCTGCAGCAGACGAAAAGCCGGCGCGCGACAAAACGGCGCGCAAAACAGGGGCACCGTCAAAGCTGCAGACCGGTGCATCGTCCACAGCTGCACCTGAAGCAGATGTTCAGAAAAAAACAACCGGCGGCCGGCGGGATAAAAAGTTTTTCAAAAAGAAGATTTCCTTCCGCAAAAAGGAAGTCATTGAAGGCGCCGATCTGTACAGCCGCACCGGCCGCGGGCGCAAAGGCCGCAAGGGAGCCAAGGGCAAGTCCGCCGCCGGCGGGCAGAAAACCCAGATCACGGTCGCCAAAGCCATCAAGCGGCGCATTAAAATCGACGAGACCATTGTCTTGGCCGATCTTGCCAAGCGCATGGGCATCAAATCCAGCGAACTGATCATGAAACTGATGGGCCTGGGCGTGATGACCACCGTAAACCAGACCATCGACTTTGACACGGCGGCGCTGGTGGCTTCCGAATTCGACTATGAGCTTGAAAAGGCGACTTTCGAGGAAGAGGCGCTGCTGGTCAGCGAAAAGGACGAGCCGGAGAAGATGGTGCCGCGCGCACCGGTGGTTACGATCATGGGGCATGTGGATCACGGCAAGACTTCGCTTCTGGACGTTATCCGCAAAACACGTGTCACTCAGAGCGAGGCCGGCGGCATTACCCAGCATATCGGTGCTTATTACGTATCGACCAATAGAGGGAACATCGCCTTTCTGGACACGCCCGGCCACGAGGCCTTTACCGCCATGCGCTTCCGCGGCGCGTCCATCACGGACATCGTCGTGCTGGTCGTGGCGGCCGACGACGGCGTCATGCCGCAGACCCAGGAAGCCATCAACCACGCCCGGGCCGCCGATGTACCCATCATCGTGGCCATCAACAAGATCGACAAGGCCAACGCCGACCCGGATCGCGTCAAGCGCGAACTGGCCGAGGCAGGCCTCACCCCGGAGGACTGGGGCGGTGACACGATCTTCGTACCGGTTTCCGCCAAAATGAACCAGGGCATCGGCGACCTGCTGGAAATGATCATGCTGCAGGCCGAATTGATGGAATTGAAGGCCAACCCGGACAAGCCGGCCCATGGGCATGTGGTCGAGGCCAAACTCGACGCGGGTCGCGGCCCGGTGGCCACCGTACTGGTGAAAGAAGGTACCCTGCACAACGGTGACGCAGTGGTCTGCGGCATTTATGCCGGCAGGGTGCGGTCGCTGCTCGACGACCAGGGGCGGCCGGTCACTTCGGCCGGCCCCTCGATACCGGTGGTCGTGCTGGGGCTGTCCGGCGTGCCGGTGGCCGGTGACGAACTGATTGCCCTGGCCGATGAGAAAAGCGCCAAACAGGTGTCCCTGCACCGGCAGCAGAAACAGCGCTCCAAGGAACTGGCCAAAACCAGCCGCATGAGCCTGGACAAGCTCTTTGAAAAAATGCGCAGCGGTGAAGCCCAGGATCTGAACCTGGTGATCAAGGCCGACGTACAGGGCTCCATTGAAGCCTTGCGGGACTCGCTCACCAAGTTGTCCAACGAGGAAGTCAATATCAACATCGTCCATGCGGCGACAGGCACCATCACCGAATCGGATGTCTCGCTGGCGGCGGTTTCCAACGCCGTGATCATCGGATTCAACGTACGTCCCTCCCCCAAGGTCCAGGCCGAGGCCGGCGAAAAGCACATCGATCTGCGCTTCTACAACGTCATTTATGACGTCATCAACGACGTCAAAGATGCCATTTTGGGCATGATGGCCTCGACCTACAAGGAACGTGTCCTGGGTCGGGCCGAGGTGCGTGAGGTGTTCCATATACCCCGGGCAGGCGTCATCGCCGGCTGCTACGTCACGGACGGCAAGATGGAACGCGGGCAGATGGTTCATCTGCTGCGCGACGGCGTTGTCGTCTTTGACGGCAAAATCGCCTCCCTGCGCCATTACAAGGAGGACATGAAAGAAGTTCAGAGCGGCTACGAATGCGGCATCGGCATCGAAAACTACAATGACGTCAAAATCGGTGACGTCATCGAGTGCTATAATCTGGAAGAAATCAAGCCTGAACTGGAATGAACCGTAAATGGCCTTTTCTAAGCGCCATATGGTGGTTGGTATCGGCGTACTGACATTCAGACTGCACGACTGCCATTCGCTGAAGGGCAAGCGACGCATCGTCAAGTCGCTGATCGGCCGGGTACGCAACCGTTTCAACGTGTCGATTGCCGAAACCGGGGCCAACGAGCTGCACCAGCGCGCTGAGGTGGGCTTTTCACTGGTGGGCAATGACGGGGCTGTGGTAAACGCCAAAATGGATAAAATCTTCAACCTGGCCGACAGCTTCGGGGCTGCGGAAATGATCGACAGCGAAATGGAGATCCTGCATTTATGAGACAATTTTCGCGTGCAGACCGCGTCAGCGGCCAGATTCAGCGGGAGCTCTCGCAACTGCTGAAAAAAGACGTCAAAGATCCCCGCCTGGAAACCGCAGTCATTACCGATATCCGCCTCTCCCGGGATCTGAGATCGGCAAAAGTTTATTTTACCAGCGGCGGCCTGCAGAACCGGGAACGGGCCCAGGCAGGATTTCAACAGGCGCTGGGTTTCATCAAACGCCGCCTTGCCAGGTGCCTGGATTTGCGCTATATGCCGGATCTTAAATTTTTTTATGACGAAACCCTGGAATACGGCATCCACATCAACGGCATCTTAAAATCGATTTCCAGCGATGAGACAGATTCTGACGCAACTGAAAAACTGTGAGATTGTGCTGGTGGCATCCCACACCTACCCGGACGGTGACGCCATCGGTTCGCTCTTGGCCATGGGCCTGGCACTGGACAGCCTGGGGAAAACAGTGACGATATACAACGAAAGCCCCATCCCGGCCGTCTACAAGTTCCTGCCGTCCATCGACCGGATTACATCCCGTATGGATATGCATGCCGGCTACGACACGGCGGTAATTCTGGACTGCGGGGACATGGAGCGCCTGGGTGCATCTTTTGCCGCCACCGCAGCGAAAACACCGGTGCTCGTCAATATCGACCACCATGTCACCAACACCGGCTTTGGCGACCTGCAGCTTGTCGACACCCAGGCCTGTGCCAGCGCCGAAATCGTCTACCGGCTGATCAAGGGCCTGGATGTCCCCATCAGCACCGCCATGGCGGCCGCCATTTATACCGGCATCTTCACCGACACAGGCTCGTTCAGGTTTTCCAACACCAACCGGGCCGCTTTCGCCATCTGCCAAGAAATGGTGGAAACGGGCGTGGATCCCTGGACGGTGTCCCGGCACGTATACGGCACCTATTCCCTGGGGCGCATCAAGCTTTTGAACCTGGCACTGGACACCATCGAACTGGCGCGCGACGGCAAGGTTTCCATGATGACGCTGACCCAGGCGATGCTGCGTGAAACCGGGACGCAGCCGGAGGATGCCGACGGCCTGATCAACTATGCCCGCGGCATCGAGGATGTCAAGCTGGCGATCCTTATTCAGCAGAAGCCCAACGGCCGCGAGATCGCCGGTGGACCGGCTCCTTACCACGTCAGCCTGCGGTCCGACGGCTCCATCGACGTGGCCGACCTGGCGGCCACATTCGGCGGCGGCGGCCATGCCAGTGCCGCCGGATTTGACGTGGCGCAGACCACGCTGCCCGAGTTGAAGGCCGCAATACTCAGGCTGACCGGAGATCTTTGAAAATCCATTGAAACAGGCCGGCGTACAAATGCCGGGGCATAGCCATGGATTCACGGGGCGGGCCCATGGCGGGGAAAACAGCTCTATGGAAAAGCACACGTTTCCCGACGGCATTCTACTGATAGACAAACCCGCACGGTTGAGCTCCGCCGCCGTGGTCGCCGCCGTGAAGCGCATCACCGGTGCTGCCAAGGTCGGCCACGGCGGCACACTGGACCCCTTTGCCACCGGTCTGATGGTCTGCTGCCTGAACCGGGCCACGCGCCTGGCGCGCTTCTTTCTGGCCGGCAGCAAACACTACACGGCCACCCTGCGCCTGGGCAGCGCCACCGACACGCAGGATGTGACGGGGCAGGCGATCGCCGAGATGCCCTGGGACGGCATTTCGGAAACTGCCATACGCCGCTGCACGGCCGGTTTCACGGGCTGGATCGAGCAGCTGCCGCCGGTGTACTCGGCCTTGAAACACCGCGGTGTGCCGCTCTATAAACTGGCGCGCAAGGGATTCGCCGTACAGAAGCCCGCCCGCCGGGTCCTGATTTCGTCCATCGAAATTACCGGTATCCGGCTGCCCGATGTGCAACTCGAGGTGATCTGCTCGGCCGGTACCTACATCCGCACGCTGGGCGCGGACCTGGCAAAAGCACTGGGCACCTGCGGCCACCTGCGTGCGCTGCGGCGGCTTGCGAGCGGCGGCTTCGATCTTTCCCGCGCCCTGGCTTTCGAAGCCCTCGAACCGCTGGCGCAGGCCGGCGAACTGCGCCGTCACGTAATTTCGATGGCCGATGCACTGACCGGCTTTGCCTGCCATGTGGCCGACGGGCAGCTGGTCGAAAAAATCCGCCACGGCCGGCCCCTGACCGCGGCCGACATCCCGGCAAGGGCGCATCCGCACGAGACCGGGAAGGCCGCAGCGTATATCAAGGTAATCGATGGATCCGGCAACCTGGCCGCCGTACTGGAAAAGGCGGCTGCGTCGGAAACATATCGTTACTGTTGCGTTTTTTCTAATTAAAGCATAAGAAGAACCTGGAGATGGGCTGCTTTGCACAAGCCGCCAGTTCTCCGACCGACAAATACATTATTGCAAAAGCGACTATCGGAACATAGGAGGCTAGCAGAAATTGGTTTTTACAACTCAGGAAAAAAAGGCACTGATCGAGAAATTTCGTCTGCATGAAAGCGACACGGGTTCACCCGAAGTTCAGGTGGCCCTGCTGACCCATCGGATTTCCTACCTGACGGAGCATCTCAAGACCCATAAAAAGGATCACCACTCCAGGAGAGGCCTGCTGATCCTGGTCGGCAGGCGCCGCCGGTTGCTGAACTATGTAAAAAACAAGGATGTCAAGCGCTACCGGGCGGTTATCGAAGCGCTGGGCCTGCGCAGATAGCCACCGCGAGTGCTGCATCACGCCGCACCTCAACGGCTGCTGCCTGGGCAGGGTCCCGGAAACAGGCGGCCGTTCTGGAAACACTTTCCGAGCAGATTGCAAAACTTGTGACTGCTTACCATGTAAGGAATAAAACAAGATGGAACATCTATTTCAAGCCCAGGTGGGCGATCGAACACTCACCATCCAGACCGGCAAAGTCGCCAAACAGGCTTCCGGCTCTGTTGTCGTGCAATACGGCGAAACCATCGTGCTGGTCTCGGTGGTTTCGACCCAGGAAGAACGCGACACGAACTTTCTGCCGCTGACCGTGGAATATCAGGAAAAAATCTACGCGGCGGGCAGGATTCCCGGCAATTATTTCCGGCGTGAAATCGGCCGGCCCAGCGAAAAGGAAACCCTCACCGCCAGACTGATCGACCGGCCCATCCGGCCCTTGTTCCCCGAAGGCTACCGCTTTGAAACCCAGGTGATCGCCACCGTGCTCTCCATGGATCAGCAAAACGACGCCGACACCTTGGCCATGATCGGGGCCTCCGCCGCCCTGGAAATATCGGACATCCCCTTTGCCGGACCCATTGCCTGCGTTAGGGTGGGGCGTGTCAATGGGGCGTTCGTAGCCGATCCCACCCTGGACGAACTGGAAGAAAGCGACATCAACATCATCGTGGCCGGCTCCAAAACCGGCGTGGTGATGGTGGAGGGCGGAGGGAAAATCGTCGCCGAGCAGGATCTGCTGGACGCCATTTTTTTCGGCCACCAGGCCATGCAGCCGATTATCGAGATGCAGACCCAGCTGAAAGCCGTCGCCGGCAAGCCCAAACGCGTTTTCCAGCTGCCCGAACAGGATAGCCGCCTGGTCGGCATGCTGACCGATAGGGCCGCCACGCCACTGCGCGAAGCCCTGCTCATTCCGACCAAAATCGAACGCAACGCCCGGCTGCGGGCGCTCAAAGCCGAAATTTTCGAAAACCTGGGCGCGGATTATGCCGACCGCCGTGCAGAAGTCTACGACATCCTCAAAGATATGCAGCGGGAAATCTGCCGCAACCTGATCCTCAAAGAAGGAAGGCGCATCGACGGACGGGCCTTTGACCAAATCCGCCCCATCGACTGCGAAGTCGGCATCCTGCCGCGGCCGCACGGCAGCGGACTTTTCACCCGCGGTGAAACCCAGGTGCTGGGTGTTTTGACACTGGGGTCGGGCCAGGATGAACAGCGCGTGGAGACTCTGAGCGGCGAGGAATTCCGCCCCTTCATGCTGCACTACAACTTTCCCCCATACTCGGTTGGCGAAGTCAAGCGCATCGGCGGCCCCAGCCGCCGGGACATCGGCCACGGCGGACTTTCCACACGCGCCATCGAACAGGTGCTGCCCGACAAGGAGGATTTCGACTACACCATCCGCCTGGTTTCCGAAGTGCTCGAATCCAACGGCTCCTCCTCCATGGGCACCGTATGCGCCGGCATCCTGGCGCTCATGGACGGCGGCGTGCCCATCAAGGCCCCGGTGGCCGGAATCGCCATGGGGCTGGTTTCCGAAGGAGAGCAGGTGGTCATTTTGTCGGACATTCTGGGAGATGAAGACCACACCGGCGACATGGACTTCAAGGTGGCCGGTACGGCCGAGGGCGTCACCGCCGTGCAGATGGACATTAAAATCCACGAACTGTCGCGGGAGATCCTGGCAAAGGCCCTGGACCAGGCGCGCGCCGGAAGGCTGCACATTCTCGGCAAAATGGAGGCGGCGCTCAAGGCCCCGCGCAAACAGATTTCTCCCTATGCCCCGACCATCCTGACCATCAAAATCAAGCCCGACAAGATCCGCGAAGTCATCGGGCCGGCCGGCAAAGTCATCCGCGCCATCCAGAGTGAAACGAACACCAAGATCGAGATCGATGACAGCGGCATGGTGAAAATCGCCGCTTTTTCAAAGGAAGAGGCCGAAAAAGCCGTTTCGCTGGTGCAGGAGATCATCGCCGAGCCCGAGGTCGGCGCCGTCTATGAAGGCAAGGTGGTCAAAATCACCGATTTCGGCGCCTTCGTTCAGATTCTGCCCGGCACCGACGGCCTGGTCCACATCTCACAGCTGGCCCCCCACCGGGTGACCAAAGTATCGGACGTGGTTACAGAGGGCGACATCATCAAAGTCAAGGTGCTTGAAGTCTCCCGCGACGGAAAAATCCGGCTCAGCCGCAAGGCCCTGATGGAAAGAGACCATGGCCGACGGCGCAAATAAAACCACCCTTGAAAACGGTGTCCGTATTCTGACTGAAAAAATGCCCTACAGCCGGTCGGTTTCCATGGGTGTCTGGGTCAGCGTGGGCGCACGCGACGAAGAGGCCGCCGAGAGTGGCCTCTGCCACTTCATCGAGCATATGATCTTCAAGGGCACCCGTAAACGCAGCGCTTTCCAGATCGCCAAGGAATTCGACGCCATCGGCGGGTATTCAAACGCCTTCACGGCCATGGAGAACACCTGCTACCACGCAAAGGTGCTGGACAGCCACCTGGAAACCATGGTCGATATCCTCACGGATATTTTCTTAAACTCCGTTTTCGACAGCCGTGAAGTGGAAAAAGAGCGCCCGATCATCTTTCAGGAAATCGGCATGCTGGAGGACAGTCCGGATGAATACCTCCATCTGCTGGCAGGCCAGACCTTCTGGGGCGACCATCCCCTGGGCCGCTCGATCCTGGGGACCCGTGAAAATATTCGGAACCTGAGCGCCGAAGACATCCGGGCCTTTTTCCGGCGCCTCTACCAGCCGGACCGCATGATCATTTCGGCCGCCGGCAATGTGGAACACGACCGCATCGTCGACCTGGTGGGCCCGCTGTTTGAAACCCTTGAGTGCCGCAACGGCCTGCCTGCACGGCGCAAGCCGCAGCCACACGCGCGCGTCAATGTCTGCTTCAGGGAGCTCGAACAGACCCACATCTGCGTCGCCGGCCGGGGCCTGTCCATTACCGACCCCGAACGCTACAAGTTTTCGCTGTTAAACACCATCTTCGGTGGCAACATGAGTTCGCGCCTCTTCCAGGAGATCCGCGAACGCCGGGGCCTGGCCTACTCGGTTTATGCGTTTTCGAATTCGTACTTCGACAGCGGCATGTCCGGCGCCAGTGCCGGCGTGGACCCGACCAACGCCCGCGAGTCGGTACGCCTGATCCTGGAACAGATGCGCCGGCTGGCGGCAGAACCCGTCAGCGACGCCGAACTGCGGGCCGCCAAAGAGTACACCAAGGGCAACCTGCTGCTGGCCACCGAGAACAACGACAACCAGATGGTGCGCCTGGCCCAGAATGAGTTCCACTTCGGCCGGGAAGTACCGCTTTCGGAAGTGGTTTCCAATATCGAGGCCACCAGCGCAGCGGACATTCTCGAGCTGGCGCGACGCATCTTCAGACCCGGAGAAAACGCCATTACCATCGTGGGCCCCGTTTCCGATCCGGCGGCCTTTGAAAGCCTTGAATAGATTCCCCCGGGAAGGCCGGGAGCTTTTGCCGTCTAATCCCGTGGGTGGCCTGCATTCATCCACGGGCAAATCCGTGGTTTTCTGTCTTCGAACGCCCAAACCCAATGAACACAAAAAACCTGGATAAACCGCCGCGCCTCCAAATTCTGCGTCTGGACCCGCTCGCAAACGCCGACATTCCGCTGCCGCGCTACATGACATCCCAGGCCGCCGGGATGGATGTCTGCGCAGCCATCGACGGAGACCTGACGGTTGCAGCCGGGGATATCGCCCTGATCCCCACTGGATTCGCCATGGCCCTGCCACCCGGCTTCGAGGCCCAGATCCGGCCGCGCAGCGGGCTGGCCGTGCACCATGGCATCGGACTGGTCAACGCGCCGGGCACCATCGACGCCGATTACCGTGGCGAAATCAAAATCGCGGTCATCAACCTGGGCAGAGAGCCGTATACTTTTCATCGTGGCCAGCGCATTGCCCAGATGGTGATCCAGCGTGCCTGGCAGGTTGAGATCGAAGTCGTCGAGGATCTTCCCGGAACCCGGCGCGGCAGCGGCGGCTTCGGCCACACGGACGGGCAGCCGAACCCCGCTTGAAAGAGCGGCTGTACGGGGGCCTGCACGCTGCGCATCAAAAACACCTGCAAAATATACGCGCGCTTGTCCATTTGGAGGACACATGGCCCCGAGGCCACATTCCACTTATCGCAGGAGGCATGGTGTACCGCCCGACGGCCGGCGCCATGTGCGGCTGCCTTGAGCACCGGAAGCGGCGGGGCAAAAGCCCGCTTGCACGTATGCGTCCTGGCCTCCGGCAGCCGCGGCAATGCCATCTACATTTCAGACGGCACGACCAGCCTGCTGCTGGACGCCGGCATGAGCGGTGCCGAGATCCAGCGCCGCATGGCTTCCCGCGGCCTTGTACCGGAACACCTGGACGGCATCCTGGTCTCCCACGAACACCGCGACCACGTCAGCGGCGTGGGCGTCCTGGCCCGGCGTTTCAAGCTGCCGGTTTACGTCAGTCGCGCCACCCTCCGGGCCGCCCCCCAGCTGGGTCGCCTGCACAAAGCCGTTCACTTTCGCTGCGGCACCCCTTTTCGCATCAACACGCTGGATATACATCCCTTTTCCATTTCTCACGACGCCGCCGACCCGGCCGGCTTCAGCATCGAAAACAACGGCTGCAAAGTCGCCGTGGCCACCGATCTGGGCTTCGCCACGTCCATGGTCAAGGAGCACCTGAAAAATGCCGCGCTGCTGATTCTCGAAGCCAACCACGACCCGCACATGCTGATCAACGGCCCCTACCCCTGGCCGCTGAAACAGCGCATCCAGGGCCGTACGGGACATCTCTCCAACCCGGATTCCAAGGCGCTTCTAGCCGCCGTGCTGCACGCCGGCCTGCAGCATGTGCTGCTGGCGCACCTGAGCGAAACCAACAACAGCCCCCAAAAGGCCTTTGATACCGTCGTCCGGGTGTTGGCGGCGTACCGCATCCCGCTGACCGTCTGCCGCCAGGATGCCTGCAGCGAGATTATCTATGCGCGCTAGCCGGCATGACCCTCAGTGTCATATAAACCCCGTCAAAATTCCCGCGGAAAAAAACGCTGCCCGCCGCTTGCGCAATGCACTGCAAGCTTCAGGCAGCGTCAGATTTTAAATCGAACGGCGCGCTGCGCCATCGAAGTCAGGCGCCGATTTTCTGCCCGACGGCCTTACCGTACTCTTGGCAGGCGCGCATGCCGTCCTGGGTATCGATCACCTGTTCCTTCAGGTTCAAAGAGCCCAGGTCCACCGTGTCCATCTTGAACACGTGCTGCAGAGTGTCGTAAATCATGGGGCCCGACTCGCCACTGTGGGTGTACGAACAGAACGCGCCGCCGATCTTGCCGGTCAGGTTCAGTTTTTCCATCAGAAAAAGAAAGGTCTTCATGGCCGCCGTCATGTCCCGGTGATAGGTGGGACACCCCAGGATATAGCCGTCATATCCCTCGATTTCTTTCTCGTTTTTGATGGATGTTACCTTCTTGAGGTCCGCCGTATGGCCACCGATGCGGATGCCTTCGGCGATATACTGAGCCATTTTTTCAGTATTGCCGGTACGGCTGATGTACGCAACAACCACTTTTCCCATCTTGTCAACCTCCTGTTATTGAAATTTTGGTATCCTCTTGGACTTGAAGGCGTATCCGGCCGGGCGCATTGCCTGATGGCCGAAAAACTGTTTCGCACGTTAATTAGCATCCGGCTTCACGGTTTGCAATCACTAAGTCTACAAACGGCAGTTTTCCCTTGTTTTTTCTCAAACGGTGCTTTAAAAAGCATGGGGTCGCGATATTTTACGGGAGGCCGTCATGGAACTGAGACAACTGGGAACGTCCGAAATTCAGATATCCCCCATTCTGATGGGCACCTGGCAGGCCGGCAAACAGATGTGGGTGGGCATCGATGACGCCGAAAGCATCCAGGCCCTCAGGGCTGCGTTCGATGGCGGAATCAACACCATCGATACGGCGGAAGTCTACGGCAACGGGCATGCAGAGCGCATCATCGCCAGAGCCCTGGGAGACGTCCGCCATGAAGTGGTTTACGCCAGCAAGGTGTTCGCCAACCATCTGGCCTACGATCAGGTCATAAAGGCCTGCCACCGATCCCTGAAAAACCTCGCCACCGATTATATCGACCTGTATCAGATTCACTGGCCGGCCGGCACCTTCAACAGCCCGGAAGTGCCCATCGAAGAGACCATGGGGGCCATGAACACGCTCCGCCGGCAGGGCAAGATCCGCGCCATCGGCGTTTCCAATTTCTCCGGCCGGCAGCTGGAAGAAGCGGCGCGCTATGGCCGCATCGAAAGCCTGCAGCCGCCTTATTCGCTGTTCTGGCGGCACGTGGAAAAAGATGCCATGCCGTTTTGCCGCGAGCACCAGATAACGATCCTCTCCTATTCCTCTCTGGCGCAGGGCCTTTTGACCGGCCGATTCGGGCCTGACCACAAGTTCGCCAAGGGTGACAACCGCGCCAAGAACCGGCTCTTCCAGGGGGAGACTTTCGAGCGCGCGCAGCTGGCTCTGGCGCGTTTGCGCGAAATCGCGCAAAAAGCCGGTGTCAGCATGGCCCAACTGGCCCTGGCGTGGCTGATTCACCAACCCCGGACCTGCGCCATCGCCGGTGCCAGGAATGCGGAGCAGGCCCGCCAAAATGCCGCCGCCACCGACGCAGTGCTCTCCGATACGGTCCTGGCCGAAATCGACGCCGCCGGGCGCATCGTCACCGATAAACTGGACGACAACCCGGTGATGTGGCAGTGGTGAAACGGAGCCGAGATGGCTTTTTGCAAAATTTCAGGCCTTTCGGGCAAACTGTATCTTCCTGAACAGTCCGCAGGCCGGCCCAAAAAGCACGGTTGCGAGGACTGTTACACCTGCCAGCGGTGCAGCGACGACCGCTGCCGGATATGCCGCCGTCGGCCGGACGGACGGTCCGTCGGCCGGGTTGCGGCCCACTGCCCTGAAAAGGGGACCTGCCCATGACAGTGATCACGCTGCTGAAAGACCGGCTGACGCGGCTGGGCAGCCGGGCGCTGCGGCCGGTGGAGCTGATGGGCAGCATGGGCGTCTTTTTCGGCCGCGGCCTGTTTCACATGCTGACACTGCCGCTGCAGTTGCGCAAAATCTCCCAGCAGGTCTATTTCATCGGCGCCAAGTCGATTTTCGTGATCTGCCTGACCAGCGCTTTCACCGGCATGGTGCTGGGCCTGCAGGGCTATTATACACTGGTCAAGTTCGGCTCTGAAGGTATGCTGGGCGCTGCCGTAGCCCTTTCCATCATCCGTGAAATGGGACCGGTGCTCACCGCCATCATGGTGGCCGCACGGGCCGGATCGGCCATGGCAGCGGAAATCGGCATCATGCGCATCTCGGAGCAGATCGATGCCCTGACCACCATGGATATCGATCCGATTCGCTACCTGGTCAGCCCCCGGATGGCCGCCGGTTTGATCAGTTTCCCACTGCTGACAGCCCTGTTTGACGTCATTGGCATCCTGGGCGGCTACCTCACCGGATCGCTCCTGCTGGGCATCAACCCCGGGGTCTACTTCGCGCGTGTCAACAGCAGCGTCGTCATGAAGGATGTCAGCGGAGGCTTTATCAAATCCATCGCCTTCGCCATTCTGGTCATCCTGATCTGCTGCTACCAGGGATACTACACCCACCGGCGCAAAGAAGGCTTCGGCGCGCGGGGCGTGAGCCTGGCCACCACCTCGGCGGTGGTGAGTTCCTCCGTTCTGATCCTGGTGGCGGATTACATACTGACTTCGATTCTTTTGTAAAATTTATGCGAAAGCCTCTGATCCAGTTAAAAAACATCCACAAATCCTTTGGGGACAACCGTGTCCTCAAGGGCGTCGACCTGGATATTTACCCGGGGGAAGTCACGGCCATCATCGGCAAAAGCGGCGTGGGCAAGAGTGTTCTGCTCAAGCTGATCATCGGACTGCTTCAGCCCGACGCGGGCAGCATTCTGTTCAACGGCCGGCCGTTGGCGGACCTTTCGCGTGCCGAGAAACACGATTTCAAGCAAAAGTTCAGCTACATGTTCCAGGGGACGGCACTGTTCGACTCCCTGACGGTTTACGAAAACATCGCCCTGCCGCTGAGCGAACGCGGCAAGATGCCCAAAGCGGAAATCGCCAGACAGGTGCGGCGAAAAATGGAGCAGCTCGACCTGCACCAAATTGAAGACATATACCCTTCGCAGCTGTCCGGCGGTATGAAAAAACGCGTGGCTCTGGCCCGCGCACTGGTCACCGATCCGGAAATCGTGCTGTTCGATGAACCGACCACCGGCCTGGACCCCATCCGCAAAAACGCCGTCCACAGCATGATTTCAGACTACCAGAAACGTTTCGGATTCACCGGTGTGGTGGTCAGCCATGAAATCCCGGACATTTTTTATATCTCGCAACGCGTCGCCATGCTGCACGAAGGCCGTATCATGGTAGAAGGCAACCCGGACACCATTATGCGTTCCGAAGACCCGGTGATTCAGCAGTTCATCTACGGTCTGGAAACGCGGCATGACGACTTGACCGGCCTGCTTCCCCAGCCCCAGGGCGAAAAAAAATTCTGGGAGCACATGGCGCGCCTGCAGCATCACCGCATCAACTTTTCGCTGATCCTGTTCACGGTTGAAAATATCGACGAAATCAACGAAAAAATCGGGCACGTGGCCGGCCAGATGGTCATCCGTAACCTGGCCATGCAGGTGCAGCAATTTCTCTCCATCACCGATACCTGTTCGCGTTTTGGTATGAATAAAATCCTGGTGGTCCTTTCCGACAGCAACAAGGAACGTGCCCAGATGTTCTGCTCCCAGCTGGATCAGGAAATCAAGCCCGGCCAGATGCTGGGAGACCAGGATAAACGCCCTGATTTTTGCGTATCAGTCAGCGTGGGGTTCGTCGAAGTGCAGGAGGACAGCCACCTGAAAGACCTGTTAATCGGTGTCGAGGAAAATCAGAAGCGTTTTTACGAATTTCGCGTATGCACCATGTCGGAGGAAACATGAAGAAGTCATCCACCGATTTAATTGTCGGTATCTTCGTACTGGTCGGTATCCTTTGCGTGGGTTACCTGACGGTAAAGCTGGGTAAAATGGAACTGATCGGCGGAAATTACTATTCACTGTTCGCCCGCTTTCAGTCCGCTTCAGGCTTAAAACCCGGTGCCAGTGTGGAAATCGCCGGCGTCCCGGTGGGACGAGTGGATGCCATTACGCTGGACAAGAAACGCATGGCCGCGCAGGTGGAATTGAGAATCCGCAAAGATGTGCAGCTAAGCGATGACGTCATCGCCGCCATAAAAACTTCTGGACTGATCGGCGATAAATTTATTAAGCTTTCCCCCGGCGGGTCTGATGAAATGCTGAAGCCCGGCGGTATGATCACGGAAACCCAGTCCGCCATCGATCTCGAAGAGCTGATCAGCAAGTACGTGTTTGGAAGCATCCACTGAAGCAGCGCCTATTTTTGATATCGACGGAAAGGAGCCTACAGTGATAAAAACCTTTGCCGCTTTCGGGCTGGTACTGATCCTGGCCGCCAGTACCCCGGCCCTGGGCCAGCAGCCCACGAAAACTCCCATGGAAACACTGAAAAAACCGCTGGATGAAGTGATTGCCATCCTCCGTGATCCGCAGTACAGGTCAAAAGATAAAAGGGCATTGCAACGCAAGAGCATCTATAAGGTCACCGACAGAATTTTTGATTTTGTGGAAATTTCCAAACGTGCGCTGGCACGCAACTGGAGAATATTTACACCCGCGCAACGCCGGGATTTTACTGAAGTTTTCACCACGTTGCTGAAAGATACCTACTCCCGCAAAATTCAAGGGGAATATACCGGGCATGAAAAAATCCTCTACGTAGGCCACGAGATGCTCTCCGCCACAAAGGCGGTGGTCAAAACCAAAATCCTGCGGGAAAGCGGCAACATCCCCGTGGATTACCGCATGCGCCTGCGTCACGGCCGATGGATGGTCTACGACATCAAAATAGAGGGGGTCGGCCTGGTGCAAAACTACCGCGCCCAGTTCAACAACTTTCTTTTAAATAAAAAACCGGCCGACCTGATCGCGCAGCTGCGCAAGAAGGTGGCGAAATTCAAAGACGAATAGGGATCTTCAATGAGGGTCTTCAAAGCCTCCTGCATCGTTTTTCCCCTGGCGCTTTTGCTCGGCGGCTGCGCGCACCATACGGCCCCTGCCGCACGCACGTTTGCGCCCCGATCCGTTGCAGCCCCGGCAGGCGGGATCCGCACACTGGTGGTCACCGTTTCCGCGGACGCGGCGGCAGCAACTGACGATGAAGACGCTTTTGCGGACGACAACCTGGATTTTTTAAATGAAGAGGAAAACGAGGCCCCGCCGAGCGTGGCAGACCCCCTGTCCGGCTGGAACCGGGCGATGTTCACCTTCAACGACCGGGCCTATTTCTGGGTCCTCAAACCGGTGGCCAAAGCTTACAAGGCCGTTGCCCCCGAACCGATGCGGGTGGGCATCAAGAATTTTTTTTACAACCTGGCGATGCCCATACGCTTGGCCAACTGTCTTTTGCAGGGCAAATTCAAATCCGCCGGTCTCGAACTGGAGCGCTTTTTCATCAACAGTACGGTGGGATGCGCCGGACTTGGCGACCTTTCACCCTTTTATCCCGATCTGCAGATTCCCCCGGAAGACCTGGGACAGACCTTCGGCCGGTACGGTGCGGGCGAAGGGTTCTACATTGTATGGCCGCTGCTGGGCCCTTCCACCCTGCGCGACACGCTGGGTAAGATCGGCGACATCTTCATCGACCCGGTAACCTATTTCAATACCGCCACCATCGGCATAGGTACCCGTGCTTTCGACACGATCAATGACACCTCGCTGCGCCTGGGAGATTATGAAGCCATCAAGGAATCAGCGCTCGATCCTTACGTTTCCTTTCGCAACGGCTATATTCAATTCCGACGAAAGCAAATTCACGAGTAAACACCCACTCAGACAGGCTCCGACCGTGGCACCCTATCCGCCAGCACAGGACGCCGGCCGCCGAATGCGGCTGCGGGCCCTGAAATCGATTTACGCAATCTACGCTCGTTTCGCGCGGAGCCTGGCCTTGGCCTGCACAAAGGGCTGCGCCGCCTGCTGCACCTGCGATGTCACCGCCACAGCCCTCGAGACCGACCTCATCCGGGACTACATGGCGGCCGCCGGACAAGACGACCGTCTGCCGCCGCAGGACGCTGTGCAGGCGCCCACGCGCTTCCGCCCGCAGCTGACCACCAACGAAATGGCCCGGCGCTGCGCAGGCGGCGAGGATGTCCCGCCGCCGTCAAAACGCGCCGGTACAGGCCGCTGCCCCCTCCTCGTCCATGAACTGTGCAGCATTTACCCGGCCCGGCCTTTCGGATGCCGCTGCCTGGTATCCACCAGGGACTGCCGGCAGACCGGCTACTCGCAGATCGACGACTTCACGCTGACGGTAAACAGCGTTTTTTTGCAGTACATCGAGCACCTGGACGCCGGCCGGCCCTGGGGCAACCTGATCGATATGCTGTATGCCCAGCGCCCCGGCGCTTCAATCTGTATCGGGGCCGGCCACCCGCATCCGGAATGCGAAACGGGCCTGCTGGTCAGCCGGACCGTGCCGGTGCTGATGGTGCCGCCGGAGCATCGCGAACGGATCGAACCCATCCTGGCGGAACTGTCGCGGGCCCTGTCCGGAAAATGCAATCCGTCCCGGACAGCCCGGAACCGGCCAGGACTTTTTGAGGAGCTTTCGTGACTTCAGAAAACACATCCGGAGAATCTTTCCCCATGCCGGCCACTTTCATGGAGGGCAACGAGGCCATTGCCCGCGGGGCGCTGGCCGCCGGCTGCCGCTTTTTCGCGGGCTACCCGATCACACCGGCGACCACTATTTTCCAGACCATGCTGGCGCTGCTCCCGCCCGCGGGCGGCGTCTGTCTGCAGGGCGAAGACGAAATCGCCTCCATCGGGTTCTGCCTGGGTGCCTCCATGGCCGGTTTCAAGGCCATGACGGCCACCTCGGGCCCGGGTATCAGCCTTTACAGCGAACAGATCTCTTTTGCCATCGGGAGCGAGATCCCGGTCGTCATCGTGGACGTGCAGCGTCTGGGGCCCTCCACCGGATCGGCCACACGGGGCGCCGACGGCGACATCCAGTTTCTGCGCTGGGGAAATTCCGGCGGCCTACCGGTCATCGTGCTGGCGCCGGTGGATGTCCGCGACTGTTTCGAGCTCACCATGCGGGCTTTCAACCTGGCCGAGTCTTATCGCTGCCCGGTGTTCATCGCCTCCAACAAGGAAATCGGCATGACTCGTGAAAGCGTCTCCCTAAACGCGCTGCCCCGCCCGGCAGTCATTGACCGCAAGGCCTTTTCCGGCACGGACCGGTTTCTGCCATTTGCCGCCGACGCTACCCGGAAAGTACCCGGCTTTCTGCCCATCGGCGGCGATATTCCGGTTCGCCAGACTTCGTCGACCCACGGCCCGGACGGCTATATCACCACCGACCCCGATGAGATCGCCGCTGTACAGACACGCCTGGATCAAAAGCTCAAAGCGTCCATCCGGCGGTTCAGCTACTGGGCGCAGTACGGCCCGGATACGGCCGAAACGCTCATCATCACCTACGGCATCTCCGGCCGCGCGGCCAAAAGCGCCCTGGCCCGCTGCCACCGGGCTGGTGCAAAAAGTGTGGCTTTGCTGGTCTTAAAAACGCTCTGGCCGGTGCCTGCAGACCTGATCTGCAACAAATCCGCCAATGCAAATCGCATCCTAGTGGTCGAAATGAACCTCGGGCAGTACGTGCGCGAAATCCGGCGGCTGTTGCCCGACCGGCAGGTGGAATTCATCGGCCAGATGAACGGCCGCCTGATCCATCCCGAAACCATCGAAAGGGCAGTCTGCCATGGATAGCCTGATCAATCGCAGCCGGCCGCCGGTTTTCTGTCCCGGCTGCACGCACGAGCGTGTGGTGCACGCCCTGGACCAGACCCTTTCCCGCATGGGTCTTGCAGCCAACCGGGTTGCCATCGTCAGCGACATCGGTTGTTCGGGCCTCTTCGACACCTTTTTCAACACCCATGCCATGCACGGCCTCCACGGCCGCGCCCTGACATACGCCACGGGCCTGAAAATGGCCAACCCCGGCCTGACCGTCATCGTCACCATGGGCGACGGCGGGCTGGGCATCGGCGGCGCCCATCTGCTGGCCGCCTGTCGGCGCAACCTGGACCTCACGCTGCTGGTGCTCAACAACTTCAATTTTGGCATGACCGGTGGCCAGAGCTCGGCCACCACCCCGTCCGACGCCCTGGCAGCTTCCGGGTTTCTCAACCGGCTGGAAAAACCGCTGGACGTCTGCCGGCTGGTCGCGGCCGCCGGCGCCCCCTATGCGGCGCGCTGTTCCGGCCTGGACAAGGGGCTGGCACAGGAAATCGAGCGGGCCGTCGCCTTTGAAGGCTTTGCCGTACTCGACATCTGGGGCGTCTGCACGGGCCGCTATACCAAGCGCAATCGCCTGACGCCCGCCATGATCCGCGAAACCATCGACAGCATGCCCGGCGGCGGGGGGGCCATCCGCGAAAACCAGCGGCCGGAATACGCCGCCGGCTATGCTGCAGCCCGTGCCGCCTTGGCGCCGCCGCAGCCGCCGGTGGAGATCAAGGCCCGTTTCAAACCTCTGGTCCGGGGCCGCCACGAAGTCGTATTGATGGGTGCCGCCGGACAGCGCATCATCACCGCCGGCGAAATTCTCGCCATGGCCGCCATGGGCGCCGGGCTGCAGGCCACCCAGAAAAACGAATATAACATTACCGTGCTGCGCGGGCCTTCCATCAGTGAAGTCATCGTCGCGGATGCAAAAATCGGCTACACCGGCATGGAAACGCCGGACATCATCCTGGCCCTGGCACAGGAGGGCGTCGACCGCCGCCGGCGGTCCTTCGCGAATCTGCCCCCCGGCTCCCTGGTCCTCTGCGCGGCCGATGTTGCACTGCCGGACTGCCGGGCACAAATCCGCCGCATCGATTTCAAAAAACGCGGCATCCGGCCGGCGGACCGTGCGCTGGCATCTCTGGCGATGCTGGCCGCATCCCAACGGATCGTCTCGACTCCCATGCTCATGGCCGCCCTGAAGCAGCGTTTCCACGGCCAAGTGCTGGCGTCTGCCCGCAAAACCGTGCAAAGGGCCGTCGAGCGCTGATGCTCCGCAGTCCGAAACCAACCCCATATCGGCGCCGCCCGGCCGTACACGGGGCTCTTCGCCCACGCCGGTCCATACGACACCAAAATCCCGCTGACGGGCCAGGCGCTTGCCGGCGGCGCAGGTGGCCGGTATCGCGGCGGATGCAGCTCAAGCCGGCATCACACCAACGCAAAGCGCCCGGAATGAGTTTGCCGGCAAGCCGCGGGACTTACGCACTGGTTCTGCGGAAAGATACGGAGGCGGCTCTGCAGGTGGGCCGACTCGGATATTTTGCCTTTCCGAAGGGATACTACATTTACGCCGGCAGCGCTTTGGGGAGGGGAGGCCTGGCGGCGCGCCTGTACCATCATCTCGCTTTTGCCGGCAAGCCGCGCTGGCACATCGACTACCTCCGGCGCCACGCACTGGTTGTGGAAATCTGGGTTGCCGAAGCCCAGACACGCATGGAATGCCGCTTTGCCGATGCCCTGGCGGACCTTTCCGGATCCACTTTGGTCGCCCCCGGATTCGGCGCATCGGATTGCAACTGCCGCGCGCACCTGTATTATTTCAAACGGCGGCCACGTTTCGCGACGTTCAACCGGCAGCTGCACCTAGCCGCCGCAGGCATTGCGGCCTGTCGCATTCCGGCCGATCCGGTGGCAAATCCACAACCGCCCATCAAATAAAAAGGGTACCGGCGCGTTTGGCCGATACCCTTATGACACGACTGTCTGCGATTTGGTTTTTACCAGAGTCTGGTGAAAAAAGAGCGCTCAAAGGCCGTGTACGGGTCCCGGAAAAAATGGCTGATCCTTGCGTCATCCCAGGTGCCGAGTTCCCTGTGCAGCTGCCGCACGTGGTGTCCGAAATAAATCGCTCCGATTCCGGCCATGATCAGTGTGCCGGCCACGATACCCACCAGCACCGCCGGGAACACGGCCACTATCAAGCCCAGCACGATGATTCCCATACCAGGAGCATAATACCTGAAATTGCGCAGCATCCTGTTCTCCTCATCGGGAAACCGGGGGATGGCCCGGCCGGGCGCTTCATCCCCCGCGACCCGTCAGTGAATGGTGATCTGTTTGGGTTTCTGCTCCTCGGGTTTGGGAATCTCGATTTTCAGGACACCATCTTTGAAATCGGCCTTGATCTTGTCCGGGTCGATCTCCCCGGGGAGCGTAAAAGAGCGCTCAAAGCGGCCGAAAGTCCGTTCACGGCGATAGTAGTTGTCCTCCTTGACTTTCTTTTCTTCGGAACGTTCGCCGCTCAAGGTGAGCACACGGTCCTTGACATCGACGTGAATGTTCTTTTTGTCGACGCCCGGCAGCTCAGCCTTGATCACGATGCTGTCCTTGTCATCGTAGACGTCGGCCCGGGGATTCCAGCTGCCCAGCCCCCACTCGCTTTCCACGGAGCTGGAGGGCAGGAAAAAATCATCGAACATGCTGTTGATACGGTTGCGCAGACTGAACATGTCTCTTACGGGGTTCCATTTGACAAGTTCCATAATGACACCTCCTTGATCTTTTTTTTTGGGGTGCCATTACCGCGGCACCCATCTGCTCTTTTCTTTTGGCCCAATAATAATCCCAAAAAGGAGGTTGTCAATATTATTTTGTGATTTTTTTTCTAATTACTTTTAAGGTTTTTATAATTAAATAATGATTGTCGCACAGCACAAACTCCACCCGCCGCCGTTCCTACCGGCGTGAGGTTTCCGTTGGGCCCCGTGCCGGCGGCAGGTCACGAAGGAGTGCGTGTTTTTGGACCGAAGCCGGGTCGGCCGGAGGCGTGAAGGGCCTGTTCGAGTGCGGTTTCCAGGTCTCTGGCGCGCTGCAGCCCGATAAAGCGTTTGAGTTCGCAGCCATTTGAAAAAATAACCAGCGTGGGAATGCTGGTGATGCCCATTTTCACAGCCAGCCGGGGCTTTTCATCGACGTTGACCTCAAAAACCAGCGCCCTGCCGCTGTACTTTTGCGCCAGCTTTTCAATGGCCGGCTTCTGAATGCGGCAGGGGGCGCACCAGGGCGCGTTGAAATCGACCAGGCTGACTCCCCGTGCAATCCGGTTTTCAAAGGATCCGCTTTTCGTTTCACTGCCATGTTCCCTTGCCACGACACGCCTCCCCGAATCGCGATAGAAAGACGGGCATCACCCTGCGGCTGTCATTGCCAACCGGTCAACGTTACTCCTTTGCCGTGCAAAGTGCAGCGGCCCTGAGCCGCTGCACTTGCGTGCAATCCGTTGCCCTTCGAATCAGCCTCCGAAATCTCCGGCCGCCAGCAGGTGCATGGCTTCATCGGCGGTGACGCGCAGCTTGGCCAGATGCTGGTCGAAGTCCTGGCGTTCCGTTGCAATGTCGTCGATGCCCACTTCGGGCGTACACTTTTCCCGGACTTCCTCGATGCGCGAATCCATTTCGCTGATCATAATATGCAGGTCTTCAATATTGGGCAGAATTTTCTCTTTTTCGCCGCCCGGCAACGACTCCATCTTGCGGACGATATCGTAGACGATCGCCTTCCAGGCGGTGAGCTCCATTTCCATGGTCTTACAGCAGTTTCTGGCTTTCATGGCTGTCTCCTTTCTGAAAAAGTTGATTTGCGGACACGTTCCGCCGCCCCGCCCGACCAAATTTACAAGGCGCTTTTCGAAAACAACTTTTTCAAATCCCGTGCCAGAGTCCGCATCTTTTGCCAACTTATCGTAACACCCTGCGATTGCGTGGAATTTATATGACAGTTGCAACTCGGCGGCGCCTTGCCCATCACTTGGCGGCAGGGTATGCCATCAATGTAACGTTACCTTAACGTTTCTGTCTGCTTACGTTCCGCAGCGCACCTTTCGAGACTACTGTCTTGACAGAAATGGCATCACTTTCTAAACTGCCGGTCGACACGGCAGGTTTCACGCCGGCGACCCCACGGCAGCAGTCAGGTTGCAACAGACACGACGACAGGAGACATTGTCCGGCATGCAGACCAAAACCCACGAGATCTGGGACAAAAACTTCCTGAGCCAGATTATCGACGCCATGGCCGACGGCGTCTTTACGCTGGACACCCGCGGCCGCATCACCTCCTGGAACCGGTCCATGATCCGCATCACCGGATATCCGGCCGCCGAAGCCCTGGGGAAAACCTGCAACATTCTGCAGTGCAGCCGCTGTTTTGACCAGGAATGCCCGGAAGGCCCCAGCATATGCGGCATTCTGGACCATGGACAGTCGGAGGATTTTGAATGCCTGGTGCGCCACAAAACCGGCCTGGATGTCCCGGTCATCAAAAACGCCCGCGTCGTGCGCAATAACGATGGCGACATCATCGGCATCGTGGAAACACTCACCGATCTCACCGAACTGAAAAAGGCCCGTCTGAAAGCTGAACAGGCCCAGCGTCTGCTGGAGGAAAAGCACCGCCTGGGCAATATCATCGGCCACAGCCGATCCATGCAGCAGGTTTTCAACGCCATTCAGGTTGCGGCAGCCAGCCACGCCACCGTTTTGATCCAGGGTGAAAGCGGCACCGGCAAGGAACTGGTGGCCCGCGCAATCCATTACAACAGCGCACGCCGGGACAAACCCCTGGTCATCGTCAACTGTTCGGCACTCACCGAATCCCTGCTGGAAAGCGAGCTGTTCGGCCACGTCCGGGGGGCTTTTACAGGGGCGTTGCGGGACCGCACGGGGCGTTTCGAAGAAGCGGACGGCGGCACGGTTTTTCTGGACGAAATCGGTGAAATCACGCCCTTTATCCAGATCAAGCTGCTGCGGGTGCTCCAGGAACGGGAAATCGAACGGGTGGGTGATTCACGCCGCCGCCGCGTGGACATACGGATTATCGCGGCCACCAACCAGGATCTGTTCTCCCGGGTCCAGCAGGGGAAGTTCCGCCAGGATGTCTACTATCGCCTGAAAGTTTTCCCCATCAACCTGCCGCCGCTGCGAAAACGCAAAGATGACATTCCACTGCTGCTGACCCACTTCATCGAACAGTTGAACCGGAAAACCGGCAAACAGATCACCGGGTTGCAACATGAGGCCATGCAGCTGGTGCTGGACTATGCCTGGCCGGGCAATATCCGCGAACTGGAAAACGCCGTGGAACACGCTTTCGTGCTGCGCAACAAAGGTAAAATCGGCGTATTCGACCTGCCCCTGGAAATCCGGCAGATGCGCTATGCACCGAAAAACAGCACAGCGGTCTCCGCATCCCGCTCCCGGATACAACTCGACCGCCGCAAACTGCTGGACATTCTGGATGCATGCGGCTGGAACAAGGCCGAAGCGGCCAGGCGGGTCGGTCTGAGCCGCACGGCGGTGTGGAAGTATATGAAAAAGTGGGATATTCCCCTGCAGCCGCCACGTCAGGAATAAACAGCCGGTATACGCCGGCCCCGGCGCCGCATGAGGGCCTGAAGCAGGCCGGCCGTGCCGGTCATCATGTTGTCCCCCAGGGGGGCACCCCAGGCGATCGGAAGCCGTGAACCCTCCAGCAGGCGGCGTTTGGGTCCGGTGGCGATGATTTTCTGCAGCGCCTGGATGCCCAGGGCCTTGCGCACATAGGCACCGTGTCCGCCTTCGGCCAACAGCGCCTGGTGCTCCAGGCGCCCTTGGGCCAGCTGCGTAAGCAGCGCCTCCAGGCGCGGCAGGGTAACATCGTGGGTGTGGTACTCAAAAAACCCGGCCAGACGATCCTGCTCCAACATCGCCGCCACGGTGTGCGACGTCGCCACGTCCAGCACGGTAAATTCCCGCCAGCCAACGGCCTGCCGATCCAGCGAAGCGCCCAGGATGGCCGCCATGCCGCTGTCCATCACGTAAACATCCCCGGCGGGCAGCTTCTGCGCACAGCGCGCCAGGGCCCGCAAGCGGCCCATGGCGGGCGGAATTTCCGCCGGGGCGTACAGCAGCTCGTGGGGGTAGGGTGAACGGCTCAATACGGAGCGAAACATATGGTGGCGGAAATCCAGGGCCGAAACACCCTGCGGCGGCCTGCCGTGGTCCTGGGCGCAGACCGCCACGGCATCGAAATCAAACGGTACACCCAACCCCTCGACGATGGTTTCCAGGCGTGCCGCATCCAGATCGGCCAGCACCAGGTGGCGGAAACCGCCCGCGGAAACCATCTCATCGGCCTGATCGTCGGCCACCACCTGAATTCCAGCCGCGCGCACGCGCTTGGGATCGTGATGAATCGTGGCAGCCGCCGATGCCGACATGACGACCCGGGCATGGGCTGCCTGCCGGCGCAACGCCCCGGTCAGCGCACCGCCGCCCATTTCACAGCCGGTCACCACCAGATCGCCGGACAGCTGTTCCACGCACCCGGCCAGGAGCCGCACCGGCGAGACGACCACCGCTTTGTAATGCAGCTTTGCGCGGCTGTCGCAGTAGAGGATATCCATGGTCCCGGCCCCGATATCGATCAGCAGGTAGCGGCTCATGGCACTTGGCTTCCTTTCCCCAGCTATCTCCAAGTGTTCACACAAAAAAGTTGACTTTTAATATTGGTCGGGCGTTGCGGTCAAGAAAAAACATCACCGGTGCACTGAAGACGGCGCGGCCCCGAAAAGTGACTTTTCAGCGCCGGCTAAATCCGCTATACCTAACATCATGCTGCCATATCCCAACATCAGCCCCGACATCGTGCATATCGGCCCCTTGCGCCTGCGCTGGTACGGCCTGATGTACGTGCTGGGTTTCATTTCCGCCTATGTGCTCGTGCAGAAGCAGGCGCGTGCCAGGGAAATCGGACTGGTCGGCGCCAGTGCCCAGGACCTGATTCTCTTTCTGGCCATCGGCCTGGTGGTCGGTGCGCGGCTGGGCTACATTTTGTTTTACCAGTACGCCAACCTGTTCAGCTACCTTAAAAATCCCATCGAAATTATCGCGGTCTGGCACGGCGGCATGTCTTTTCACGGGGGGCTGCTGGGGGCGCTGGCGGCCGGCTGGTGGTTCAGCCGCCGGCGCAATCTGCCGCTGCTGGTGATTGCCGACAGTGTGATCGTCACCGCCCCCATCGGTCTGGGTCTGGGGCGTATCGGAAATTTTCTCAACGGCGAACTGTTCGGCCGGGTCAGCGATGTTCCCTGGGCCATGATCTTTCCCCAGGGCGGCCCCCTGCCGCGCCATCCCTCCCAGCTTTACGAGGCACTGGGCGAAGGCCTGCTTCTTTTCCTGCTGATGTGGAACCTGCGCAAAAGATCCTTTGCCGACGGCATGATGGTGGTGTTTTTCCTGTGCTTTTACGGTTCGATCCGCTTCGTGATCGAGTTTTTCCGGCAGCCGGACCCCCAGATCGGATTCATCTGGCGCTACTTCACCGAGGGCCAGCTGCTGTGCACGCTGATGATCATCGCCGGCCTGCTGCTGGCTCTTTTGCTGTCCAGGCGGCCGCAGGGGCAGGGCGGCACACCCCGGCACAGCCGCTGACAGCAGCGCCCCCGCGCGGTTCAGCGCACCGCTGAATCTTTCAGAATATCAAACAGCATGTCGTAGTGGTCGAAGGGTGGCATCAGGCACGCACCGCCAAAGCGCGCCCTTGCTGCGGCCAGCATTTCACGCGCGTTGGCAAGGCCTTCGGCAGCCGCATCCGCGGTGCGCTGCATGCGCCGGCGCAGGGCCTGCGGCACCGCGATACCCGCCACTTTCTGATGCAGAAACTCGGCGTGACGCGCCGTGCGCAGGGGCAGAATCCCCATGATCACCGTGATGCCGATGTGGTGCGTGGCGGCGGCCAGGCGGTCGGCACTGCCCTCATCGTAAACCGGCTGGGTCACCACGAACTGCGCCCCGGCGTCCGCCTTGCGCGCCAGCCGCTCGACGGCCCCATCCAGCCCGTCGGACTCGGGGCGTGGATCCAGCGCCACGCCCACACGCAGTCCGGCCGTACGCGCCATGCCGATCAACCCGAAAACATCCACATCACGCACCGTGGAAGTGACGGCCCGGTCGCCCAGAGCCACGAAATCCCCGCTGGTCACCAGCACGGTCTGAATGCCCAGGGCGCAAGCCCCCCACAAAAGGCCCTGCAGGCTCAGGCGGTTGTGGTCGCGCGTGGTGCAGTGCAGCGTCGCCGGCCGGCCGGTGCGCTGCTGCACCAGCGCACAGAGGGCCATGGCGCTCATGCGCGCCTTGGCCACCGGGTTGGTGGCCACCGAAAAGGCATCCACGGGCAAATTCGCCAGCGATTCCAGCTCCGCCACGATGGGGTCGGCGTCAGGGCCGGCCGGCGGAACCACCTCAACGATGATCTGAAACCGATTGCTGCGCACGGTCACCTCCTTGCGGCGGCGGCAACCACCCCCGGGCGGCCAGGAGGCTCGCCGCGCTGCCCCCGCAGATAGCTTTGCGGTCCGCCTGACGTATGCCGGCGGCTCGCATTTCGTTGAAATAGCGCCCCGCCTGCAGCAGGGGAAAATCCGTTCCCAGCAGAACCTTGCCGGCGCCCACCGTATCGGCCGCGATCCGGTAAACCATCGCGTCGTACAGGTAGGGCGAGGCGGCGGTGTCGAAGTAGACGTTTCGAAGACACTCCCGAACCTCTTTTTTCAGCAAGTTGTAGAAAAACAGGCCGCCGCCCCAGTGCGCCAGCACCAGCGTGTTGTCATGAAAGGTATTGGCCAGGCGGTAAATCTGGCGCAGCGTATTGGGGCTTTTGCCGGGGTAGCGGTGGCCCACCGGCTCGTTGGTGTGTATCAGCGCAAGTGCTCCGCGCCGCCGGCAGATTGCCATCAGCGGTGCCAGCTGCCGCAGACAGGCCGCGTCGATGCCCGATTCGTAAAAAGCCAGCTCACCCATGCCGGCAAGGCCGGCATCGAGGCAGCGTTCGATCTCGGCGGCCGCCGCCGGACTGGCCGTGTCCAGGCAGGCCAGGCCCACCAGGCGCTGCGGGTATCGCCGCACGGCTTCGATGATATAGTTGTTGTGCATCCGGAAAATATCAGCGTTTCTCCAGGGGAACCCGAACACCACACTGACATCCACGCCCTGTTCATCCATGGCCGCGATCAGCTGGCCGGCCCCGGCCAGCCTGGCGCGCGGAGACTGATAGAGCAGCTCGAAAGCCGGTTCGCCGTCAAAGTAGTCCTGGCGCGCCTTGCGTATCGCGGCGGGGAAAATATGGGTATGAAAATCAATGACCATTAGCCGCCTCCAGCCTGCTGGTTTACATCCTTGGCTTGACGCCGGGCGCAAAAGTTATAAAATATAAATGCAAAACAACCCAAGCGTCCAATACAACCCATGGGAGGTTACTATGTATTTCGAAAAGCCCGGTAAAGTCAATACGCAGGCCACGCTGGAGGCGGCCTTTCAGCGCGCCCGGGAGCTGGGAATTAAGGAGGTCGTCCTGCCGTCCACCAGCGGTGAGACCGCTGATGCGGCCCTGACTTTCGACTCCGGCTGCCGTATTGCCGTCGTCACCTACCACTGCGGTTTTCGCAAGCCTTTTGAAAAAGTAATGCCCGACGCCGTCCGGGATGACCTGCAAAAGCGCGGTGCGCTCGTCGTATCGGCCACGCATGCCTTGAGCGGTGTGGAACGGTCGCTGGCTAAAAAACACGGCGGCATCTACCCCGTGCTGCTGATTGCAGACACCCTGCGGCTCTTCGGCCAGGGAACCAAGGTGGCCGTGGAAATCTCCATCATGGCGGCGGATGCCGGTGTCCTGAGCGGAGCGGACGTCGTGGCGCTGGGCGGCACGGGCAAGGGAGTTGACACCGCCCTGGTGCTCAGGCCCGCCAATCAGTCCGACTTGTTCGATATGCGTATCCGCGAGGTCATTTGCAAGCCGCGGAATTTCGGCTAAAACGCAAGCAAAACCCGGCTTTGTGGCCGGTCGGGCCACTGCCGGCAGTTCTAAACACCAAAAAGCGCCTATGCAAACCGCACGCCTGCCCGCAAAACCCCTCAGCCGCCGCCGCTTCCTGCAGCTGACCGGCCTGTCGGCGGCCAACCTGCTGCTGGGCTGTGCCGTCAACCCGGTGACCGGACGCCAGCAACTGATGCTGGTGTCCGAGGCGTCCGAAATTCAGATGGACCGGCAACGGTCTCCCTTCCAGTTTTCATCCGATTACGGTGCGCTGCAGGACCGCGCGCTCAACGCCTACATCAACCGCACCGGACTGGCCATCGCGCGCCACACCCAGCGCCCCAACATGCCCTACTCTTTTCGCGGGGTAAACGCCGTTTATGCCAATGCCTATGCCTTTCCCGGCGGCAGCATCGCGGTGACCCGCGGCATGCTCATCGAACTTCAGAACGAGGCCGAGCTGGCGGCCCTGCTGGGCCACGAACTGGGCCATGTCAATGCCCGCCACACAGCCGAGCAGATGTCCAAAGGTATGCTGAGCCGGCTGCTGATCAGCGGCCTTTCCATTTACGCGGGCAGTTACGGCTACGGCGATCTGGCATCCCGGATCGGATCGCTGGGCGCCGGCGCACTGCTGGCATCCTACAGCCGCGACAACGAGCGCCAGGCCGATGCTCTGGGCATGGAGTACATGGTGCGCAGCGGCTACAGCCCGCGAGGCATGATCGAGCTGCTGGAAATTTTAAAGCGCCAGTCCAGCCAAAAGCCCGGTGCCACCGATCTGCTTTTTGCCACGCACCCCATGAGCGACGAACGCTACCGCACGGCCGTTGCGCGCGCCACCACGCGCTATGCCGCCGCCATGGACCTGCCGGAGTACCGGCAGCGCTTCATGGACCACACGGTTCACCTGCGGTCCCAAAAGGCGGGTATCCGGATTCTCCAAAAGGGCCGCAGCGAGATGGCCCGCGAAAACTTTTCCGGCGCCGAAGCCCTCTTCGCACGCGCCCTCAAGCAACTCCCGCACGACTACGCCGGCCTGCTCATGATGGCCAAATGCAAACTGGTTCAGAAAAAGCCCGCCCAGGCACTGCCCTATGCACGGGCCGCCAAGCAGGTCTATCCGCAGGAAGCCCAGGCGTACTTCGTCAGCGGCTATGCTGAGCTGCAGCTGAAACGTTGGGGGGCGGCCTACGCGGATTTCAGCCAGAACGAAAAGCTTCTGCCCGGCAACCCCAACACCGCCTTTTACAAGGGATACGCCCTGGAAGGAATGCATCGCCGCCAGGAAGCCGCCCGGGCCTACTACCGTTACCTGCAGACAGTAAATGAAGGCAAACTCGCCGCCTACGCCTCCCGGCGCCTGGTGCAGTGGGGATACCTGAAACCGTGACCAAGACTTTTGAGCGCCACGTGGTGCTGATTGCACCGCGCATCCACTGGAATACCGGCAATATCGGACGTACCTGCCTGGGGACCGGCACCCGGCTGCACCTGATCCGGCCGCTGGGTTTTTCGCTGGACAGCCAGCATGTCAGACGTGCCGGCCTGGACTACTGGCCGCAGGTCGACGTGCAGGTGTGGGAAGACTTCGATACCTTTTCGCGCCGCTATGCTGTCGGAGAAGGCGAAATCGCCCTTTTCAGTAAAACCGGCGGACGGGATTTCTGGCGCATGCCCCTGAGCCGGCGCATGTTCCTGGTTTTCGGTTCCGAAACCGCCGGCCTGCCCGACGACATCCGGGCACACCACGCACAGCGCATCTTTTACATTCCCATCAACGACCGCATCCGCAGCCTGAACCTGTCCACTGCCGTGGCGCTGGCGCTCTATGAAAGTCTGGACCGGCGGGCAGAATTTCACGGCTGGCAGGCACACCCGACTCGCGGCTGAAAAGCGCATTTAACCATACGGTACAACCCGGATTTGACATCCCGCCGACAGTGTTTATATTCAGCATGCAAAAATAAGACCACGCGAAAAAAGTAATGTGAATAAATTTTCGTATTAAGGAGAAAACATGCGTTTTGACAAATTTACCATAAAGTCCCAGGAGCTCATCCAGCAGGCGCATTCACTGGCCTCGCGGCAAAACCATCAGCAGATCGAGCCCGAGCACCTGCTTTCCGCCATGCTGGAGGAAAAGGAAAACATCGCCTGGGCCATGCTGCGCAAGCTGGGGGTCGCCCCGGAAAACGTACAGCGCGACCTGACGGCCGCTCTGGAAAAACTGCCCAAGGTCAGCGGCGGGGCCGAGGTCTACATCTCCCAGCGCACACGCGCCGTGCTGGATGCCGCCTTTGGCGAGGCCTCCAAAATGAAGGATGAGTATGTCAGCCTGGAGCACATCCTGCTGGCCATTGCCGATGAGAAGGACGGTGAGGCGGTGCGCATCCTGGGGGCACACGGTATCGACCGCGAAACCATTTTAAAGGTCCTCATGGAGATCCGCGGCAACCAGCGCATCACCGACCCCAATCCGGAGGAAAAGTACCAGGCGCTGGAAAAATACAGCCGCGACCTGACCGAACTGGCCCGGTTGGGCAAGCTGGATCCGGTGATCGGCCGCGACGAGGAGATCCGGCGCATCGTGCAGGTGTTGTCCCGGCGCACCAAAAACAACCCGGTGCTCATCGGTGAGCCCGGCGTGGGAAAGACCGCCATCGTGGAGGGCCTGGCCCAGCGCATCGTGGCCGGCGACGTTTCCGAGTCGCTGAAAAACCGCCGCCTGGTGGCCCTGGACATGGGCGCGCTGATCGCCGGCGCCAAGTACCGCGGCGAGTTCGAGGACCGTCTGAAGGCGGTTTTGAAGGAAGTCGAAGCCGCCGAGGGCGAGGTCATCCTGTTCATCGACGAGCTGCACACCCTGGTGGGCGCCGGTGCCAGCGAGGGCGCCATGGACGCCTCCAACATGCTCAAACCGGCCTTGGCACGCGGCACCCTGCGTTGCGTGGGCGCCACCACCATCAGCGAGTACCGCAAGCACATCGAAAAGGACGCCGCCTTGGAGAGGCGTTTTCAGCCGGTGATGGTCGTCGAACCCAGCGTTGAAGACACGATCTCGATTCTGCGGGGCCTGAAGGAGAAGTACGAGGTACACCACGGTGTCCGGGTCAAGGATGCGGCCATCGTTGCTGCGGCGACTTTGTCCCAGCGATACATTGCTGACCGCTTCCTGCCGGACAAGGCCATCGACCTGATCGATGAGTGCGCCTCCAAGCTCCGCATCGAGATCGACAGCATGCCGGCTGAAATCGACGAGCTGCAGCGCAAGATCATGCAGGCCGAAATCGAGCGCCAGGCGCTGAAGAAAGAAACCGACCCGGCTTCACAGGAGCGTTTGCAGAAACTGGAGCAGGACATCGCGGGGTGGCAGGAACAGATCGGCGCCATGAAGGCCCACTGGCAGAACGAAAAGGAGCTGATCCAGGCCATCCGCAAAATCAAGGAAGAGCAGGAGCAGCTGAGCATCGAGGAGCAAAAGGCCCAGCGCGACGGCGACCTGGCGCGTGTGGCCGAGCTGCGTTACGGCCGGGCTGCCGAACTCAGGGAACAGTTGGAGCAAACCCGGCGCAAATTGGCCGCTCTGCAGAAGGACCGCAAGATGCTCAAAGAGGAGGTCGACGAAGAGGACATCGCCGAGGTCATCTCGCGCTGGACCGGCATCCCGGTGAGCAAGATGCTCGAGGGCGAACGCGAAAAGCTGCTGCACATGGAAGAGCGCCTGTCCCGCCGCGTGATCGGGCAAAAGGAAGCCATCGAGGCCGTCTCCAACGCGGTGCGGCGTGCCCGTTCCGGCCTGCAGGACCCCAACCGTCCCATCGGGTCGTTCATCTTCATGGGCCCCACGGGTGTGGGCAAGA